>Ga0335072_10013042_pt1 | contig 11853 bp, 15 predicted proteins | sample Lox_Sample_21_FD_206725 | JGI IMG/M metagenome (GOLD analysis project Ga0335072, IMG submission 206725) | Soil microbial communities from Loxahatchee National Wildlife Refuge, Florida, United States - Lox_Sample_2.1 | ecosystem: Environmental > Terrestrial > Soil > Wetlands | place: USA...
GCCGCGGGTCTCAGCTCTAAGGCGCCGCTGGCCATCTCCTAACCTTCGCCCCGCCATGGGGCTGCGCTGCGCCATCGTCCCTCCCACTCCGGTCCCCTACCGCGAGCCGCTGTTCCGCGCCCTGGCTGAACGCCCGGAGCTCGAGATCTGCGTGATCTACCAGTCGGCCGGGCAGCCGAGCTGGGACGTCGCGCCGGACTGGTTCCCGACCGAGCATCCCTATCCGGCCGTCCACCTGCGCTCGTGGCAGCGGCGGCGCGCCGGACGTACGCCGGTACTGCTCTCACGCGGGCTCGAGCGCGCGCTGCTCGCCTTCGATCCCGACTGCGTCGTCGTGTCCGAGTACGGGCCCGCCTCGTTACGCGCGCTGACGTGGTGCCGGCGCCACCGGAAGACCTACGTGATCTTCACCGAGTGCACGCCCCAGATCGACTCGATGCTGCCGAGCTGGCAGCTCGCGCTGCACCGTCGGCTGGCCCGGCACGCCGACGGCGTGATCGCCGCGAGCTCGGCCGCGCGCGACCGGCTGCGCTCCTTCGGTGTGCCGGATGACCGGACAACGGTGGCGCTCCAGGCGGCCGACGTGGAACGGTTCCGGGCCGTCCCGCGAAACGACGGGCACGCGGGACCGGTCAAGATCCTCAGCGCCGGGCGGCTCGTGCCCGACAAGAACTTCGCGACGCTGATCGAGGCCTTCTCGAGGATCGCAGGCGAGGCCGAGCTCGAGATCGCCGGCACGGGGTTCTTGCAGGAGCAGCTCGAGCAGATGGCCCGCGAGCACGACGCGCCGATCCGCTTTCTCGGGCACGTCCCGGCGGGGGAGATGCCCGCCCTATATGGGTCAGCCGACGTGTACGCGCTGATCAGCACCTACGAACCGTTCGGCGTGGCGGTCCGCGAAGCGGCCGCGGCGGGCCTGCCGATCATCTGCAGCCGCGCGGCCGGGGCGGCCGGCGACGTCGCGGTCGAGGGACGCAACGCACTACTCGTCGATCCCAGAGACACTGAGGCGGTGAGGAACGCTCTCGACCAGCTCGTTTCCGACTCGCAGCTGCGCCGGCGGATGTCGGCCGAGAGCCGCGCGATCGACCGCGAGACCGACGGTGTCGAGGTCGACGCGTTCGTCGAGGCCGTGACGAGGGCCGCTCGCCGCTACGAGCCGAGCAGCGCGGGCAGCACCTCGTCGCGAATTCGCGCCACCGACGCCTCGGGCCGGTAAGGCTCGAGCGCCGCCCGCGCCGCGACCCGGTAGGCGGCCAGCCGCTCGGCCGGGGTGTCGAAGGCGGCCTGCAATGCGGCGGCGAGCGACGCCGGCGCCCGGTCACCGGCGACGAACGAGGGCGCCAGCGCGCGGGCCAGCGCGAGCGCCGGAAACGGGCCGCCGGCCGGCGCGCACACGAACGCGGCGCCGCGGTCAAGCGCCTCGAGCGGCGCGATGCCGAAGTCCTCCCACTCGGCGGCGCTGACGAACACGAGCGCGCGGGCCAGGAGCTCGCGGAACTCGGCCTGGGGCAGCATGCCGACGAGCTCGGCCCCGGCGGGCAGATCGATGCTCCGGCGCTCGAGGAACGCGCGCGCCCGCTCGGGCGGTATGCCCGCGATCAACAGGCGAACGCCCGGCAGCGAGGCTCGCTCCCAGGCGCTGCACAGCGGCGCGAGCCCCTTGGCCTTGGGGTCGGGCGTGTAGCCGACGGCGAACCGTTCGCGCGAATCGCTTGACGGGGGGGCGACCGGGATCGGCGGCGGCACGAGCACCGACGGGGCCGCCCCCGCGGGCAGAGCGTCCACCGTCCCGGGGCTGTGCGCGAGCAGCAGCCGTGCGCGGGCCAGCTGCCGGCGCTCGAGCAGGTGAACGGGGAGGTTGAGCACGCCGGGGCGGTTGAGCCGCGCCGGCGAGTCGAGCCAGACGGCGAACGGCACCGTCTCCGGGACGACGGCCAGCAGCGCGGCGGTGGTCGAGCCGAACACCACCGCCCGGGGCCGGTGGCGCTCGATCGCGGTGGCCAGCGCACGACGGGAGGCGATCCCCTCGACAAAGTCGTTGACCGGGTATCCGCGGCGGAGCCGCCCAGCCGCGCCGATCCGCACCCCCGCGATCGCGACCGACGCGCCGGCCTGCTCGAGCATCCCGACCATCGCGCGGTCGGCCCGCCGCCAGCCCTCGGTCGTGCCGAGCGAGAGCACCAGTACATCGACGCCGCTCATCGCGCCACTCCCTTGCCCTCGAGCACGCGCCACAGGTCGAAGTGATCGAACACGTTTGCGATCTGAACGTCGGTCTGGCCGGCGCCGAGGTTGTCCGTCATCAGGTTTCCCCTTCGCTGGCTGCCGCGGTACTGGGGGAACTCGATGAACCGCCGGTACGCCATCCGCGTCCGCGTTCCGCGCAGCAACGTCATCGCGTGAAACCACACGTCGTCGTTGGTCGGAGACAGCTGAAGCGCCAGGCCGAGGTCGGCCACCTCTGGGGCGAGCGCCCCCGGCGGATACAGGATCCCCCCGACGCCGGTCAGGTGCAGCCGGGGCGACGCGGTCGTCTCGCGCGCGCGTGGCCAATCCAAGAACGGCAGTGGGCGGCCGTCACTGAGCGCGACCTCGAGCCCTCGATAGCCGACGATCCGCCCCGGATCGGCGGCCCCGGCCCGCAGCAGGCCGGCAAGCCAGTCGCGGGGGTACAGCATGTCGTCGTCGGCGGTGACGATCGTGGCCGCCGGATCCTCCAGCAGCACCGGCACGAGCTTCTGGTAGCTCCGTGCGGACTCCCCGGCCGTCCACAGGACACGTAGTCCCGGCATGCGGTGAACCCAATCGGGGAGCGTCCGCCCCGAGAACTCGTGCTCGGACAGCACCAGCACGACCTCCGCCGGACGGACCGACTGGCACAGCAGCGAGTAGATCGGCAGACGGGCGTGCGAGAGGCGGGCGGGATAGCTCGTCAACGACACCTTCACCCGCGTGTCCGGCCGAGGTCGGGCTCCGGTTCGGGCCCGGTACCGGGCGCTCACCTCGGCCAGCAGCTGCCGCGCCGGCCAGGGCACCGCGACGGTCCCGGCCCTGTACGCGCGCGTCGACAAGGGATCCCCCAGCGATGGGTACCGCTCGGCTACGACCGCCACCCGCACGTAGGGGTTACTGCCCGACGGAGAACAGTGCCTCGAGGTCGTGGCGCGAGTAGACCTCGAACGCCACCATCGTGTGCGTCCGCGACACGCCGGCCAGTTGCGAGATCTGCCCCGTGACCGCCTGGGCGAGCTGCTCGGGCTCGCGCAGGCGCAGCATCGCGACGAAGTCCCACTCGCCCGTGACCGAGTAGACCTCGGCTACGCCTTGCAGGCCGGCGAGCTCGCCGCCCAGTGTGGCCAGCGCCGAGCGATCCGCCTGGATCAGGACGATCGCGTGCGTCACGCCGAGTGCGACTGCCCCGGCTCGAGCACCACGACGTTGGACTGCGTGGCCGACTCGACGTCCGATTTGAACGCCTCGGCGTCGGTCTCGATCGGCGGGAACGTGTTGTAGTGACACGGGATCACGGTCTTGGCCCCGACCAGCTCGGCCGCGTCGACCGCGTCCACGCGATCCATCGTGTCGTGGCCGCCGATGCACATCAGCGCGACGTCGATCGGATTGCGCTTGCCGACCAGCTGCAGGTCGGAGAACACGCACGTGTCGCCGAGGTGGTAGACGATCGTGTCCTGGAAGTTGATCAGCAGGCCGGCCGGGGTGTTGGCCGTCCCCTTGGGCGTGGTCGATGTGTGCCAGGCCGGCACGAGCTTGACCCAGCCCCAGTCGAACTTGACCGTCCCGCCCATGTTCGGGTCGCGCACGTCGATGCCCTCCTCGCCGAGCTCGCCGGCAATCTCAACGATCGCCACCGCCGGCGCCCCCGTGCGCTTCGCGATCGACACCGTGTCGCCGATGTGGTCGCCATGCCCGTGCGTGAGCAGGATCGTCGTCGCGGCGACGTCCTCAGCTGAGATCGCCGCCTTAGGGTTACCGGTCAGGAACGGGTCGATCAGAACCGTCGTGTCCCCGTCGTCGAGCTCGAAGGCAGCGTGGCCCAGAAAGCGCACTTCCATCAGATCAATCCTCCTTTTTCGTTTGCGATCCCGGCGCCTCGGGCTCTCTTTCGAGCTCTCGGGCCAGCTCGAAGCCGACCGCGACACCGACGAGCATCCCAAGGCGGGTCTCCTCGGCGAGCATCATGCGCACTGCGCGCACCCGCTCGTCGTAGTCGTCGTGACCGGTCGCTTCGCGAACGGCCTGGTTGTGGCCCAGGTCGAACCAGCCGCCCTCCTCGAGCGCGGTGGCCAGCACCCGAGCCAGCGCCGGCGCGCTGCGGGCGACCACATCCTGCGCATCGCGCAGACGCTCGGGGGAGGCAATCGCTGCGATCGCCGCGTCCAGCTCGGCGTCGGTGTAGGCGCGGTCGACCACGGGTCGTTCTGATCATACGTGCGCGGCACGAGCCTCCACCGGCCCGCCGTCCTCCGCCGGCCCAGCGGTCTACGCGTCGCTGGTCAGAGCCAGGGGAAGGCCGATCAGCAGGCCGGCCGCGATGCCGACGCCCTCGGGAATCCAGCTCGCGTCCGGAGCGGCCAGTGGCATCAGCGCCACGACCACGGCCACGACCGCCGTGCCGAGCAGATCCCCCTCGAAATCCCGCTTGGCGCGCAGCGCGAGCACGTCGGGGAGCGCCCAGGCTACGAGCAGGGCGAGCGCGGCGCCGTTGGCTCCCAGCGCGAGCGGCAGGGTGGAGTTGGTCGCGGTCACGGCGGCGCCGCCGATCGCCGCGATCGCGAACAGCGCGATCACGAGTAGCGGGCCGTGCCGGCGCTCGAGCAGCCAGCCGTAAACCGCGATAGTGGCGAGTGCCACGATCGCGTAGCCCGTGTTCGTGTACGTGAACGGCGCGACGAGCAGCCGCCACCACAGGTGGGTTCCGTACCGCGCCCACAGCTCGATCGCATTGGTGCTCCCGACGAGCGCCGCTCGCCAGAGAAGCGTCCCGGCGAACCCGGCCAGGACGAGCACGATCGTCGCGTACGGCCTCGATTCGCCCCGGATCCCGGGAATCTCGCCGCGCCGCAGGCGCGGCAGCGACGGGCTGGGGGGCCGGCGCTTACGCTCGTTGACGCGGCCGTCGCGGTCGAGCTTGGGGGCCCGTTTGCGCAGGCGGCTCCCGCAGTACGGGCACTCGGTTATGTAGGGGCTGACCTCGGACTGGCAGTTCTTGCAAATTACGAACAGGTCCTGTCCACCCGTGCTCATCGGTGAGTCGATTGTATGACGGAGGCGAGGTCTCCGAAAGGTCCCCCGACGGTCCGGTCCGGTTGCCAATCCCCGCGGCCCGACAAAACCGGCCTACACGACGGTGGCGGCCACGATCTCGGCCATCACCTCGCGCAGGTCGTGGTTGGCCTCGTACACGACGACCTGGCGGGCGGCGCCGTTACCGCGCTCGAGCAGATCCTCGACGGCTTCGAGCTCGGCGACCGACCCGAGGTCCTGGCAGTGCTCTCGCATCCGGTCCAATAGGCGGCGGGCCAGCTCGCGGGCCGGCACGCGGTCCCACTCGGGCAGGTCCACCAGCTCGCCGTCAAGCCCATGCCGAGCCGCCAGCCACTTGTTCTCGTCGAGCATCTCGAACGGATAGCGCGACAGCTGCCTGCCCGCGTCGAAGTGCTCGGAGAGCTCCTTGACCAGTCCGTGGACGAGCGCGGCCAGGCCGAGCGTGTGCTCGACCCGGGTCTGCGAATCCATCACCCGGATCTCGACCGTGCCGAAGTTGGGGTGGGGACGCACGTCGTGCCACAGGTAGGTGTAGTCCTCGATGACCCGCGAGTGCACCATGAAATCGATCCGCTTCTCGTAGTCGTCCCAGTCCTTATAGGTGGGCGGGATGCCCATCCGGGGGAAGGCCCGGAAGATCGGCGTCCGCGTGGAGGCCAGCCCGGTGGCCTCGCCCCGCCAGAACGGCGAGTTGGCCGACAGCCCGAGCAGGATCGGGACGTGCACGCGCATCCCGTTGGCGACGTGAATTGCCTTCTCGGGATCGTCAACTCCGACGTGCACGTGCGTTCCGAAGATGAGCTCCTGGCGCGCGACGAACCGCAGCGCGGACACGAGATCCCGGTAGCGCGGGCGCGCGACGATCCGCTGGTCCTCCCACAGCGCGAACGGATGCGTTCCGGCCGAGCCGATCGTGAGGTCCTTGCGCGCGGCCGTCTCGCGAACCTGGGCGCGCAGGGCGCGCAGCTGATGGCCGGCCTCGGCGGTATTGCGGCACGGATCGGTGGAGACCTCGAGCACCGACTCCATCAGCTCGGGCTTGATCTCGCCCGCCGGCGCCGGCTCGAGCAGGCTCTCGATCGCGTTGACCAGCTCGAGCGACTCCGCGTCGAGGATCATCAGCTCCTCCTCAATCCCGATCGTGTAAGCGGGGCCGCGGAAATTGTGCTCCATCGCGCGCCAGGGTAGACGTAGACTGGGACGTAGCTACTACCTGAAACGAAAGGGAGGGTCCGATGGCTCTCGGATACGACGGCAAGCTCTACATCCTCGCGTTCGACCACCGGGGCTCCTTCCAGAAGATGTTCGGCGTCTCGGGCACCCCCACCCCCGAGGAGACCGAGACGATCTCGGACTCCAAGCGCGTGATCTTCGAGGGCATGCTTGCGGCCGTGAAGCAGGGCGCCGAGGCCGGCGCCACCGGCGTTCTCGTGGACGAGCAGTTCGGCTCGAACATCCCCGAGCAGGCGAAGGCGCACCATCTCAAGCTCGCCATGCCGGTCGAGAAGTCAGGCCAGGAGGAGTTCGACTTCGAGTACGGCGATGACTTCCCGGCCCACATCGAGAAGTTCGATCCGGACTTCTCCAAGGTGCTCGTCCGCTACAACCCCGACGGCGACGCCGCGTTGAACAAGGAGCAGGCCGCGCGCCTGAAGCGGCTCGCCGACTGGCTCCACGACCACGACCGCAAGTTCCTGTTCGAGTTGCTGGTCCCCGCCACCGATGAGCAGCTCGCGAGCGTCGGCGGCGACAGCGACCGCTACGACGCCGAGCTGCGTCCGGAGCTGATGCGCCGGGCGATCGAGGAGCTCCAGAACTCCGGCGTCGAGGTCGACATCTGGAAGATCGAGGGCCTCGACGAGCGCTCGGACGCGGCGATGCTCGCCGAGCAGGCCCGCACGGGTGAGGGCCGTGAGGGCGTGACATGCGTGCTGCTGGGCCGTGGCGCCTCGACCGAGAAGGTCGAGCAGTGGCTCCAGGTGGCCGCTCCGGTCGAGGGCTTCATCGGGTTCGCGATCGGACGTTCGATCTGGGCGGATGCCCTCAAGGGCATCATCGCCGGTGATCTGGAGCGCGATGCCGCGGTCAAGCAGATCGCCGAGAATTACCTGCACTTCGTGCGCGTGTACGAGGGACAGGCCGTTCACTAAGACGTTGCCTTCATCCCGAGGGCACGCCGCTACATAACAATGAGGCCGCGGGCTTGGTAGGCTCGCGGCCGCCATGGCCATGAAGATGCGTCAGAGCCTCGCCGAGCTCGAGCAGGAGTTCCGGCACGAGATGCAGCTCGACCGCAGCCGCAGTCAGCTGCAGCAGCGGCGAGCCGTCTCGCGCTCACGCAAGCGATGGCGCCAGCGCCAGCGCAAGCGCAGCTCGGTGCGCTACTGGGTGCTCGTCCTCACGCTCGTCGGCACCGCGGTCGCGGTCACGATCGCGATGTTCGAGACGCTGTACTACCTCCTCAGCTAGCGGGGGCATTCGCTCCCGCTGACGGCTGCGCCTTAGGACGATTTTCGGCGGCGCCTGACGGCGGCGCCTTAGTCCGTATCTCCCATGCCACGCAGCGCCGCGTCGACCTCCTCGCGGGCGCCCTTCCCGGAGCCCATACGCTCCTGCTGGATCTCCAGATAGACCTCCTTGCGGAATACGGGAATGTCGCGTGGCGCCTGAATCCCGATTCGCACCTTCTCGCCCATGATCGCCAGTACGGAGACCTCGATGTCGTCGCCGATCATGATGCTTTGGTTGGACTTGCGGGTGAGTACCAACATTGGGGATTGCCTCCCTGCTCGCCTGGTCGTCAAACGAAGCAGCCGGATTGCCTCGTGTCCACGAGCCCTCCGGTCCGCCGAGGCCAGGATAGCGGTTGACCTCTGCTCTGCACAAGCGATTACGGCGCGATACGGCGGCAATCCGGTCGCGCCCTTAGTCATTCTGTTGAGGGTGTACGAACGTTTGCCGCCGTCGGCCACCGCACCTCATTTGCCGTCAATCATCTAGTCTCCGCGCCGAGCAATGGCCCGTCGATCGCTGAGACCCGAGCTGAACCGCATCCGCGCCTGGGTGCGCCAGGGACGGACGGACGCGTGGATCGCGCACCAGCTCGAGGTGACCGTGCAGCAGATCCAGGCGTTCAAGCGCGAGCAGGGCCTCGAGCCCGACGCCGATCCGGACACCGCGGGCGCGAGCGTCGACTTCGACGACGAGATCGACCTGCGGGCCGAGGACGACGCGCTGATCGCCGCCGAGCTCGAGGCGGCCGAAGCACGCGCCGCCGACGAGGACGAAGACGGCGAGGACGGCGAGGAGGACGAGGACGACGAGGGCAAGCAGCGCAGCCGGCGCCGGCGCGGCCGGCGCGGGGGACGTCGGAGCAGCCGGCGCAAGAGCACCCCGCTCGAGGCCACGTTCGACCACGGCGATGAGGGCTACGGCCTGTGGCTCGATCCCGCCGTCCAGGACGACCCGATCTACGCCGAGTACTGGGCCGGCCACCGGCCCGTCGAAGTCGCCATCGAGGAGGATCAGATCGTGATCCGCCGGGTTGGCGACGACGGCGACGATAACGACGACAACGACGACGGCAACGGGGATTAGCCCGGCCGGGCCGCCGGCCACCGGCCGCATCGAGTCGAGGCGGCCTGCATAACCTGCCATTCGCGCCGGCGCGGCGTGACCGTGGCATGGTGCGCATGCCCCACGTGCACAAGCTGCCACGGTGCCGGCATTCGCGCTCGCGTGGCAGGTCTTGCACGGGCGCCTAGTCCTCGGTGGCGACGCGCGTTCCGCCGGCGTAGTCGCTCGCCTCGCGCACGTACCGCGCGAACGCGACGTTCGCCACCGTGGTCAGATCCCAGGCGTCCGGAGTGCCCGGAGCCGTCCGGACCGCGACCTCGAAGCACCACTCGATGCCCTCATCCCCGTAGTAGCGCGCCAGCTCATCGGTCGTGAAGATGCTGCCCACTCGCCGGCGCAGCTCGTCGACGATCGCGTCGATAACGCGCTCGAGCGCGGGCCGCACCGCGGGATCGGACTGGTCCAGGCGGCGCTGGCCCTCGCGCCACAGACCGATCACCTCGTCGAACCGCAAAACCACCATGCCCGCCCCGGGACTACCCGGCCCCGACAGCGAGAATCAGTGGCTCGCCAGGCCCGTCACTTCGTAGGGATGCTCGCCGATCCGGACCATGCCAAGCGCGCGGGCATCGGCGGCGATCGTCGACGGCTCGCCCAGCGAGCGCTGCTGGGCGCGCAGGCCGGCGTTGGCCTGCGCGAGCTGGTGAACGATTGCCCGCTGCTGATCGGCCTGGCTTCGGACGGCCAGATACGCCAGGGCCTGCTGCACGTACAGGCCGGCCACCACGCACAGCACGACGAGCAGGCCGACGCGCCCGATCCGATCCCACCTCACCCGGCTCGCGATGCGCCGCGCCGCCACCCGCCGTGGCGCGCGCGGCGCCGAACGGCTGTGACGGCGGGGGGAAGCTGTTGCGGAACGAGCTGTAGGCATCCGCTAAGCGCTTCGTTCGCCGCACGCGGGCTCCTTCCTGCTGCATGGGCCCTTGCGCGTGGCTCAACAGACCTACGACCGGAACGCGCTGCGTCCCGGGTACCGCGCGTCGGCGCCGAGCGCCTCCTCGATCCGGAGCAGCTGGTTGTACTTGGCCACCCGATCGGTCCGCGACGGCGCGCCGGTCTTGATCTGGCCGCACCCCGTGGCCACGGCCAGATCGGCGATCGTCACGTCCTCGGTCTCGCCCGAGCGGTGCGAGATGACCGCCGTGTAGCCGTTCTCGCGCGCCATCCGGATCGCCGCGAGCGTCTCGGTCAGCGTCCCGATCTGGTTGACCTTGATCAGGATCGAGTTGGCCACGCCGGAGTCGATCCCGCGCTGGAGCCGCTCGGTGTTGGTCACGAACACGTCGTCGCCCACGAGCTGAAGGCGGCTGCCGAGCTCCTGGGTCAGGTGCGCCCACCCGTCCCAGTCCTCCTCGGCCATCCCATCCTCGAGCGAGATGATCGGGTAGCGCCCGACGAGCTCGGCGAAGTACGCCGAGAGCTCCTGCGCGCTCAGACTCCGTCCCTCGTGCTCGAGCACGTAGGAGCCGTCCTTGTACAGCCCCGAAACGGCCGGATCCAGCGCGATCGCGATCTGGTCGCCGGGCACGTAACCCGCCGTGCGGATCGCCTCGACGAGAATGCCCAGGGCCGCCTCGTTTGACTCGAGGTTCGGCGCGAAACCGCCCTCGTCGCCCACGGTCGTCGACAGGCCGCGATCGTGGAGCATCTTCTTCAGGTTCTGGAACACCTCGTCGGCCATGCGCAGCGCGTCTTGGAAGGTCGCGCCGCCGACCGGGACGATCATGAACTCCTGGAAGTCGATGCTGTTGTCGGCGTGCGCGCCGCCGTTGATCACGTTCAGCATCGGGACGGGGAGCACGTGGGCGCTCTCGCCGCCCAGGTAGCGCCACAGCGGCAACCGCTCCTCCGCCGCCGCGGCGTGCGCCGCCGCGAGCGACACGGCGAGGATCGCGTTGGCGCCCAGCCGCGACTTGTTCGGGGTTCCGTCCAGCGTGATCAGCATTCGATCCAGCGCGGCCTGCGAGGACGCGTCCTGTCCCCGCACCGCGGTGGCGATCTCGCCGTTGACGTTCTCGACCGCGCGCATCACGCCCTTGCCGCCCCAGTCCGAGCCGCCGTCGCGCAGCTCGGTCGCCTCGAACTCGCCGGTCGAGGCACCGGACGGCACGGCCGCGCGCCCCCACGCGCCCGAACGGACGCTCAACTCGACTTCGACCGTCGGGTTGCCTCGGCTGTCGAGGATCTGGCGGGCGTGTACGTGATCGATCTGGCTCATTGGGCTCCTTCGGTCAGACGCGCCCGCGCGTAGTAGCCGAGCTGCTCGTCAGGAGCGAGATCGTTCCAGTTACGGCCGTTCGATGCGGCGAGCTTGCCCGCGGCCTCGACGCGGCCCCTGAACTTTTCCGCCGATGCGCGCAGGGCCAGCTCCGGATCGACGTTGAGCTTGCGCGCCACATTCACCACCGCGAACAGCACGTCGCCGAGCTCGTCGAACTGCTCCTCGCGCGTACCCGCGGCCTCGAGCTCGTCCAGCTCGTCGCGCGCCGCCTGGAGCGGTCCCTCGACGCCGGGGAAGTCGAACCCGCTCGACGCGGCGCGCCGCTGGACCTTGCGCGCGTACAGCGGCGCGGGCAGGTTCTCGGGCACCTCGCCGAATACGCCGCGTTCCCGGCCGGGCTCGGTCTGCTTGATCTGGTCCCAGTTGCGGCGCACCTCGACCGAGGTGTCGGCCTGCACTTCGCCGAACACGTGCGGGTGACGGCGGATCAGCTTTTCGGTGACCTGGGTCGCCACCTCGGCCAGGTCACCGGCGCCGCGCTCCTCGAGCAGCAGCGACAGGAAATGGACCTGGAAGAGCACGTCGCCGAGCTCGTCGACCATCTTCGCGTCGTCGCCCCGCTGGGCGGCATCGGCGAGCTCGTAAGACTCCTCGACCGTGTGCGGGACGATCGAGCGCTCGTCCTGCTCTCGGTCCCACGGGCA
>Ga0335072_10013043_pt1 | contig 11852 bp, 14 predicted proteins | sample Lox_Sample_21_FD_206725 | JGI IMG/M metagenome (GOLD analysis project Ga0335072, IMG submission 206725) | Soil microbial communities from Loxahatchee National Wildlife Refuge, Florida, United States - Lox_Sample_2.1 | ecosystem: Environmental > Terrestrial > Soil > Wetlands | place: USA...
GGTGTGCGCAGCTCGCAGGGCATCTTCGCCGGTCGCCACTTCCCGTATATCCAGCCCGGGCCCGCCGCAGCGTTCGCGGGGGCGGTGCTTGTCGCGCTCGCACTTGGCTGGTTCATCGCCGGCCGGTTCCTGCGGCCGCTGCGCACGATCACCGCGACCGCCAGGGATATCTCGGCCACTAACCTGAGCCGGCGGCTGGCCATCGGGAGCCGCGACGACGAGTTTGCTGAACTGGGCGAGACACTCGACGACCTGTTCCGGCGGCTTGAAGCGTCGTTCGAGTCGCAACGGCACTTCGTGGCCAATGCCTCGCACGAGCTTCGCACCCCGCTCACCGCGGAACGGACACTGCTTCAGGTGACGCTCGCCAATCCGGACGCCAGCGCCGAAACGCTGCGGGCCGCTTGCGAGCAGGTGCTGGCGCTCGGCGAGCAGCAGGAGCGCCTGATCGAGGCCCTTCTTACCCTCGCGAGCAGCGAGCGCGGAACCGACCAGCGCGAGTCGTTTGACCTGGCTGAGATCGCAGGGGAGGTAGTAGCGGACCGCCAGCCTGAGGCTGCGCGCAGTGGCGTCCGGATGACGGCGGCGCTTGCCGCGGCGCCGGCCGCCGGTGACCTGAATCTGACGGAACGACTCGTGGCCAACCTGGTGGACAACGCCATCCGGCATAACCGCGATGCGGGCTGGCTGGACATCTCGACGAAAACCGCCGACGGTCGCGCAGTGCTATCGGTGAGCAACACCGGGGCGGTGGTCCCCCTCGCTGAGGTGAACCGGCTGTTCGAGCCGTTCCAGCGGCTCGGAACCGAACGGGTGCGCCGCGGCAACGGGTACGGACTCGGCCTGGCCATCGTCCGCGCTATCGCCAGTGTTCATGGTGCCGAGATCACCGCAACGGCTCGCCCCGGCGGGGGTCTCACCGTCGAGGTGACCTTTCCGCAGCTGGCGCCCGGCCGCGTTGCAACCCGCGGCGACGGTGATTCACTGACTCGTCCTCAGCAGTCGTGAGGGCTCGGCGCGCTGCGAGAAGATGCGCGGTGACTGGCGAGTTACCGCTCGGCCGGGCCGCCGTCGCGCATCCGCCCGGCAGCCCCGACGATGGCGCCCACCAGACGGGTGTACTGCTGATCCCGGTGGCCGAAGATCTCCGGCCCCGCCTGAGCGACGAGCGGATGTGCGGCAGCACCGACGCGTTCGGCCCGGCTCGCCAGCGAATACCGGCTGTCTCCGGCGGCCGCGGCCTGTGATACCGCCTGCTCCTCAATGCAGAATCCGATGATGAAGCTGTAGAGCAGCTGGTACGCCTCCGTCGCTGTAGCGACGGTGAAGCCCTGAGCAAGCATGGACGCCAGCCCCGCTTCCTGCTCCCTGAGCAGGCTGGCGTCCGTCAGGTAAGTGCCGCTGACCATCTTCGCGCCGTCCCGGCGGGACAACAGGGCCTGCCTGGTGATGCGGGCGAACGCGGCCATCGCCTCGTCCCAGCGGATGTCCGCAGGCAGTGCCGTGAGTTCTTCGGTGACCTTGCGCCAGATCTCCGTAGCCATCTCGTCGAGAAGGTCTTGCTTAGCGCTGAAATGCCAGTACAGCGCCGGCGGCTGCACGCCGAGCCGGGTGGCGACCACGCGAACGGTCAGCCCGTCGAGCCCGGTCTCGTCGAGGGCGTCGAGGGCGGCGGCGACGATGGCGGCCTTCGTCAGTCCGCGAGTCATGGTTGACAGCTTAACGTCGTTAAGGGCAGACTGACGAGCAACTCAATTTAACGTCGTTAAGGAGGCTTCATGAAGGCAGCGGTACTGCGCAGTCCGGACGGCACACCAGAATGCGCGGACTTCGACGAGCCGCCGGTGCCATCCGGCAGGGAACTCGTCGAGCTGGCGGCGGCCGGGATCCATCCCGTCGTGCGCTCACTGGCTGCGAACCGTCACTACGGGTCCACCGGGACGTACCCACTGATCCCAGGGGTCGACGCGGTGGCCCGTACCGCCGACGGCAGGCTCGTCTACACCGGCTACGTGCAGCCCCCGTACGGCACTCTGGCGGAGCGAATGGCGGTGCCCACCGCAATGAAGCTCCCCCTTCCTGAGGGCGTCAGGCCGGAGAGCGTCGCGGGCGGGCTCAACCCCGGTCTTTCCTCCTGGCTGCCGCTGCGTAACCGGCAGTCTGAGGCCGGCGCACTCGGCACCGTTCTGATTCTCGGCGCGACCGGCATGGCCGGCCTGCTCGCCGTGCAGAACGCGCGGCTGCTAGGCGCGGACCGGGTCATCGCAGCCGGTCGCGACTTGGCCCGTCTGGCCCGCGCGGAAGCGTACGGCGCGACCACGGTTCCGCTGCGAGTGACGCCAGACGCCGGCACCTCGACCGGCGCCCGCGATGCCATCGCGGCGGCCCTCGCCGAAGCGCTCGGCGGGACCGCGCCGGGCCTGGTGCTCGACTTCGTCTGGGGCGCACCGGCCGAGGCAGCGTTCGCTGCCCTGGCCCGTCGCGGGCTGGGAGAGGACGACGCCGACATCTCCTACGTGCAGATCGGAGCGCTGGCCGGCGCCGAGGCGGCGGTTCCGGCAGCGCTGCTGCGCAGCCGGCGGATCCGAATCAGCGGCAGCGGCGCCGGGTCGGCGTCGATCGACACTCTCATGACCGAGCTACCGGGATATATCCAGATGATCGCCGACGGCAGTGTCGAAGTCCCGGTGCGAGTCTTCGCGCTGTCAGCCGTAACGCAAGCATGGGCAGCGGCGGGTGGCGGCGGCGAGCGCGTCGTCGTGGTGCCTGGCTGAGTCCGGCACCAGCTGCGGCGGGCTGCCGGATCAACTGCGGCGGTTGAACTCCAGTCCCTCGAAGTCTCCGGAATTACGCCACTGCTCGATGTAGCGGAAGTAGGCCGGCGCACCTGCCGAGTATCCGGCCAGCAGCGAATGCGGGCTCGGCCCCTGGCCCTCGTTGTTGTAGTAGCCGGGAGTGCAGTCGGCCAGGAACGACCTCATGACAGGGTTCGGCGCCAGCAGCTCCATCCAGGCGTCCTCCCCGCCCTTGGTTACCTCGACCGTGTCATAGCCGTTCCTGGTCATATGGGCGAGGACCGCGGCGATGGTTTTGGCTGCGTCGTTCAGGTTGTGCGGGACGTTGGCCACGAAATTGCCGCCCTGGCCCAGCTGGACTAGGAATGCATTCGGGAAGCCGTGCACGTGGACACCATGCATGCTGCGCATCCCGGTGGACCAGTAATCCGAGAGCCGTATGCCGTCCCGGCCGGACAGGTCGAACCCGTAGCGCCGGGTCGGTTCCGTGCCGACTTCGAATCCCGAGGCGTAGATGATGCAGTCGACCGGGTACTCGGTACCTGCCGCAACCACGCCGGCCGGGGTGATGCATTCCACCCCCTTGCCGCCGGTGTCGATGAGGCGCACTGACGGCAGGTTGTAAGCGCTGAGGTACTCGTCGTGGAAGCAGGGTCGCTTGCATAGCTGGCGGTACCACGCCTTCAGCCCCTCTGCCGTTGCCCGGTCCGCCACGATTGCGTCGACTCTGGCCCGGATCTCGGTCATCTTCTCGTGATCGGCGTTCTCGAAGTCCGCCAGCAAGTCCTCGAAGCTCCGCGGCCTCGAGTGCGGTGCCGACAGCCTGCCCCTGATGCGCTTGGCCAGGTCGGTCCAGCCGTCATTGACCAGATCCCCGTCCGGGAGCTCGCCCGCGGACATGTTGGCTACGAAGTTGTCCATCCAGCGCTCTTGCCACCCGGGCGCCGCGATGCCGGCGAACCACTGAGGGTCCAGGGGGGCGTTCCCGCGCTCATCCACCGACGATGGCGTGCGCTGGAACACGAACAGGTCGCGGCAGGAACGCGCGAGGTGCGGAACGCACTGCACGGCGGTCGCGCCGGTGCCGATGATCGCAACCCGCTTGCCGGCCAGCCGGTCCATCGGCGCGCCGTCCGGGTCGCCACCTGTGTATGCGTAGTCCCACCGGCTGGTGTGGAACGAGTGGCCGCCGAATGAATCGATGCCGCTGATGCCGGGCAGCTTCGGGACGTGCAGCGGGCCGGTGCCCGTCGCGATGAACTGTGCGGTGAACTCGTCACCCCGGTCGGTCCGCACGATCCACCGGCGGCCGGCCGCGTCCCACTCCAGGTCCGTTACCTGCGTGTGAAAGAGGGCGTCGTCGTACAGGCCGTACTGCTTGCCGATGCGCTCGCAGTGCTCGAGGATCTCCGGTGCGTGCGCGTAGCGTTCCGACGGCATGTGCCCGGTTTCCTCGAGCAACGGCATGTAGATCAGCGCGGCGGTGTCGCACTGCGCGCCGGGATAACGGTTCCAGTACCAGGTACCGCCGAATCCGCCCGCCTTCTCCACCACGCGTACCGAGTCGGTTCCGGCGTCCTTGAGCCGGGCGGCGGTCAGCAGGCCGGCGAATCCCCCGCCCACAAACGCCACCGTGACGTGATCATGCCTCGGCTCGCGCTCGACCCGCTCTGCATACGGATCGGTCAGGTAGTGGCCGAACTGGCCGGTCAGCCGCAGGTACTGATCGTTGCCGTCAGGCCGCAGCCGCTTGTCTCGCTCTTCCGCGTACTTCCGGCGCAGTACCTCGTTCGGAGTCTCAGCCACGATCAGTCCTCCCCGGATGCAGCTTTCGCCACAATCCAGTCACAGGACTGAGCAGGCCGTCAAGCTGCGGAGCCGCGTGAGGTGCTAGCGGATTTCGTACGTTCCGTCCAACCGGGCGCGGCCGACAGCGTGGCCGACGATGGCAGCAATCACCTCATTGAGCGCGAAGCCGGCTGCCAGCACGGGTGCCTGGTCGAGGGCGAAGAGCTGGAAAACGTAGGTGTGGGGTCCGTGTGACCGGGGCGGCATGGGTCCGGCCCAGCCGCGGCGGCCGAGCGCGCCCTTCCCGTGCCGGATGGCCGGAACCGGGCTGGGGTTGGCGAGGGCGTTCTCGGGGATGCCGATCAGCGACGGGTCGATGCCCAGCGTGAGCGCATGGGTGGCTGGCTTCCCGATAGGGACGTCGGGATCTTGCACAATGAGCAGGAGCTCAGCAGTGTCGGTCGGCGGCTGCGTCCAGTTGAGGGCGGGTGAGACGTTCGCACCGAACAACCTGCCGCGGTGCTTTGCCGGTATGGGTGCCCCGTGGTCGAAGGCGGGGCTGGTCAGGGTGAAGTTCTCTGGAGCCTGCAGGTCGGGGCGGGCCCAGACGAGGGCGTGCTGGCCGGCGCGCCGGTTGCGCAGTGCGACGCCGAGGGGATTTGCGGGCATGACTCCGGCTCCTCGTAACTGTGCTCGCGGCGTGCCTCGCGACAGGAGGCACCGCGCACTGGGGGCGAAAACTGCGCTCGCTGTTTTAGGAAGAATTCATTAGGTATACTAAAGACCGATGAAGCGGAACGCAACTGCAGAAGAGCCCCCCGAGGCCGAGGAGGCCGACCTGGGCGGGCAGTTGCGTTCCGCCGTCGGGCGTCTCTACCGGCGTTTCCGCAGCGAGCGCCCCGAAGGTAGCCTCGGAGACGCGGCACTCGCAGTGCTCAGCCGCCTCCAGAAGCACGGACCGCAGACCCTCACCGAACTCAGCGAGCACGACCGGGTCTCGCCCGCCTCTATGAGCCAGACCGTGAACCGCCTCACCTCAGCGGGCTACGCCGTACGCACCCGCGACCCTGGCGACGGCCGCAAAGTACTTTTCAGCGCCACCGCAGAAGGCGACGAACTCGCCAGCGCCGCGCGGGCTCAGCGCAACGCCTGGCTTGACGAACAGCTAAGCGCTCTCAGTGCCGGAGACCGGGCAGTAATCGCCCGTGCCGCAGCGCTGCTCAGCAGCATCGCCGACTCGTGACTATCTGGACGGAGGAGTCATCGGACACGGTCTAACCGGTGACTGCGGAAAATGCCGCATAACTCCCCAGCGCGAGCAAAATGAGCCCGGTGACCCGGTTGACCCAGGCCATCGGGATGAGGCTGAGGCTCTTGGCGCCGATGCTGACCGCGACTGCGGCGACAGCCCACAAGCCAACCGTGGCCCCGGCGAAGACCAGCACCGGGTTGTAGCGCGCTGCCAGGTTCGCCGCCGTGAGCTGCGTGATGTCACCCCACTCGGCCACGAAGACGAACATGAAACTGGTGGCGGCGACCCGCAGGAATGACGGCGGCGGGCCGCCCTGCCTGGCTGCGTCCGCCTCGTCCTGGCGCTGCCGCCGGAAGCTGGCGGTCCATAGGTATGCCGCCCCCGCGGTGAAAAGAGCCGCCACCACCCAGTCAACGATGCGGTGCGGGAGCAGGGTGAGCAGCTGGCCTGCCGTAACCGCGATCGCCATGTGCACCGTGAAGGCCGCCGCTGCTCCGGCCCACACCCACCCAGGCCGGTGCCTGGTGGCTAGCACCAGCGAGGCAAACATCGATTTGTCCGGCAGCTCGGCAAGGAAGGTCACCGCGAAAGCGATGCCGATCACCGCAAGCTCGGGCATGTACAGGCGTCCTTACGCTCGGCCGCCCGAGGATTCCCGGTTTGGGAGCATCTTCGGCCGGAACTGACTCGACAGCCGAAGGTCTCGTCCACCACTCATCAAAGTGGCCTGGTGGCCGGGCGCAATGCGCCGGTATGTCGGCCTGCCAGCGGAAGGACTACTCCCCTTCGCGATCACTATATCTGATGGCGGTCGCCGACGACGGGCTGATACGCCCTGTCCGGGAGCGTGGCTTAACCCGTGGTACTTGGCAGCCGGCCGCGTGAAGTTTAAGATCATCAGCAGGTGAGCCGGGAAGCCTGGTCGGCACAATATCCAAGCACGTGCCGCAGGAGTCGCGATGACGACAGAGACTAGCGTGTCCAGCCAGAGCACACCTCGCCTGGTTATTTCTGACCGCGTGGCGAAGCGTTCGACTATCCCGAGCTGGCCGTGGCGGAGAGGTGCCATGCTGCTCGCTGGCGCGGCGCAGCTCATCACTATCGCCGCTCTCGTGTCCGTGGACCCGGCTCCCGCGACGTGGGCCTTGCTACTGCTAGCCATCGCGCCGGTACTACTGGCCGCGGCTACGGCGCACGCGCCGGCGCGCATCGCCAGGTTCACCGCGCTCGCCGGGATAGCCGTGCTAGTCGCCGGCATCATTGGTGCAATCGGGCACACGGGCCTGTTCTTTGTGCCCGCGCTCGCCGTGCTGATCGTCGGCACTATCAAGCTCTGGCGCGAACCAGCCTGACGCCGCTAGGCGGCCGTGCCAAGTAGTCGGCGGAGCATTCACCAGGGCCAACCTGCCCAGCGCGATAAGGCCACGGCTGCCCAGCGCGATAAGGCCACGGCTGCCCAGCGCGATAAGGCCACGGCTGCCTCGCGAGAGAACTGCGGCGGCGTCGATGCATGCTAAGACGACAGTGCAGGGTACGCCGGGCTGTGCCGACGAGACGACTTTCGGGACGAGATGACCGTGGACGATGAGCTGACCTGGCGCGACGAGACGATAGGGGGCTTTCTCGACAAGCTGGCCGCCAGGACCGCCGCGCCTGCCGGGGGTGCGGCAGCTGCGCTGACTGCCGCGCAGGCTGCGGCGTTGCTAGCGATGGTCGCCCGGTATACGACCGGCCCTAAGTACGCGGCCGTCGCGCAGACCGTCGAACGCGTGATTCGCGAGGCGGACCAGCTTCGCGCGGAGTGCACGGATCTCATCGCGGCGGACGCAGCGGCATTCGGTTCGGTGGCAGCTGCCTATGCGCTCTCGAAGGACACCGCTGAGCAGCAGGCAGCCCGGTCTGCTGCAATCGCCGCGGCTCTCGTCACTGCGACTGAGCCGCCAGCCGCGGTGATTGCCGCTGGCGCTCGCCTGCTCGCCTTGGCCGAGGTGCTCGCGCCGGCCGGTAACCGGACCGTGCTCGGCGACCTGGCAGCTGCTGCGGACGCCATCCGCGCGGCGACGGCGACCTCGCGGATCCTCGTCGAAGCCAACCTGACCGGCATCACCGACGCTGCAGCTCGGGAGCGCTATGGCGAAACCGTCGCTCGGGTCGACCCGCTGCTTGCCCGTGCCAACGCGGTGACCTCGGCAGTTCGCGCGGACCTGCTGCGGTGACCGCGCTACGGCTCGACGGCCGGGACCTCGCCGCCAGCCTGCGGGCCGAAGCTGCTGACGCGGTTGCCGCGGCTGCTGCCAGGGGGATTCCGGTCCGGCTCGCGATCGTGACGGCGACGCAGGATGAGTCAGCGACGTGGTACGTGCGCTCGCTCAGCGGGGCGGCCGCGCGGGCCGGGATCGAGTGCGAGATCGCCGACCTGGGTACTGGCGCGGCACCTGCCCGGATTGCAGCGGAGCTGGCCCGGCTGTCTGCGGACGCAGCGGCCCACGGCATCATCCTGCAGACCCCGGTCCCGGCTGGCGCGAGAGCAGCGGAGCTTGCAGAGGCCATCGACCCGGTCAAGGACGTGGACGGCGCGAATCCGGTCTCGCTGGGTCGGCTCACCGCGGGCTTGCCGGCGTTCGCTCCTGCCACGGCCGAGGCTGTCCTGCGGCTGCTCGACTTCCACGACGTCGAGCTGTCCGGCCGTCGGGCCGTCGTCGTGGGCCGCTCTGCCGTCGTGGGCAAACCGGTTGCCCAGCTATTGCTGGCCCGCGACGCTACGGTGACCATCAGCCACTCACGCACCCCCGACCTGGCTCGCGTTACCAGCGAGGCCGATGTGCTCGTGGCGGCAGCCGGGCGGCCGGGCCTTATCACTGCCGCGCACGTCCGGTCCGGCGCTGTCGTCGTTGACGTGGGCACCAGCACTCGCGACGGCAGCCTCGTCGGCGATGCCGGTGCCGCGGTGATCGAAGTAGCCGGTGCCCTGTCCCCCGTCCCCGGCGGGGTCGGTCCAGTGACCACCGCCCAGCTGCTGCTTGCAACTACGGTCGCTGCAACCGGCCGGCCCGGCTCTTCGATGCTCCGGTAGTCTCAGCGTCATGTCGGTAGCTCGGTTGGCGTCAACTGCCCTGGATTGCTCGGACCCGTCCGCGCTTGCTGCCTTCTGGGCTCAGCTGGTCGGCGGCGAGGTGGCGTTCACCAGCGACGACTTCTGCGCGGTCAAGACTGACCACGGCTGGCTCGCGACTGTGCGCGTTGACGACTACCGTCAGCCGAGCTGGCCCGATCCTGCCGTGCCAAAGCAGATGCACCTGGATCTCGCCGTCGATGACCTCGACACAGCGGAGGCCGAAGCTATCCGGCTCGGTGCGATTCTTCCGGCCAGTCAGCCGGCGCCGGACCGGTGGCGGGTGCTGCTCGATCCGGCGGGTCACCCATTCTGCCTGTCGAGCCAGATCCCGGAGTAGCGCCGGCCCTGACCGGCGTACCCGGAGTCGGCTAGGTCGCCTTCACTCCGGCCGCCGTCTCGCCGAATATGTCGATGTGGCCGTTGTCCGTCAGTTCTGGTCGTCAGGAGCTCCTTCGCTATCGGGGTCGGGGTCGCGCTCGCGGTATCGCCTGACGGCTCTCGCAGCCGGAGCTGACGCGATCCAGAACACGAAAGCCCACTGCGTCAGGAAAGCGACCGGGATCGAGATCGCGAACATCGCCGCGACCGTCAGCAGCCCCACATCGTCGTCGTCCCGCCGACCGCCCGGAGGCACCTCAGCCCGCTGCAGGTCGCTAGCCCTGATGTGGCGGCTCATCAGCAGGAAAGTCAGGACCGTGAGGATCTGGATGGCCGCGTAGACGGTGAACCGGATGCCGAAGCCGCCGGCTCCTGAGATCAGCTTGGTCGCGAACGGGATGATCACGATCATCAGCAGCCAGAGCATGTTCAGCGTGATGATGCGCGCGTCGAGTCGATAGACAAACCGGAACAGGCGGTGATGCAGCCGCCAGTGGTTGGCAATGACCGCGAAGCTGATCAGGAAGGTCAAGTAGTCAATGCGGCCGGCCCAGACCGCGTCCCACACCGTCTCGTCCGACGCGTCCGACGCGATGTGATGCGGGAGCGGCAGCGAGAATGCGAGCAATGTCATGGCGATCGCCACTACCGCGTCGGAGAAGAAGATCATCCGTTCGGCGCTGATGAACTCCACTTCGGCGGCAATGTCGCCGGTGTCCGGCTGGCTTTCCTCGATCTGGTCGGTCATGGTTCGGCGTCGTGGGTGGCCTGAAGGGGCAGCGAACCCGCGGAACGCAGCAGGCGGAGGAACTCGCCGGCATCCCGAACCCTGACGAGGGAGGCGCGGGTAACTTCCGGCACGAAACCGGCGCCGGCCAGTTCGTCCAGCAGTGCCGTCAGCGGATCCCAGAAGCCGTCCACGTCGATAAGAGCGACCGGCTTGTCGTGCAGCCCGATTTGCTGCCAGGTAAGGATCTCAAACAGTTCGTCCAGGGTTCCGAGGCCGCCGGGTAGCGCGGCGAAGCCGTCAGCGAGGTCGGCCATGAGTGCCTTGCGCTCGTGCATAGTGCCGACCACCTCCATCCGGGTCAGGCCCGGGTGCGGGATCTCGGCCGCGAACAAACCACCTGGGATCACGCCGACGACTTCGCCGCCGGCCGCCAGCGCCGCGTTAGCCATCGCGCCCATCATCCCGACACTCGCGCCGCCATAGACGATGCCGACGCCCGCACGGGCCAGGCTGGTACCGAAGTCGGCGGCCGCCGCAACGTACTCGGGCTGGTTGCCGACGGAACTGCCGAGAAACACCGCGACGCGCATCATCCTCAGTCGTCCGCCGCTGACGATCGCCGGGCGAAGTCGCGCATGGCCCTGAGGAAGTCGACCTCCGTGAAGGCTGGCCAGTAGCAGTCACAGAAATGCAGGTAGGCGCCCGTGCTCTGCCAGAGCAGGAAGTTCGACATGCGCTGCTCGCCGCTGGTCCTGATGATCAGGTCGGGTTCAGGCTGGCCGTCACCGGCCAGGTGCCTGGCGATGTCGTCCTCCGCGATCGTGCCGGCCAGCTCTGCCAGGCTGACGCCTGCCGCCGCCTGCTCCAGGAGCAGCATCCGGACAGCTTCGGCGATCTCCTGCCGTCCGCCGTAGCCGACGCAGAGCGTGACATGAGCGTCAGTGGCGCAGGTACGGGTGGCCTCGGCGGCCCGCTTCAGCGCGTCCGCGGTGGTGGCGGGCAGCATGTCCACCAGCCCGGCGACGTGCACCTGCCAGGCTGGGTCGGCGGTTGCGATCCCGCCCACCACGATCCGCTCGATGACGTCCATCAGAGCGGCCACCTCGGAGTCGTCCCGCCTGGCCAGGTTCTCTGCCGAGCACAGGAACAGGGTGACATGCCGGATGCCCGCCGTCTCGCACCACGCCAGCACGTCCAGGATGTGCTCCGCGCCCTGACGATGACCATCGCTCGGGTTGGTCAGCCCGGCTTGCTTGGCCCAGCGCCGGTTGCCGTCCATGATCAGGCCGACGTGCCGCGGCAGCGGCCCACTGAAGAGCCGGCGGCGCAGTCGCCGGCGGTAAGCCCTGACGGCGAGCTTTCGGAGCGGCATGCGGATCTTGCGGAGCAGCACGTGGCCGAATCTAGCCGGTACGGGCTCAGTCGGTCCACCCAAGATCGGCTTGCCTGTTCCGGTCGGCCCAAAGAACAGCGTGTGGTGGCCGCCAGCCGCGCGGTTCAGATCCCGAGGAACCGTTTCAGCGCGCGCCGTGGCCCCGGCAGCAGACGGCCGGCGTCGAACTCCAGCGCCGAGATCTCCCGGGTCATCGCTGCCAGCAACTGTGCCGCCGCCGCGGCGTCGTCCGAGCCCTTGGCCTCGACGTCGGCCACGCCCGCTGCTGCGAGACGCTCGCGGCGCGCCTCCATCGAGCCCTGCATAGTCGGGTCCGAGCGGGTCCCGAGCGACAGTGTCCTCGCTCTCGCGTATCGGTCTCCTCATGTCGCCGCTCACTGGTGCATCATCCTCGTATCCGA
>Ga0335072_10013045_pt1 | contig 11851 bp, 11 predicted proteins | sample Lox_Sample_21_FD_206725 | JGI IMG/M metagenome (GOLD analysis project Ga0335072, IMG submission 206725) | Soil microbial communities from Loxahatchee National Wildlife Refuge, Florida, United States - Lox_Sample_2.1 | ecosystem: Environmental > Terrestrial > Soil > Wetlands | place: USA...
TCTCGCCGTGAGTTCCGTCCCACCGAGAGGTGTCACTGGCGGATGGCGGGCAAGGACGCAGGAGGCGAAGCGCAGCAGCGCTGCGCGAGCCGACGAGGACGCCGCCCGACGCCGCCAGGGGCAGCTCGAATGGGGTGGAATTTACGGTGGGAAGCGCTTCCCTTACCGCCTCCGCGACGACCCTCGCCGCGATGGCGCGACCGGCACGAAGGCGCGCGCGTTGATCACGCCAAGCTGCCGCATTCGCTCGCGAAGGTCCGCGTCTGGAACCTCCCCCCCGTCGCGCACCGCCACGATCTGCGTGGCGTGCTCGCGGGCGAGGTGGTCTAGATCTCGCAGCTCGGCGGAGTCGGCCAGGCTCGCGGCGTCGGGCGGTACGTACCACAGCTCGAGCTCGTCGTCGTGGGAGAGCAGCGCCCGCGCGAGCGGGTACTGGGCGGGGTGGTAGAGCACGATCATGCGCGGCCGCCCCGGGAACGGCAGCCGGCGAGCCTGTCGGATGCCGACGGCGTTGCGCAGTGGGCGCGGCGTGCGAAACCGCGACGGCTCGAGCGCGATCACACGCGGAATCGAAAGCAGCTCGCGCGCATGAGCTTCGAGCTCGAAGCCTTCTAGCTTGCTGGGCAGCAACAGAACCGCGAGCGACTCTTCGCCGGGCTCGGGGATCATGAGGCTCCTGGGTTGGGGCCACGCGGCGCCACGGCCAACGTCGCCAGTGCCACTGCGCGCGCCAGCTTACGCCGCTCGGCGTCGCCCTTGGCGCCGCGCGTGACGGTCACGGTCATGTAGCTGCCGCCGGTGGTGGGCGATCCGTTGGTGGCGAACAGCTGGCTCTCGGCTGGGATCCAGCCCGCGATCATCGGCCCCTCGGAGGCGTCCTTCGGGATCTCCCCCGGGTTGTGCACGCCCGGTGCAGCGGGACCGTAGACCTGCTCCTGGTGGGAATCAGTCGTGTTGTACTCCGTGTACGCCTGCGGCGATTGCTCGGCGACGAGGTCAATTCGCAGCCCGCCGCCGCGCAGCACACATTTGACGTTGGTCGGGTCGCGATCGGCGATCCGAACGGTGATCGCTGCGCCCAGAACCTTCGCCGCCGTGGTTTTCGCCTGTCCGCAGACGCGCCCCGGGACCGCCGCCGGATTTGCCTGCGCCGCCGACGTCGTGCTGGCGCTGCTGCCGCCACAACCCGCCGCCAACGCGCCGCACAGCAGCAGCGGGAGGATCGCCGAGCGGCCGACCGCCTACCCCTCCCCGGGTTCGCCGGCGGCGTCCTTGCGCGGCGCGTCCTTGCCGCCCGGCATCTCGTCCGCGGCCGTCAGCGGGCTGAGTGCCGAGCGCGTAGCGCTCGCGATCTCGGCCTCGCTCACATGCTGCGGGTGATGGCAGGCCGCGACGTGCCCGTTCGCGTACTCGGCCAACGGCGGCTCCAGCCGCGAGCAGACATCGGTCGCGTGGGGACAGCGCGTGTGAAAACGGCATCCGGACGGTGGGTTGATCGGATTCGGAGGCTCCCCGCCGATGACGTCGCGCGTGCGTGCCCTGTTCTCGTTCGGGTCGGGGATCGGGAGTGCCGCCAGCAGCGCCTCGGTGTAGGGATGAATCGGCTTGCTGTACAGCTCCTTGGCCGGCGACACCTCCATCAGCTTGCCGAGGTACATGACCGCGATCCGGTCTGAGACGTGGCGAACGACCGACAGGTCGTGGGCGATGAACACGTACGACAGGCCGAGCTCGTCCTGCAGGTCGTCGAGCAGGTTGACCACCTGTGCCTGGATCGAGACGTCGAGTGCCGAGACCGGCTCGTCGAGCACGATCAGCCGAGGTTCGACGGCCAGCGCCCGGGCCACGCCGATCCGCTGCCGCTGGCCACCCGAGAACTCGTGCGGGAAGCGATTGACGTGTTCGGGATTCAGGCCGACCTGCCCGAGCAATCCCCGGACGCGGTCTTGCACCTTGTCGCGGTCCATGCCGTGAAGCCGCAGGGGCGTTCCGATGATCTGGCCGACGCGCTTGCGCGGGTTCAGCGACGAGACGGGATCCTGGAAGACAAGCTGAACCTCGCGGCGGACCGGGTCCAGGCCCTTGCGCCCCAGATGCGTGATGTCCTGGCCGCGGAAGCGCAGCGTGCCCGAAGTCGGCTCCAGCAGCCGCACGATGCAGCGGGCCAGCGTGCTCTTGCCACAGCCCGACTCGCCCACGATCCCCAGGGTCTCGCCTTCGTGGAGCGTGAGCGAGACGTCGTCGACGGCGTGCACTACCCCGACCGTGCGATCGATCAGCACGCCCTGCTTGATCGGGAAGTGCAGCTCGACGTGCTCGACATCGATCAGCGACTGGCGCTCGTCGACCGGCGCCGGTTCCTGCACGGCCGCGTCTGCGCTCACGCCGCCACCGAGGGATCGGCCAGTCCGATACGCCCCTCGACCTCTCGCCGGACGCGCTTGTCGTCGACCTCGAGCCAACATCGATCCAGGTGCCCGGGAGCATCGGCGACCCGCGACTCGAGGGGCGGAACCTCGACGCACTGGCCGAACGCGTGTGGGCAGCGAGGTCGGAAATGACAGCCCTGCGGCGCGTTGAGGAGCGACGGCGGCTGGCCGGGAATCGCGGGCAGACGGCGAGGGGGATCGCGATCGACCCGTGTGATCGACCCCAGCAGACCCCACGTGTATGGGTGCTGGGGGTCGTAGAAGATCTGGTCCAGCGTGCCCTGCTCGACGACACGCCCTGCGTACATGACGATCACCCGGTCGGCGATGTCGGCGACCACTCCGAGATCGTGGGTGACGAAGATGATGCCGCTGTCGCTGTCGTCGCTGAGCTGGCTGATCTCGCGCAGGATCTGCGCCTGGATGGTCACGTCGAGGGCCGTCGTGGGCTCGTCGGCGATCAGCACGCTGGGCGAGAGCGAGAGCGCCATCGCGATCATCGCGCGCTGGCGCATCCCTCCCGAGAACTCGTGCGGATAGGCGCGCGCCCGGTCGCGAGCGCGCGGGATCCCGACCCGCTCCATCAGGTCGACGGTGCGGTCCATCGCCTCGGACTTGGAGATCTTCTCGTGAGCTCGGATCTGCTCCACGATCTGGTCGCCGATTCGCTGCACCGGGCTCAGCGAGGAGATCGGGTCCTGGAAGATCATCGCGATCTCCTTGCCGCGGATCTTCTCGAGCTGCTCCTCGCTCGCGGTCACCAGCTCGCGGTCGCCAAGCTTGGCGGAGCCCTCAAAACGAGCGTTCGGAGACCGCGTGAGCCCCATCAGCGTCATCGCCGTCACCGACTTCCCAGATCCCGACTCCCCGACGATCGCGACCACCTCTCCTCGGTCGAGGGTGAACGACACGCCGTCGACGGCGCGCACGAGGCCGTCCTCGGTCACGAACGTGACGTGCAGGTCGTCGACGTCGAGGAGGCGCTCACCCATCAGCCGGTGAGCCTGATCCGCGGATCCAGCAGCGCGTACAGGACGTCGGAGAAGGCTCCGAACAAAACGACGAAGAACGCCGTGAACATCGAGCCCACGAGGATCGGCGGGACGTCGAGGTTGCCGATCGCCTGTGCCTCGTACTGACCGATGCCAGGAAGGTTGTAGATCGTCTCGGTGACGAGCGCGGCGCCTCCCAACAGCGTCGCGAAATCAAGTCCGAACATCGTGATGATCGGCATCAGGGAGTTGCGCAGCACGTGGTGCCGGAACACCGCTTGCTGCGGGAGGCCTTTGGCCTTTGCCGTCCGGACGAAGTCCTGGTTGACCATGTCGAGCAGGTTTGAGCGCAGGACGCGGGAGTAGAAGCCGATCGACAGCACCGCGATCGAGATCCACGGCAGGATCAGGTGATAGACCCATTGCCAGGGGTTGTCTCCGAACTTCACATACCCCGTATTCGGGAACCACGGCAGCTTGAAGGCGAACAGATAGAGCAGTAGCGCGGCTAACAAGAACACGGGTATCGACACGCCGAGGATCGCCGCGACCATCAAGGCGCGGTCGGAGAATTTGCCCACGCGTAAGGCGCTGATCGACCCGAGGATGATCGAAACGATCAGCCACAGGATCCCGGCCGGGATCACGAGCGACAACGTCACCGGGAACTTCTGCTTGAACTGATCGACGACGTTGAGGTCGTCCTGGTAGTCGATCACCTGGCCGGTGAAGATCAGCTTCATCGTGTTGACGTACTGGACGTAGAACGGCTTGTCGAAGCCGAACTTCTTGCTCACCTGCTCCACGGTCGTGGGGGTGGCGTTGCGCCCGGCGATCGCCCGCGCCGGGTTGTAGCTCGGGATGATCTCGAAGATCCCGAACACGACCACCGACGTGGCGAACAGCAGCGCGATGGCCGACAGCGATCGGCGAACGATGAACCGGGACATCAGGTCTTGATCCGCACCTGCGCCCTGGGGTCGAGCGCGTCGCGGATGCCGTCGCCGACGACGTTGATGCTGAGCACCGTGAGGACGAGCATCGCGCCCGGAATCAGCGCGTAGCTGGGCACGGTCTGGATGTACTGGATGCCGTCGGAGATGAGGCTGCCCCACGATGCGTTGGGCGGCTGGACCCCCGCTCCCAGGAACGACAGGTAGGCCTCGAGCAGGATCGCGTACGCCAGCATCATCGGGACGAACACGATGATCGTCGACGCGACGTTCGGCAGGACTTCGGAGAACATGATCCGCAACGGCGACATGCCCTGCACCCGGGCGGCATCGACGAAGTCCTGCTCACGGACTCGCAGGACCTCTCCTCGAATCGGCTTGCCCAGATACGGGATGTAGATCACGCCGATGATCAGCGCCGGAATGAACAGCGAGTTGCCCTTGATCGGGCCGATGCCGCCGAGCGCGAGCGCGGTGCCCACCGCGACACCGAGGATGACGGGCGGGAACGACCAGATCAGCTCCATCAGCGGTCTGAGGATCGCGTCTATGAAGCCCCGGAAGTATCCGCACAGCAGGCCGATGATCGTGCCGAAGACGATGATGATGAGCGTCGCAAGGCCGCCGATCTCAAGCGACGTGCGTCCGCCGTAGAGCAGCCGAACCGCCAGGTCACGGCCGTTGGTGTCGGCGCCGAAGAAGTAGTGGCTCGTGAACGTCGGCCCGATCGGCACACCGTCGGGAGACACAACGTCCTTCTCCTTGCCGCCGACTTTGATCGTGCCCGTCACGTTGTTCGCGTTCGGGCCGATGTGCGCGATGTGCTTGGAGTAGACGGGCGCCAGCAGGCACGCCACGACGATCAGCACGAACACGCCGAGAAATGCCAGCGCCACCTTGTTGCGCCGAAGCCGGCGAAACGCCAGCTTCCACGGTCCGATGGCGGGAGCGTGATGCCCTTCACTCCACGCATCGCCGCCAAGCTCCCCCGCCACGACACCGGCACCCTCACTGAGCGCCGCGGCTCCCCCCTGGTGGGTGTGATCTATCGCCATCTCGTGTCGGCTGGAGCTTATCGCCGCGCAGCAATGAGCGAGGCGGGAGGGCGCCGGATCGACGCCCTCCCCACATCGCTGCTACTTGAGCTGCAGGCTCGTCACGTCGATCAGGTACTCGACCGACATCGTTCCCTTGTTGAAGTCGATCTTGTTCGAGAAGAACTTCGGCTTGCTCTCGTGTCCGTAGACCGCGTAGTAGGCGTGCTGAACGGCGTACTGGTCGAGCGCCTGCCACTGGCTGGCGACGCTCTCCGGCGCCACCTGGTACAGCTTGGCCAGCGTCGAGTTGTAGTGCGGATCGTTCACGTAGCCGTAGTTCAGCGACGAGCCGGCGTTGCCGGCGAACAACTGCATGAAGTCCCACGGGTGCGGGAAGTCCTGGTTCCAGTCGCCGAAGCCGACCTGCGGCTTCGTGTTCGGGTCCCCGATCGTCGTGAAGTACACGCCCGAGTTGACGACCTTCTCAGTGGCCTTGAACCCGAGCGAGTTCAGGACCGACGTGAAGTAGTCGAGGTACTGCTTACGCGGGCTGCGCTCCTCTCCCCAGACCGTAACCGCCTGGCCCTTCATGCCCGACTTCGCCATCAACTGCTGCGCGAGCGCCATGTTCGGCGGGCCGGTTGGGTTATGGAACGGACAGTTCGCCGGGGTGTTGTGTCCGATGATCCCGAACGGAATCAGGTGGCAGTCGGGCGACATGAACCCGCTGTCGAGCCTGGACATCGCCCGCGAGTCCATTGCGGCCAAAACCGCCTGACGCGCGTAGATGTTGTTGAACGGCTTCTTCACGACGTTGAAGAAGAAGTACCAGCTGGAGTTCAGCGGGACCGCCTGGAAGCGGTCCGCTGCCTGGGTCTTCACCTGCTGGAGGATCGACGCCGGCAGCGTGTCGCCCGGGTCGAACACGTCGGCCTGGTTGTTCAGCACCTGCTCGGCGTTCGCGTTCACGTTCGAGTTGACGCTGTAGACGATCTTGTCCGCGTATCCGCGAGGCAGACCGGGGATGCTGAAGTTCGGGTTGCGCACCAGGGTGTAGCTGTGCCCCGGGGTGATCGCGCCCCACTTGTACTGCCCGGCGCCGATCGTGCCAGTGGCCGCCAGGTTCTTCATCGGCGTGTTCGGTGGCACCGGCGCTGTGCCCGGGAGCGCCATGATGTCGACGATCGGCGAGAACGGAGCGACCAGGCTGATCTTGATCGTGCCGGTCGAGTCGTCGGTCTGGATCCCGGAGATGTCCTTCGCCTTGCCCTTGGCGTACGCGTCGCCGCCCTTGACGTAGGCGCTGATGAACGAAGCGGCCTGCCACGGGATCTTGATGTCGCGCTGCATCGCGTACTTGACGTCTGAGGCCTTGATCGGCGTCCCGTCGGAGTACTTCAGGTTGGACCGCAGGACGAACGTGTAGGTCTTCTTGTCGCTCGAGACAGTCGGCAGTGCCTTGGCGAGCCCAGGGATGACCTTGCTACCCGCGGCCCCTTGAACGCCGCGCACGAACGTCAGCAGCGGCAGGTTGACCACCGACTCGAGCTCGTTGCCCTGAGTGGTGAAGTCGAGTCCTTGGTCGGCCGACAGGGGCGGCGTTCCGGAAACGATCGTGACGGTGCCGCCCTGCTTGCCACCAGAGCTCGCCGCAGTCGAGGAGTTGTTGCTCGACGAGCTCGACGAGCTTGACGAGCCTCCGCACGCTACGAGTGCGAGCGCCGTCGCGGCCCCAAGTAACAAAGCGACGGCCGCTCTTGTAAGTCTCTTCACAGATCCTCCTCCTCAGAGGTTCGAATTCCCAGGAGGCGAAATCTAGCCTTACGCGTTGTCGGATGCCAGCCCGACAGCCTCCCCGAAAGAAGCCCTAATCAACCACCAACATCGATCGCGTCCCCCGCGGCGCTTAAATGCCGAGTGAGGAGGTGCGAGCACGAGGAGCCACGAGTTGACGCAGCAGAAGCGCCGCTCTGGTCGCGCGTCGAGGCGCGCGGCAGCGCTGACCGCGCTCGCGCTCTGCGTCCTTGCGACGTCGTGCGGAGAATCACCGACGCCTCCGTTCGCCGTCGTGCAGAACTACCTAAACGACATCGGCGCCGGGAACTTCGCGGCCGCCTGCGGGCTGCTCGACAAGACCGCGCGTGAAGCACCACTGAAGGCAGCCAAGCCGCGAATCACGTGCGCGAAGGTGTTCGTTCGCTGCCTGCCGGACAACGTGATCAGGCTCGCGCACGATCAGACGCAGCTGTTGTACGCGAGCATTCGGTTGAACATCACAGGCCACACGGCAAGCGCCGCCCTCGGCGGCACAACGGTGGCGCGAGCAATCAGGAACGTGACGCTCGCCGACCAACAGGGCATCTGGAAGCTGACCTCGTACGGCCAAGCCGTCCGTCAATGCCGGCTGAACAAGGCTCGACGTCGCGGTTAGTCGGGGCCTGGCTGCGAGCCGGAGTCGCGACGCTCCAGCCACGCCAGCCACGCCAGCCCGCGGCCCTGCGCGCTGTTGAGATCGACGCCCGTGATCTCAGAGATGCGGTGGATGCGATCGCGCAGCGTGTTGCGGTGCACCGGCAGAGCGGCCGCGGTCGAGCCGCGCTCGAAGCCGTTCTGCACGAGCAGGTCCAACGTCCGCGCGAGCTCTTCGTTCAGCGGACCGTAGACGCGCGCCTTGATCTGGCCGGCGATCCGCGGCGAACGCCGCAACAGCACCTCCGCAAAGAAGTCCTCGGGGCGGATCTCGCCTCTGTGGCCGCGGGCGACTGCCACGTCCACCGCGATCCGCAGCTCAGCCAGGTTCCGGCCCCGCTCACCGCGGATCGCCGCGCCCGTCTGGGCGAGCACCGCGCTGCGGTCGAGCTCGAGCTCGCGCCATGGCGAGCGGCTCATCGCGAGCCCGACGATACGACGGCCTTCCGACACGGCCACGGCCCGCCTGCGGCGAAGCTGACCGGCGAGCTCGAGGTGGTACTCGGCCGAACGCCGCGGCGCCGTGATCACGAACGCGCGAGATGCGCGAGCCAGGTCGAAGCCGATCCGGTCGGCGAGCTGGTGATCCTCGGGAAGCGGCGCCTGGTCGGCGTCGATCCGCGCCAGCAGCGCCCGGGCGGAACTCTCGTCACCCCGCTGCGCAGCCGACGCGGCGGCCTTGGCCGACTCCTCAAAGTAGATGCGCGATACACGGTCGACGTATTCGAACAGGAGGTCCGCGCTGTCGAGCAGCGCCGGGCGCTCCGCGTCGGTGGCCGCGTCCAGCAACGCACCCCACGCAAACCGCGCAGCGCGCCGGAAGTTCGCCGGGATCACGTCGCCGGGGATCCCCTCGGCAGCGCGATCGCGCGCGTGCGCGCGAAACGTCTCGAGTTCTGAGTCGGTGGGCGGCCGGCCCTCGATCAGCCAGCGGTTCACGAGGTCGAGGTTCCAGCGCACCCACTCCCGGACCCGGTCGCGTGGCGGCTGGAAGCGCTGGAACTCGTCGGTCTCCCAGAAGCTGTCGAGCACGCGCTCGGTGAACTGGTCCATATCGGTGCGCTCGATGATCCGGCGCACCACCTCCCCGCGGTTGACGACCGCCGCCATCGCGCCAGTATGCCGCCCGGACTGTGCATTTGCACAGTTGCGGCGGCGAGATGACGTGCGCCTACCAGTTGCGGCCGGGGCCGGGGCGTTCCACGATGATCGGCGTCGCCGTCTATCCACGGCGGTCGCTGATTGCGTACGTGGCTACGGGAGGTCATGCAATGGCTCAGAGACGGCTGGTCTGGCTCATCGCTTCAGTCTTTGCAGTCGCTGCGCTGCCGGTGTCGCAGGGTGCGGCGAAGCCGCCGAGCGCGTTCAATCCGGTGATCGAGGCGCAGAACTTCTCGATCACGCAGCAGCGCCAGACGATCTACGACACGCCGCAGTACCAGGAGCAGCTCGCGGTCGACAGTGCGACGAGCACCGCACAGGCCACCTCGGCCGAAGCCAACGACCCCGAGCGGTTCTTCACCGATGACCTCTGCTGGAACCTGTCAAACGGCTGCGCGGGCGACATCCGGCTCAACGACTGGGGCCCCGACGGCTACGGCATCGTGCGCCCGATCCTGTTCACCGCGCGTGACGGCGCGACGATCTCCGGGCACGTCTGGGCCACGGTCGCCGGCCCCGCCAAGCGCCCCGGGATCGTGATCACCAACGGCTCGGTCCAGGCCGACGAGAACATGTACTGGTACGCGGCGCAGGCGCTGGCCAAGGACGGCTACGTGGTGCTGACCTTCGACCCGCAGGGCCAGGGCCAGAGCGACACCTTCGGCGAGTCTCCCGACCAGAGCGAGGGCGTCCCGGCGCAGACCGACGGGCGGCCGTTCTACGACGGCACCGAGGACGCGATCGACTTCCTGCTGTCGACGCCGCAGCACCCGTACGAACCGGTGGCGAGCTGCAGTAGCGGGACCAGCCACGCGCTCAAGCAGGACCGGCGAGTCAAGGCGGGCCTCAACGCCGGCTACGACCCCTTCTGGCAGCTGCTGAACCCGAGCGAGATCGGGCTTGCCGGTCACTCCTACGGCGCCGCCGGCGTCTCGTACATCGGGCAGTGGGACCACCGTGTCAAGGCGATCGTCGCCTGGGACAACCTCGGTGGCCCGGGACCGCAGGCGGGCTCTATGCCCGGCTCGGGCAGCTCGCAGACCATCGGTGAGCAGGCGTGCCCGGCAGATCCCGCCGACCGCACCATCGTCCCGATCACCAAGCCCGCGCTCGGCATGTCGGCCGACTACGGGCTGCCGCCGACGCCGAACACCTCGCTGCCGGACCCGACGGCCAAGGAGCAGGAGTCGCTGGCGTACACCAGGGCGGGCGTCGACACGGGCGAGCTGATCATCCGCGGCGGATCGCACTTGGACTTCAGCTTCATCCCCAACCAGGCCTTCGGCGCATCGTTGCGCGGCCCGGACATGATCGACTGGTACACGAGCGCCTGGTTTGACAAGTACCTGCAGCACGACCCGACGGCCGACAAGCGCCTGCTGACCGAGCGGTGGCGCAACGACCCGGTCGAGAAGTCGATCGACCCCAACCACGACCCCAACGTGTTCTCGTTCTATTACTACTCGCGCCTGGATATCCACCTGGCCGGCGGCGCGACGTTCGACTGCGAGGACATGCGCGAGGGCTGCCCGGGGATGGTCGCCAAAGACGGCTACCGCGGGGATTACTCGTACGTGGCGATCGATCGTTCGCCGGATGCAGTGCGGTAGCTGATTAGAAACGGCCCAACGAAGGAGACCCCGGTCGGGGCGGACCGGGAAAAAGGCGCCACCTGCTGCACTGGACGCCCGAGGTTCGGTCAATTTGGCCCGCTATGCGGTGAAGATGTACCGAACCTCGGAGACGATTCGAGCGCGTGGCACCTTTTTCATTCCTCGCGGCGCATTCGACCCGCTGCTCTTCGATGAGTTTTTTCGGACCCCGCCGTCTAAACGGACATCACCGACCAGCAGGAGGTCCGAACGAACATGCCCGAGAAGCCAACGCTCTACGTCTGCAACGGCGACACCGGTGGCCCGAAGTTCCACCCGTGCCGCCGCATCCAAGAGGAGCTGAACGCGTCAGGCGTCCAGTACGACAAGGTCGTCGCCGCGCACGGGAACCCGATCCCGTTCCTGCGCAAAGGCTCGCGCGACGAGCTGCGCGCCGCGACCGGCGAAGAGAGGCTACCGGCGATGAAGCTGCCCGACGGAACCGTGCTGACGCATTCGCGCGCGATCCTCGCATGGGTCGCTGAGCAGGAGCAGCCGAGCGCCGCGCAGGCGCCTCCGGCCGCCTAATCGGGGTCGACCGTCAGCACGGCCTTGCCGTTGACGCGGCGGTTCATCAGCGCATCCACCGCTTCGCCGGCGAGCTCCCACGAGACCTGCATCGCGATCTGTGGATCGAGCTTGCGCGCCGCGATCAGCTCCGCGAGCCGGCGTAGGTCGGCGCTGCACGTCCGGGTGTATTCGAGCTCGGCGAACACGTACAAGCCGTACAGACGCGCTCCGGGTGCGCGCCCGAACAGCGCGCGCGTCGGGTAGGAGACCGGCTCGGTGACGGTCGCGGCGAAGCTCACGACGATCCCGCGGGGAGCGACCCGCTGCAGCGCCGCGCCGAGCACCGGGCCGCCAACGGCGTCGAGCGCGACGTCGAAGTCGGGCCCCTCGGTCTCGAGCTCTGCGCAGACCTCGTCGGCGCCGAGCTCGGCCAAGCCCTCGGTCCGCCGCGCGATCCCCGTCACGTGCGCACCGGCGAGCTTGGCCAGCTGGATCGCAAACCGGCCGACGCCGCCGCTGGCGCCGGTCACTAGCACGCGCTTGCCGAGCACGAAGCCACCGAGCTCGAGCGCGCGCAGCGCCGTCACTGCGGCGACGGGCAGTGCCGCGGCCTGCTCGAACGAGACTGCTTCGGGCAGCTCGGCAAGC
>Ga0335072_10013046_pt1 | contig 11850 bp, 11 predicted proteins | sample Lox_Sample_21_FD_206725 | JGI IMG/M metagenome (GOLD analysis project Ga0335072, IMG submission 206725) | Soil microbial communities from Loxahatchee National Wildlife Refuge, Florida, United States - Lox_Sample_2.1 | ecosystem: Environmental > Terrestrial > Soil > Wetlands | place: USA...
GCGGCGCAGTAATCGTCTTCGATGAGGGCGAGGGTCAAGTCGATCCCCGCGGTGACCCCGGCCGAGGTCACCACCGGCCCGTCGGTGACGAAGATGGCATCCGGCTCCACCCGGACCCGGGCGTGGCGACGCTGCAGGGCAGCGGCGTGCCGCCAGTGCGTCGTCGCGCGGCGCCCGTCGAGCAGCCCGGCCGCGGCGAGCACGAACGCTCCGGTGCACACCGACGCCACCCGTTTCGCCGAGCCTGCCAGCTGGGCGGCCGCGGCGGCGAGCCGCGGATCGACCGGCCGCGTGGCGGCCGCCTCGCAGCCGGGCACGAGCAGCGTGTCCAGCTCCCCGGCAGCGGCCACGGCCAGGTCGGCGCGGAACTCCAGCCCCGTGGAGGAACGCACCGGCCCGCCGCCGACAGACACCACCACGATCGAGTAACGAGCCCCGAACCGGTTGGCCTCGGTGAAGGCCTCCGCCGGGCCGGCCACATCCAGCAGGGTGACGCCGGGGAACACCAGGACGCCGACCCGGTGCGGCGGCCGCCCCGGTGCCGCCTGCGGCAGCTGCTGAGGCACTCCGGCTACTCCGGCCAGGCGTTCGACTCGATGACCTCGACGAAGTCCATCCGGCGGAAGCCGGGCACGAAATGCTCGAGGACATCGGCGTTGACGGTGCCGAAGGTGGTGTCGGGCCGGTCCTTGAACCCCTCCGTGAAGGCGGCGAGGATCTGCCTCTTGAAGTCCGGCCGGGGATGCGCCTGCGTGACGGCGCTGATGTCAGCCGGGTCAAGGTCGCGATAGCCGATGCCCAGGACGTCCGTCTCGACGCCCGCGGTGACGAGCGCGATCTCCGGCTCCATGTGCTCGGGGACGCCGGGCGTGGTGTGCAGCGCGATCGCGGTCCACACGCGCCGGGCCTCCTCGTTGCTGACGCCGTGGGCGGCCAGGAACTCGCGTGCCTGGTTCGCGCCGTCGACCTCGAACCTCTGGTCCTTGGTCTTGTACTTCGCGGTCAGGCCGAGGTCGTGGAACATGGCGCCGACGTAGAGCAGCTCCGGGTCAGGTGACAGGCCACGCCGCCGCCCCTGCAGCATGCCGAACAGGTAGACCCGCCGGGAATGGTGGAACAGCAGCGGCGGTGAGTCCGCCGCGACCAGTTCCGTGGCCTCGGCGACCAGGCGCGTGTCCGGGATCTCGACTCCGGCAATGCTTGCGGTCATGTTCTGCGCTCCTTCGGTACCGCGAATTTCCCTGACACCTCGATCCTGCTGTCCGCTGCCGCCCCCTCGCCATGTCCGTTCGGACAGGTAGCCCTCACATCCGGACGTGATAACAATCCGTATGCCTCGAGGAGCTCGAGCCAGAACTCGCTGGCGGTGGGAAACACCGGGACCGCCTGCCATAGCTGGTCGAGGGGTACCTGAGCCGTGACGGCGATGGTCGCCGCGTGCAGGTGGTCCACGACCGCCGGGCCGACGAGGGTAAGGCCGACGAGGGTGCGGCGGTCCTCGTCCACGACGGCCTTGACCCGGCCCATGTAGCCGTCGGCCTGGAGGGCGGCGCCGGCCACCGACGCCATGTCGTATTCCACGGCCCGGACGGCAACGCCGTTGGCCCGGGCCACCGCTTCGGTGCGGCCGACCGCGCAGACCTGCGGGTCGGTGAAGATGACCTGCGGGGCGCCGAGGTCATCAGCGGTGCCGCGGAGCGCCGGCTCGTCGTCGGGCAGGCCCTTGGCCCGGGCGGCGATCGCGTCGGCGCATACCCGGGCCTGGTACTTGCCCATGTGGGTGAGCAGGTTGCGCCCGTTGACGTCACCGACGGCGTACAGCCAGCCACCGGGCACGCTGGTCGCCCGCATGCTCGCGTCCACCTGGACCGGGCCTTCCGGCACCGGGCCATTCGACTCCGGGGTGACCGTCCCCAGGCCGATGTCGCCGGCGTTGGCCCGGCGGCCAGTCGCGACCAGGATCTCATCGGCCTCGAACTGCGAGCCGTCCTGCGCGTGCACGGTGACCGGACCGCCCTCGATCGGGCGCTCGACGCGAGCGGCCAGGAAGCCCGTGCGCACGCTGATGCCCGATTCACGGAACGACTTCGCCACCAGGTCACCGGCGAAAGACTCGTGCCTGGGCAGCAGGCGCTCGCCGTCGGTCAGCACCGTCGTCTCCTCGGCGCCCAGGGCGTGCAGCGCCTGGGCCATCTCGCAGCCGACCGGCCCGCCGCCGAGCACGACCAGCCGCTTGGGAACGTGATGGACGTCGGTCGCTTCCCGGTTCGTCCACGGGCGCGCCTCGCGCAGGCCGGGCACGCCGGGTACCCACGGGTCGCTGCCGGTCGCCAGGATGACCGCGTGCCGCGCGGTCAGCGTGCGGCTGTCGCCATTCGCCGCGACTTCGACCCGCGACGGCCCGGCCAGGCGGCCCTGGCCGCGAAAGAACGTCGCCGGGAACCCCTCGATCGCCCGGACCTGGGGGGCGTCGTCTTGATAGTCCACGAACCTGTCGCGGCGCTCGAGCACGGGCACCGGATCGATCGGCCCGCGCAGTTCCAGGCCGGGCATCCGGCTCACCTCGGCCGCCAGCTCCATCGGCCACAGCAGCGCCTTGCTCGGGATGCACCCGTAGTGCTGGCACTCGCCCCCCGCGAGCCGCCGTTCGATCACGGCCGCCGTCAGCCCGTTGCGCACGGCGCGGGCGGCGGCGGTCTCGCCGGCCGGCCCGGCGCCTATCACGATCACGTCAAAGACATCGTTCTCGTCCGGCATGGACTCCTCCGTCTCGTAGGTCAGGCACGACAGGCGGCCTCGGCCAGCTGGGCGGGGTTGCGACACCGGTTCAGCCTCACCATCCCCCGTGGGCCGCGTTGGGCAAACGTCCGATGTCCATGCCCGGGCGGGACGGGAACTACCTCACCGGGCCGCCAGGTCAAGCGCCGCCACGAGCACGGCGAGGTCCTTGCGGCGCGCGCTGGCCGGCCAGGCCGCCCATGTCCGGCGCACGAGCGGGTTTCCGGTCAGCGGACGCCAGGTCACCTCGCCGGGCAGCCGCACCGGCCAGTCGGGCGGGGCGAGCGCGAACGCGCCTCCCGCGCTGACCACGGCCAGCTTGACCTCGGCGAGGAGGGGGTGCCCGTCGTCTTGCGGCCTGCGGGAGACCGTGATGCCGTGGCTGCGCAAGGTGGCGCCAACCTGGTCATACCAGGCGGGGGCCTCCGAACGGGCGAATCCCAGCCATTCGAGGCCGGCCAGCTGGTGCAGCCGCACCCCGGCCGGGCCAGCCAGCTCGCCGGCCCGGCCGGCCGCGAGGACAACGCCGAGGCTTTCCTCCACCGTGAGCACGGCGTCGAAGGCCGGGTCGGCCGGGTGCTCGCGGACCAGCGCCAGGTCGAGCTGGCCCTCCCGCAGCGCGGTCATCTGGGCGGCGCTGGAATCGTGGCTCAGATCCACCCGGCTGAGCGGGAAGGAGTCCCGCAGTTCCTCGAGCGCGGCCAGCAGCAGGCCCGCGGGAAGCTCCAGCGGGATGCCCACGCGCAGGGTGCGGGAATCCGCCGCCGTCCGGCCGCCGACTGCCGCCATCGCCCGGTCGTGCTGGGCGAGCAGGACGCGCGCCTCACGCAGCAAGACCATCCCGGCGTCAGTCGCCGTGACACCTGAGCTGTGCCGCTCTAGCAGCTGGACCCCGAGCTGCCGTTCCAGCGACTGCACCGTCTGCGACAAGGCGGACTGGCTCAGGTGCAGCGAGCGGGCTGCCGCGGAGACGCTGCCTTCCTGCGTCACCGCGACGAACGCTCGCAGCTCGCGTATCTCCACCTTCCTATGGCACCACAACCACCGCGGCCCGGACAGCCCGGGCAGCGGTGATGGCCCGTCAGACGGCGATCCGGCCGCCATCGACGGGCAAGACCGCGCCCTGAATGAAGCTCGCCTTGTCGCTGGCCAGGTACACGATCGCCGAGGCGATCTCGTCCGGCCGCCCGGGCCGTCCGCTTGGCGCCGCGGCGGCGAGGTGGTCCAGCGCCTCCCCCATCTCCCCGGTGCCCTCGGTGCGCGTGGGGCCAGGGCTGACAGCGTTGACCCGGACGCCAGACGGCCCGTATTCGGCGGCCCAGGACTTCGTCAGCAGCACCAGCGCCGCCTTGCTCGCCCCGTACAGGGCCATGTTGGCCATGCCGAACTCGGCGACCATCGTCGTGACGTTGACGATGGCGCCGTGCCCGCGCTTGGCCATCTCCGGTGCCAGCTCCCCCACCAGGAAAAACGGGGCCTTGACGTTGACAGCGAAGACCCCGTCGAACTCGGCTTCGGCCGTGTCGTGAGTCGCGCCGAACGGGTAGACGCCCGCGTTGTTGACCAGGATGTCGACGTGGCCGCCGCCGAGCTCGGTGGCCCGCTGGGCAAGGGCCCGGACGCTGGCCGCGTCGGTGAGGTCCGCGGCCGCGAAGTCGGCGCTCCCGCCCTGGGCATGGATGGCGGCTACCGTTCCCTCGCCCCGGTCGGCGTGCCGCCCGGACAGGATCACGTGCGCGCCGAGGCTCGATAGCGCCAGCGCGGTCGCCCGGCCGATGCCGCTATTGCCACCAGTCACCAGGGCAGTAGCACCGGTAAACCTGTCTGTCATGTCGGCTTTGCTCCTTTTGCTGGTCCATCCCGCCGCAGGCGCGCCCAGCCCGTACAGCACATGGCAACCGCGGGCGGGAGCGGCGAATTGCGGTACCACCGACCGGATTGCCGATAGCGGCTATAAGGGCAGCCGATAGCCCCATTGGGCCATCGCGGCTGGCGTGCCTAGCCAGGCGCCATCAAGGTGGGTAATGTTGCGAGCATGTGGGGACTCGCCGCTGCGGGCGTGCTGATAGCGATCTTGATTGGCATCCTGCTCGTGATTGCCTTCGACGTGATCTGCCTCGTCGACCTCGCGACCGCGGACCAGGTCCGCTTCCTGCCCCGGCTTGTCTGGGCAGTTCTCATCGTGTGCATCAGCCCCGTGGGCGGCCTGGGCTACCTGCTATCGCGACGCCATCACATGGACTACCTGCTGTCGCGACGGTAACGCAAGCGGCTTAGCCCACGCCCGGTGTGGTGGTGCGGGCAGGGGTCGCGCTGCGTGTAGCCGCCGGGGATGCCCGCGCCGGCCGACAACCAGAACGGGACTGAATCGGCCAGGTGCCCGCCGAGGGTGTGCCATTCGATTCCGGGATGCTCGCTGCGCAGCGCCGCGAGCGCGGCCGTGGCCAGGCCGCAGCGACGGTACTTGGCCACCGTGGACGGCTGCTCGACCCAGCCGAGCCGGCAGCGGCGGCAGACCTGGAAGTCGACGCTGAAGACCTCGTTCCCGCCCAGGTACGCCGCCCGCTCCCGCCAGCCGGGGCGCTCACGGGACCAGGAGTCCCGCCACCCTGTTCCCGGATGCTCTTTGCCGCGGGCCCGGTCCATCCGGCTCAGCAGCCACGACCGGCCACGCCCCAGGACGGTACGCGCGGGGTCGCCGCCCGGCACCCGGGCGACCGCGAGTCGTGCCACGGCGGCCAGCGACCGGGCCGCCTCGCGGTCTTCCTCAGTTGCCACAGGGAAATCATCGCCTTATCTCTTGCCCTTAAGCCATCCCCCGTACCGGCGACCACGACGCGCGAGGCCACCGGAACGGGCCGGACCGCCCGCACGTGCGCGGGCCATCTTCACCGGACTGGCGCGACTCCCCTCGGCCAGGCAATGATCGAAGACCTTACGTGATAATGCGGTAATACATGATGAGCTGCGACGGGATCAGGAGATTTGCGTGACCGCACGTGACCCGATGACCATCGACGCCGATCACTGGCGACGACGCCTAGCCACGCTGGCCGAGCAGCACCACGTTCCCGGCGCGGCCCTCGGCATCTTGCGCCTGCGGCCCGACCGCGACGACGACCTCGTCGAGGCGGCCTACGGCCTGCTGAACACCGACGCCGGGATCGAGGCGACCACCGACTCGCTATGGCAGATCGGGTCCATTACCAAGGTGTGGACCGCGACACTCGCCATGCAGCTCGTCGATGAAGGGCTGCTCGACCTGGACGTGCCCGTCGCCGGCTACCTGCCCGAGCTCCGGCTCGCGGACGCGGACGCGGGGAAGGCCGTGACGATGCGACACCTGCTCACGCACACCAGCGGCATCGACGGCGACGTGTTCACCGACACCGGGCGAGGCGACGACTGCCTGGCCAAGTACGTCACGGTGCTGGCCGATGTACGGCAGCTCCATCCCATCGGCGCGACCTGGTCCTACTGCAACTCCGGTTTCTCGCTAGCCGGCCGGGTGATCGAGCGGATCACCGGGGGCACCTGGGACGCCGCCCTCCGGGAGCGAATCACCGCCCGGCTGGGCCTGACGCACACCGTGACGCTGCCGGAGGAGGCCCTGCTCTTCCGCACGGCCGCCGGGCACGTGGACATGAACGGCGGGCAGCGGCTCACCCCGGTCTGGGGACTGCCGCGCTCGGCCGGCCCGGCCGGGCTGATCTGCGCCACCCCGGGCGACGTGCTCGCCTTCGCCAGGATGCACATGACCGGAGGCCAGGGGCTGGACGGCACCCGGGTGCTGAGCACGGCCGGCGTCGCCGCCATGGCCGAGTTCCAGACGGACGTGCCCGACAAGTACGTGCTCGGAGACTCATGGGGCCTGGGCTGGACCCGGTTCGACTGGGACGGGCACGAGCTCATCGGGCACGACGGGAACATGATCGGCCAGGCGGCGTACCTGCGCGTACTGCCGCAAGCGGGGCTGGCGGTCGTCCTGCTCACCAACGGCGGCCATCCCCGCGATCTGTACCAGGACCTGTACCGGGAGATCTTCGCCGCGATCGCCCAGGTAGAGATGGCGGCGCCGATCCAGCCGCCCGCACGGCCGGTGGCGGCCGACATCACGCCGTACCTGGGCACCTACGAGCGGGCCAGCATGCGCATCGAGGTGCTGGCGGGAGGGGGCGGGCCCGTGCTGCGCACCACGGACGGGGGGCCGCTCGCCCGGATCACCCCGGACCCGGTCGAGGAGTACCCCATGACGGCGCTGGAGCCCGGCTTGTACGCGGTGCGCGAGCCGGGCACGCTGACCTGGCTCCCGGTCACCTTCTACGAGCTGCCGTCGGGAGAGAAGTACCTGCACTTCGCGGCGCGCGCCACGCCGAAGGCCGGGCAAGGGCCGCACTGAAGGTAGACATGGACGATCGCGCAGTGTTTTCGGGACGATTGCGCATGTTTCATGACACTACCCGCAAGTAAGGGACATCTCCGCTACGCTAAGCAATGCAATCGATCGCAACAACCATCACCTCTGCCACATGGCGTTACAGGGCCGTGCGTCAGGGGTGATAGTCGCGCCCCTGCACTTGGCGCGTCTCACGGCGGTTCGACCGGTTGGTCAAGACATCTCAACGGAACCCCAAAAAGCCGTGACGCTCCCCACCTCGCGAGTCTGCCAAGGGTGCCAACGGAAGCGGCCACCGGACCAAGGCCCGGGAGCGCTCTGTATCGCGCCAAGCAGCCTCGCAGCCAGCGGCACGGCACCGCATCGAGGGCCCGGAACACCAGGACCCGGTGAGAAGTAAGGCAGGCCACACCAGTGAACTCCAGCACCGCATCCGCCGAGCTCGCATTCCGGCTCATCGTCCCGCAGCAGACGGTAGTGCCCCTGGTGGCGAGCCTGTTCTACTCAAGCGCTGACCCGTACGCGATCCGCGTCGCGTTCCACGTGGGCCTTGACGAGCCGGTCGAGTGGACGTTCGCCCGCGACCTGCTGGCCAACGGCCTCAAGGACCGCGACGGGCTGGGCGACGTCCGCGTATGGCCCGGCACGAGCGAGGCTGGCGGCGCGGCGGCGCAGGTGCTGCACATCGGGCTTTCATCGCCCTTCGGCGAAGCCCACTTCGAGGCCTCGATGACCGAGATCACTGACTTTCTCCGGCGCACCTGGCGGATCGTGCCCGCCGGCCAGGAACCCGACTTCGTGGATGTCGAGGCCGAGCTCACCGACATTCTCCGCCAGGCCTAACCCCTTAGCCGGCCGGGGCCTCCCCCCTCCCCCATGAGGCCCCGGCCCCACACCCATCGGCCCCCGCACGGCATGCCCGATTTAAGCGGAGAAGCCGGAGAACCAGTATGGTGTCCCCATCGCCAAATGCGGGGGGCAGTTCGGCCGAGTGATCGCGATGCCCGCCGCTCATCATTCGCAGGGCAGGCACCGTTGATTAATAGCGGGTACTACGTCGCGCGCCGTTCGGCAGCGCCGCTGGCGTGCGCTGATACCCACGCGCAGGAGCCGCTGGCTATTCGCTGCGGCCAATGCAAGCACGTGATTGTCCTGGGCGGGCTGCCGCGCGCCCGCGACCGCGTTATCCGGTGGCCAGTAGCCGCGCTGCTGGCCAGTTACCTGGTGGCCATCGCCCTTATTCGCCAGGACGCAATGATATGGCCGGCTTATTATTTCGCCGCCTTTACGTTCTTGAACCTCTTCGCTGTCGCCTTCTCGCAGGGCGGCGTCATCCGGCGGGTAGCCGTCGCGACCGTCCTCGTCGTCGCCTTGTGGGCGGCCGGGCTGGCGGGGACGGTCATTCCGCTGGCGAGAGCGCCCCTGTGGCCGGCCGGGCCGCTCGCGGTATGGGCAGCCCTGGTCGGGTACGCGCTGTTCCTCGGATGGAGCATCCCGGCGGCCCGCGACAAGGACCTGACCATCGGGATCTTCGCCACCAAGTTCCTCACGCTGGCGGCATTCGCCTTCGGGATGTGGGCCGCCCTCGCGATCTACCCGGGCTACCACCTGGGATATAGCTGGCTGCCGGACCTGATCGCGATCGCGCTCACGGGCGTGCCGCTGGTCATGGTGCTGGCCGACGTGATCTTGAACGCCGTGGAAAGGCACGAGGGGATTATCGGGACTACCTGCGCGGCACTGGCCGCCGCGGCGTCCTACCAGGCGGTGGTGGCGGTCCTGCTGGCCGGGCTTGACGCGGTCCGCCGGGTGTTTCCCTGGCAGGTACAGGGCGTGCGGGTCATCTCCGGGGCCGCGCCCTGGCAGCCCCTGCTCGCCTGGCTGCTCGCGGTCGCGGTCGCCCTCGCCGCGCTCGCGGTGATCATCAGCGCCACCGGGGGCCTCGTGGAGGTTACGCGGGAATTCACCGCCGCCGTGCCGGGCTACCAGCTGGCGAACATCGCTGTCGCCGAGCGGCGGCTGGCTGACGGCCCCGATGAGATCGCCCAGGCAGGCGAGCAACTGCGGATCTGGGTACTGCACCTCAGCCGGGTCGTCTTCCTGGCCGGCGACTTCAGCATCCGGGTGCTGTTCACGATCGTGGTGGCCGCCTGGCGAGCCATCCGCACGGGGATGCGCAGCGTGCTCGCCGCCGCGCGCATCCTCGGCGTCCCCCTGGTGGCGCTGTCGGCCTGCAGCCTGCTCATGATCGCGGCCCTGCATGACGTCACGCGGCACGCGGCCGGGCTGGGCGGCCCGTTCGGCGGGCCGTCGCTCTGGGGCGGCCTCGTCTGGACGGGCATCCTCATCCTGGTGCTGGCTGCTGTCTCGTTCACGCTCAATCCCGAGGCGGCTGACCGCATGGCCAGGCCGAGCATGCGCAATCCCGCCATCGCGATCTCATTCCTGACGGCCATCCTCGCGCCGGCCGCGCTCATCGGCTGGCTGTTCGCGGCGGTCCTCACCCTGCTGACCCCGGCATTGTGGCTCCTTGGCCTCGCGCTGGGCGTCGCCGGCGTTCACGTCCCGGAGCTTGGGTACGGCCCGATCCTGCGTACCAGCCTGCTCGCCCTCCTTGGCCTCGTGGCCCTTGGCTCGGTGCCCTCCCTGCTGGCGGGCAGCCTGCGCATGCGCGACGGCCAGCCGACGTACCGGGACAGCAGGCTCATCACTGGCGGGACGCTGGCGGTGATGGCCGGCGCCGGGGCACTCGCGCTCATCCTGGGCTGGGCGGCCATCATCCACTGGCTGTCCGCCGCCCGGTAGGTATTACGATGATTGACATGACAACTACTTCTTCCCCGGTACCGGTCGTCGACTTCTACTTCGATCCGCTCTGCCCGTTCGCCTGGATCAGCTCTCGCTGGATCCTGGAGGTCGAGAAGGAGCGAGACATCAACCTGACGTTTCGCGTGATGTCACTGTCAGTGCTCAACTCCGGGCGCGAAGGGCTGTCCGAGCAGTACAAGGAGCTCCTTGAGCGGGGCTGGGGCCCGGTGCGGATCTGCATCGCCGCCGAGCAGAAGTACGGCACGCCGGCGCTCCGCGACCTGTACACCGCGCTCGGCACCAAGCGGCACGCCGAAGGCCGCGACTTCGATCATGACCTGTACGTGGAGGCCCTCACCGAGTGCGGCCTCGACCCGGCGCTGGCGGCCGCGGCCGACTCGACGGAGTACGACGAGGCGCTCAAGGAGTCGCACCACCGCGGCATGGACCCGGTCGGCGACGAGGTTGGCACCCCGACGATCCACATTGACGGCGTGGCGTTCTTCGGCCCGGTGATCACTCGCGTCCCCGCCGGCGAGGAAGCGGTCCGCATGTTCGATGGCGCCCTCATGCTGGCGTCCAACCCGTACTTCTTCGAGCTCAAGCGCACCCGCACCGAACCGCCGCAGGTCCGCTAGCCGCGGGCAGCGCTCGTGGGGCGGGCTCAGTTGGAGAAGTCCTGGGTCATCCAGACGGTACCGGAGCTGTCCCGGTAGACGGCGATCCCGATGTGGGTGAACGTGCTGCTCAGGATGTTCAGCCGGTGGCCGTCGTTCGGCGGCTGCTCGTTGAGCATGGACTGGGTGAGGCCCACCGCCATCTGCGCGATGGCCGCGTCGGTGTCGGATACCGGGCCGCCCTCGCCAATGTTCTCCCCGGCCGCCGTCCAGTCGACCCCAGCGGCGGTCTCCCGGGCGCCGAGCGACGGCTCGCCGGGGCACTGATGAGACAGCCCGCAGCCGTCGGCCATCAGCAGGTTGTGCGCGGCTGAGCTGGTCTCCAGCCCCGAGGTGATCGTCAGCGCGGGCAGCCCGGCCTGCGAGCGGGCCTGGTTGATCAGCGCGAGCACCTGCGCGGCGGGCGTGCCGCCCTGAGCGGGGGCCGAGCTGGACGGGGCGGCCGACGGGCTCGGCTGGGCGCTGGCCGACCCAGGCGCGGCCGGGCGTGACGATGAGTGAGCGGACGCCGACGGCGACGCCCCGGTTGCCGTGTACTGCGGCGGGATCGTGGCCAGCACCGGCGACGCGGCGTTGGCGACGGCAGCCGCCTGGCTCGGGGCGCAGGAGCCAGTGCCCGCCGGACCGCATCCGGTCACCGTGGAGCGCAGGCTCGCCGCCGCCGGCCCGGGCGCCGAGCCGGGCGAGGACAGGATACGGGCCACGGAGAAGCCCCCGCCGGCCAGCACGACGAGCACCAGGACGCCGGCCAGCAGGAACCTGGCCCGCCGGGCCGACGACGAGGGCCGCACCGGAGTTCCGCTATTCATGCCATCATCACCCACAGGCGTTGACACTAGGACACTGCCCCGTGATGCCGGACCAGAATGGACAAATATCGTCACCGCCGCTGGTCGAGGCGGGCTCGCGCACGTCACATTGACGTCGGCGGGCCCTTTCTCTAACGTCGTGGGCGATCGCATATAGGCGCGAAGGAGCACTAATGGCCGTCAACACCGCGAACGGGCTGGACGAGATCAAGGCCCTCGCCGGGAAGGATCTTGGCAAGAGCGCGTGGCTGGAGATCACCCAGGACCGGGTTAACCTGTTCGCCGACGCGACCGGCGACCACCAGTGGATCCACCTGGACGCGGAGCGGGCGGCCGCCGGCCCGTTCGGCACGACGATCGCGCACGGCTACCTGACGCTCTC
>Ga0335072_10013047_pt1 | contig 11850 bp, 7 predicted proteins | sample Lox_Sample_21_FD_206725 | JGI IMG/M metagenome (GOLD analysis project Ga0335072, IMG submission 206725) | Soil microbial communities from Loxahatchee National Wildlife Refuge, Florida, United States - Lox_Sample_2.1 | ecosystem: Environmental > Terrestrial > Soil > Wetlands | place: USA: Florida...
CACGCTCCCGTGTCCATGCGGGCAGCATACGGCGAAGCGCTCGTCGAACTCGGCCGTACGCGTCCGGAGCTGGTCGTCCTCAGCGCCGACGTGCAGTCCTCCGACTTCAGCTACCTCTTCGAGCAGCAATTCCCTGAGCGCTTCATCAACGTTGGCATCGCGGAACCTTCGCTGGTCGATGTATCCGTAGGCCTCGCGAACGCCGGCCTCACCCCCGTCGCCAACACCTTCGCCTTTCTCTTCGTCACCCGCGCTCTCGAAATGGTGCGCACCCATCTCTGTTACGGAGGCGCCAACGTAAAACTCGCTGCCGCCTATGCCGGTCTCTCCGACTCCTTCGACGGTCCCACGCACCAGACCATCGCCGACCTGGCCATCCTCCGCAGCCTTCCCCGCATGACCGTCGTAGTTCCCGCCGACGCCCGCGCGGTGCGCCTCCTTTTGCCCCAGGTCGTCGCGTGGAACGGCCCCGTCTATTTCCGTCTCTGCCGCAACGAGGTGCCGACGATCTTCTCCGAAGCGTACGATCCGGAGATTGGCCGCGGGCTCATTCTGCGCGAAGGCTGCGACGCAACGCTCATCGCGTGTGGCATCATGGTGAGCCGCGCTCTGGCAGCCGCAGAGCGCCTCGCCGCAGAAGGCATCGCAGTCCGGGTTGTCGAGATGCATACCATCAAACCGCTGGACACGCCGCTCATCGAACGCTGCGCTGCAGAAACTGGCGCGATCGTGACAGCCGAAGAGCATTCCGTCGTCGGCGGACTCGGCGGCGCAGTCGCAGAATGCCTCGCGCAAAGCTGTCCCGTTCCCCTGGAGCGCGTCGGCCTCCGCGATCAGTTCGCCGAAAGCGGCCCCTACGAAGATTTGTTGGAGAAATACGGTCTCACCGCCGCGGAACTCGCGAACGCCGTCCGCCGGGTAATCGAGCGCAAAGCTGAATTCAACCAAAGGCTCCCTGCCGCATGCGCAACAGAGCCGTAGAAGGGAATCAAAAGATGAGAAGGACAAGCTCCGTAACCCTGTTCGCAACGCTGCTCATCGTTGCAGCCACACTCGGTGCGCAGGAGACGCGCCACACCGTTACGAATCCCTCGCCCAACCCGGCCGATGACACCAAACCCAACAGCAGCGCGGTCCCCGAGGCATACGCCCTCACCGGCCACTTCGATCGCATCGTCATCATCCGCCTCAAGAACGGAGCGAACCTGCTCGACGGCATGAAGCGCGTCGTCAAAGAGCAGCACATCGAAAACGGCGTCATCCTCTCCGCCATCGGTTCGCTCAGCGGCTGGGAGGTGCATCAGGTCACGGATCGCAGGCTGCCCACGCAGGACACCTTCGAATCCAATCCCACCCAGCCCTGCGACCTGGTCAGCATGAACGGCTACGTCATCAACGGTCGCATTCACGCCCACATGACCCTCGCCACGCCCGACCGCGTCATCGCCGGCCATGTCGAAGAAGGCAACACCGTATTTACGTACGCAATGGTCACCGTCGGCGTCATGAATGGTACGAATCTCGCCCACATCGACGACAAGGCTTATCGCTGAATTCCGGCAGAAGAAAGCGGACGTGTGGAACCATGCGCCAGGGAGCACTCTTGAAGCATCCGATCTCCTCCGGAAAGTCCGCCGCACCGCAGACGTCTCACACTCCGGCGCATTCCGCTGAGATCTCTCCCGCCTGTATGGATTCCGCCGCCGACAACACCGTCTCTGCCCCGCTCCGCATGTCCTTCCGCGAGTGGGTTGTCGTGGCGCTGCTCGTCGTCTCCGTCATCATCAATTACATGGATCGCAGCGACCTTTCTATCGCCGCGCCCGTCATGCAGCGTCAGTTCGCGCTCTCCCCCGTCCAGCTCGGCTCGCTGCTCGCCGCTTTCTTCTGGACATACGCACTGTTACAAATCACCGGCATCGTCGGCTGGCTTACTGACCGTTTCCCCGCCGGCTGGGTCATTCTCTGGGGCTACATTCTCTGGTCGGTCGCCACCATGGCCACCGGCCTTACCGCCGGCTTCGCAACGCTTTTCGCATGGCGGCTGCTCCTCGGGGCAGGCGAGTCGGTCGCCTACCCCTGCTACTCGCGCATCTTCGCCACCATGCCGCAGCAATATCGCGGTCGCGCCAACGCCTTCATCGACGCAGGCACCAAGCTCGGCCCCGCCCTCGGTGCCTTCGTCGGCGGAATCCTGCTCATCCATGTGGGCTGGAGAATGCTCTTCGTCCTCCTCGGCGTCGGCGGTCTCCTCTGGGTCCTGCCATGGTGGAAAACCATGCCGCGCATGCCCGCAATCCGGCCGCAGGACCGCACCCGCCCAGCCGCTTCCTTTGCAAAAATCTTTCGCCTCAGCAGCGCGTGGGGAACCTTCCTCGGTCATTTCTGCGGCAACTATTTTTTCTATTTCCTCCTCGCGTGGCTCCCCGAGTTCGCCGTCCGCGAAGAGCATCTCTCGCTCCGCGCCATGTCGCGGCTCACCGCCGTTGTCTTTTTGCTCATCGCGCTTTCCACCCTGCTCGCCGGGTGGATCTCCGACCGGCTCATCGCCCGCGGCGTTCCCACCAGCCGCGTCAGAAGAACCGTTGTCGTCGGCGGACTGCTCGTCGCCTCCAGCCTCATGGCCTTCGCTCTCATCCATCACAACCCGCGCGCAGGCCTCGCCCTGCTCCTCCTCGCCTCAGTAGGCTACGGAGCCTTTGCCTCCAACCACTGGGCCATCACCCAGACCCTCGCCGGCCCCGAAGCAGCCGGGCGATGGAGCAGTTTTCAGAATGGCTTCGCCAACCTCTCCGGCATCGTGGCCCCCTGGGTCGCCGGCTGGATTACCCAGGTCAACGGCAGCGCGCGCCTCGCCTTCGTCGTCGCCGGAGCCGTAGCCCTCGTCGGAGCCGTCTGCTGGGGTGTTCTCGTCCCGCGCGTCGAAGCGGTGCGTTGGGATGAAGCCCCCAGCGCGGTAACTCCCTGAGATCTACTACACCAACGTGTGAGGTAAAGGAGTAACAATGGCAGAAACTCCCATCGGCGCCGTCGAACAAATGCCCCCCGTGCCCTTCATGTCGCCGGACATGGTCCACCCCGGCGTCCTCACCGACTGGCTGGCCGACGACCATCACTGGGTGCCCATGACTTCCACGGTGAGTTTCAAGCCCTGCCTGCTCTCGGCCAGCAACGGCTACTTCACCAACATCCTCCGCGTGCGCCAGAACGGCATTCTCTCCCGTCATCGCCACGCCGGCCCTGTCCACGCCCTCGTTCTCCGCGGACGCTGGCACTATCTCGAGCACGACTGGATCGCCGAAGAAGGCTCGTACATCTACGAGCCGCCTGGCGACACCCACACGCTCGTCGTCCCTGAAGGCGTCCCCGAAATGATGACCTGGTTCCACAACAGCGGCGGCTACACCTATCTCGACGAACACGGCGCACCGCTGGGATTCGAGGATGTCTTCACCAAAATCGAAGCGGCCAAACGCCACTACAAAGCCATCGGTCTCGGCGAGGACTACGTCCATCGCTACATTCGCTAAATCTCGCAGATCGTTTCATTCGGGAGGGGTCCATGCAACAGGCAGGTTGGTTCGCTTCACTCGCTCTCATCCTCATCGTCGGCGCCCCGGCCTCCGGAGCCGCCGACCTCTCGCAGCCGCTCGAAAACTCCCAGGTCAGCGTAACCGAGCACACCCTCCAGCCAGGACAGAGCCTGTCCCTCGATGATCAGCGCCCCAGCGTCCTCGTCTATTTCGAAGGAAACAGCTTCTCCACCGGAGCAGGGAAGCTCGAAGTGCGCAGAGGCGAGACCGTCTTTCTCCCCGCCGCCACAAAAACAATTCGAGACACAGGTTCCGCCCCCCTGCACTTCGTGCGCATCGCCTTTCTCGACCAGGGCAGTTCAGAAACCTGGGGTATGCAGGGTCTGCCGTCCAACTACAAAATGGTCCTCGAGAATCGCTTCACCCGCGTCTACGACATTCGCATCCCCGCGCACTTCAAAGAGCCGCTGCACACTCACCACGGCCGCATCGTCGTCTGCCTCTCCGGAGCTAGGCTCGAGCACTTACTCCCCGACGGCCGCATCCAGCCCTCCACGCTGACCACCGGCGAAGTGGTCTGGCGTCCCGGCCAGACCCACGTCGGCCACAACATCGGCAACACCAATCTGTGGGCCATCGCAATCGAGCCCAAATAACGAACACCGCGGACCCTCCTCCTCCGCAGAACAGGGAACCAACTTGCACGTACGGGTCAGATCTCCGCTGCTCTCCATCGTTCTCCTGCTTCTCGTCGCAGGCAGCGCGCTCAGCTATGCCGCATCCACTCCCCTCGTCTTCAACATCGCCGACTATGGAGCAAGGCGCGACGCCTCCGCACCCTCTACCGAAGCCTTCCGCAGGGCCATCGAGGCCGCGCACGCCGCCGGCGGCGGCACCGTCTACGTCCCCGCTGGCAACTACACCTCCGGTCCCATCGAGCTCTTCAGCAACATCACCCTCGACATCGGAGCAGGCGCCGCCATCGACTTTCCCGTAGCTCCGCTGCCCTTCGTGCACGGCCGCTACCTCGGCGTCGAAGCCCTCGTCCCCGCTCCCCTCATCGGCGGCACCGACGTCGAGAACGTCACCATCACCGGCCGCGGCACGCTCGTCACTGGCGACTACGCAGCCTGGGGAAAAGCCTACGGCCCGGCACCGGCGAGCAATCCTTCCGGCAACGCCAACGGTCCCCTCTGGCAAAATCTCCTCCAGAAACTCGAAGCCCACCAGCCCGTCTCGCAGGCTGAGTACCGCGCCGCTGCAGCTGAACTACGCCCTTCCTTCATCTGTTTCACGCGAGCCAAAAACGTATTGGTCGAAGATATCCGCCTCCAGGGCGGCCCCATGTTCATCGTTCATCTGCTCTACTCCGAGAACGCGACAGTCCAGAACGTCACCGTCGATTCGTATCCCGGCCCGCACACCAACGGCATCGTCGCCGACTCCAGCCGCTTCGTGCGCATCTTCAACGACTACATCGACACCGGCGACGACGGCATCGTGATCAAATCCGGCAAGGACGCCGACGGTCTCCGCGTCAATCGCCCCAGCGAAGACATCGCCATCGCCAACTGCACCGTCCACCACGCCCACGGCGCCGTCGTCATCGGTAGTGAAACCTCCGGTGGCATTCGCAACGTCGTCGCCGGCAACATCACCGCCGTCGATACGGAGAACGGCATCCGCATCAAAAGCCGCCGCGGCCGCGGTGGCGTCGTTCAGGACATCCGCTTCGATAACTGGACCATGGAAAACGTTGGCACCGCCATCGACATCGATAGTTACTACGTCATGGGAGGCGAAAGCGCAACCCGGCGCGAGCCCGTCTCCGCGCGCACTCCTTCCTTCCGCAATATCGCCATCAGCAACGTCACCATCGCCGGCGCAAAATCCGTCGCGACCATTCAGGGGCTGCCCGAGATGCCGATTTCCTCCCTCTGGCTCAGCGGCATCATCGGCTCCGGCCAAACAGGCATCGTGGCGCGATACACCGACGATCTCGAACTCCACAACGTGGAAGTAAAACCGCAGCAGGGCCCGCCCATCACCATCACCGACTCCGTTAACCAGCAGTCAGATAACGGCGCCCCGCACAAGCCCCAGTGATCCCGATCAGCGCCGCGCGGGCCTCTGAAAGATACGGACGAAGCCGAGCGATCCCGCGCGGATCGAACGGCGAGCGGACGCAATGCCGTACTCTGTCCAGATGAGGATCGCTGCTCGACGGCTCTTCGCCGCCCTTCTTGCAATCTCGCTCACCTCCTGCCTCCACGCGCAGCAGCGCGACCGCGCCTCCTGGGTCAACCCCCTCATCGGCACCGCCAACGGAGGCAATGTTTTTCCCGGCGCCACCATGCCCTTCGGCATGGTCCAGTTCAGCCCCGAAGCCACGCCAGTCAGCAAGCGCCGCCCCATCGCCGCGCCCGGAGGCTACGAGTACCGCGCTACAAAAATTCGCGGCTTCAGTCTCACCAACGTCGAAGGATGGGGCTGCGCGGGCGGTTCGGGCGATGTGCCCATCATGCCCATCGTCGATCCGGTTGCGATTTCCCCCTCGAGCGATTTCCGCGAAGCCTACGCAGCTAGCTTCACCCACGCAGATGAGCAGGCCGAGCCCGGCTCCTATCGCGTGAAGCTCGGCAACGGAGTGGAGGTCGAGCTCGCCGCCGCCCTGCGCATGGGCGTGGCAACATTGCAGTTTCCCGGCAATGCGCCGGCCCGCATCCTCATCCGCACTTCCGACTCCGAAGCCGGATCGACGGCAGCCGAATCGCACATCGATCCCAAAACCGGCACCGTCACTGGATCGGTGACCAGCGGCAATTTCTGCGGCTACATCGGCACCGAGGATCGGCGACCGTATTACACGCTGCATTTCGTCATGCGCTTCGACCGCCCGGTGACGGAAACCGGAGCATGGCACGACAACACCGTCATGCCCGGCGCAACTTCCTCGACCGGTGGCACAGGTTTCGGACCGAAGGGTTTTGCAGAAACCGGCCACGGCTCCGGCGTCTGGGTCGGCTTCGGAACCGGCGGCGCAGTGCGCCTGCGCGTCGGAATCTCCTATGTCAGCGAAGCCAACGCCCGCGCGAATCTCGAAGCGGAGAGCCGGCCAGGCGCGACCTACGCAGCCGTAGCCGCTCGCGCCCGCGCCGCCTGGAACCAGCGCCTCAACCGCATTGAAACCCAGGGCGGTACCGACGAGCAGCGCGTTGTCTTCACCACCGCCCTCTACCACGCCTCCATGACGCCGACGGTCTACAGCGATGTCAATGGCGAGTACGAAGGCATGGATGGCAAGGTCCACCGCGTCGCCCCCGGCCAGAAATTCCAGTACGCCAACTTCTCCGGCTGGGATGTGTACCGGTCACAGTTCCAATTGTTGACCTGGCTAGATCCGGAACAGGGCAGCGACATCGCGCGCAGCCTCTACAACCAGTCCCTCCAGGACAACGGCCGCTGGGATCGCTGGACCCATCTCAGCGGCGCCACCCACGTCATGAACGGCGATCCCGCCGCGCCCGCCGTGGCCGATATCTGGGCCTTTGGCGGACACGGCTTTGACGCCCGCGCCGCTCTCCGGTCCCTTGTCCGCGCCGCCGAAGTGCCGACCAAAGAAGACCTCAGCCAGAACGGCTGCCCGGTCGAATGCGCCGGCGAGCGCCCTGGCCTCGACCAGTACCTCAGGCTCCACTACATCCCCGTAGGCGCGCCCGCCTGGGGCCCCGCCGCCGACACCCTCGAAGACGTCACCGCGGATTTCGCCATTTCTGCCCTCGCCACCGACCTCGGCGATTCTGCAACCGCGGCGAAATTTCTCGAGCGCGCCCAGTACTGGAAGAACATCTGGAACCCCCGGGCCGCGCCCGACGGAGGCTACTTCGAAAACCGCAACCCGGACGGCACCTGGGCTCTGGTTCAGGACGACAACGACAAGACGCCGCGCCCCTTCACTCCCTCCACGGAAGACGGCTTCGTTGAGGGCACCGCCGCGCAATATGTCTGGATGCTCCCCTTCAACGAAGCAGGCCTCTTTGCCGCGATGGGCGGCCGCGCCCGCGCCGTCGAGCGCCTCGACCGCTTCTTTTATGAAAATGGCAAGCCGGCGGTGACAAATGCAGGCCCCCTGCACGCCGAGCTGAACAACGAGCCGTCCGTCGAGACGCCCTGGCTCTACGACTTCGCCGGCCAGCCGTGGAAGACGCAGCAGCTCGTCCGCCAGGTCCTCGACACGATCTGGAAGAACGCGCCCGACGGCATCCCCGGCAACGACGACCTCGGCGAAATGTCCTCCTGGGCCGTCTTCGCCGCCATGGGCATGTACCCGGAGATCCCCGGACGAGCGGAGCTGGTGCTCGGCAGCCCCCTGTTTTCCCGAATCACCCTGCACAGAAACAACGGTGACGTCGTCATCACCCGCACCGGCGCCCCGCTGGATTTCCCTTACGTGCGCGCCGTAAAAGTGAACGGACAGGCCACCTCCAGAACCTGGCTGCCCGAAACCTTCGCTGCGCGCGGAGGCCGCGTCGACTTCGAAATGAGCGCACAGCCAGACAGGAATTGGGGAACAGGAGCCTCCGACGCGCCGCCGTCGTTCGCACCTCCCGAGTCGCACTGATAGAACAAAAGTCATCCTGAACAAAGCGCCGCAACAAATGCATCCACCAGGAAGTTAGCCGTCACCGGCGCGCCGAGAAGGACCTGCTTCGGACGCGCAGCGGCCGACAAAGCCCGAAGCGGCCAACAAAGCCCACAGCGGCCAGCGCCCCAACTCCAAACCACCCCTGAACTCCGCTACAAAAGCCGCCAGCGCGCCGAGCGCCCCCGCACATTCTCCGACGCAACGTTCTATCCTGATCCGGGGCCGCCCCATCGCGAGCGGCCCCACAGAGGCACACCAGAATGCAGTCAAAGTGGATGGCGTATGCAGCGGCGTTGGCAGTCGGTGCAGCAGCAGCCGCGGCACAAACCCCAGCGCAAAGCAGGCCGCAGGACATAGTCCTCGAAAAGGTCGACTCCTCCCACCCCATCCCCTCCGGCATTGAGATCCACAGCGGCCCGGGCCTCGTCAGAATCCTTGCCCTCCGCAACGATGTCATCCGCATCACGGAATCGCCGACCGCCCAGCTCCCCGACAGCGGCTCTTGGGCCGTCCTCCCCGATGCCCGCAGCGCCCGCGTCGACGTCACACCGCAGCAGGATGCAGCGACCGTCGGATTCGACACGCCCCTCCTGCACGTGCGCGTCACGCGTGATCCCCTTGAAATCACCGTCGAGGACACCGCCGGCAACACCCTCGTCAGCGACGCGCGCCCCGTCGAATTCCACACCGACGACAAGTCCGGCGACCTCGGCTTCCGCGTCTGGAAAAAGATGCCCGAAGACGAGCACTACTTCGGTCTCGGAGAAAAAGCCTGGCCCCTCGACCGCCGCGGCGGCGACTTCGTGCAGTGGAACACCGACGCCTACCGCTACCAGGAAGGCACCGACCCCCTCTACGACAGCATCCCCTTCTTCCTCACCGATCGCGCCGGCACCAGCTACGGCCTCTACCTCGACAACACCTGGCGCACCGATTTCGACTTCGGCAAAGCCCTCCGCAACGACTATTCCTTCGCCGCGGAAGGAGGCCCGCTCGACTACTACGTGATGCTCGGGCCCGCGCCCAAACAGGTCGTCGAGGACTATGCATGGCTCACCGGCAAAGCCCCGCTTCCGCCCAAATGGTCGCTCGGCTATCAGCAGTCCCGCTACAGCTATGAAACCGAAACCGAGCTGCGCGGCATCGCGGACAAGCTGCGCGCCGACCGCATCCCCGCCGACGCTCTGTATATGGATATCGATTATCAGATCAAGAATCGCCCCTTCACCGTCGACCCGGCGAAGTATCCCAACTTCCCCGACTTCGTGCAGGAGCTAAAGCGGATGCAGTTTCACCTCATCCTCATCACCGATCTGCACATCGCGTATCTCCCCGGCGACGACTACGCCCCCTATAACTCCGGCATCGCCGGCAATCATTTTCTCCGCTATCCCGACGGCAAACTGTTCGTCGGAACCGTCTGGCCTGGTCCCTCCGTCTTCCCTGAATTCACTGAGAAGTCCACCCGCGACTGGTGGGGCACCCTCTACAAAACGTTCTACGACGAAGGCGTCGCCGGCTTCTGGAACGATATGAATGAGCCCTCCGTCTTTGACTCGCCGACAAAAACCATCCCCCTCGACGTGCAGGATCACATCGAAGAGCCGGGGTTCCCGACCCAGGTCACCACCCAGCGCGCCGTGCATAACATCATGGGCATGCAGAACTCGCGCGCCACCTACGATGGCCTCCTCGCCCTCCGGCCCGACCAGCGCCCCTTCGTCCTCACCCGCGCCACCTTTGCCGGCGGCCAGCGCTACTCCGCAACGTGGACCGGCGACAATTCCAGCTCCTGGTCCCACCTGCGCATGAGCACTTCCATGCTTGAGAGCCTCGGCCTCTGCGGCTTCTACATGGCCGGCGACGACATCGGCGGATACGCCGGCTCGCCTTCCATGGACCTCCTCACCAAATGGCTCGAAGTCGGCGCCTTCAATCCCATCGAGCGCGATCACACCGAAAAGGGCAGCAACCCACAGGAGCCCTGGGTCGGAGGCCCCGCGCAGGAAGACGTGCGCCGCCACTACATCGATCAGCGCTACCGCCTCATGCCGTACCTCTACACCACCGCCGAAGAAGCCTCGCGCACCGGCATCCCCATCATGCGCCCGCTCTTCCTCGAATTCCCCGACGCTACACCCGATCGTCACCCCCTCGACATCGACGCCGACAACGAGTTCCTCTTCGGCCGCGATCTCCTCATCGCCCCCGCGCCCTTTCCCGACGAGCTCCAGGACTATGCTGTAACGTTCCCGCCAACACCCTGGTACGACTACTGGACCGGACAGCTGGTGACGAAGCCGGCCGCAGCAGCATCCGCAGCGGCCGCCGAAGCCGCGCCGCTGGAAACAACCATGGTCAGCCGCCAGATCGACGTGCTCCCCGTCTACGTCCGCGGCGGCGCCATCCTGCCCATGCAGCCCCTCGTCCAGAACACCGGGCAGAAGCCCGACGGCCCTCTCGAGCTGCGCGTCTATCCGGGACCCGACTGCCAGGGCAGTCTCTACGACGACGACGGCACCACCTTCGCCTTCAAAAAAGGCGACTATCTCCGCGTGCAGTACAGTTGCGAATCCGCGCCCGGCAGCCTCCGGCTGCACATCGGAGCGCAAAGCGGCGCCTACGCACCCTGGTGGAAGACCGTCCGGATCGCTGTCTATAACTGGCCGAGCGCGCAGGTCACTGCCACCCTCAACGGAGCCCCCGTCACGCACACCACGTACGACGCAGCCCACCGCGTCCTGCAGCTAAACATCCCGCAGAGTCAGCAGGCCCAGGAGCTAACCGTCTCAACCCGAAAATAAAAAGACCCTCCGCAGAACGAGCGGCATTCAGCCACGAACAAGCGGCAGCAACGGGGCTTCGGGCGCGCAGCCGATTCCACAGCGCAGCCGAAGCCCGGCAGTCTCCGCCTACCGCATCGTCAGCAGCGCCGCCATTGTCTCCACCCCATCCCACAAATTCGCCAGCCGCAGGTTCTCATTCGCCGCATGCTGATTGTCGTCGTAGTTCGCAATCGGGACCGTGATCGTCCGTGTATCCGCAGCCCGCTCCATCGCCCCCAGCGGAACGCTCCCGCCCATCGTCGGCAGCAGCACCACATTCCCGCGCGCGCCCCGCACCGCCGCAATCACCTCCTGCGCAATCGGCAGGTCCATCGGTGTCCGCACCGCGTTGTAACTCGCCGCATCCGTCACCACCCGCGCCACTCGCGGATGCCCCAGCAGTTCCTCCCGCGTCGGCTCCCGATCCACCACGAAGTACCCCTGCGACCGCACGTAATCGATCACCCGCTGTTGCTGTGCCTTCCAGTCGATCCCCACCACCAGCCGCAGATCCAGATCCGCCGTCGCCGTCGGTGGAATCACGTTCGCCGCATGCGCCCCCGTTTGCCCCGACGCAAACCCGTTGATGTTCAGCGACGGTTGATTGATCGCCTCCAGCAGCGGCCCGCCCGACGTGTCCACATGCCCCAGCCAGAACGCCTGCATCAGCATCGCGTCGTTCTTCGGAGCAGCCGCCAGCGCCGCCTTCTCCATCGCCGACAGCGGCGCAATCCCATCGTAGAAGTGCGGGATCAGCACCCGCCCCGTCGCATCCTTCATTCCTGCCAGCAGCTGCGCCAGCTCCATCGCCGGATTCGGCGCCCAGTTCCCGTAATGCCCGCTGTGC
>Ga0335072_10013048_pt1 | contig 11849 bp, 9 predicted proteins | sample Lox_Sample_21_FD_206725 | JGI IMG/M metagenome (GOLD analysis project Ga0335072, IMG submission 206725) | Soil microbial communities from Loxahatchee National Wildlife Refuge, Florida, United States - Lox_Sample_2.1 | ecosystem: Environmental > Terrestrial > Soil > Wetlands | place: USA: Florida...
TCACCTCGAGCGCGTTCAGCACCTTCGCGAAGTCGGCGCTGAACATCTCGTAGGTGCGCGTGAACGCCACCGCGGCGTTCCCCTGCCAGCCGCCCCCGAGCTGGGATGAGTAGCCGTTCATGTTGGTCTGCAGCCCGGTGATCAGCCCGAACGCTGCCTCGACCTGTTGTGCCGCCTGGGCCATGGAAGCCCTGTTGACGGCGGATTCTCCCGCAGCCATGCGGGCCACCTCGCTTTCCTTGGTTGACTCCCGTGGCGATTTGCTCGCCGTTGCCCGATGTACGTACCTGGCCCGCTCAGGGATGGCTTAGCGCGCGGGCAATTTCGCCGCCGCGGGGTTGAGCGCGGGACCGAGGGCGAGCAGGTCCGTCACCCTCGCGGGGAGCTGAACCGCGTCCCGGCCTGGGTTGTAACCGAGCGCCTGAGCGGCCGCGGCCGACGGGATCGGGTACCGGTGTGCGCCGGCCAGCAGGAACCAGCCCTGTGCCGAGCGGACGAACGCGCCGCCGCCGGGCGGGAACCAGGCGCGCACGGCACCGGATGTGCTGCCCCCGGACGGCACCGTCCCGCCGGCGGTCACCAGAGGCCCGGAGCCGGCCCGGTACACGGCACACAGCGCCGGGAACGTCACGGCGATGCGCGGCATTGTCGCGGGCAGCCCGCCGGCTTGTACCGTGGCGCCGCCCAGGTCGGCCGTCGCCATCGACGGGGAGATCGGCTGGGCCGGCTGGGCACCGGGGACACGTTCAAGCAGCGCGGCGGCAACCGCCGTCACCGGTGCCAGGCGGCCGCCCGCGGTCAGGACATAGAACTGGGGCGGCGACTGCTGGACGTACACCTGTCCGGCCGCCGCGCTGGCGCCGGACGGGCCGGTCACGATCTGCCCGGCACCTGGCAGCACCGGCGCGGTGAAGTCCGGGCCGCGCGGCAGCGAATCCAGCCACGCCAGCGGGACGCCGACCGCGCCGGCGCTGAACAGCGTCTGCGCGACGGCCGGCTGGATCGCCAGTCGCGTCGAGTCCCACAGCAGCCACTCCCCTCCCCCCGCGGTGACGAGGACGGCGCCTGCCGGGCCTAGCTCACGGCCGCCGGTGGACACCCCGCCGACCAGGATCGTGAGGCCGTCCGCCGCGCAGACCGACCAAGGGCCGTGCACGAGGGCCGGCGCGGCGGGCAGGACCGGCGGGAGCCCGGCGATTCCCACCGGCGGCCCGATCGCATACCCGGCCAGTCCCGCGGTGGTCACCGTGACCCGGCGCGGCGCGCCGGACGAGTCCAGGGCCAGCAGCGCGGACGCGAAGTTCACGGCCGGGCACAGCTCGCCTCCCGCGCAGGGCACGAAGGCGGTCGCCGTGTCCGTGTCCACTACCAGCGTGCCGGGCTGGTTCAGCCCCGTCACAGGGCCGGAGCCGGGCAGGAACAAGCCGAGCGCGGCGAAGACGCCGGCGGCGATCACGCCGAACAGGACCGAGCACGCTGACGCGGCGTACATCCGGCGCAGCGGCCGGTTCCTGGAATCCGGCTCGCCGCACAGCAGGGCCTGCGACATCCGGTACGTCATCAGCCGGTGCGCCTGCAGCAGGTCGCGGTGGTCGTGCATGACTCACCTCGCCAGCCCGCGCAAGACCCCGAATACACCGGCCACGTCCAGCGCCAGCGGCAGCAGCGCCGCGATTGCCACCGCGTCTCCGATGTCGGCCAGCCGCCCCCACCACGGGGACGGCCGCCACCCGGGCAGCCGGACCCCGGCGACGACCAGCGCCGCCGCTGCCACCACCGCGACGGTGAGTGCCGCTTGCGTCCCGAGGCTGACGGCGGCGAGCGTGCCGCACAGGTAACCGGGGATCGCCAGCCAGAGCCTGGCAGCGCGGGAGGCGAAGACCCGGGCGCGCAGCAGCAGGGCGACCGCGAGCGCCGCGAGAAACGCGCGGGCCGGCCAGCCGTGCTGGAACGCCACAATGACCGCCGCGCCGCCGGCGGTGAGCCCGGTTCCGGCGGCCAGCCCGGCTAGCAGCCGGTCCGCGAGGACGGCGCGTGCGCGCGACTCGGCCGGCACGGGTTCGGTGTCCGGCAGGTCAGCGGCTGACACCGGTACCGGCGGGAGCGGGAAGCGCGCCAGCCGGATCGCGGCCCAGGACGCCAGCGGGCTCAGCGCGAGCAGCCCGGCGGCCGCGAGTGCGGCGCCGCCGGCCGCGCCGACGCGCGGGTAGAGCGCTACCAGCCCGGCCCCGGCTTCTCCGGCCAGCGCCGCCAGCGCAGGCCCGCCCAGCATCGGCTCGGGAATGACCATGGCGCCGATCAGCGCGACTGCGGCTACGGCCGCCAGCCCGGCCACGACGACCAGCGGACCCGGCGCACCGTGGTGCGCCTCTGCCGCCGCCCAGGCGCCGGCCGCGAACGCGTACGGCAGCGCCGTCCAGGCCAGCAGCGAGCCGGCGGCTACGTCCCCGGCACCCTGGGCGACGGCGCAGGCGCCGCCCAGCAGCACCGCCGCGAACGCCGCCGCGACGGCGAGAGCCATGGCCGTCCCGGCCGGATGCCCGTGCGCCGCCGTCCCGGCCGCGATGAGCGGCCGGGACCGGATCAGCACCAGCGCGCCGGTGAGCAGTGCCGCCGCGCAGCCGCCCAGCGCCAGGCGGCGCGCGTCCGCCACGGTCCACCGGCCGGGGCCGCGGTGCACCGCGGCGAGCTCGTCAGCGACGTCGTCGCAGACGGCCGGCGGCAGTGCCAGGATCCGTGGCCGCAGGTGCACGATGTCGCCATCGTGTATCCCTGCCGCGGCGAGCGTCTGGCCAGCCTCGAATGGCGCTTCCGCCAGGCGCTGCAGAACCCAGCCCCCCGGCGGCCCCGTCAGCTGCTCGTCGGTCAGCCCGCACTCCCGCACCGCCACCGGGATGAATTCGGCGAACGTCACTCCCGCTGGCACGGCCACGTCCATGCGCCGTCGCGGTCCCGTCACAGTGATCCGGCAGATGTCCATCGCGACCCCCACAGAGAGTCTTTCCGCCCAATCGAACGGCCGGCGCAATCGAACGGATTGGTTCCGCCGTACGGTTCATGTGAGCACGATCAGCATCGAGGCCCCGGCGGGCTCTCCGGCGGAGGTGCCGCGCGGGCAGATCCTGCTGGAACCGCCACCGGAACTCCCCGACACCGGCGGGGACGGTGTGACGCAGGCGCTCGTCTACCTTCCGATGGCCGCGATGGCCGTCGGAACCACGGCGATGCTGGCCGGCAGTCACGTGGGCGCTACCGGCTACGTGGGCGCCGCGGCGATCGGGGTCGGAATGGCCGGGATGATGGCCAGCCAGCTTGCCCGCCGCCACTCTGACCGCAAGCTCAAGCTCGGCCGGCTGCGCCGCGACTACCTCCGGTACCTGTCCCAGGTCCGCGCCCGGGCGCGCGCTGCCGGCCGCCTGCAGCGCGAGGAAAGCACGCGGTCCTGCCCGCCGCCCGGGGCCCTGCCGGCGCTGGTGGCGGCCCGCAAGGTGTGGGACCGGGTTCCCGGGGGCCCCGGTTTCCTCGATGTCAGGCTCGGCACCGGGCCGGGTGATCCGGCGCTGCGGCTCGTCCCGCCGGAGGCGGCCGGGGTATCCGGATCGGCGGACGATCTGGACCCGCTGACCACCGGGGCGATGCACCGGCTCGTCCGGGCCAGCTCGGTCGTTCCCGAGCTTCCGGCCACGATCCGGCTGCGTGACTGGGACCGGATCGCGCTGACCGGCGATCAGCCGGCCGTCTGCGACCTCGCGCGTGCCGTCGTCGCCCAGCTCGCGGTCACTCACTCCCCCGCTGACGTGCTGGTCACCGTGTACGCCGACCAGGCCAGGATGCCCGGGTGGGAGTGGGCGAAGTGGCTGCCGCACACGATGCATCCGACGCGCGCCGACGCCGCCGGCCCGGTCCGGCTGATGGTGTCGGACGCGCGGTGGGTCCACGGGCTGCTCGGTCAGCTCGGCAACGACCGGGCGTTCCACGTGATCATCGCCGACAGTCAGGACGGTGCGCGGCTGCGGATACCGGGGGCGGTCGTGCTCGACGTGACCGGGACTCCCGCCCGCGCCGGCGAGCGGACCCTCGTGCTGCGGGTGACCGCGGACAGCCTGACCGCGGACACGCCGGCCGCGGGAGGCGGCACCGAGCTGGGCGTGCCCGACGCCATGACCCGCCCGGCGGCCGAGGGGCTTGCCCGGCAGCTCGCGCCGCTGCGGCCAGCCTCCGCTAGCCGCTCCGGCGCGCCGGCCACCGCGACGCTGGCCGGACTGCTCGGCATCGCCGATCCGCGCGACCCCGATCCGGCGGCGCTGCGCAAGCGGCGCGCCGCGCGCGACCGGCTCCGCGTCCCGATCGGCACGCGTCCCGACGGCAACCCTGTGGAGCTGGATATCAAGGAGTCCGCGCAGGGCGGGATGGGACCGCACGGCCTGATCGTCGGGGCCACCGGCTCCGGCAAGTCGGAACTGCTGCGCACCCTGGTCCTGGGGCTGGCGCTCACCCACGACCCCGGCGACCTCAACTTCGTCCTCGTCGACTTCAAGGGCGGCGCCACGTTCCTGGGCATGGAGGCGCTGCCGCACGTGTCAGCGGTCATCACCAACCTGGCCGATGAGCTGCCGCTGGTGGACCGGATGCACGACGCGCTGTCTGGTGAGCTGGTCCGCCGCCAGGAGGTGCTGCGCGCCGCCGGGCACGCCTCGTTGCGCGATCACCACGCCGCTGGCCGGCGGATGCCAGCGCTGTTCCTCGTGCTCGACGAGTTCTCCGAGCTGCTGTCGGCCAAGCCCGAATTCGCCGAGTTGTTCGCCGCGATCGGCCGGGTCGGCCGGTCCCTCGGCGTCCACCTGCTGCTCGCCTCACAGCGGCTCGAGGAAGGGAAGCTGCGCGGACTGGACACCCAGCTGTCCTACCGGATCGGGCTGCGGACCTTCAGCGCGGTGGAATCCCGCACCGTGCTGGGCGTCCCGGACGCCTACGACCTGCCCGCGGAGCCGGGCAACGGCTACCTCAAGGCCGACGGGACGCTGACCCGCTTCCGGGCGGCGTATGTCTCAGGACCGGTCGCCGCGCCGCACCCCGCGGTTCCCGCCGCCCGTCCGGTCATGGTGGCGTTCGGGGCCGCGTATGCGGCAGCACCGTACGTTCTGGATGAACGGGATCCTCAGCCACAGGAAGCGGACAGCTTCCTGCGGACCGCGGCCGTACTGCTCGCCGGGAACGGGGCGGCACCGGCGGCGCGGCAGATCTGGCTGCCGCCGCTGGCAGAACCGCCGTCACTGGACCAGCTGCCGTCTGCCGAGGGGCTGCGTGCCGCGATCGGCGTGGTAGACAAGCCCTTCGAGCAGCGGCGGGATCCGCTCTGGGCCGACCTGTCCGAAGCGGGAGGGCACGCGGCGGTCGTCGGGGCACCGCGCACCGGGAAGTCGGTGCTGCTGCGGACGCTGGTCAGCTCACTGGCTCTCGGGCACACCCCGGATCAGGCCCGGTTCTACATCCTGGACTTCGGCGGCGGGACGCTGGCCGGCCTGGACGGGCTGCCGCACGTGGGCGGGATCGCGACGCGGCTGGACGCCAACAGGGTATGGCGGACGGTCGCCGAAGTCCGGGCGACGCTCGCGGAACGAGAGCGCGCGAAGGCCACGGGAGAGGCGGACGTGTTCCTGGTGGTGGACGGGTGGCTGACGCTTCAGCAGGAGTTCGAGGACCTGGAGCCGGCCGTCACCGCGCTGGCGGCCCGCGGTCTGGCATACGGGGTCCACGTGATCGCATCCGCGGGCAAATGGTCGCAGTTCCGGCCGGCGATCAGGGACCTGTTCGGCACCCGGCTGGAACTGCGGCTCGGCGATCCTTACGAATCTGAGGCCGGGCGGGCCGCCGCCGGACGCGTGCCGGCCGGCCGGCCGGGTCGCGGCCTCACTCAGGACGGGCTGCATTTCCTCGCCGCGGTGCCGCGGACGGACGGTGTGTGCTCGGCGGACGGGCTGACCGCCGCCGCTGCGGAGCTGGTGACGGAGGCCGCGGCCTCGTGGACCGGCCCGGCGGCGCCCGCGGTGCGCCTGCTGCCCGACTCGCTGCCCGTGACGGCCCTGCCGGCCGCCACGGCGGGCTCGGTGCCGTTCGGGATCGACGAGGACGCGCTGGCCCCGGTGTCGGCGGACTTCACGGCAGACCCGCACTTCATGATCTTCGGCGACACCGAATGCGGCAAGTCCAACCTGCTATCCGTGCTGTGCGCGGAGCTGATGGCCGCGTGCGGCCCGGACCAGGCGCGGCTGGTGTTCGTCGACTACCGGCGGTCGCTGCTGCAGCTGACCGGCGGCGAGCACTCCATCGGTTACGCCACCTCCTCGGTCGCCGCGGCCCAGCTGCTGGGCGACGTCCGGGAGGCACTCGTGGGCCGGCTTCCGCCACCTGACCTGCCGCTGGACCAGCTGCGGGCCCGGTCCTGGTGGTCCGGCGCGGACCTGTACGTGGTCGTTGACGACTACGACCTGGTCGCCTCGGGACCGGGCGGGGGTCCGCTGGGGGCGCTGCTCGAGGTGCTGCCGCAAGCCGCGGACATCGGGTTCCACCTCATACTCGCCCGCTCGGCGGGCGGCGCGGGCCGCGCCATGTTCGACCCCGTGATCCAGCGGCTGCGGGAAATGGGCACCCCGGGCATGATCATGTCCGGCAACCCGGACGAGGGCGTGCTGTTCGGCGGGGTCCGGCCGGGCCCGCTGCCGCCCGGGCGCGGCATCCTGGTCCGGCGGCGCGGCGGGAACAGCCTCGTCCAGGTGGCGCTCTCTGCTGTGCTATCTGAGTAGCCTTTCGCGCATGGCTCGTCTCACCGCCCGCGCCGGCGCCCGAGGGCTCGCAGCCCTGTACGCGGCGCTCGGCATCGCCAACTCCGCGTCAGCCGCGAAGCGCTACCGTGCGGGCCAGTGGGCGACCAAGCCGCTGCTCATGCCGGTGCTGGTCGCGTTCGCGCTCGTTGCCGCCCGCGATCCCAGAGATGACCTGCGGCTGCCGGCCGCGGGGATGGCCTTGTCCGGGCTCGGCGACACCGCGCTGCTGGGCTCGGAGAGCTGGTTCGTGCCCGGCATGGGCGCCTTCGCCGCGGCTCACGCCTGCTACATCACCGCGCTCGCCAGGGACGGCGCGGCCCGCGGGGTACGCCCGCGAGTCGCGGCCGGGTACACAGCCCTCTGGGCGGTGCTGATCGCGGTCCTGTGGCGACGTCTCGGAAGCCTTCGGATCCCGGTCGCGGCCTACAGCCTGCTGCTGGTCTCCATGGCCGTCCTGGCATCCGGTCGCAATCGCGAGGCCGCCGCGGGCGGCGCGCTCTTCGTCGTCTCCGACGCCCTGATCGCCTGCGGCCTGGTCGGCATCGACGCGGTCCCCGGCCAGGAATCGGCCGTCATGCCGACGTACGTGGCCGCGCAGTTCCTGCTGGCCGCCGGTTTCCTGCGCCGTCCGGCGCCCCTGGAAGAGAGTTTCCACCAGGAATAGTGGTCCCGCCGGCTCGGATCTGGGTAAACGGGTAATGACGAACCGGTAGCGAATTCCCTGCCGGGCCGTGAACATAGCCCGTCGCGGACAGCTGCGGGGGCAGACGACTGAAGGCGGCTATGCGGGGCTTCTCGTGGATACTTCAGAGCGTCCCGGAGGCCACCGACGGCATCCTGACGTCTGCCGGGATCTGCGAGGGGTTCGCCGGGGCCGGCGTTAGCCAGCGGGTCCTGGTATTTGCCGGGTTCGCGGGGATCGTGGCCGGGACGCTGGCCATGGGGGCCGTTGAATACTCCAAGCTGCGCGCCGAGCATGACCAGCAGGCGGCTCAGCTGGCCGCCGAACGAGCGCTGCTCGAGACCACACCCGAGGCGGAACTCGATGAGCTCACCATGCTCTACGTGGCGCGTGGCCTCTCCCCCGACCTGGCCAGGCGCGTCGCGATCGAGCTGACGGCTCACGATGCGCTGGCCGCCCACGCCGAGGCGGAGTACGGCATCACGGCAGACTCTCGCACCAATCCGCTGCGTGACGCGCTGGTGGTGAGCGCCGCCTTCGCGGCCGGGGCCGTGCTGCCCTGGCTGGCGATCGTGCTGATCCCCGGGCCGGCCAGGGCATCCGTGACCTTCGTGGCCGTGCTGGCGGCGCTGGCGCTGACGGGATGGGTTTCCGCGCGGTTCTCGCACATCCAGCCCATGGTTCCGATAATCCGAACGGCGAGCATTGGCACCGTGGCCATGCTCATTACCTATCTCGCCGGGCACCTTTTCCATCCGTGACAGCCTGGAGAGTCACCACGGGCCCGTTCAGAATGACAATTATTTTCCCGCTCCGGACAGAACGAGCTGGCTCTGCGTGACTTTCGCGGCCAGGCGCTGCTGGGCGTCGCGGATCTCGGTTTCCACGACGATCAGCGTCCGGCCCTTGTGCAACGGCCGGGTCACCGCCTCGATGTAGCCCTCGCGGACGGCGCGCAGGAAGTTGGTCTTCGACTCGACGGTGGTGGTGCCCGCCGCGCCGGGCGGCAGGTTCAGGTACGCGCAGGCGCCGCCGGCGCTGTCGGCCAGCGCCATCACCGCGCCGCCGTGCATCGCGCCGCCGGACGTGCACAGCTCCGGCGCCCACGCCAGGCGGGCGCGGACCTCGTCGGCGTCGTATCGCAGCAGTTCGATGCCCAAAGTGGCGGCGAACGGCATGAGAGCGCGCACTGTCTCAGTCGGATCAGCGGTCATGAGCCGATTCTGGTACTAAGACCTACTTGGAATCACGCTGACGGAAGCCGAAGCCGTCCGAGCGGGTCCTGGTCGCGGTGAAGGCGTCGAACTCGACCGGGGCCGGGTACTGGTTCGCGGCGGTGGCCGCCGGGGTGTGGTAGTAGGTGAACGTCATCGTGGTCTTGTCGCCGGGGAACCGGCCGGGGTCCACGTCGAACACGCCGATGCCCCACGGGTGGGTGGCGTCGGGGTCGGTGATCGCGGACCACGGCGCGTCCTCGGTCTCGACCTGGGTCCCGGAGACGTTGATGCCCTCCTCGGGCTCGCTGTCGGCGGTGTCGGTCATGTACGTGTCGTCGTGGCCCTTGGTGCCGCCGGTGCCGATCACCAGGTGGACGAGGCCCTTGTCGGAGTCGACGCTCGTCAGGTCGGTGCTGACGACGTGCGGCCGCAGGTAGGTGCCGGAGTCGGTGCCGCTGACCAGGTGGGAGCGCTCGTAGTCGTGGTCGTGGCCGGCCAGCACGAAGTCGACGCCGTACTTGTAGAACAGCGGCATCCAGTTCTGGCGGATGCCCAGGTCGGAGCCCTGCGCGTCCGAGGTGGACATGGCCGGCTGGTGCATGACCGCGACGATCCAGTCGACCGACTTGTCGACCGACGCGTGGCGCAGCGTCTTCTCCAGCCACGCTAGCTGCTTGCCGCCGGAGTAGCCGGTCAGAATCTGGTTCTCGCCGGTGCTCAGGTAGGTGCCGGTGTCTACCTGGTAGCAGACGTCGTTGTTGTCCAGCATGACGAACAGCACCGAGCCGATCTGGAACGAGTACCAGTTGCCCTCGAAGTCGCTGGCGCCGTTCTTCGGCAGGGTGAACCGGGTCTGGTAGGCCAGGTAGCCCTGCGCGCCGTTGCCTGGCTCGTTCTCGTGGTTGCCCAGGGTCGGCATCCACGGCCGGTTCGCGGCCGAGAGCTGCGTGTTGTCGAAGTACTCCGCCCAGACCTGAGGCTGGGTCATCTGGTTGGAGTTGGCGTAGGACAGATCGCCATTGACCAGGTGCACGACGGGGTTGAACCGCTCGACCGACGCGGCGGTCGCCGCCGCGTTGAGCGACGCCTTGGAGTAGGCGGTGTCACCGCAGGCGATGTCGCCGACGCTGGTGAAGCGGAACGCCCGGCGGCCTGCTGGCGCGGTGCGGAACGCGCTGGACAGCTGGGTCTCGCCGTCGCTGACGATCTTGTACACGTAGTCGGTGTCGGGGTGCAGGCCGTCGATCCTGGCGTGCTGGGCAATCGTCTCGATGCCGTTGTTCGAGTCGGTGTACGCGCGGGTCTCGGCCGGGATGGCGCGGCCGAAGCCGCCCGCCGGGGTGCCGATGACTACCTTCGGATTCGACACCGACGTCGGGGTCACCCAGGACACGACGACCTCACCGGTCGGGTCCGCGCCGAAGGTCAGGTGGACCTGCTCGGCGGTGACCGTGTCGGCCTTCGCGGCCTGCTGCCACAGGGCCGGGCCGCTGGCCACCATGAGTCCTCCGGCGGTGATACCGACGCCGCCGAGGAACGACCGCCGCGAGATGCCGGCGTGCTCGATGATCTCCGTCACTACTGTCCCTCCCGAGGCAACCGCAGACAAAAACACACAGATGCTCGCAGTTACAGATGGCGGCAAGCAGAATTAAACGTAAACAACCGTTGAACGATTAACAGCCGTTAATTATTAGCTGCAACACAGACCCCGAGCGCTCCGGGGCGGTGAACGGTGTACGGTCCTCGTATGGAGGCCGCTGAGCTGGCGCATCTGCGCCGCGCCAGGGACTTGCTCGACCGCGAGTACGCGCGGCCGCTGGACGTGCCGACGATGGCGCGCGCCGCGCTGATGTCGCCGTCCCTGTTCGCCCGGCGGTTCCGCGAGGCCTACGGCGATACGCCGTACGGCTACCTGCAGGCCAGGCGGGTGGAACGGGCGATGGCGCTGCTGCGCCGCGGCCGCCTGTCCGTGACCGACGTCTGCATGGCCGTCGGGTTCACGTCGCTCGGCTCGTTCAGCTCGACGTTCACGCGGCTCGTCGGCGAGCCGCCGTCGGCCTACAAGACCCGTGACCACTCGCGGCTCGCCCCGGTGCCGCCGTGCATGGCGCGGGCCTGGGCGCGGCCGGGGTGGATCGAGGAACCATGCAGGATTGGAGAAGCGTTCCCCGCTGGCCGTGCGTAGGGTCGCTGACATGGCACTTTCCATCACACACACGCCCGTGTACTGCACTGACCTGGATGCGACGCTCGCCTTCTACACCCAGCGGCTTGGCTTCGAGGTACGCCAGGACGTCCCGATGGGCCCGGAGATGCGCTGGCTCACCGTCGCTGCCCCCGGGGACACCCACGAGCTGCTGCTGGCCGCCGTGGACCAGCACATCGCCCCGGCCGACCGGCTGTCCATGCGCGAGATCGTCGCCAAGGGCGACCTGGCCGTCTTCATCCAGGTCGACGACCTGGACAAGACCTTCGAGTCGCTGCGCGCCGCGGGGGCGGAGATCCTCCAGGAGCCCATCGACCAGGCCTACGGCGTCCGCGACGCCGCGGTCCGTGACCCGAGCGGCAACCACCTGCGGCTCAGCCAGCCGCTCGCGGGACGCGGCTAAGGCGCGCGGTATCCCGCCAGTTATCCGGCCAGCACGCCCCGGACGACGCCGGCCAGCCGGTCGTAGTCGTCCGGGGTGTTGTACGGCGCCGCCGCGATGCGCAGGTAGCCGGTTCCGCCGAAGCTGACCGGCGAGACCTCGACGCGCCGCTGGGACAGGGCCTCGTAGAAGCCGTCGACCTGACCGGGGGACGCGAGGGCACCGCCGGGCAGCGGGACCAGCCGCATCGTCGGAGCGGGCGTGACCGGGAGCCCGTCGAGCGTCACGCCGAGGGTCTCGGCCACCCGTTTCTGCCCGTCGGTCACCAGGTCGGCGAGCCGGCCGACGGCGTCCCAGCCGCCGAGCGCCGCCCAGTACGCCAGGCCGTCCGCGGCCGCCAGCCAGCCGGCGTAGTCCCAGGTGCCGGGATAATCGAACGACGCGCTGTACCCCTGCTCAAGCTGCCAGCTCAGCACCGTCGGCGCCACCTCGGCGCCCGGCCGGCTCCACAGGATGGCGCTGCCGCGCGGGGTGT
>Ga0335072_10013049_pt1 | contig 11849 bp, 9 predicted proteins | sample Lox_Sample_21_FD_206725 | JGI IMG/M metagenome (GOLD analysis project Ga0335072, IMG submission 206725) | Soil microbial communities from Loxahatchee National Wildlife Refuge, Florida, United States - Lox_Sample_2.1 | ecosystem: Environmental > Terrestrial > Soil > Wetlands | place: USA: Florida...
ATTAGATTCAACGACAGACATTCCGCGAGGAAAGCGCAATCGTTCAAGACGCCACAGGGCGTAACAGTCAATTGGTCGACTTCTACAGGTCAAAAAGGCACAGTAGCAGTTGACTCATTCGGGCTAACTGCCTTAATGCACATTGAAATACAACCAGGGAAGGATCTCATCCTCACTTCAAGCGTATCGGTTCCCACTGCTAAGTGAGATCCACGTTATGCGAGCAGAGCTCTAGCTTGCAAAGATATCGTTTCAGACGCGGGATAGAGTTTGCCGAGATCGCTTTCGCCGAGAATGCGGTAGATGCGCTCTATATCTTCTTCTTTCATCTCTGACTTCCAGCGATCGGCTGCTTTGATTGGGTCACGAAAAATGCCGTAGTACCGCCGAGAATCTTGAGTAAGTTGATCGAACTTTCCCGGCTGCGTCCCGAGCGTACTTGCCTGGAGAAACTCAGTAGTTTGTCGGTCCCAGTTCAGGCCAGAAAATGTAAATAGCCGCTTCATTGTGCCACTTGGATCAAGACAAACGTCTTCGTATCGTATCCTCGTGCAATGCGCGTTCTCGCGCGTTTCAAACTCCGCTTTTTCATTTGCCAGAACCCAGATCCAAGCCATTCGCTCAACGGGAAGCAATCTCTGAAGATGGTCCATCCTGAGACCTCGATTGCGGACGGCACTCTTAAGAAGAATGCGTATCATACCGTAATCCTCGCTGGGCGCGACTTCCGACGAGAATTTGTGCTGCGCCTGCCCTCGAAGTGTGGAAGAAATGCTCGCACAGGGGTGGCGAGTAATCCAGATGGCGCGGCAATCATCCATAACTTCGAGAATGGTGCCAAGGCGTCCCAACGAATCAATGGACTTCCAAACAATCTGTATCTCAGGATTGTCGAAAGCCGCACATTGCAACACTGCCAGTTTGAGATTCGCCGACGAAGACAGGGCGAGCGAACATAGAACACTAAGTCGGTGAATCTGCTGCGCCAACGCGAAACGGTATTGCTTGGGAAACACAGGAAGGCTCCCCGCAACGTAGACCTTATCGATCGTGGGAAGCTGGGCAAAAAAACGCCGAACCGCGGGAGCGTACCGGCTCGCATCGGTTAATGGCGGCGCCGCCGGGATTTCCGGCAGTGCTCTGTCCGGCTCGTGCTTATAAAGCGTCAGAGGATGGCTATCAAAGATTTTGCCGATCCATGAGGTTCCGGACCGGGCCATACCAAAAACGAGGAGAAACTTAGGACGATCGGCTTTCATGCTCTGCAACGGCTAATATGTCAGTTCCGAATACGGCTGTTTCGTTGAGAAGACGTTCATTATCTGCCCGGCCCGAACCTCAGATCAATAGAGGAACCACGGAACACCTCGACCAGCACTTCCGATAATCCGTCTTGTGTCTCTGTCTTGTCAATCTCGTCGACACACGAGTATACCGGCGTTTATCTTTCGGATTTTTGGCCTCAGGTCAGTTGCCTGATTTTAACCTGCCAGTAATGTGGCCGTAATCAATCTATGGAAAAATCATCCGGATTTTAATTCGAACTTGAGAGTCATGACCGGCTGTGATCACAGCCAAGATCAGGCGCAAGGTATTCGGACATATGAGGGTTGCACACTTCGAAGTCTCCGCATCCTGCTGCGTGATTCTCCTGCTGTTGGCCTGCGCCGTCACTCCGTGCCAGGTCACGTCAGCGTGGCAGGTTGAGATCGTAGACAACAGTCGCGGCAAGAACGCCGGCGCGTTCAGCTCGTTGGCGATTGATCGCTTCGGGAACCTCCACTTGGTGTATTCACGCTCGGGGGGCAACGCACTGCAATACGCTTTTTGCACAAAGACAGACAAGCGTTGGGACAAAGCTGTCATTGACCCGACAGGTGGCAGCTACGGCACGATTGCAGTCGATTCCAAGGGCAGGGCTCACATAGCTTATAACTCCTTCAAGGTGGTTGGCCTGCACTATGCGGAGTGGGACGGGACACAATGGCAAAAGGCGATAATCGACCCTGTCCATACGACCCGTGAGACTTCGATTCAGTTGGATTCCCAGGATAATCCAAGAATCACTTACTTTCGCGAACGATATGCGGACGGTCGAACTGCCCAGTCGTTGAAGTATGCATATTTCGATGGCAAAACCTGGTTCTTGCAGACAGTAGATCACCGCTACGGGAGCGGAGGCTGGAATGCACTTGCCCTTGACCGCCAAGACCGTCCGAATATTTCATATTCCACCGCCAGTGGCTTTCTCGGGTTCACCTCGCTCGTGCAACGAAGTCCGGCCGGGTCATCTTGGGACCATGGTTCGGTTGATTTCCAGAGCGCGAAGGGGAGAAGATTTTTGGACACTGATAGTAGTCTTGCTATTGGTTCAGACGACCTTCCGTATGTCGCCTTTATCAACGCTGCCGATAGAACAATAAACTATGCATGGAAGGAGGGCGACTCCTGGCACCGGGAGACCGTAGATACCCTGGTCGCAACAGGTGGGGACAGCGACCAAGTATCGTTGAAACTAGACAAACGCGGAAATGCCCACCTCGCATATTCTGACTCTGGACTTGGGAAACTTAAGTACGCCGTTCGCGATAAGTCCGGATGGCATACAGAAACGGTCGATGACAGCAATGCCGGCCTGTATGCGTCCTTATGTCTGGGAGCTGACGGTGACCCCTACATATCCTACTACGCAACCTCCAGCTGGGAACTCCGGATTGCACATAGGGAGTCATCTGAGCCTTCGCCAGCGAAATAATCGCACGTTCACAGCCATATGGATATGTCGAAATACATGACGAGAGTCTGGGTGTTACGAGACGTTAGATTCAGTCGATTCGATATCATTGTCTTATTCGCGTTGGTACCTACCTTATCCTGGACAACTACTTTGCAAGCCAACTCCGGTGCAGTGCTGCACGTGAACCTTACAATTCAGGAGGCAATCTATACTGGAGTCAATGGAATCGAGCGACATCAGGAGCCTGTAACCGTCGGGATTCCGCTCGCCGATTCTGCAGGAATTCGTGACACCTCCCAGCTTGGTTTATCAGGAGCGACAGCCGGCCAATTTCGTGTTCTAGGACATTGGGCATCGGGAAACATCCAATGGGTGTTGGTGGATACACTCGCCGACGTTCACGCGGGGAAATTGAATGGTTCACTTGCCTTGACTAACGGCAATGGAAACTTTGGAGGGCCCGATCTCGCAGTGGAGGGCCCAAGCAGCATCACAGTGTCAACCGGGCCCTCGACATTTACGATCCGCAAGCAACGCTTTAATGTGCTCGACGATGCGATCGTAAATGGCCGGCCGCTACTAAAGAAAGGCGCAAGCTCGGGACTTGTCATCGTGGGGCCGACCCCAGGCAACACTACTTGTCCATGCGCCACGATCTACGCCAGCTCGAACGACTCCTTCTCGACGGCTGTAATCGAAGAGAACGGACCTGTGCGAGCTGTGGTGCGTTCGACCGGCCAGCTGATGGACGACGCAGGACACGCTTATATGCGTTATACGGTGCGCTTGCACTTTTACAAAGGGAAGACGCGCGCAAAGATCGTCATCCTGTTGCAAAATGCGGACTATGGCGCGTCGAACTCTTTTGCATCTTCGTATAAGGCTTTTTCCGCTTTCGAGGTACGGCTCAGCCCCTCTCTATCGGGGCCGAAGACCGTCGCGTTTGGCACCAACGATTCGACAGTTTCAGTCTCACTTGTCAGGAATGACAACGCTTACCTTTATCAGGCTTTCTCAGATAAGTTGGCCGATCCCCATTGGAACTCGCCAGATACTCGCGGCCACTTCGCGCCCCGCTCCTACATAAAACGATCTCTCGTAAGACAAGCGGGGTCACATCGAAGTTGGGCCTACACCCAGGAGGGTTGGCTTATCAAGCATAAGGACGACACGGTGGCTCATGCGGGAGCGTCTAACTACTCGGCCGGGTGGGCTGACCTGACGGATGCAAGTGGGGCGGGATTGGAAGTCGGCACTTATCAGATGGCTGCCTATTGGCCAAAATCATTGCAATTTGTGGATGGCGGCTCGGAGGCTCGGATTGGCATTTGGCCCGACCAATCACTGTTTGGCTCCGGAGGGCAAAGCTATTACCAGCCGTGGCCACAGTATTCGATGCACACTGTATATCTGGATTTTCACGATTCTCGACTTGAGGATGCTTCGGGTGAGTTTGATAAATCTCAGTATCCACTTGTGGCGCGAGCACCATCATCTTACTACAACGACACAAATGTATTTTTTTACCCCTTGCTCGATCCGGACAGAGAAGATCGCTATTTTCGATCTCTCGATGTAGCCTGCTGCATCAAGGATCTGACTTCACCTCGTGCCTACCGTACTTATGGATGGCCAGCCGCTGGTGCGGGTAATCAAGCCGAAATGCGATGGTCGAACGTCATGCTCTGGCTTCAGCGCGGACACGTTGCTCGCTATCTCGACGCATCTCATTTCTATGCATTTCAAGTCGAGGAGGTTTTCCCGCGCTCCGATTTCAACGGCGACAATCCCTTCAACTGGCGTGATCGACCAGACTCTGAGTTAGGGCCGACAGGAATGCCGGAGGCAATCTCTTCCTTGAATGACAATATGGACTGCGATCCAAACGAGCAACGATGCGGCCGAAATTGGATCGACAATGCTCATGCCCACTGGTATGGCATGACCGATTATTACTTTCTAACGGGCGATGAGTCCGTCAAAGATGCCATCATCGATGGTGTCAGCGATGTGTATGGCAATCCAAATGTTCGTGTCGCTAAAAAAGGAACTTACTGGAACCCGCGTAATGTTGGTGAGGCGCTGATGAGTGATGCGCGCCTGACACTTTTCTATGACGCGATTGGCGATCGAAGCGCCGCACAGAAAGCACTCCTCGCGGGGACGCAAGTCCTATCAAAACAAGTATGGCCGGAGTTGAAAGTATCTGGCTTTGGGGATGCAACTCAGGGAGTCAGCCGCACTCGGGGGCTGCATTTTGGGTGTTGTCCCCCCACTGGGAATAGAGTCGTCATGCCCTTTCAAGAGGGGATCCTTAGCGAGGGCTTATGGGAATTCATGACGGTGGAAGGGTCAGATTGGCCAGACCGACAACTTACATTTGACTTGGCTTATGGCATCTCCAAATGGATGCTGACTGAAGCGTGGCGCACGAGTGGCCAAGGTGGAGGTTGCAGGTCGGGAGCAGGTCCGACCTACGAGATTTTTATCGACCATCCTAATCCATCTCTTTATCCTTCCTGCAGTGAAACATTGTGGTTTTTGTTTCATAACTTCGCCAAATACTCTGGTGATCAGAAGGAATTATCCGACAAGTTTGCCACCTACCTTAAGCACCTTAATGGAAACGGAACATTCTTCCCCGAATATGGAAGTATTTTTGAAACTGCCGTTGTATCGGAAGTACTAAATCCCGAACCCGTACAGCTGGTCGACATCGCTGTAAAGGTCGATCACACCGCACCAGACAGCTATCGTCTCACTTGGACCGTCCCTGCTGGGACGTTAAGCTACCGAATCAAATACTCCTCAAACAACATCGTTGACTGGCTGACGTTTGATCCTGTCGAGAACAAGTTCGTAACGGATCCCGAAACTCAAACGCCGTGGTTCGCAGCCACCGAAGTGAAACAATCTTTAGTTCCCGCGCCTTCCGGGGCAGTTCAGACCTTCGACATCAATGGCCTGACAAAAAGCACCGGATTCCATTTTGCCGTTAAAGCTCGGGTACGCAAGGAACGTTGATTATCACATGCCTTGTGCATAGGGGATATTGTTGAGCACGACTAATCAGGCTAGTAGGCCAACGGATGACTTAGGGCGACAATACTCTTCTGCCCACGATTCTGCTTTGCCCTTGTCTGGCGACGACTTGATCGATTCCACATGGTTCAAAACGGATGTACACTTTCGATACTCACTGAGTGACTACCGATTGTTTTCCGTGGGTGTCTCTGGCTACGCGTTCACCGTTCCGCTGATAGCATTGCTTCCCGCTTCATTTCGTTTTGATATAAACGCACTTTTAATGACAGCACCTCCTGCAGCTGCAATGCTATGCGTTCGCGACTTTCCCCTCGACTATTTGCAGCCCCGACTTGCTTTCAAGGACGACAAAATAGTCTACGTGCTGAATCAGTCTTATCGATATTACGTGCACTTGTGCGGCACATTTGATAGCTATCTTGCGTCTCTTTCCGGAAAATCTCGATCGACACTTAAGAGAAAAGTGAAGAAGTTTGCCGCCACTACTAACGGCACCGTCGACTGGCGAGTTTTTACGGCCCCCAACGAGATGGCACACTATCACGCCCTGGCGCGCACCGTTGCAACGAAAACTTATCAGGACCGATTATTCAGTGGTGCTCTGCCAGATAATGCTCACTTTAGGCAGGAGTTGCTTAGCCTTGCAGCTCGTCACACAATCCGTGGCTATATCTTGTTTGCGGATAAAGTCCCAATATCGTACCTCCATATTCCAATTCGCGATGGAGTCGCCGAATATGCCTACCTTGGCTATGATCCATCCTATGCGTCTTATTCCCCAGGCACTGTTCTGCTCTATTACGCTCTACAGGACCTCTTCAGCCACAGTGGCATCATTTACTTCGATTTCAGTTATGGAGCTGGCCAGACCAAAGAAGTATTCGCCACTAGCAAGTATCTTCGAGCTGACGTAGTATATCTCTCGCGGTCTTACAGGCATTACGCCACCACTTATACGCACCTAGGAAGTGAACGATTATCGCAGTTCTTGGGGCGCGCGCTCGACCGTGTGAACCTCCGTGGCACCGTAAAGCGCATTCTACGCCAAGGGGAAAACATATGACGCATTGTCCAGACACCTCTCCGCATTCTCCACCGCGCCAAGAGGCACTAAACACTCGTTGCACATGATTCGCACGATAAGACGTACGAGATCTGCACTCCACCGGCACACGCTTTCGGAGATACTAACACTCCTCGTGCCAACGGTGAAGGCAGAATGGAAGCGCCCCTTTCAGCGTACACGCGAAAGTTCGCCATTCGACAGCAGAACGGGTTTAGATACCGATCGAATCGTTGAGATCTGTGATCTCGGCGTCGAGTCAACCAATATTCGACACGCAGTGCGGTACCAACCCTCAGACCCCGAGGTGGTGCGAGACGCTCTGTCTCAGCTGCCAATCGATTATAGCAATTTTACTTTTGTGGACTTCGGTGCAGGAAAAGGCCGTGTCTTGCTGATCGCTGCGGGCTTCGGGTTCAAGAAGATCAGAGGTGTCGAATTTTCTTCCCAACTCGTAGACATTGCCAAAGGTAATATGGCAAAGGTAGACATGACTAAAGGACGAAGCGTGGACATCGCAATTCTCCAGGCGGATGTTCTTGACTTTCCTATACCGACTGAACCGCTGGTATGTTACTTCTACAATCCCTTTCAGATGCCCATTATGGAAACACTTTCGCAGAGGCTGATCTCCAGCAGTCGATCGCACTCGCGAGACCTTTATGTAATTTACGTGCACCCTCAACATCGCGTTATATTCGATAGCAAGAAGGAATGGACGCGCTGTGTTGATCGTTCAGGCTTTGTCATCTACAAGAGCCCTGGTGGCATGGCACGGATATGAGCATCAAAACGTTAGGACAAAGGTTAGCGCGCGTGTTTGTGGGCAGGTACCAGCTTGTACGGATTTATCGGAAGGACTTATCGCGGGTTCAGCTGTGTGACACAGAAGGGTGTCACTTCGTAGATCTGAGTGGCAGTTCGCTTTTCGCTGACGTCGCGAGTGACGACATAAGATCACATGCATGTTATGCGGTCACCGGCTCTTATGGCTACGGACTGATGGAAGGCCAACGGTGTGTTTGCGCTTGCTGGTATTGGACTAAGCAACACAGTCAGCTGCCGGTTCGATTTTTTCCTGAGTTGCAGAAGGATGAAGCAGTGATGGTTGACTTGGTGACAACGGCGCGCATGCGTGGAAAGGGATATGCGAGCGCATTAATTCGCTACTCGGAGTCACAGCTGCGGGCTGCGGGCTTTTGTCGGTTACGGACCTGGGTCTGGCACTCCAACGGACCATCCATCCGGACCTTTGAAAAGTCCGGATGGACTTATACCGGCTTTCGAATTGAGATTGAACCGTTTCGGCGCGAGCGGCGTTTTCACATTTATTGGCCCGCAACGCGGGACCGGGGGAACATTTAGTGCCAGGCCGAACACGGGTCTATCTAACGGTAGATGTTGAAACGTCAATGGGAGGCGCTTGGAAGAATTCCGAGAGACGTCCCTTGTCGATAAGTAAGCGCGTGTTTTGCGAGCACGGCGACCGCAAGTACGGCCTGCCTTTGATTATCGAGGAACTGAAGAAACACGATTTTCAGGCCACATTCTTTACAGAGGTGTTTTTTTCCCAATCCCTCGGGACCGATCAGGCACAAATCATCGTCGATTACCTACTTAGGCACAAGCAAGATATTCAGCTCCATGCGCACCCGGTATTCCGATACTACTCGCTCGCTCTGAAAGCTGGCAGTTCCGAGGCACGCTTCGAACTTCAGAGACAAGGCGATGCCTTTAGTGACAAAGATGCTGATACTCAGCATTCATTATTGTCGGAGGCATTGGACATTTTTAAGTCTTTGGTGGGTGAATGTCCTAGAGCTTTCCGCGCCGGCGGCTTTCTCGGCGATCACAATACGATCGCCGCGTGTGGCCGCCTGGGAATTCCCATTGATTCTAGTTACAATCCGGCAGTTCGAGGGTCGTTCCCTGTGAACAGACCAACGCCCAATGTGGTTCAACGCCTGGCTAATGTGATCGAGTTGCCCCTAACGGCCACGAGGACGGGTCTACGAGGGTTCAAGGCATGGAAGCCGCTTGCGATCTCATCTATTAGTCTGGCAGAATTGAAAACCGCTCTCTCGCAAGCTCACTTTGGCGGCATGACAGATTTGGTATTGATCTTCCACTCTTTTAGTAATGTGAAGTCTAGGGACATCTTCTATTCGAGCATACGGCCGGATTGGATCGTAATCTCCCGATTCCGAAGCTTGTTAAAGTATCTCTCGGACAATCACAACATGTTTGATGTATCGACAGTAGCGAGCATTAGTGTAAACGGTCCGGAACCGTTATTCGGAGATACTTCGCCCGTACTCGATGGAGGATTCCTTAAACCAGCCATCCGCAAAGGCACGCAAGCCCTCAACCGACTTTATTGGATTTGACTGTGCAAGTGTAAGACGCCGACACAGTATTACGCGTCCCTCGCACAAAGGTAATTGGTCAAGGTCCCCACCACTGCCGCTATACGAGTACTTCGTCCGGTTCTTCAATTGGCGCATATAGCTTCTTTGTCAGTAAGATGGCCAGACCCGCGCTAATGCCAACGAGGTGCCACATTAGATCCTCGTTCTGCCGACTGATGAAGAAGTTCGGAACAAGATAGACTGTAAGCGTCATCTGGATGGCGAGACAGTAGTTAGATAACGCTCGCATGCTCTCGATGCTCTTCGTTCGCCGCCGCAGCCTACGCATTCTGAATATAGTCCCAACCACAAACGATACGAAAAGCAGCATTGAGGGTATTCCGGACTCAGCAGACAGCGCCACATAGGCATTATGCGGCGCTCTTGCATGATAATTGGCTGCACCTAAATACTTTTTCACCAGGTAGTGCGTATATTGCGCTTGAAAGTTCATCGGGCCCACGCCAAGAATGGGATGTGCCTTAATCATGTTCAGGCCGGTCTCCCAGGTCTGAATACGGGCAATCGCCGAAGGATCTAGCTGCGCCGCCGTTGGAATCGACTTATATCTCTCCAGCGCTTTCTTTGGTATGAACGGAAATGCCACGATGCCAGCAAACAACAAAAGAGACAAGCTGAGATACCGTCTCTTCGAATACCAAGCAAGTAAGAACACGGCTATGCCCAGCCCCAAGAAGCCAGAGCGGGAAAATGTCCCTACAACAGCTATAACACAAAATAGTGCCAGGATTCTGTAAGTGTATCGGAGCCACCTTCGTGGTTCCGCAAACGATAAGCCCACCAAGAGTGCAACAGCCATGTTTAGAACCAGGGCGAACTCATTCGCTTCCAACTCAACGCCGCCGACCCCCTCGACTTTGAATTGTCCTCCTGTCAAAATAAACTCGATGGTCGCGCGAAGTCCCAGTAGCCCGATCGATCCGCCGGCCACATTCAGCATCATCCAGATGCGCCTCTCCGTCGTTGCCATGGCTGCAATAAGGAATGTCATTGCGAGAATGTTCGTATATTGCGATACCTTCCACAGCGACAACAACTTATCCGTCGAAAAGATGGTAGCTAACACAATCCACAAGTAAAACATCGTCATCAGGATTAAGCCACGCCAACGCAAGGGGGATTGTTGCATTTCAAACAATACGTAGCCGGCACATGTCGCGGCCGCGATAAGTAATGCTCCGGACTTGAAAGCCCATTGTGGCCAAATGAAATCGTTTGGCCGAAAATGCGAATACCACATGTACCAAAGGACTCCGTAAAACGGGGTCATAAACGACATCGGAACCGCGAAGATCACGATAATGCGAACTATGATTCCTCGGAGCATAGACTCGAACTCAATGTTGAATCAATATATCAACGGTTTGTGCTGACAATGATGATTGGGAGACAGGCCAACTAAGGTCAGGGTCACAACCACTCTCGTCGGTGTCGGTGCGCCGTCTTTACATGCTTGCGTCAGCACCGTCATACTTTCACAAACGGCTATTCCACCTTTAATACAAATCCCATTCGTGAACGTGTCAGAGTTGCGAGAGTCTATCATGGTCGAGTTGCACAACTGTGACTGCTGCATCGTTGTCTGCCAAGTTCCCGCCGTTCCATGACGACGAGCAGACTGGGCTGGAGGGCTGTGAAACCCGCACGGGCGATGAGCCAGTCATACAGGATGCCAATGCGGAAGAGAAGCCGCGAAAAGGCAAGGTTGGCGGGATAGTGGCGCAATCCCGTAAGTCGCCGAATCTTCCACGCCATTCCGTTTCGTGCAATTCCACGGAAAAATCCCGGAGTGTTGGCTCGGTACACAGTTGGAAAAGTATCATAGGAGGCAGAATGATAAACCTTTCCTACGAACCATCGGTGAAACCACTGGGGCGTCAAAGACGCAACCACGGATGAGTAATCAAAACGGTTCGGAGTTAAAACAAGACACACTCCACCAGGTTGAAGAACTCGATAAAACTCCTTGAATACAATCTCGGGTTTCTCCAGGTGTTCGAAAACAGACCGGGAGAAAATCACACTGAAGGTGCCGTCTCGAAAAGGGAGCATTGAGAGGTCACCTGTCACCGTATGGACATCACTTGGCAGCCCCGAACACAAATCGATGCCGACGATACGAGTGTCTGCCTCAAATTTGCGAGTGAGTGGCGCGTTCACACCGCAGCCCGCGTCGAGGGCAATCGAGCCGGGACGCCGAATGGCACCTTGAATTTCCTTTTCAAGTGCGCCTAACCCAATGGGAACCTGAGAGTAGAATCGTGCGATCAGATCTTCGACTTTCGCCATAAGCACTTCATAATGCTCAGAAAGAGACTGCATTCAATTTGTGTTCGAAGCCGAAACCCCATCATTGTGCACGCGTCTGTGGCCATTAAGTTTGCGAAACACTTTTTGTGCAGCGGCAATTTGCCCGGGATGCAGACAACTGCCGATATACAAAAGCCAATACGAGACCTTGGATGGCCAGTAACCGATAGCTCTGGTTATCAAAGCGCGGGCCTCGTTGTAGTTACCCCGGCGGAATCTTGACATGGCCGCTCCGGCGTAAGGTTTCGAGAGTCTCCGATTCACT
>Ga0335072_10013050_pt1 | contig 11848 bp, 8 predicted proteins | sample Lox_Sample_21_FD_206725 | JGI IMG/M metagenome (GOLD analysis project Ga0335072, IMG submission 206725) | Soil microbial communities from Loxahatchee National Wildlife Refuge, Florida, United States - Lox_Sample_2.1 | ecosystem: Environmental > Terrestrial > Soil > Wetlands | place: USA: Florida...
TCGAACGGTCGTCGTGACGACCGTCACGCCTGCGGGCAAAGCACGTGCGCACAAGCTCCTCGAGGGCGAGAGGGTGTCGGTGCGCTTCCTGCCGCTCGATCTGCCCGGCTCGGTGCGAGGCTTTCTCGACCGGGTGAGACCGCGCATCGCACTGGTGGTCGAGACGGAGCTGTGGCCGAGCCTGTTTCGGGAATGCGGCCGGCGGGGTATCCCGCTCGTGCTCGCAAGCGCCCGCTTATCGGAGCGCTCGATGCGCCGCTACCGCGCACTGCGCAGTCTGTTCGCGGATGCGCTTGCGAACTGCACGCTGCTCGCCACGCAGACGGAAGCGGACGCACGTCGCTTCGAGGCGCTCGGTGCCCCGGCGGAGCGCACGCGCGTCATTGGCAATCTCAAGTTCGATCTCGAGCTGCCGGCGGAGCTCGAGCGCACGGCGCAATCGCTGCGCCGGCAGCTCGCGCCGACTCGCGCCGTGTGGGTCGCGGGCAGTACGCACGATGGAGAAGAGGGGGCGGCGCTCGATGCGCACGCCCGCATCCGACTTGCGCACCCCGATGCGCTCCTGGTGCTCGCACCGCGACACCCGCCGCGCTTCGATGCGGTCGCCGCGCTCCTCGAGCGGCGCGCAGTGAGGTTCATCCGCCGCTCCGCCGCCCACCCGTGCGCACCGGACGCCGAGGTGCTGCTGCTCGATTCGCTGGGCGAGCTCATCGAGTTCTACGCGGCGGCCGACGTGGTGTTCGTCGGCGGGAGCCTTGCGCCGGTCGGAGGCCACAACCTGCTCGAGCCTGCGGCGCTCGGCAAGCCGATCCTCACCGGTCCGCACGTGTTCGACAATGCCGAGATCGCGGGGCTCTTGCGCGCGCGCGGCGCGCTCGAGACGGTGCGCGACGCGCAGGAGCTCGCGCGCGCGGTCTCCACGCTGCTCGCGCATCCGCAGCTGCGTGCGCAGCGTGGCACCGCCGCGCGCGCGGTGGCAACCGAGAATCGCGGCACGCTCGCGCGCTTGCTTGCGCTCCTCGAGCCCCGACTCGAGGAGCCGCTGCCGCCCGCGGCGGCGGCGCGCTAGAAGCGCGGCGGCGGGGTGGAGCCGGGTCTACTCGGCGGCGGTGCGCTTTGCGGCTCCGGGGTGATGCCTTGCTCGGATGCCGCACCGCCCGGCTGGGCGGCGGCGCCCGGAGTCGGGGCCAGATCCGGCGTCGCATCCGTCACCGGCGAGGTCGACGTGGACTGATTGACCGTGAGCCAGCGGTCGATCTGCGAGAGCGTATTCACATCGAGCGTGCCGGCGGCTTCGCGCAGCTGAACGATGTCGAGGAGGTACTGGTACTTCGCTTGCGCGTAGTTGGTTTCCGCCTGCACGAGTAACTGCCGCTGCTGCAGGACTTCCACCGCGGTGCGCGTGCCCACGTCGTAGCCGGCCTCCGTCGCTTTGAGCGCCACTTGGGCGGACACGACGCCCTGCTTGAGTGACTGCACCTGCGCAACGTCGCTCACGACCCCGTTGTATGCATCGCGCGCCTGATGCTCGGTCTGGCGGGAGACCAACTGGACTTGGTCCTTTGCAGCGATCCACTGGTACTGCGCCTGGCGCACCTGCGACTGGGTCATGCCGCCGCTGAAGATCGGGAGCGTCACCTGGAGGCCAATCTGGTTGTTCTGCAGGGCAAACGGGAAAGTGGGCTGAGGGGCGAGCGTGACCGGAACGCCAAACGGCGCAAAGGCGAGGCTCTCATCGGTCTGCTCGTTCGTCACGGTGTGCGATGCGGTGATCGAGATCTGAGGCAGGTGACCGCCGAAGGCGATGCTCACCTGATCGCGCGCCACGTCCGCGGCCAACCGCGCCGAGACGAGGTTGAGGTTCTGATCCATCGACACCGATACCCAGCGTCCCGGGTCCGCGGGCTTCGGAAGCTCGAGCGGCATGTCGTCGCCTGGTTTTGCGAGCATCGGATAGTCCTGCTCGGTGATCTCGCGCAGCGCCTGCTCCATGTTGGCGAGGGTGCGCTTGGCGGCGATGACCGCGGCAGCGGCCGCATCGTGCGCCGCCTGCGCTTCCTTCACGTCCGTGATGGCAATGAGGCCCACCTCGTAGCGTTTGTTCGCCTGATCGAGCTGCCGGGTCACTGCATCGAGCGCCGCCTGCTGCGCATCGAGGTTGTCCTGCGCATTGAGCACGTTGAAATAGGCCGTCGCGACGCGCTGGATCAGGTCTTCCTCGGCCGCGCGATAGGTCGCCTCGGCCTCGGCGACTTTTTTGTGCGCCTGCGCCAAGCCGGCAAAGTTGGCCCAGGAGAACACGCTTTGCTGCAGCTGCACCTCGTAGCCGTGGGTATTCACATGCGAAACGCTGGGCTCCGCGAAGAGCTCGGGCGCACCGTTTGGGCCTGGATACGGAAAGACCTCAGTCGAGTCCTCCTGCTGTACGGAGCGGTTGAAGGAGCCGCTGATCTGCGGCAGCAGTGCGGCCCAGGCTTGCGGATTCGCCTCGCGAGCCGCCATGCGCGTCGCGTCGGCCTCGCGGATCTGGGTATCGAACTTCAGAGCGTCCTGATACACCCCGATGAGATCCGTCCCGAAGGCGCAGTTCGCGAGCGCCAATGCCGCGAAGACGGCGACGAACCGCTTCATAGCTGTCCCTCTCTAGTGTTATACATCACTATATCAGACGCTCCAAGACGCATGCAATGCGCCGGGTGCTCGCGAGTGTCCTCAGTACGTCGGGAGCGACGGATCGACGTCGCGCGCCCAGCCAAGAATGCCGCCGGTGAGGTTCAACGCGCGATACCCCCTTCGGTGGAGGAAGTCGGCGGCCATGGCGCTGCGACCCCCGGCCTTGCACATCACGACGATGTCCCTGTCCTTCGGGAGCTCCTCGATGCGTGCCGCGAGCTTGTCCATGGGGATGTCGACGGTGGCAGCGAGCCGCACGATCTCGAGCTCCCAGGCTTCCCGGACGTCGAGCACGACGGGCGGGTCGGCCGCTGCGAGCCGCGCTTTCAGGTCCCGAGGCGAAATTTGCTGAACCATGACGACTGGATCCGGTGACCGCGCGCCGCCGGCGCGCGAGGATCAGAGGATGAAGATCTGCGGCCGGCGCGCATTGATGAGCGGGTCGATGACGGTTTCGAACAGGCTCTCGCGCGTCCAGGCCTCCTCGGCGACCCGGCGCACGAGACACGCCTCCATGACCGGCGGAGTGCCGACCACGACAAACAGCCGCCCGCCCACGTGCAGCAGCGATTCGAAGCGTTCGTCGTAGACCGGAAGCGAAGCCGTAACGGAGATGGCATCGTACTCGGCGCTACCGGTGAGCTCGCTCGCATCCACCGTGACCACCTCGGCGTTGCGCACGCCCAGCGCCGCGAGGTTCGCGCGCGCGAGATCGGCGAGATCCGCATGGATCTCGAGCGCACGGACACTCACGCTCGAAGTCGCGAGACAGGCCGTGACGAATCCCGAGCCCGCACCGATCTCGAGCACACGCTCCGAGCCCGTGAGATCGAGCGACTGCAGAAGCCGGCCCACCACGCTCGGGCGCAGCATGTGCTCGCCGTGCGGCAAGGGCACGTCCGCGTCGGCGAAGGCGAGAAATCGACTTTGCGATGGCACGAAGCGCTCGCGGGGCACCCTGCGCAGTGTCTCGAGCACGCGCTCATCGAGCACGTCCCAGGCGCGTACCTGCTGCTGCACCATCTGCTCGCGCGCCGCCTCGATCGAGTTGACTCCCTCACTCATGCGACTTATTGCCCTGTTGCTGGCAAACGCGACAAGTTACGGACTTTCCTTCGGTCGCTCAAGGGTATTCCGGCTCGTTATCGTGAAATCAACGCGAATGGCCGGCTTCGCCTAGGCTATGCTCTCGTGCTCTTTGCTTAGGGCGCGAAACAACACCAACTAATCCGTCCGCGCGGAGCGCTCTCTCGCCGACCGGACCGCTGAGGAAAGATGTCGATTGTCGGGCTGTTGAGCCTCCTGCTCGCGTCGGTCACGACGCTGTTCATCGTGCTTTTCGTGCTGCAGCGCCGCGAGAGCGGAGCGCTGCGCCGGCTCTCCCAGGAGGTCCAGCGAATCGCAATCGGCGGCAGGCTCGGCGGGCGCATCGATCCGATCGGTGACAGCGCCGAGATCGCCGCACTCACGACCGCCATCAATCACGTCCTCACGCGCGCGGGCTCGGCCGCGGAGCACGACCGCGACCGCGGCGCCCCGGAGCTCTTCACGGAGCTCGGCGACCGCATCCACGAGGCGGTGCTCGTGCACCGCGAGGCGATCCTGCACGCGAACCGGCAATTCGCAAGCCTGATGGGTGTAGAGCGTGCCAATCTCATCGGACGCAAGCTCGCGGACCTCGTCCCGCCGGAATACGCCGATCTCGTGAGCGAGAATATCCGCCGCTGCTTGAGCGGCGAGCCGGCCGCGGAGCGCTACGAGATCGAGATGGTCGGACTGCAGGGTCAGGTGAGCCGGCTCGAGATCACCTCCTCGCTCATCGACTACGAGGGCACGCCCGCGCTCCTCATCACCGGCGTGGAAGTCATCCCGACCCAGACGCTCCAGACCCTGCGCATGCCGGCGGCCGAGCATGAGCCGACCGGCAAAATCGCGGCACGGCGCGCGCACGCGCTCGATTCGCTCGCCGAGGCGGTGGTGCTCACGGACGCGGACGGACGGATCGAGTACATGAATCCGGCGGCGGAGCAATTGACGGCGAGTGGCGGCGTCGATGCGGTCGGCAAGACGCTCGCCGAGGTGGTCGGGCTGGTCGACGACACCGATCGGCGCCTGCTCACCGATCCGGTACGGCAGGCGCTCACGAGCGGTGCACCCGTGACGTTGAGCCGCCGCGCCCTGCTGATCGCGCGCTCGAACGGCGCGGAGCGCTCGATCGAGCTGTCGGCCTCGCCGGTGCGCAATCTCGCGGCCGAGGTGACCGGCACCATCGTGCTCATGCGCGATGTGACCGAGATGCGTGGCCTCGCGCGCCAGATGTCGTATCAGGCAACCCACGATGCGCTCACCGGGCTCGTCAATCGTCGCGAGTTCGAGCGCCGCTTGGCCGAGGCGATCGACGGCGGCCGCCGCGGCGACGGGCAGCATGTGCTGTGCTATCTCGATCTCGACCGTTTCAAGGTCGTGAACGACACCAGCGGGCATGTCGCGGGCGATGGCATGCTGCGGGAGGTCGCGAAGCTTCTCCGCGACGCCTGCCGCGACAGCGACACCGTGGCGCGCATCGGTGGGGACGAGTTCGGCATGCTCCTTATCGGCTGTCCGCTCGAGAAGGCGCGCCAGATCGCCGACGACGTTTGCCGCGCGGTGGGCGATTACCGCTTCGTGTGGAAGGACCGCATCTTCAACATCGGCGCTTCCGTTGGACTCGTGGAGATCTCGCGCGAGAGCGGCTCGATCGAGGAGCTGTTCGCCGCCGCCGATTCGGCCTGCTACGTCGCCAAGAAGCAGGGCGGCGGACGCGTGGCGGTCTACTCGGCGCGCGATGAGGCGCTTGCGCGTCACAGCGGCGAGATCCAGTGGCTGCAGCGGCTGCAGAGCGCACTGAAGGAGAACCGCTTCCATCTCTACACCCAGCAGATCGTGCCCACGCTTGCGGAGGATCACGGCCCGGCCATGGAAGTGCTCGTGCGGCTCGAGGACGAATCCGGACACGACGTGCCGCCTTCGGAGTTTCTCCGCGCCGCCGAGCGTTACCGGCTGATGGGTCTCGTCGACCGCTGGGTCGTGCAGACGACGCTCGCGGCGCTCGGCCGCGGAGCGATCTCGATCCCGCCCCAGCGCAGCATTGCGATCAATGTCTCCGGTGGGACGCTCGGGGACGTGCAGTTTCTCGAGTTCGTGGTCGAGTGCCTCGACAGCACCGGCGCCTCGCCCGCGCAGGTTTGCTTCGAGATCACCGAGAGCGCGGTTGTCGCGAACCTCGATCATGCGCGTCGTTTCGTCGGGGTGCTGCACGGCATGGGCTGCCAGTTCGCGCTCGATGACTTCGGCTCCGGCGTCGGCTCTTTCTCGAACCTGAAGAATCTGCCGATAGACTTCCTGAAGATCGACGGCTCGTTCATGCGCAACCTCGCGCGCGACTCCGTCAATCAGGCGATGGTCACGGCGATGATCAAGCTTGCGCGCACCCTCAACTTCAAGGTGATCGCCGAGCAGGTCGAGGATGCCTCGGCGCTCGAAGCCGCACGGCGCATGGGCGTCGACTATGTCCAGGGCTACGCCGTCGCGCGACCGCAGCCGATGGCATTGGCGGCTTGAGCCGTCGCCGTGGCGAGCGCGGAGGGAGACCCCTTCGCCGCGCTCGCCAGAGCCACTGCTGCGGCGCTAGAGTAGCTGCGGATAGAGTCTCGAGCGAGGAGGTCGGTGATGGCGCCTAGCGTCGCGATCATCGCGCCGGGCAGCATGGGCGCCGCGGTCGGTGCGCGCCTGAGGGCGAACGGTGTGGCCGTGTACACCTCGCTCGAAGGACGCGGCGCCGACAGCCGCGAGCGAGCGGCGAGCGCCGGGATGCGTGTCGTCTCCGATGCGCAGCTCCTCCAGACGGACCTGCTGCTTTCGATCGTACCGCCCGGCGCTGCGTTGCGCCTCGCCGAGCGGCTCGTCCCGGGCCTGCGAGCGGCACCGCACCGGCCGACCTTCGTCGATTGCAACGCAGTGAGCCCGGGCACTGTCGAGCGCATCGAGCGACTGGTCGCTGCGGCGGGCGCGCGGTTCGTGGACGTGGGGATCATCGGGGGCCCGCCGCGTCCGGGATACTCAGGCCCGAACTTCTATGCCTCGGGAGCGCACGCCGCGGATCTCGCGACGCTCGCGGCCTATGGACTCGACGTGCGTGTGCTCAAAGCGCCTGTCGGTGCCGCATCGGCGCTCAAGATGGCCTATGCCGGCATCACCAAGGGAATCACCGCCGTGGGCAGCGTGATGCTGCTCGCCGCCGCGCGCAATGGTGTCGCCGAGGCGCTGCGCGCAGAACTCTCCGAGAGTCAGGCGGCGCTACTCGACTCGTTTCGGCGCTCGGTCCCGGCGAGCTTCCCGAAGGCGTACCGCTGGGTCGCCGAGATGCAGGAGATCGCAAAGTTTGCGGCCGCGGATCCCGCTGCCGCGGCGATCTTTGGCGGCGCCTCGGAGCATTACGCCCGGATCACCGCCGACCTCGCGGGCGAGCGCCGCGAGACCTCGATCCTCGATGAGTTCCTCGCGGATCGGTGAGATTGCGGCTCAGTCCGTGCGCTCGGCACCGGGTCCCGGTTGGAAGGTGAGCGCGATGCCATTCATGCAGTAGCGCAGCCCCGTCGGGGCCGGTCCATCGGGGAATACATGCCCGAGGTGGCTGCCGCAACGCGCGCAGTGCACTTCGGTGCGCTGCATGAAGAGACTGCGGTCTTGCGCGGTGCCAACGGCCCGCTCGATCGGCTTGAAGAAGCTCGGCCAGCCGCTACCGCTGTCGAACTTCGTGCTGGACTCGAACAGCGGCTGGCCGCAGGCTGCGCAGCGGAACATCCCGGCGCGATGCTCGCCCAACAGCGCGCTCGTCCCGGCACGCTCCGTGCCGTGCTCGCGAAGCACATGGAATTGCGCGGGCGTGAGCTCGCGCCGCCACTCCTCGGCGCTCTTCTCGACGGGGTAGGTCTCTTTCGAGCTCATACGGTGCGCTCCTCGCGCTTCGACCCGACGGCGGGAGTTCGCGGACAGCGGCTATACGGCATTCGGCTGGACAATGCGATCGCGGGCGAGCAGTCTGCCATAGGAGGCTCTTCGCGGCACGCGCTCGGTCCACGGCGGCATTGGTTGTGAGCCGTCCGCCGCCGTGCGAGGATACGAGCCGTACGCGCCGCTAGAGCGCGGCTGTGGAAGTGAGGGGAACCGGGCGCACATGCAGCTTGCACGCCTTTGGCGTCAGCATCTGGAGGCCGGCTGTCCGGGAGAGCTCACCGGAGTCGAGATCGCGGGCACCGACGCGCGTGAGCTCGATGCGGAGATCACGGCGTGCGTGAGCGCCATGCTCACCCATACACTCAAGGTCGACGGCCGCATCGCGCACCGGTTGAGCGAGGTGAGCGCCGAGCTCGCCCAGAGGCAGCGCAGCTCGGCACCCCCGGTCGCCGAGTACTGTGCGCGGCTCAATCAGCTCGTGAGCGCCGTCCTCACCGAGTCGAAGAACGGCCGGTCTTAGCGCCCGGGCGCGGGGGAAACCCTCGGCGTCGGCTCGAGCCTCACGCCCGGACTCGAGGATCGGCCGCTCACAGCAGCGGTACGAGGAGCAGCGCGACGATGTTGATGATCTTGATGAGCGGGTTGATCGCCGGACCGGCGGTGTCCTTGTAGGGGTCGCCGACGGTATCGCCGGTCACCGCCGCCTTGTGCGCATCGGAGCCCTTGCCTCCGAAGTGACCCTCCTCGATGTACTTCTTTGCGTTGTCCCAGGCGCCGCCGCCCGTGCACATCGAGATGGCAACGAACAGTCCCGTCACGATGGTGCCGATGAGGAGGCCGCCGAGCGCGCGGATACCGGCACCCGGCCCCATGACGGCATTCAACACCAGCGCCAGGATCACCGGAACGAGGATCGGCAGGAGCGACGGGACGATCATCTGCCGGATCGCGGCGCGAGTGAGCAGGTCGACCGCCCGCGAGTAATCGGGCTTCGCCGTGCCTTCCATGATCCCCTTGATCTCCCTGAACTGGCGCCGTACCTCCTCGACGACCGCTCCGGCGGCGTGGCCGACCGCTTCCATCGCCATCGCGCCGAACAGGTACGGGACCATCCCGCCGATGAACAGACCGATGATGACGGCCGGATCGGAGAGCGAGAACGCCGTGAGCTTGCCCGCAGCCGCGAGATTGTGGGTGTAGTCCGAGAACAGCACGAGCGCGGCGAGTCCGGCGGAGCCGATCGCATAGCCTTTGGTCACGGCCTTGGTGGTGTTGCCCACGGCATCGAGGGGATCGGTGATGTCGCGCACCTGCTTCGGCAGCCCGGCCATCTCGGCGATGCCGCCTGCGTTGTCGGTGATCGGGCCGTAAGCATCGAGCGCCACGATCATGCCGGTCATCGACAGCATCGCGGTCGCGGCGATGGCAATCCCGTACACCCCCGCGAGGAGGGAGGCGGCCCAGATGGCGACGCACACGGCGAGCACGGGCAGCGCGGTCGATTTCATCGATACGCCGAGCCCAGCGATGATGTTCGTCGCGTGGCCGGTCTGCGAGGCGGCTGCCACTCTGCGCACCGGGCTGTACTCGGTGGCGGTGTAGTACTCGGTGATGATGATCAGAGCGGCCGTGAGGCCGAGCCCGACCAGCGAGCAGCCGAATAATGGTCCCAAGTGCTCGGGCATCAGGCTGCGCGTGATGAAGTAGAAGGCGATCCCGGCGAGCACCGCCGCGACGATCACGCCCTTGTAGAGCGCGGTCATGATCTTGCCGTGGCCGCTCGTTTTGACGAAGAAGGTTCCGATGATCGAGGCGATGATCGAGGCGGCGCCGAGGGCGAGCGGATACACCGCCGCTGCGCTGCCGGCATCGCGCATCATCAGCCCGCCGAGCAGCATCGTCGCGACGATCGTCACCGCGTACGTCTCGAACAGATCCGCGGCCATGCCGGCGCAGTCGCCCACGTTGTCCCCGACATTGTCGGCAATGACGGCCGGGTTGCGCGGGTCATCCTCGGGAATGCCCGCCTCGACCTTGCCGACGAGATCGGCGCCCACATCCGCGCCCTTGGTAAAGATCCCGCCTCCGAGACGCGCGAATATCGAGATGAGCGAGCCGCCGAAGGCGAGCCCGACGAGCGCGTGCAGCGCGCGGTCCTGCCCGATGCGGGGCAGCAGCACGATGTAGTAGCCCGCAACTCCGATCAGTCCCAGGCCGACGACCAGCATCCCGGTGATCGAGCCGCCGCGGAATGCCACCGACAGCGCAGCATTGAGGCCGCGGGAGGCGGCCTCGGCGGTGCGCACGTTCGAGCGCACCGAGATGTTCATGCCGATGTAGCCCGCGGCGCCGGACAGCACCGCGCCGATCGCAAAGCCCACCGCGGTCCACCACTCGAGCGCAAAGCCGAGCACGAGGAACAGCACGATCCCAACGACGAAAATCGTCGAGTACTGGCGGTTCAGGTACGCCTGCGCGCCCGCCTGAATCGCTGCTGCGATCTCCTGCATACGGGCATTGCCGGCGGGCAGCCGGAGAATCGCCATCATGGAGACGACGCCGTACAACACGGCGAAAATTCCCGCCCCAACGGCGAGCCATAGCCAGCTACTGGCGTCCATCAGCTTTCCTCGCGTGGATCAGTGACTTGTAGTTGTTCGAGCGGGCCCCGGTCGCACGCGGGCCCCCACCGAAAATGGCCGCGGACTATACCACAGACCTGCCCTCGCCCCGACCTCTGCGCCCCGAGGTCGCGTCGGGGCGCGAGCCTTCTCAGACCTTGAACTGTGACGAGAGCTTCCGCCGGACGCGCACGCCGCGCAGAGCCACATAATGCGGGAGTCCGTTCTTGTAAGGCGGATAGTCCTCGCCGGCGATCAGCGGCTCCAGATACCGCCGGCAGGCCTCCGTGATGCCGAACCCATCGGGCGTGATGAAATCGCGCGGCAGCTTCCTCTCCTTGTTCGCCACCTCGGCGAGCGGCACATGGCCGATCGTCCAGCGGTACGGGCGCGAGGACTTGCGCACGATCACCGGCATCACCGCATTGATGCCCTTGACCGCGAGATCCACGGCGGCAGCACCGACCGCATAGGCCTGCTCGACGTCCACGCGCGAGGCGATGTGGCGCGCCGCCCGCTGGAGGTAGTCGGCGACGGCCCAGTGATACTTGTATCCATGCGCCTCGCGCACCATGTTTGCGACGACCGGTCCGACTCCTCCGAGCTGAGTATGGCCGAACGCATCGGTCGTTCCGGCGTCGGCGAGAAACCGTCCATCGGGGTACGCGGCGCCCTCGGACACCACGATCACGCAATAGCCGTGGTCGGTGACGCTCTGCTTCACGCGCTCGAGGAAGCGCGGCTGATCGAAGGGAATCTCCGGGAAGAGGATGATGTGCGGCGGATCGGCGCGCTTGGAGCCTGCGAGTCCTCCGGCCGCGGCGATCCAGCCGGCGTGCCGGCCCATCACCTCGAGCACGAACACCTTGGTCGAGGTACGCGCCATCGAGGCCACGTCGAGTCCTGCCTCGCGGGTGGAGACGGCGATGAACTTTGCAACCGAGCCGAACCCTGGGCAGCAGTCGGTGTGGGGCAGGTCGTTGTCGACGGTCTTCGGCACCCCGATGCAGGTGATCGGAAAGCCCGAGCGCGCACCCAACTCGGACACCTTGAGCGCGGTGTCCATCGAGTCGTTGCCGCCGTTGTAGAAGAAGTAGCCGATGTCGTGCGCGCGGAAGACCTCGATCAGGCGCTCATACTCCGCTTTGTTCTCCTCGAGACCTTTCAACTTGAAGCGCGCCGAACCGAACGCGCCGGCCGGCGTGTGGCGCAGTCCGCGAATCGTCGCGCGCGTCTCGCGGCTCACGTCGATCAGGTCCTCGCTGAGCGCCCCGATGATGCCGTGGCGACCGGCGTAGATCTTGGCGATGTGGCGCGGGTGCCTGAAGGCGGTCTCGATCACCCCGCAAGCCGAGGCGTTGATGACGGCCGAGACTCCGCCCGACTGGGCGTAGAAGGCGTTGCGCGGCGGATGGGTGCTGCGCTGTCGCGGTGTGCGTTTTTTCGTGGGCATGGCAGGCGGCGTCTGATCGAGAGCTTGGGCGGCGAGAATAGCCAAACGCCCGTGCACGAGCCACGGTCGCGGTGCGTGGACGTGTGCGACGCAGGCGGCGCGACCC
>Ga0335072_10013051_pt1 | contig 11848 bp, 3 predicted proteins | sample Lox_Sample_21_FD_206725 | JGI IMG/M metagenome (GOLD analysis project Ga0335072, IMG submission 206725) | Soil microbial communities from Loxahatchee National Wildlife Refuge, Florida, United States - Lox_Sample_2.1 | ecosystem: Environmental > Terrestrial > Soil > Wetlands | place: USA: Florida...
CGTATTCCTGGTCCATTGTCGAGGTAACATCGCCGGCCTGGTCATAGGTCCACGACCACAGGTCCTGGGGACCGCCCGCCTCGGCCTGCACGCTGGTGGACGCGTCCACCAGCCGGGAGGGGTAGGTCTGGTCGAAGGTGTAGTCCTGGACCAGTTGCTCGCCATCGGCTCCGAACGTCGCCGACCCGACCTGCCCGGTCGCGTCGTAGCCGACGGTGTCCAGGTAGTTCACCGTGCTGGTCCCGATTCCCTGCAGCAGGCCCAGTGCGTTGTACCCGTACGACACGGTCTCAGCAGGCAGCCCGTAGGTACCACCGTCGGCCCCATACGCCGTCGACTGCAACTGGCTGGTCAGCCCGTAATACGTCGAGGCCGTCGCCAGCGTTTCGGCTGGTGCCCCGTCCGTCGCCGGGATGCTCGTGGATTCCCCCGTCGTCTCGTAGTCTGGGTTGTACCCCGTGACCGTCTCGGTGTAGGCGGTACTCCCGACGTAGCTGGTGGACGTGGCCAGCTGGCCCAGGGCCTTGCCGCTGGTGGCGGCGGGCATCGGAGCGCTGTCGTAAGACCACGCGGCGACATTGCTGGTAGTACCGCCCACGGTGGCGGTCTCGAGTGTCTTGCGGTCTAGGTTGTCGTAACTGTAGGTGAGCTCGGTGCCGTTCGGGTCGGTGCTGGTCTCCAGGTTTCCGTCGGCGTCGTAGCTAGAGGTCGTCTCGCCCTCGTTCTCGTTCGGCCCAGACGTGCCAGTGGTGCCTGGGTCAGTTGAGCTGACCAGCTCGCCGAACAGATCGTAGCCATAGCTCCACTTATTCCCGGCGTTGTCGGTGATGGTGGCCACCTGGCCGGCCGGAGTATAGGTGTAGGACGTGACGTCGGCGTCGCCTGATTTCCCGTCGGGGGTGGTGGAGTTGTCGTACGACCAGGACGCGATCTTCTGCCCGAGGGCGTTGGTGAACACTGATGTGGCCGTGCCCCCGCCAGGCGGAGTCGTGTCGGCCTCGTTCATCCCCGGGTAGGCGGTCGCGGTCTGCGTGACCTTGCTGTTGTCGTCCCAGGTCGCAACGGCCGTAACGCGGCCTTGCCCGTCGTAGGTGGTCAGCGTCCTGCCTGGGATTGACGCCAGGTCCGGTGTGTACAACTTGGTGCCCGGGGACGCTGTGTTGTCGTAGAACGCGGCGTCCGACTCGGTCACCCACGCGTCGGAGTCATAGACCATGTAGGTGTCGACCCGGCCAGCCTGTCCGCCCTGGGTGGGCGCTTGGGTCTCGACCTCGTCGAGCATCCCGTTGAAGATCTCGGTGCTAGTCGAATACGCCCCGGACGTCTCCAGTGTCTGCGTCGTCACTGCCGGCGGCGCATTCCCGGTCAGCAAGTAGGAATATTCGTAGGTAGCGGCCTGTCCCTGATCCGGCGGCAATGTCACCGCCGTCACTCGGCCCAACTCGTCATACGCATCGGTGGTGACCTGGCCGTTGATATCGGTCGCCTGCACCGATAGGTCCCGCTCTTGGTCGTAATTCGTGGTGGAGTTGTTGCCCGCCGGGTTAGTCACCGTGACGGTGGCCGGCAGCGCCGACGTCTTTCCCGCCGTGTAGGCGGGCGTGTACTTCGTCTGGGTGATGTTGCCCTTGCCGTCGCTGGCGTCAAGGATCCGCCCGTAGTGGTCGTACTCCGAGGCCGACGGCCGGAATTCTTCAGTGCTCCCCGACCACCCGGTCGCCTGTTGCTCCCCAGTCCGGAGACCGCCGGGGTAGGCCAGCGATCCCAGAGTCCCCATCGAGGTCAGGCTGTCGTTTTCGTCGTCGTAGTAGTACTCCGTGTCGGATACCGCATCGGCACTGGACAGTGCTGGGCACTCGTAGCTGGAGCTGGACGAATTGTAGGCAGCCGCCCCTGTGACGGTGGTGACCCGTTCGGGGTAGGACTCCATCGTCGAGTTCCCCGATGGCGGGGTGGCGTACTGCGTCGTCATGCAGGTCTCGGCCGACCCGGTCGCGGCCTGTTGCTTCGTATAAGGCAGGTTATTGCTGTTGTAGTAGGTAGTAACAGCGTTGCTGGCCCAAGACCCGTCCGCCTGAAGGGTCATCGCATCCGACTCATCCGACGTCGGCATGTAGGAGTTCAGCGCGGGCAGGCTGCCCTGCGACTGGCTAGCGGTCTTGGTGAATGCGGTCGGCCAACTGTAGACCGTGGCCTCATCGATGGTGCCGCCGGCCTTGGTGTAGGTGTCAGATTCCAGCAATTGGCCGGCCAGCCAGTCTGAATCGGTTACCGCCGGGTCCCCCGACGCCGGCCCAGCCGACGGGTAGGCCACCGTCGCGGATGTGGTACCCCCTGACCCGTTGGGGTCACCATTCATGCCTTGCATGTAGGTGTCGACGGTCTCAGTTACCGGGTCCGGCGACTGCCCGGTGGTGACCTCGACCTGCTGGTAGCCGCGGAACTCGTCCCAGGTCCGGTCGTCGCTGGCGATCACCGGATTCTCGTCGTAATGCCAGGCGGCGTTGCCCAGGTAGGTGTAGTTGGTTGTCTCTTCAGGTGTTCCTGTTCCAGTCAGGTCCTCGGTCGTCACCGAGCTGACCAGCGATTTGTTGAACCAGTCCGGATAGCCCTCGGTCCCCGACCAGTACACAGGGAACGCCGGGTAGGTGTTCGAGGAGGCCGACACGTCCACCGTGCCCGACCCCTGCGGGCACGACATGGTGCCTCCGGCCACCTTTACGCCGCTCACGTTCTCCGCGTCCTGCGAGCAGTTGGGCGCCTGGTAGGTGAGCGCGATCGCCGCCCCGGCCTCGGTATCAATCACCTGCAGCCGCGGCCGGTCCAGCGGCGGGTTCGCCGACCCTGGCACCTGATTGTCGACCATCTCGCTGGTGAACGTCTCAGCCGGAAGCGTCAGGCTGCCGCCCGTCTCGGTCGCGTCCTGCCCGGTCCGCTGGATGAACGTCAGCGCGAGCACCGAGTTCGCCGACGATCCCTCCGCTGTGTCGAACTGCTGCCCAATCTGCCAGGAGTCCACCGGCTGCAAGGATGGCGAGGACGTCCCCGTCGTCGCCTCGGTCTCGATGCCGGTCAGCATGTAGTCGGTGAAGAACGTCGGCGAGTCGTTCGAGCACGATCCCGACGAACCGCAGATCTGGTCGAGCGGGATGTCCGGGTAATCGGTGGCACTCGATGACGATGTCGGCAGAGCGCACAGCGTGATGCTCGATGGTGGCGACTTGGGCGGCGTCGGCGTGATGTCGGAGGTGCACCGCGGCGCGGAGGCGAACTGCACCTCTGCTTGCGGGCTCGCGCCGGCCACCGCGTCCGACAGCAGCCAGCCGTATTGCACCGAAGCTGGGTACCCGGCTTTTGTGTACTCGGTGAGCGTGCCGCCGTTAGCGTTGCCCGCGTCCCGCTCGTAATAGTTTGTCTCGTCCTGGTAGGTGTACTTCGTCAGCGCTCCCAGCGGGCTGACCACGTAGTCCAGGTTCCACTGCCAGCCCAGTGTCTGCCAGGAGTCGTTCCCCGTGGACGAGGAATAGCACGGGTCGCTGCTGCCCGGGCAGTACACCGGTACGCCCCAGGCCGAGTTGGTCGCCACTCCACCCGAGCTTGTGCCAGGGAGGTGATTGAGACCGAAGTAGTACTGCGTCCCGTCCGTCGTCGTGACCAGCCAGTACTGCCCGTCCCACAGGCCGTTGCTCGCCCCGGTCAGCAGTTGCACCTGGGTGCCGTCGTCGCCTTGCAGGTGGTACGTGCTCCCTGAACCACCGTTGAGTACCAGGCGCCCGGAGTGGCCGTTGAGTGTCAGGGTGGCGTTCGACCCGCCCCAGCACTCGTCGCTGTCCGTCGCCGGGTCGGCGTTGGTGTCGAGCGAGCAAGGCTCGTATGCCATCGAGATCGATCCGGGCGAGTATGACCAGCCGTCACCGATCGAGCCGCCCTGAGTGTTCGACCCGGACGTCTCCCCGTCCACCGATTGAGAGTCATACGTCAGCGATACCGGCGGCGCATCGCCCACCACCGACGACGGGGCCGTGACCGGATAGGAGTAGCTGAAGTCCCCATCTTGGACGGCCCATGTGCCCGCCGGGTCCAGCGGCGTCGCCGCATAATTCCCCTCGGCTCCCGACGGACCCGACTCCACGCCAAGCACCATGGCGGGCGCTTGGCCCACGGCCGGCCTGGCGGTCCCGGCGACGGCCTGCCCAGCCGCGGCAGCGGCCAGCGATACCGTCCCGGACAAGGTTCCGGTCCCGTCGTTCAGCGTCGGCACCGCGGTGGCACGACGGCACCGGGCAACCCCCGGGCTAGTCAGCGCGCAGGCGGGCAATGCCACCAGTCGGAGCCGCGATCCGTACCCTGCGCCATATGCGGCAGCGAAGCCGCTATAGTCCACCTGGATCCCGACCCGACCCCCCGCTGAGGCCAGCGCCCCGGTCCCCCTCACGCTCAGCACTAGCCCGTGGACCCCCAGTGCCGCCGTCGCATCCCGCGACGCCACCGTGACCTGTGCGCCGCTCGCGCTCCCCTGGTTGGCCGCCACGACCATTCTCGCGTCTCCACCGTGGGCAGGCACCGCCTGAAGCGACACCGGCAGTGATCCCGCCCTTCGCCATCCAGAAGCGATTGCCGCCCTTTCCGCCCCAGCGGGACCGGCTTCACCACCAGCCGCCACGGTTAGTGACGCCGTTCCGGTTCCGGCGGGCCACGACACTTTCTGTGGCAAGTAGCGAACCGGCGACACCGCTCCCTTAGGCATGCTCTTCTTCACGACTGCGGCCTGCCTGGCCGCCATTACCGCCGTGGAAACCGGCCCTAGCGAATGGCCGGGAACGGCAGTGTTATGTGACGGCTTAATTCCGGGCTGCGACGGCGCCCACAGCTTCCCCCTGTAATGAAAACCGGGACTGGCCGCCTGTGCCGTCGCTGCCGGCGTTCCCGGGATCGCCTGCAGGAGTCCCGCCAGCACCGCCAGGACCGCCAGCACCGCCACAAGTAGCCGCCTACGCCATCTCAGCACAATGCCCACCCCGCACCTCCAAAGCCAGACCAACCACGCAGAACACCATGGAAGGCACCAGACAAGCACTAAGCCACGCATCACATACATACGGCAGGCCACGCGCGGGAGCAACACCCCACAGTCAGCCCCGCGCCGTCTTAACTAGAAATGAAGATTTAATTCACCTTAACTTCACCTTAAAGTTCGACAACAATCGAAATACATGCAATTCGTTATGATTTAGATCACATAGCCCCAATATGCATTACCTCTGCTACTTTTCCCCCGATTGCCAGCTCGCCATGGGGGCGAGCAGGAAGGGGAGCTATGCATCACCATTCCGTGCGATTGCATCCAAAGCCCCGCAGGAGAGCGCTAGCGCTCATGACGATCGCGGGCGCACTTCTTGCCTGCGGACTGACCTCGCCAGTGGCAACAGCGTCCGCCGTCCAGCCGACCCAGGGCGGCACCGCCGAGGCAGCCGCGCAGGCCCACCCGTACAAGCCTCCGGGCCGCCCGGGTAACGGACGGCCGGACATCAGCCTGGCCGCCCAGGCGTTCGACGCCTCGCCAGCCGGGAAGGCTCTGCTGACCGGAGAGGAGAAGGCCCAGGCCACCGCGCTGGCGACCCACAAGGCGGTTACCGTACCGGCCGCGACGACGCCGACCTCGATCCTGACCGCCGAGCCTGGCGGAGGGCTGCAAGAGACCACGACGCTGCAGCCAACCCGCTACAGTCACAACGGCGCCTGGGTCACGACCAGCACTGTCCTGCACCGTACCAAGGCCGGGTGGGCCGCGAAGTCCGTGCCCGGCTCGGTCGTCTTGTCGGCCGGCGGTAAGGGCGCGGCCGTCATCGCCACCAATGCCGCCGGGCAGCGCACGGTGCTGTCGTTCCCCGGCACGCTCGGCTCCCCGGTGATCTCCGGATCCACGGCGACGTACCGGGTGGGTACCCGCGGGCAGGTCCTGACGTTGACCGTCACCCCGCAAGGCGGCGTCACCGAGTCCCTCACTCTTCCCGGTTCGGCCCTCGCCCAGCGCCCGAGCCCAATCGGCGCCGCCACCCCCGCACTGGCCTCCGACCTTGGCACCTGGACCGGAGCCACCCCAACCGCCCGGCGGGCCTTCACCACCGCCGCGCCCTCCGTCATCCCGGCCAGCCTGCTGGCTCCACCCGCCACCGGCCGGGCGGCGACTGGCGCCAGTCGCAGTGATGCCGTCCCCGCTGTTACGGTTGCGCAGGACGCGGTCATCGCCACCACGGAGCCGGATTGCACGCCCGGTGCCAGCGACGGTCAGGACTGCGAGGACATCACCGGGCAGAGCGGCGCCCACTACACCGATGTCGAGGAATGGGAGAACTCAAGCTCATCGGGCCTGTGGGACACCGACCTGACGAACGGCGAGCCAGTCGGCAACAACGTCTACGGCCAGGCCGGTGGCGAGTGCTCCGAGTACACTTCCTGCCTCGCCCAGGCGCTGTTCCAGATTCCGCTAAACCATCTCAACAGCAGCATGTACCCCTACAGTTCCGCCCTGTATGAGACAGAGACTGATGGGTCCGACAATGGCTGTGACCTGGGCGGCAACTCCAACGACTTCGACCCGTGGTCGGTCAGCCTATGGACGATCCAGCCCATCTCAGCCGCCAGCACCTGGGACTCTCACCCTGGCAATATTATCAACATCGGCACCAACGTCGACCTCGAGCCAGCCTATGACCACAATGGTGGCAGTCCCTGCCCGTCCAGCGTGGCGTTCAGCTTCGACATCACCAGCCAGATCCAGTCGGCCGCCGCGAACAACCAGAGCGCCATGGACTTCAAGTTCGTTGGTGACCAGGCCACGTCTACCAGCGGCGACCCCAGCGGCCTGACCGACGGCCCCTGCGCCGGCGGCGATAACGCCTCGCTCAATGGCCTGTCCAACCTGAACTACAACTGCGGCTACATGCGGATCGACAACAACCCTGAGATCGTCACCGACTACGACCTCGTACCGCCAGCACCAACGCTGACGTCCATCACTCCCACGCTGTACGACGCGCCCGGGGATCAGGACACTAGTTGCGGTGAAAGCACCCAGACCGCTTACGTAAACCAGGCCAGTTCGACGCTCGAGGTGACTCTCAAGGGAAACTGGGCCAGCGAGGGCGGCCTCAAAGCAGGTTTCACCCTGGAGGACGCCAACGGCAACACGCTGGTCAGCGGGCTGTCGCCTGGTGGATCCGGGGGCGCAAGCGGCGCTCAGGAGCACGCCACAAGCGCTGTGGTGAACGGCGACTCCTATAACTGGATCGTCGACCAGGAAGTTGATGGCAACTGGAACAATGAGACCACCAGTGGCGGGCCCGTCATCAGCGACGGCTCACTGGTCTGCGGGTTCACGGTGGACACCAGCGCGCCCAATCTCCCATCGGTCACCGGCGTGACGACGAACTCCAACGGATCGCTCACCCTCACCTTGTCCGACACCGAGACCCAGCCCACGGGCTGCGGCTTCAGCCCCTGCTTTGACAGCGGGGTCTACGAGTTCGAGTACAACGAAAACAGCAACCAGTTCCCCAACACCTTTCCAACCAGTTGCACAGCCAGCACATCTAGTTCCCCGAGCAGCAGTGGCTGCGTCCTGGCCAGTGGGCTGAGTTCAAGCTCCCCGGCCCCGGAGCCGGCCGATGACCCAGCTAGCACCCAGATCATCTCGACCGCGACCCTGGCCAGTCAGGGATCCTATCCGAGCACCAGCGTGTGCCTAGATGACTACCAAGACAGCACTAGCGCGGGCCACAAGGTCGATGCCTTCCCGTGCAATGGCAGCGCCGCACAGAAGTGGACCGACACCAACGGCGAACTGCAGGTCGTGGGGACCAGCGTGTGCCTCGACCCCTCAGGGGACGCCACCACCGCGGGGACCCCGATCGTGATCGAACCCTGCAGCAATGACAGTCCAGGCGAGACCTGGTCCCAGAACACCTACGGGTCCTGGCTCAACTCGAACTCCGGCCTGTGCCTGACCATCCCGAGCACAATCCCCGGCACCCAGCTCGACCTGGCCAGCTGCCCCACCAGCACGAGCGACCCGCTGCAGAACTGGTCGGGCGCGACTGCGACGTTGACCGTCCCCGCCCCCGCCAACTGGGGCGTGAACACCATCTACCTCAAGGCCGAGACCACCGCTGGCGTCCCCACCTCCAGCTACGTCGCCTACACCTTCTGGGTGCCGCCGCCGTCCACGCCTGGCGTCCAAGGCGACATCACCGGTGATGCGATTCCCGACATTCTGGCCACCGCTAGCAACGGCAACCTGTACGTCTATCCTGGCGAGAGCGCTAGCGACGCCCTCGCCAGTCCCGAGTCTGCCAGCTCCTCTTCCTCGTGGAGCAACTACCTCATCACCCACCGTGGCTCAAGCAGCGCCCGGGACACCGACGACCTGTTCGCCTACAACACCACCACCAACGACCTGTACGACCTAGCCGACGGCGACACCCAGACAAGCCAGTACTCCAGCACGAACTTGCCCTACTCGGGCATGGGCAATCCGCTGCCCGTCCCGACTGACGGGTACCAGGTCGAGCAGGGCAACCTCAGCAGCGGAAACATGGCCTGCCCCGACGAGAACCTCTGGAGCGAGTGCCCCATCACCCAGATGCTCGCGGTCAGCAACCCGGACGGCATCAGCGAGTCCGCCGTCAACGCGCCCCCATCGGGCCTTTTCACCATCCAGGACAACGACCTGTGGTATTACCCCACGGCCGGTGGTGCCCTTCAGCCACCCGACGAGGTGGGCGACGACAGTTGGGCCGGCATGACCCTGCTATCTCCCGGTTACGAGGGGACCGAGACCTCACCACAACTCGTCTTGTGGGCTCGTAACAACTCCACCGGCGCCCTCTACGCCTACACCTGCACCCCGGAAACCGACGACAACGGCAATACCTACTGCAGCCTCGACGGCGCTACAGAAAACCTCATCAGCGCCACCGGCAGCAGCGCTACCGAACTCACGCTGCCCAAGAACGTCCCCGCCCTGACCGAGGGAAGCTTCCCCAGCATCACCACCGCTGGTGATGGAGCCGAACCGGCCACCCTCTACGTCACCGAATCCAACGGCGACATCTATGCTCTCCAAGGCAACCCCAACCCGCCCGCCAGCGATATCACGCATGGCATCGAGACTCAGCCCTTCCAGGGCTCACTCACCCAGGTCGGCACCCTCCCGTCCGGAGTGACCGCGCTCAACCAGATCAGCTAGCCATCCAGCGCCAGGCCCCGCACCCAGCGGGGCCTGGCATTTTGCTGAAAGGCCCCCCTGGCGGGCGACCGGTTAGCCAGGGCAGGGCAGTCTTCACTCCAGATGCCGATCGCTTCACCGGGTGACAGGAAATTCCACCAGCATCAGCCGTGCGGCACTCCGGCGGCGTGCTCCTCGTGAGCGGCTGCTCACTGCCGCACATTTAAAGACGTTTCCCGGTCCGCCTCGTCATGGCTTCCTCGAGGTCAGGACCGGGAAACACAAGCCACCACCGCCGTCATCGCGCGGCACTACCCAGGTGAACGAGAGAGATGGACCTGAAACCTGCCGAGATGACCGATGGCGAGATCGCCACGGCACTCAAGACGGCGTCCGGGGACCGGCTGGCCGAGCTGACCAAGGAGCGAGACGAGCGCCAGACCATCCGCGCGAGCATCCGTCCTTACGTTCCCATACAGGGCCGCCGGTCGAGCGCAAGCAGCGAGTCCTAGCCAGGCACCGGGGGCAATTGACGACCTGAGTATTCACAAAGTGACTACTATGTAGGTATTAACAAAATGACTACTATCCGGGCCGGCCGGTCAAATATCGGCAATCCGACCGGCATGCGGAAATGGCCGCGATAGGCCTTCCTTTCTGGCACGCAACAGTTTTACGGTGATCCTCAGGCGTATCAGGCCGGCAAGGAGGCCGCGTATGAAGATCACCCTGACCGTCGACGGCGTGCGCTATGACGACGACGTCGAGCCACGGCTACTCCTCGTGCACTATCTCAGGGAGCATGCCGGGCGAACCGGCACCCCCATTGGCTGCGACACCTCGAACTGCGGCGCCTGCACCGTGCTGCTCGACGGCCGGTCCGTCAAGAGCTGCTCGGTCCTGGCGGTTCAGGCCGATGGCTCCGACATCACCACCATCCAGGGCCTTGCCGCCGGTCCGGCTAACGGTGCCACCGACGGCTGGCACCCACTGCAGAAGGCCTTCCACGAAGAGCACGCGCTCCAGTGCGGCTACTGCACCCCCGGAATGATCATGGCCGCCGCCGACCTGCTGAGCGAGCATCCGCACCCGACGGAGGAGCAGGTCAGGCACGGGCTTGAGGGCAACCTCTGCCGCTGTACCGGCTACCAGAACATCGTGCGCGCCGTCCTGAAGGCCGCCAGCGGCGACAGCGACCCGGCCGAAGTCACCACGGCAGGAGTAGAGGCATGAGCGCGCCCGCCGAGCCCACCCAAGAAGTCGGCCGGTCCCGCCGCCGCAAGGAGGACGCCCGCCTGGTCACTGGCCAGACGAACTGGACCGACAACATCACGCTGCCCGGCCTGGCGCATATCGCCTTCCTGCGCAGCCCGCACGCCCACGCCCGCATCACCAGCGTCAACGTCGAGGCCGCCCGGCAGGCTTCCGGCGTCTTCGCCGCCTTCACCGGCCAGGACGTCGCGGTCGAGCAAGGCTCGCTGCCCTGTGCGTGGCCGGTCACGCCGGACATCGTCATCCCGCCGCACCCTCCGATGGCGGTCGACACCGTCCGCTACGCGGGCGAGATCGTCGCGGCCGTGGTGGCGCGCGACCGGTATTCGGCCGCGGACGCGCTTGACCTCATCGACGTCACCTACGAGCCACTTGAGCCCGTCCTTGACATGCCAGCCGCCCTGTCGGACGACAGCCCCAAGGTGCACGACACCGGCAACAAGTCTTACACCTGGACCTTCGCCAACGGCGACATCGACGCCGCCTTCGCCGGGGCGCCGATCGTGATCGAGCGGACCTACCGCCAGCAGCGGCTCATCCCTGAGGCGATGGAGCCACGGGCGGTGGTCGTCGCGCCGGTGGCGGGCGAGTACACGATGTGGTCCGCCACCCAGATCCCCCACGTCCTGAAGGTCATGCTGGCCGTCGTCACCGGCATCGAGGAGCACAAGCTCCGGGTCATCGCCCCGGACGTCGGCGGCGGCTTCGGCTCCAAGTTGCAGGTCACCGCGGAGGAAGTGCTCGCCCTCATCCTGGCCAGGCGCCTGGGCAGGCCAGTCAAGTGGACCGAGTCCCGCTCCGAGGGGAACGTCGCGGTCCATCATGGCCGGGACCAGATCCAGCGGATCCGCATCGCGACCGACTCCGATGGCAAGCTGCGGGGCCTTGACGTGGACCTGCTGGCCGACATGGGCGCCTACCTGATGCTGGTCACCCCGGGCGTTCCGCTCCTCGGCGCGTTCATGTTCAACGCGATCTACAAAATGGACGCTTACCGGTTCAACTGCACCGGAGTCTTCACCACTAAGACCCCGACCGACGCCTACCGAGGTGCGGGGCGGCCGGAGGCGACCTACGCGATCGAGCACATCATGGACGACCTCGCCGCGCACATCGGCGAGGACCCCCTGGTGGTCCGGGAGCGGAACTGGATAAGGCACGAGGAGTTCCCTTACACGACGATCGCGGGCCTGACCTACGACACCGGCAACTACGAGGCGGCGACCGCCCTGGCCAAGGACCTGTTCCATTACGAAGAACTGCGTAAGGTGCAGAACGAGCGCGACAGCGCGGCCGCAACCCTCCGCATCGGTATCGGGGTCTCTACTTACACGGAGATGTGTGGCCTGG
>Ga0335072_10013052_pt1 | contig 11847 bp, 6 predicted proteins | sample Lox_Sample_21_FD_206725 | JGI IMG/M metagenome (GOLD analysis project Ga0335072, IMG submission 206725) | Soil microbial communities from Loxahatchee National Wildlife Refuge, Florida, United States - Lox_Sample_2.1 | ecosystem: Environmental > Terrestrial > Soil > Wetlands | place: USA: Florida...
TTCATTTCAATCACGGGCTACGCGGGCCCGAGTCCGACGCGGATGAAGGATTTGTAGCGAATCTGGCGCGGCAGCACGATCTGGAATTCTACGTCGATCGCGACGATGTCGCCGCGCACTCGAGGGAGCAACACATCAGTCTGGAAACCGCTGCGCGGGAGGTAAGATACGGGTTTTTCCAGCATCTGCTCGGAGAAGATCCGGAGGCTGTTCCTGTGAGCGTAAAGCTCAACAAGATCGCGACCGGCCACAGCCTCGATGATCAGGCCGAGACTGTGCTCATGCGTCTGATTCGGGGCGCTGGAATGCGAGGCTTGGCTGCGATTTACCCCCGAATCGACGTGGAGAACGGGAACGGAGAAAGTTCCGGTGAGATTGTCCGGCCTTTGCTGGCAGTTCGCCGATGCGAGCTTGAAAGCTATCTCAAAGATATCGACCAGAGCTGGCGAGAAGATTCGAGCAACGCAGATCATCACTTCACCCGAAACCGTGTGCGCAAGCTGCTCGTCCCGCTGCTCGAAAAAGAATTCAATCCGAGTATTGCGGCGAATCTCGCGGAGTTGGCCGCGATTGCGCGTGAAGAAGAGGATTATTGGCAGAACGAAATCGCCGGGTGGATGGGCACCACCGTGCACTGGTACGAACCGGCATGGGCGCGAACCGTGGGTTCAACTCTGATTCAGATTTCGGCGGCGCAAGCCGCGAACCAAACCTTACACTCAAATTTTCAAGCCAGGATCGACTCCGCTTCCTCACTGGTAATGAACGCTTCGGTCGATCGCTTCTGGTTTCTTGGCGAGCCCGTGGCCGTCCAACGGAGGCTGGTCCGAGCGATCGCCGAACACGCCGGCATTCCCCTCGAATTCAAGCACGTAGACGAAATTGTTCGTTTCGCGACAGAGAGCGGCCCGGCGGGAAAGGAGCTTATTCTGACCCTCGGTTGGAAACTTCTTCGGGAGCCGGCGCAATTGTTGTTCCTGACGCCGGACTTGCACCAGGAACCCGCTCCCGCCGACTACGAATTCTCCCTTCCGATCCCGGGGAAAGTGATCGTAAGCGAGCTCGGTTCGCAATTTGAGGCGCTGATCATCGGCGCTGCTCCTGAATCCGGATCTGAGCTCGATCTGTTGCTCGATGCGGAATGTGTCTCCGGTCCGCTGCTCGTCCGAAATTGGCGTCCCGGAGATCGATTTTGGCCCGCCCACACGAAGTCGCCGAAAAAAGTCAAAGAGCTCCTGAATGAACTCCATCTTCCCCATACATCTCGTCCGACTTGGCCGGTGATCGCGACGGACCGCGAGATCGTTTGGGTTCGGGGATTTCCGGTCTGTTCCAAATACCGGGCCAAACCGGCTCAGCCGGGCTTGTTGATTGATGAGAGACCTCTCGCTGACACTCTCGAGGAGTAAACTTACCTGCGTTACCTCTGGGACGCAAAGTTCAGAGAGGCGCAACCGTGGACCGACCCCGCCAAGTCATCACCACCGACCAGATCCAGAAGCGAGTCAAGGAACTCGGGCGGCAGATCTCCGATGACTATAAAGGTCAGACCGTGCAAGTGCTCGCTGTATTAGAGAATGCGTTCATGTTCCTTGCGGATTTGGTGCGGGCGTTGGATGTGCCGGTCGTCTGCCAGTTCATCAAGCCGAAATATAGCCGAGCCCAGAGCGCCCAGGATGTGATGGAAATTTTCTTCAGCCACGAACCGGAGATCCGGGGCCAACACGTCCTGCTGGTCGAAGGGCTGGTACATTCTGGCGTGACCACCGACTTCCTTATGAGTGACTTGCGCGCACGCGGCGCGGCCTCCGTGAAACTGGTCACTTTGCTCGATCGGCAGGCAGCGAGGCGGGTTCCCTTGCAGCCCGATTATTTCGGTTTCCTGGTGGACGAGACCTTCCTCGTTGGTTATGGGCTGGGTGCGCCCCAACAAACCAACCGGAACCTTCCCTACGTGGCCACCACAGGGTAGGAGCGCGAGAATATGGATCGCAGTCTCAAAACGGTTGTGTTCTGGATCGTCATTGTTCTCTCGGCGATGCTGCTCTGGGACGTGGTTCATTCCGGCTCGACCAACGCACAAAGTCCCGAGATCAACTACTCTACGTTCATAGCGAAAGCGCAATCGGGGGAGATCGCCCGCGTGAGCATAACGGGCGATCGAATTCAGGGTGAATATCGAAACGGGGAAGGGAAGTTTCACCTGACTGGACCGAGCAACCCTGCCGCTTTCTTACCAATTCTTCAGGACAAAGGCGTCGAAATACAGTTCCGGGACGCGCAGCAAGGCAACTTGCCCCTCCAGTTGCTCGGCACGTGGGCTCCGCTGATCCTTTTGGGGGGATTATGGTTCTTCATGATTTGGCGAATGCAAGTCCGGCAAAGAAGGCCTCCAAACAGCCCAGCAGGCGGTTTCGATGCCTCCGGCGGCCTGCGTTAAGCGCCAATGCAGTCCGCGTGCCCCTATGACTTCCGTCATTCTCAGAAGAAAGCCCGTTTTCTTTGTGGAAAAGGTAAAATAAGGGACTGGTTACGCTTGCTCCCAAAGGCGGCTGGCCAGCATCTAATTTTCAGGTGCGTGTTTCAGGCGGTTCTCCGCCACGTGGAGTTAGGAGTGTCTAGGTGAACTCAACTGTAAAAACAGTGCTGTTCTGGCTGCTGATCGTGGTTTCAGCAGTGTTGCTGTGGGAAGTGGTCAAAGGCGCTCGCGACGGACAAAAAGATGTGGATCTGAATTCCAGTCAATTTATTACTGACGTGGATCAGGGCAAGATCCATGAGTTGACCGTCAACGGGATGGAAGTGCGGGGCAAGCTGGCCGATGGGTCCGCGTTCCACACCACCATGCCGACGAACTACTTTACGCCGGAGATGCTGAATTCTCTCCAGAGCAAAGGTGTAGTCCTCACTTTCCGGGATGTGAACAGCGGAAGCCTTCCGCTGCAGTTGCTCGGCACGTGGGCGCCACTCATTTTGTTGGGCGCGCTGTGGTTTTTCATGATCCGGCAAATGCAGACCGGTGGAAATAAGGCGCTCTCGTTTGGCAAGAGCCGGGCTCGCCTGCTCTCGATGCAGCAGAAGAAGGTCACGTTCAAAGATGTGGCTGGGGTCGACGAAGCCAAGGAAGAGCTGCGCGAGATTATCGAATTCCTGCGCGAGGCGCAAAAGTTTCAGAAGCTGGGCGGACGTATTCCCAAGGGCGTGTTGCTCGTGGGACCTCCAGGAACAGGCAAGACGCTACTGGCGCGGGCCGTTGCCGGCGAGGCTAATGTTCCGTTCTTCTCGATTTCCGGTTCCGACTTTGTGGAGATGTTCGTGGGCGTGGGCGCGAGCCGCGTTCGCGACTTGTTCGAGCAGGGCAAGAAGAACGCGCCCTGCATTATCTTCATCGACGAAATTGACGCGGTTGGACGTCATCGCGGCGCTGGCCTCGGCGGCGGGCATGACGAACGCGAGCAGACGCTGAATCAGCTGCTGGTCGAGATGGACGGCTTCGAATCGAACGAGGGCGTGATCCTGATGGCGGCAACGAACCGGCCCGACGTGCTCGATCCGGCGCTGCTGCGGCCGGGACGATTCGATCGTCGAGTCGTCGTGAGTCGTCCGGATGTGCGTGGACGAGAAGAGATTCTGCGCGTGCATACGCGCAAGATTCCTCTCGCGGAAGATGTGGATTTGTCTGTGCTGGCGCGTGGAACTCCGGGCTTCTCCGGAGCCGATCTGGCCAACATGGTGAACGAAGCGGCATTGGCCGCAGCCAGGCAGAACCGCAAAGCGGTTTTGCAGTATGACTTCGAGCTGGCCAAAGACAAAGTGCTCATGGGAGTGGAGCGCAAGTCGATGCTGCTCTCCGATGAGGAGAAGCGGAACACGGCGTATCATGAGGCCGGCCATGCGCTGGTCGCCGCGAAAATGCCGAATTCAGACCCCCTCCATAAAGTCACGATCATCCCGCGCGGCATGGCGTTGGGCGTGACCATGCAGCTGCCGATCGACGACCGGCACAACTACTACAAGAACTATCTCGAGACGGAGATCGCCATCCTGATGGGCGGACGTATCGCCGAAGAGTTGTTCCTCAACGTTATGTCGACCGGCGCGGGCAATGACATTGAGCGAGCCACCGACATGGCGCGCAAGATGGTCTGCGAATGGGGCATGAGCGATTTGGGACCGCTGACATTCGGCAAGAAGGAAGAGCAAATCTTCCTGGGGCGGGAGATCGCGCAGCATCGCGACTACAGCGAAGACACGGCCATCAAGATTGATCAGGAAGTGCGCAAGCTGGTCAACAATGGCTATAACACCGCGAAGAACTTGATTTCCGAAAATCGCGAAACGCTCGACAAGATTGCCCGAGCGCTGATCGAACGCGAGGTTCTCGATGCGAACGAGATCAAGATGCTGGTCGAGGGCAAGGAACTGCCTCCGATGCCGCCGCCTCCGTCGAAGCCGGACGACGGCGTGCAGCATGTGATCAAGCCGGAACTTCAGCCGGGCCGCGCCAAAGGCGGCGAGCGGCCAGCCACGGCGTAAAGTTCAGAAGAAGTAAGAATTTTAAAGGGGCGACCGCAAAGCGGTCGCCCAAGTTTCTTATCTGCTGCTTGTGCAGACTTTACTATCGGATGTGGAGGACTGAGACGACGGTCTTTCCCTTTATTGTTTCAGCTTTTCGCCAACCACTTTTGTCGTTTAGCGTGACCCAACGTCGCTCTTCAGTGCGATAGTGCCAGTCCTTGTCGTTTTGGTAGAAAACCTGTAGTCCCTTTCCCTCGATGATGTTCAGGATGCTGTTGTCGTGCGAATTGCGCTCATCGAAGTCAGTTGACGCACGCTGTGCCATTTCCGCGTATATCTCGTTCAGCTCGAAGAGAAGTTGATTTACTTCGCCGCCGAGGGGCTCCGCCTTCAGACCGATCCTTCTCGCCTCGCGGAGTGTAATGGGATAGCTGTGGGACGGGTACTCCGAGTTAAGAATGTTGCTGATGCGTACCGCCCTTCGCCGATCTTTCAAATGGTAGGAGAGTATCTCGACACAGAGCTTGGTGGAAAGGGCGCTTGATCGGTCGACTGCGCCGATGACGAGTGGATGCACGTAAGTGAATAGAGATTGATATGGATTCGAACTAACCTTGCCAGACTCCTTCTGCCACAGACGGACAACCCGGTGGAGTTCGTCCTGACTAACACGCACGCGATTGTTATCGCGATCGATCGGTGACAGATCATGGGTCAAGGACGTATCGACGGCGGAAAGATGAGCCAACGGCCCCATTAGGATTCTGTCTGCCCCTAGAGCTAGCATCGTGGCAGCCGACGCACATTCGAGCGGTACCAGCGCCGTAAGGTACCCCACAAAGTGTCTAAGCAGATGAACCATCTGCAGCGAGGCTTGCCCAAAGCCGCCGGCTGACTTAATGAACAAAGAAAGGCGTTTAACCTTTCCCATGCTACGGAGGATCCCAAAAAGACCACTGACGTCGTTCACGCAAACAGAGCCGTCGGGCGAATTCCAATACGTTATGACAGGCTCTCCGACCTTGGATTCGATCTGGCGCAAGACTTTCTGCGTTTTTTCCAGCAAGACCGGTGGATTTTTCAGCGCTGGCTTCGCGGGCGCGGACGATGGGTTTTGCGTGTCTGGCATAAGGGCCAAAGTCTACTATAGGCGTGGTCGTACACCGCTTGAAGTCGCTCAAAATGCGCATGTTACTGAGTCGATCCGCCGCCTCAAATCAGCCCATTTTGTGGTATAATTTCTATAGTCGCACTTGGTCCTAAGTGTTAGAGATTTCAATAACTTGAGGTCTCTTTACGAAGTCGATTTCGAGCACGGGATCGAGGCGAAATCCCAGCCCAAAATGTCGGTAGTGAGTCAGGTTGAAAATGGAAGCGATCCAGGCGCGCAGTGTTGCGTCGCGGTTCGGGGCGATGCTCGCGAGATCCCTCGGCCCGCTGGTAAAGGCGTGGTCCTTCGGGATGATGCCCAATAATCGAACTGACCGCTAATCGAAGTTCTGAGGCACAGATTTTCAAAGTTAATCACGACCGGTTGTTAACCGGAACTCGCTAGGTTCAGTGGAGCCGAATGGCCACCAAAGAAATCAATACACCTGTTCCAGAACGGCCGAAAAACGGTAAAGTTACTCCGATGCCGACCACGAACGACAATGGCCCGAGCAACGGAAATCATGAATACAACGCCGAGTCGATCAAAGTCCTCGGCGGGATGGAAGCGGTGCGCAAACGACCGGCGATGTATATCGGATCGACGGGCGAGCTCGGCCTGCATCATCTCGTGTATGAAGTCGTCGACAATTCCGTTGACGAAGCGCTCGCCGGATTTGCCACGAAGATCGAAGTCACGATTCACATCGACAACTCGATCACCGTGATCGACGACGGCCGCGGCATTCCAGTTGACGACATGGAGATCGACGGCGAGAAAGTTTCCGCGGCGCAGGTCGTGATGACCAAACTGCATGCGGGCGGAAAATTCGATTCTTCGACCTACAAAGTTTCCGGCGGATTGCACGGCGTCGGCGTATCTTGCGTGAACGCGCTCAGCGAAGAACTTGATCTCGAAATCTGGCGCGACGGACACACGTGGCAGCAGACTTATTCGAAGGGCGATCCGACCAGCAAGTTAAAGAAGACCGGCGTGGCGAAAGTGAAGACGGGAACGAAGGTGAAGTTCCTTCCCGACCGCACGATCTTTACCGTCACCGAATACAACTACGACACGCTGGCGCAGCGGCTGCGCGAACTCGCGTTCCTTAACAAGGGATTGCTGATCACGCTGACCGACGAGCGCACGAACGATCCGAAAACCGGCGAGCCGAAGCACGCCGATTTCAAGTACAACGGCGGTATTGCCGAATTCATCAAGCATCTCAATCGCGGCAAGCAGGTGCTGCACGACAAGCCGATTTACATGGAGGACGACCGCAATGGGGTCCACATGGAGATCGGGCTACAGTACAACGACGGATACTCTGAGTCAGTTTTCAGCTTCGCCAATAACATCAACACAGTCGACGGCGGAACGCATCTTTCCGGATTCCGCACCGCGCTGACCCGCACGATCAACTACGCGGGCCAGCAGATGGGCTTGTTCAAGGACATCAAGGAAAACCTCACGGGCGACGATGTACGCGAAGGTCTGGTTGCGGTGATCAGCGTGAAGCTGCCCCAGCCGCAATTTGAAGGTCAGACCAAGGGCAAGCTGAATTCCGATATCGCGGGCACAGTTACAGCTTTCATCAACGAGCGTTTGGGCGCGTTCTTTGAACAGAATTCAGCGGTCGCGAAAAAGATCATCAATAAAGCTGTAGATGCGGCGCGTGCGCGCGAAGCCGCGCGCAAGGCTCGCGATCTTACGCGGCGCAAAGGAGCGCTCGATTCCGGCGGATTGCCGGGCAAGTTGGCGGACTGCTCGGAGCGCGATCCGAATCGTTGCGAGCTGTTCCTGGTCGAGGGCGAATCGGCAGGCGGGACGGCGAAGCAGGGACGCGACCGGCGCTTCCAGGCGATTCTGCCCCTCAAAGGAAAAATCCTGAACGTCGAAAAGGCGCGCTACGACAAAATGCTGGCGCACGAAGAAATCCGCGCCATGATCACCGCGCTTGGGACGGGAATTGCGAAAGACGATTTCGATCCGACGAAGCTGCGCTACGGCAAGATCATTCTGATGACCGACGCAGATGTGGATGGGAGCCACATCCGCACGCTGCTGCTGACGTTTTTCTTCCGCCACATGCAGGATCTGATCAAGCGTAACAATGTGTATATCGCGCAGCCGCCGCTTTATTCGATCAAGAAGGGCAAGTCGCAGCAGTACATCAAGAATGATGATGAGTTCGATAAGGTCATGCTGAAACGCGCGGCCGATGGACTCGTCGTGCGCTACGGCGAGGGAGCCGCGAAGCTCGAAGGTTCCACCTTGTCGAAGTTCATGAGCGTGCTGCGCGAGTATCTGGGATATTTCGACAAGGTCGACAAACGGTTGCGCGATGAGAGCGTTACCGAGCTGCTGTCGAAACTTGACCTTTCGAAGAAGGCGGATTTCGAGGGTGAGAAGAAAGAAGCTCCCAAGAAGCTGGAAAAGCTCGAGCGAGAACTCAAGAAGTTACAGAAGGATCGAGGATTCAAAAGTGTCGAATCGAGATTCGATGAAACCCACAATTTGTGGGAAGTGGCCTTCGTCAGTTCACACGGTGCCGAACACGTCATCAACTGGGAGTTGGCGTCGACTCCCGAGTGCCGGCAGATGATCGCAAAGTACAAGCAGATTGAGCCCTACATGGAGCCTCCATTTGTGGTGGAAGGCGCGGTGAAAGCCGCTGCCTCGAACGGTGGCGGTGAAGCGGAGGACGGCGACGCCGAGAAAACGGACGAAAAGAAAACCGCCAAACCTGTCGCCAAGAAAAAGATCGATATTGAGCCGGTAGAAAAAACCAACGCACGCGATCTGTTCGATTACGTGAAAAAGGAAGGCGGACGCGGCTACGATGTGCAGCGCTACAAAGGTCTTGGCGAGATGACGGCTCCGCAGTTGTGGGAGACGACGATGGATCCAGAGCGGCGTACGTTACTCTCGGTGAAGCTCGAGGATATTGCGGAATGCGAAACCATCTTCACCACGCTCATGGGTGAAGACGTCGAGGCCCGCAGGAAATTCATCGAAGAGAACGCGCTGGACGTGAAGAACCTGGACATTTAGCTTTCCGCGGATTAGAGCGGGCTGGCTTTCTGGGCGGCTTGACGGCCGCCCATTTCTCTCTCCAATGTGCGTCGTCAGCTTACAATGCGCAGCGTGAGTTTTCTCCGCGCTCTCCTGCTCGCCACTGCGTTTTGCTCTAGTTATGCATTTGCTCAATCTGCAGCCGACAATGCTGCGCCCACGCCGCCTATGGGATGGAACAGCTGGGACTCCTACGGGACCACCGTTCGCGAAGAACAAGTCAAAGCCAACGCCGACTGGATGGCCGAGCATCTTGCGAAGTACGGATGGAAATACGTCGTCGTCGACATCCAGTGGTATGAGCCGAACGCGCAGGGGCACGATTACAAGCCGGGCGCGCCCCTCACGATGGATGAATACGGCCGGCTCACGCCTGCGGTGAATCGATTTCCGTCAGCTGCGCAAGGAGCCGGTTTCAAGCCCCTCGCCGATTACGTTCACAGCAAAGGATTGAAATTCGGCATTCACATCATGCGCGGCATTCCGCGGCAGGCGGTCGAAAGAAATCTCCCGATCAAGGGAACGCCGTACCACGCTGCCGACGTTGCCGATAAGGAGAATGGTTGCCGCTGGAATCCGGATATGTGGGGCGTGGATATGACCAGACCCGGCGCGCAGGCTTACTATGATTCGATTGCTGAGTTATATGCCTCGTGGGGCGTGGACTTCATCAAGGCCGACGACATGGGAAGCCATCAGTATCAACCGGCGGAGATTAAGGCGCTCAGCATGGCGATTCACAAGACCGGGCGGCCGATGGTCTTGAGCATCTCTCCTGGACCAGCGCCGATTTCCGAGGTGGAGTTCTTTGAAAAGTACGCACAGATGTGGCGTATCTCCGATGATTTCTGGGATGACTGGAAGTTGCTACGCAAGCAGTTCGACTACATGCGGGATTGGGCGCAGTTCGTGGACAAGGATAATACGTGGCCGGATGCTGATATGTTGCCGCTGGGAAAATTGCGCGTCACGAGTGCGGAAGGCGGAGGCGCTCCGACGAAATTCACTCCTGACGAACAACAGACTGTGATGACCCTGTGGAGCATTTTTCGTTCGCCGCTGATTTTCGGAGGCGATTTGCCCAGCAATGACGCGGCGACAACAGCTCTGATTACGAATGAGGAAGTGCTGGATGTCGATCAACACAGCCATGGTGGACACGAGGTACTGGAGAAGGAAAATCTTCGAGTCTGGGTTGCAAACGGCGCCCGACAGGGAGAAAGCTACCTCGCTGTGTTCGATCCCGGCGAAACGCCTTGCAATGTGAATCTTCGATGGAATTCGCTAGGAGTATCCGGATCAATCAAAGCAGTGCGCGATCTTTGGAGGCACACGGCCGTGACTGAACTTGACGGTGTACATTTGCGGCTTCGTCCGCATGCCAGCTTGTTGTACCGGATGAGTGTCTCGCCTAACTGAACCTTCCGATGTCGGTTGGCGCGAATCAAAGCAAGGTCGGCGTCTACTTCAACCCTTCCACAAGATACAAATCCGCGAGCATGCGGTGATAGCCGAAGACGCAGGTCTTCGCGTCCGGCGTCATCAGGATCGGTCCGATGTTTTCTACTCCGGCAGGATCGTAGGGCATAAGTTCCTTCCAGAGGGTGCGCTTTCCGGTTTCTATATCGAGATGGTAAACGCGTGCGGGAAGCTCTCCGGGTTGATAGATGTAGAGCCCGTGACCGTCAGCGTTGAAAGTGATGGGCAATTCGCCCGGGTTCAATCCCGGAATTAGTTTCGGGTCACCGCCCGCAGTAGGATACAAATATCCCTTTTTGTCAGGCCCAATGGCAGCGATCCGCTGCGAATCAGGCGAAATCGCGAACGACGTGGCGTTCACGCCTTCCTGCGAGATCGCTTTGGATGTGCCTGTCGCCAGATCGTAGACATAGAAACGTACTCCCTTACCGGGTTCATCTGCAGCAAACAGTATGCGCTTGCCATCCGGGAACCAATGCGCCCAACTATGGTTGATATTGTCTTTGGTCAAGTCTTTCGGTTCGCCCGCCCCGGTCGGAAGCAGCTTGAACTGAGACGGCGACTCCTGACTCTGTGCAATCGCCCATTTGCCGTCCGGTGACAAAGCAACCGCGCCGCCTTCCCCCAGCAGAACCGCAGGCGAACCATCAGTCTTCCGGATATAAACTGCGTAAGTGAGCCCGCTCGATTTGGAGTAATCTAATGCTCCTCCGCCGCCCTCTTCGTCGAACAAGAGGGTTTTACCATCGGCCGACAAGTCGGCGGGATAGGTGTAGTCGAGCCAGGAAAGTTCGTGTTGCTTGGGATCGTTGGCGAAGAGTCCGAGCAATTCGCGCCGCCAATCGGCGCGCACCAGCAACACGCGTCCGTCTTTGGCAATGTCGAGCAGCATCAGGGCTCCGGGCAGGCGAGCCACGATCCGTTCTTTGCCATCCAGCGACGTCGCATAGAGTGTGCGGTCCGTTCCGGATTTGCTGGCGGTGAACCAAATCTCTTTGCCATTTGGAGACCATGCCACTCCCTGAATTGTGAACCACTGCGCGGAAAGCAGCCGCTTGTTGCCGGCCATGTCGACGACGGCGAGCGAGCCGCTGTCATCGCCCTGTAGCGGGTGATCCGCGAAAGCAATGAGGTCGCCCTTGGGCGAAACGCGCGGATGCCCGATCCATCCGCCAGTCTGATAGAGCGGCTTGTCGATCGGGTATTCGAGGCGATTTTGGCCACCGAAATCGCGAACCACGGCGAGTTGGTTTCCATCTGGCGACCAGTCCGCCCATTGCACCTGTTCGAGCACTTCGCGCGGTGCGCCTCCTGAAAGCGGAGCGCGCGCCAGCGTTCCCATGCTGACCCAGGCTCCTACGGCTTTGCTGTTGAGCAGCACCGCCATCTCCGCAGTCGATGACACCGACATCAGCTGCGTGTGGCTCAGACCCATGGAGCGCGACTCGGGAGCTTCAGGACGCGCAGTAAACACGTCCGTAGGATTCCCCTGCCACGCGGCGCTGTAAAGAATAGTTTGTCCATCGGGAGCGAAGCGTGCGGAGCGGATGCTTCCGCGCCGGAAAGTCAATTGCCGATACAAAGGGGGCTGATAAGGCGCAGGAGTAAACAGTAGCTTGCCGCCG
>Ga0335072_10013053_pt1 | contig 11847 bp, 11 predicted proteins | sample Lox_Sample_21_FD_206725 | JGI IMG/M metagenome (GOLD analysis project Ga0335072, IMG submission 206725) | Soil microbial communities from Loxahatchee National Wildlife Refuge, Florida, United States - Lox_Sample_2.1 | ecosystem: Environmental > Terrestrial > Soil > Wetlands | place: USA...
CGCGACGAACACCTGCATTTCAGACTGGGCTGGGTCACCACTGTCCACCGTGCACCACGTGGCGGCACGATCGTGGCCGATTCCCGTCGAGGAGTACCCGGATGGCTCGAGCTACCTGATCCGGTTCGAGGTGCCGGGCATCGACCCGGCTACCGACCTGGCTGTCTGCGTGGAGGCCGGTACGCTGGTTGTGCAAGCTCAGCGCACTGACTCCGCACCGGAGGGGCATCAGAGCGAGTTCCGATACGGCAGGTTCGCGCGGCATGTCCGGCTACCGGGGGGAGCTGATGTTCGCGACGTATCGGCTACTTACCGTAACGGGATCCTAACCGTACGAGTCGGCATCGCGCCGGAGCACCAGCAGCCGGCACGAGTGATAGACGTCGAGATCCAGCAGTAATCAGCAGCGCAGTTAGCGGCAATCAGGGCAGCAGCGACGCGGTCAGAAACGGGAGGGCCACGATGGATAACCCGGTCAGCAGCCCGACAATCGTCGCGGGGGTTAGCGGTTCGCCTGCTTCGGCTAGGGCTTTGCGATGGGCGGCCGACGAAGCGAAGCGCCGTCACGGCAGGCTCAAAGTCGTGCTGGCCTGGCGGGTCCAGCAGCGCGCGTTTTATGCGCCGGAACCAGCTCCGCAGGAACTGGCAGTCAGACGGCAACGTGCCAGCGACGGGCTGGCCGCGACCGTGCGGGCCGTCCTCGGCCCGGAGCTTGCCGCCGAGGTAAGCACCGAAGTCACCGAAGGTAACCCCGAGCGCGCCCTCGTCGATTCCTCCGCTGGAGCCGATCTGCTGGTACTCGGCGCAGCCTCCGGCCAGCTCGCTGGCCGTTCAATCGGCCCGGTCGTCAGGACGTGCCTGAGCCGGGCCCATTGCCCCGTCGTGGTAGTCGGGCCTGAGGGCCGGGGCCTGCCCGGCAGGGATTCCGCTAGCGCGGCGAGTTTCGCCGCGAGCGCAGACGATGACTGGAAACTCGTGGCGGCCGCGGCAGTACCCGCCCCGCGAGCGGGCGACTAGCGAAGTGGAGGCCGAGATGAGCCGTGAAGATGTGCACCTGGACGCGATGCTGCGGCATCTGGGTGCCGCTTATTACGATTCGCTGCACGGGCGGGCCAGTCAGCCAGACGTGACCAGGGCGGTCAATCAGGTCGCTCGCGAGATGGGCGAGCAGGCGGTCGTACGGCAGGTCCCTCCGCATCCCCGGGCTGGCGAGCCGCACCACGGGCCCGCCCAGCACCACGGCAGGTTCCACAGCCGGGTGCGGGACATCATGACGACCGACATTGTCGCTGTCGACCGGATCACGCCGTTCAAGCAGATCGCCTGGCAGCTGGTGCACCATCAGATCAACGGCGTGCCCGTGCTGAGCCTTGGCCGGCACGTCGCCGGCGTGGTGACCGAAGGCGACCTCATCGCGGCCAGGGACAAGCACGCAGGCCAGCGGAGGAGGTGGACAGGATCGCCGCGGTACGGCACCGACCGCAGCCGGTATGACCGGCTCACCGCTGAGCAGCTGATGACGGCCCCTGCCATCACCATCCACCCCGACACGGCCATAGCGGGCGCTGCGCGGCTGATGAGCGACCATCACATCAAGCTGCTGCCGGTCGTCGACCAGGACAGCAAGATCGTCGGGGTGGTCAGCCGGCGCGACCTGCTGAGCGTGCTCCTCGTGCCAGACGCTGAGATCGCCCGCCAGGTACGGGAACTGCTCAACGAGATAGCGCCGGGCGAACCGGGCACGATCAAGGTCGAGGTGAACTGCGGCATTGTCACGCTGACCGGCCAGCCTGAGGCCGATCTGCGTAACCAGGTAGCTGCGGCGATCGACGCGGCATGGGACATCGACGGCGTGCTCGATATCATCGACCACGTCGCCAGCCCGCAGCCGGCCTGACAGGTCAGTTGTGCAGGACCGCTGCGCCGCTGAACCGGCCATGCGCCAGATCAGACAGTGCTTGCGGTGCGCTCGTCATCGGATATGGCGCTGTTGTCGGCATGATGCGTAGCCGCGCCGCCAGCATCAGGAACTCCTCACCGTCCCGGCGAGTGTTAGCGGTGACGCTGCGGACCTGCCGCTCTTCGAAAAGCTCGCTGGCATAGGTCAGCGAGGGAATGTCGGACAGCCAGATCCCGGCGACGGCCAGCGTGCCGCCACGGTCGAGCGCGCGCATCGCGACCGGGACGAGCTCGCCGGCCGGAGCGAACAGGATCGCCCCGTCGAGCGGCTCAGGCGGAGCGTCCGCCGCATCGCCTACTGAGTCGGCACCCAGCTCGGCGGCCAGCTTGCGGTTGCCCTCCCCGCGGGTCAGCACGTGAACTCGCAGCCCTTGATGCAGCGCGATCTGGGCGATAATGTGCGCACTTCCGCCGAAGCCGTAGATTCCGAGCCTGCCCGCTGCCGGAACCGCAGCGCGCTTGAGCGCACGGTAGCCGATGATGCCAGCACACAGCAGCGGCGCGGCGTGCTCGTCGTCCAGCTGCTCCGGTAGCCGGTACGCGTAGGCCTCGTCGACCACGCACGCATCGGCATAACCACCATCGACGTCCCAGCCCGTGAATACCGGGTGCAGGCAGAGATTCTCGTCGCCGCGGCGGCAGAACTTGCACGTTTGGTCGGTCCTGCCGAGCCACGGCACGCCGATCCGGTCGCCGAGCGCGAAGCGGGTCGCGCCGGGCCCGATCGCATCGACCCGCCCGACGATCTCGTGGCCGACAGTCACCTCCGGCCGCTTCGGCGCCAGCTGACCCTCCGCCAGGTGCAAGTCGGTGCGGCAGACGCCGCAGCAGATGATCCGTACTCGGACCTGCCCGGCAGCCGGCATTGCCTCGGCACGCTCGACCCGGCGGAGTGGCTGCTCGTCGATCGGTGCGGGTCGCTCCACTACCCAGGAATACACGCAGTCCTCCCGGAAGACGGTACTGACTACCGTAGCGACGACCAGCGCGGACCAGTAGCTGCCCATGCCGTTGTCCAGCCGGCCATGCGCCGGCGGTTAGCCAGTACCCGGACAACGCTTCCGGCAACCACGAGCAGCGCCGCCAGGGCAATAGGCGCCAGCATGGCGCCGGTGGCCTCCCACTCCAGGAACTCGGCTCTGGTCAGCGGCGGATGCATGAGCTGACCGGCCGGGGTGACCCAGACGGTCATCCGCTGGCCAGCCCTGGCATTAAGCTCGACGGCAACCAGGCCGTGCCGCCATGCGCCGTCCGGAGCCCGCCAGCGCGCAGACACCCAGGACGCGTCCAATTCGCCGCTTTCTCCGATCTGGCCGGCCGCAGCGCTCTGCTGCAACACGGCCGGCACCGGCCGCCACCCGCTCTCGGCTCGTAGCTCCCGGACGGCTGCTGCGCCGGTAACCCGGACTGCGACAATGCACAGTAACGGAGTGGCGACGAGGAATGCGACCGCGAGGCACGCCAGGATTGCCGACTCGATCCTGTCGACGTGGCGCTGCAGCGGATTGTCCTTAGGCGACTGGGTCAGTCGCTGCCATAGCTGCCGCAGCATCTCGGCGTACCTCCGTCCAGGCTCTGTCCCCGATCCTGCGCGACGGCTGGCTACCGCGGCAGGGCCGATAAGCCTGCATGAAGGCAGACTAAAGGCTTAAGCCCGCCATTCGGCAGTCCTAAGTTAAGTCATGTTGCGTCACGCCCAGAGCGCGGGCTTGGCCACGGTCTGACAGGGGCCTAACGACCCTTCCCGGCCAGAATGTTGTCCGTAGAGTTGACATCGGGTCGCCGGGCGACGCAGGCCTTGTGGAGGGAAAATGGGCAATGATGCCGAATCTGCCGGAACTGACGTCGGCAGGCGCATCGCCGAGCAGCGCAGCAGAGTCGGCCTGACGGTCGCCGAAGCCGCTGAGCGGGCCGGGATGGCCCCGGAGTACCTGGCATACCTTGAATCAAGCATGGCGCCGAACCCCAGTCAGGCAGCACTGATCCGGCTAGCTGCGGCGCTGAACACGACGCCGGGCTCGCTGTCCGGTGCGGGCCTCAACCTGCCGCCCGGCCAGCGTTCCGCCGCGACGAGCACACTACTGGAGAGCCTGACGCCGGCCGAGTGCAGGCAGTACCTCGCCGAGGGCGGCATTGGTCGCTTTCTGTTCGTCGAGGCTGGACGCGGGCCTGTGGCTATCCCGGTCAACTTCCGGATGGACGGGGACGATGTAGTCTTCCGCACCAGCAGCGGCGGCAGTGTCTCGGCGGGCCTGCACGAACGCCGCGTCTCCTTTGACGTTGATCATCTCGATGACGCGCTCGGCGAAGGCTGGAGCGTCCTGGTCACCGGGAAGGCACGGGTCATCACCGACCCGGACGGGCTGGTGCACGCCGAAGCGCTGCACATCGAACCGTGGGCCGGCGGCGACAAGCCGGTCTATGTCCGGCTAACGGCGAGTCAGGTCACCGGTCGCCGGATCAGGGTCGCGCGCTAGCGAGCCCCTCGGCCGCGGGACACGGTGCTGGCCGACACTGTGCTGGCCGACGCTGTGCTGGCCGACGCTGTGCTGGCCGACGCTGTGCTGGCCGACGCTGTGCTGGCCGACGCTGTGCTGGCCGCCGTTGTGCTGACCGACGCTGAGGCGGTCGCGGACCGCCACGACGCCTTCGATGCGCCGCAGCCGGGCCACCAGCGCCAGCGCCGCTCCGGCCTGCTCCATCAGTCCCGAGATCGCCACGATGCCTGACGCCACGCAGACGTCGAACGTGCTCGCAGCCAGGCCGAACTCGGCGACTATGACATCGGTCAGTATCTCGGTCAGGATGTCGTCGTCCGGTCGCTCATACACGCTCAGCACGTCGGAGCGGGTGACAATGCCGATGAGCAGACCATCGTCGCCGACGACCGGCAACCGCTTGACCCAGCGATCTTGCATCATCCTGGCGGCAACCGCCACCGATGTGTCCGGATGGATGGTGATCGCAGGCGAGGTCATGAGGCGGCCAGCCGTCACGGCGCTAGCCTTCGACTGCTCGCCCAGCCGCCACCGCAGCCTGATCAATCCCGCCGGCGTCCTGCCGCTTGCCTCCTTATAGAGCAGATCAGCCTCCGACACCACGCCTACGACGTGGCCCGCGTCGTTGATGACCGGGCAGGCGCTGACCCGGAACCGGCGGAGTACCGACACAATCTGCTTGAAGTCAGCATTCCTCTTGACTGCGACAACGCTGGTGGTCATCACATCCTTAACCGTGGCGCTCATCGGACTTCCTCCCCCGTGCGGCCGACCGTCAGCGGCCCGCCTTGACGATCACGATTGGGCACTGCGCGTGATGCACGCAGTGCTGGCTCACTGATCCCAGCAGAGCCTCCGTGAGGCTCCCGTGGCCTCGACTGCCGACGACCAGCAGATCCGCTCCTTGCGCGGCGTCTAGCAAGACCTCAGCCGGGTTGCCCTCGGCGACGATGCTGCTCGCCTTGACCGGGCCGGACGGGTCGACTGTCTCGCTGATCGCCTGGCTGACGACCCGCGCAGCGACGTCGGCGAAATCGGTCTCGGGCAGCACCTCGGCAGGCCCGAACGGAGCCGCGAGCACGGCCGGGTAGCGCCATGCGATGACTGCCTCGACGGTGCCTCCGGTTCGCTCAGCCTGCCGCACAGCCCAGGCCAGGGCTGCTTTCGATGACGGTGAGCCATCGACGCCGACAACGATGCGCCCGGTTTCCTGGCCGGTGGTCATAGTCGTCTTGTCCCCCTGGTTGTGCGCGGCTCACCTGAGCTGACGCAAGAACGGATCCCGTGGTGTTGCCGGAGCGATCCTGATCCTGGTGTCTACCGCGTGGGCCCCGTCGGGCCTGGCGATGACCGGGTTGAGATCGAGTTCGGCCACCTCCGGCAGATCATCTGCCAGTCTGGACACGCGCAGCAGCAAGTCTGCCAGCGCGGCAGTGTCGACGGCTGGCGCGCCGCGGTGGCCGAAGAGCAGCGGAGCCGCTCGCACGCCGCGGATCATCTGGTCGGCGTCGACATCCGTGAGCGGGGCAAGCCGGGCTGCGTGGTCGCCGAGCACGTCAGTCGCGACGCCGCCGAGGCCGAATACCACGAGCGGGCCGAATACCGGTTCTTGCACTACGCCGATCAGTGTCTCCACGCCGTCGGCCAGCATTGGCTGCACCAACACCCGCTGCAGGCTGGCCCCGAACGCTGCGGCGAGGTCGGCGTAGGCGCTAGCGACTTCATCAGGCGTACGCAGATCCAGCTTGACCGCGCCGACGTCAGATTTGTGCACTAGGCCGGGCACATCCGCTTTGAGCACCACGTGCCCGCCCAGCTCCGCAGCGACCGCAACGGCTGCGGCCTGGTCAGCCGCCGGCCTGGTCGCCACCATCGGTATCCCGTAGCTGCTAAGCAGGGACACCGCATCAGCGGTGGCCAGCCAGCCCCCGGCGGGACAATCAGCCAGGAACGCTGACACGAGGGCATGAGCGCCAGCGGGGTCGATACCAGCCAGCTCGGGTACCTGACCGCGCTGAGAATCGCGCCACTCCCGGTAGCTGGCCGCATGACCCAGCGCGCGGGCCGCGTTCTCCGGGTAGCTGTAAACCGGCAGCCGTTGGCCACTCGCCGCAGCCGGCCCGCTGGCGTCAGCGGACGCGCTGGCACGGAGGCTGACCGCCTCCGACTGATCCAGCAGTACCGCCGCCATCGGCTTGGCTACGTGCGCCGTCAGGATCGCGACGCTGAGGTCGGCGATCGCCGTAGGGACGCCGAGCGCCAGCAGCGCGTCGACTGAATCGTCCCCGGCCACTGCCTCCAGGCAGGTGCGGAAGCTCTGGACGGTGACAGCGGCCGTGGTGTCGACCGGCCCGGATACCGTAGCGCCGGCCGGAAGCAGTCCGGAGAGGCGACGCTGCGTGCGGGCGCCGAGGACAGCGACCATCAGCCCGCTGTCCCCGCAGGCATCGGCTGCGAGCACGCCGGCCCCTCCCGCGTTGGAGACGATGGCCACTCTGCGGCCGGCCGGCAGCGGCTGGCTAGCCACCAGCGCGGCGGCATCGACCAGTTCGCCCAGGCTGTGCGTGGCGATGATGCCCGCCTGGCCGAACAGAGCCTCCTGGGTGACAAGGGGTGTGGCGGACGCTGCTGTGTGCGACGCAGCCGCCCGCTGCCCGGCAGCCGACCGGCCGCCGATGACCGTGAGGACCGGGATGCGCTGCCCGACCCGGCGTGCGGTCCGGGCGAACCCGCGCGGGCTGCCGAATGATTCGACGTACAGCACCGCCAGCTTTGTCTGCTCGTCCTGCTCCCACCAGGTCAGCAGGTCATTGCTGGAAACGTCGTACTTGTCGCCCACCGATGCGAACGAGGAGATGCCGATCCCGAGCCTGCCCAGTTGCTCGAGCAAGGCGATGCCGACTCCGCCGGACTGCACGACGAGGCCCGCCATCCCGGCCGCCGGCATTGTGGTGGCGAACGTGGCGTTGAGCTGCGCGGCGGTGGACGCCACGCCAAAGCAGTTCGGCCCGACCAGCCTCATCCCGTACCGGCGGCAGATGGCCAGCAGGTCCGCCCCGCCACCACCCAGGCTCGCCGTGATCACGATCAGCGCGTGTACACCGCGCCGGCCGCACTCGGCCGCCACTAGCGGAACTGCCGGCGGCGGGACGGCGATGACAGCAAGGTCCACCCCGAGCGGCAGGTCAGCAGCTGAGGCAAGGCAGGCGAGGCCTTCCATCGACCGGCCCTGCGGGTTGACCGGGTAGACCGGCCCGGCGAATCCGGCCGTGACGATGTTGTGCAGGATCTCCCTGCCGATCGAACCTCGTCGTCTGCTCGCCCCGACGACCGCTACCGACGCCGGCTGCAGCAGATGCCGCAAGCTCGCTACGTCCGCTGTGCTTGCCCGGCCGGCCACCGCGTCCAGGTAATGGTCAAGCCCTCCGCCATCATGGCCTGGCAACGGCATAGTCAGCTCGATCACGCCGTCAGCGAACTGTCGCTCGACCGGGAGGCCGGCGTCGGCGAATACCCGCTGCATGGCCAGGTTCTCTGGCAGTGTCTCGGCGGCGAAGGCGGTCAGCCGGCGTTGCCTCGCCAGCGAGACCAGGTGCTCGAGCAGCAGGGTGGCTACCCCGCGACCGTGCATCTCATCCGACACCGCGAATGCGATCTCGGCCACGCCCGGCCGCCGGGTCGGTTCGTAGCTCGCGACGCCAATGAGCTTGCCGTCCAGCCGCGCGAGCAGGGCGGCATGATCTGGCCCTTCCGGCCGCGCCAGGCGCTGCGCCTCGCGCTCGGGTGCCTGCGGGCTGAAGCTGAAGAACCGGAAATAAGCGTTGTCCGGCGACATCTGCTGGTGCATCTGCCTGATGTCGCCGGCGTCCTCCGATCGGGCCGGACGGATCTCGACCGTGCTGCCGTCGGAGAGGAGCGCGTAACTCGCCGCCGCCGAAGGTGTCATTGCCGCACTGCCAGCCTCGTCTTGCCCTATCGCTTCCATGATCCAGCAGCCTTCCGCGGGTCGTGGTTCCCGGCCAGCATCGCAGCCTGGCGCAACCGCGGCCACCTGCCGAACGGGCCACCCCGACGGGACCTTTGGCCGTGCCTGGAGCCCTGTAATTGCTACTGGGTCCCCGGCGGCTGCCTTGTCATGCTGTGGTAGACCGCGAGCAGAGCGGCCTTCTGCGTTTCATCGAGTGCGGAGTCCATCTTGATGGCGTGCTCCACACCCGGTTGCTCGCTGGCTGCCCGGCCGTTGCCGCCCTCCGGATCGAGCACGCCGGCCTGCGCAAGGAGGACATCCGCCGATAGGTTCAGGGCATCAGAGAGCTGTCTGAGCACCCGGACGGATGGCTGGTGCATACCCCGCTCAAGCTCGCTGAGGTAGGGGTTGGACAGGCTGGTGAGTTCCGCTAGCTGCCGCAGGGTGAGATTAGCCAGCTTGCGCTGGCTGCGGATGAAGGCGCCGAAGGCCTCCATCTTTGCGTCCCACTGGCTTGTCACGTCGCTCCTCGCAGCGCTCCGGCACCTGCACGGTCGGGCAGGAATCCCCAGGGCCGGGCCTGGCTCCCGGCCAGTATGCCGGGCAGCCATCAGCGCGCGACGGACCGGGGCCCGTCGCGCGCCGCGCTCGGCAGTCCTGCCGTGATCCAGAATGCCGCAGTCAACTACGAGGCGGCATTCTCACCCTTCGCCCCGTTCGCCGGGGTAGCCGTCGCCAGCAGCGGCGCGGTCGCGGTCAGCAGGTCATCGGCGAACTTCCGCTGACTCGCCAGCACCTGCTCGGCGAAGTCATACGCGCTGGCAACGAGGGCTCGCGGCGTGGGCAGCTTCTCGGCGAACGGCACGCTTACCCAGGGCAAGTCGGGCTTGACGGACTGGACCGCGGATGCCAGTGTCTCGATCGCCTCCACGACGGCCGCCTGGCTCCTGCTGATGGTGTTCAGGACCTCTCTGGTGAGTTCCTGAGCGACATTCGACCCGGTCATTTCGCTTCCTCCTCAGGACTAGTCCCCCCGCGGGACTGCGTCGCAATCTTCTTGCTCACTATAACTAGCAAACATTCGCTTGGTCAAGCGGGTCGTCCTAGGCGCCGCCGCCGCGACGGGTTGCTGCCTTCGCAGGCGGAGCAGGCCGGATTTTCGGCCGCCGGAAATGTGACCAACGTCCTTGGCCGCGGTGCCAGTGGGCCCTCATTCGCTCACGGCCCGTGGTGATCAACTGTCCGCACATCACCTGTGCCGACGGGCGCAGGCCAGCAGCTGCGCAGACGGAAGGCACCGCGATGAGCACCCTTGAGCTGTCCCGATGGCAGTTCGGTATCACGACCGTGTACCACTTCATCTTCGTGCCGCTCACCATCGGCCTGTCCCTGCTCGTCGCGTTGCTGCAGACAGCATGGCTGGTCAAGAAGGATCCGGCCTACCTGCGGATGACGAAGTTCTTCGGCAAGCTCTTCCTGATCAACTTCGCGGTCGGCGTCGTGACCGGCATCGTGCAAGAGTTCCAGTTCGGTATGAACTGGTCGGCATACTCGAAGTTCGTCGGCGACGTCTTCGGCGCGCCGCTGGCCATGGAAGCGCTGCTCGCGTTCTTCATGGAATCGACTTTTCTCGGCCTGTGGATCTTCGGCTGGGACAAGCTGTCTCCGCGCCTGCATCTGGCCACCATCTGGCTGGCTGCCATCGGGACCAGCCTGTCGGCGTACTTCATCCTGGCCGCGAACGCATGGATGCAGCATCCGGTCGGCTACGCAGTCAACCCGGCAACCCACCGAGCCGAGCTGACAAGCATCGTCGCCCTGCTAACCAACTCGACCGCGCTGGCCTCGTGGCCGCACGTATTCTTCGCGAGTTTTCTGATTACCGGTGCCGTTGTGGTCGCGGCCGCGGCCTGGCATCTGCGTCACCTCGCCCGTGCTGGCGACACCCGTGCCGGCGAGACCAGGGATGCCGCAGGTGAAATCACGCTCTTCCGGAAAGTGCTCCGGCTCGGGCTTGGCATCACCCTCGCAGCGGCCGTGGCGACCGCAGTCACTGGCGACGTTCAGGCCCGGCTGATGGACAGCCAGCAGCCGATGAAGATGGCTGCCGCCGAGGCCCTGTACAACACCGAGTCACCTGCGTCGTTCTCGCTGTTCACGATCGGCTCCCTGAACGGCAGTAAGGAACTCTGGAGCATCCGCGTGCCATACCTGCTGTCTCTGATCGCCACACTGGACCCGCATGGCACGGTCCAGGGCATCAACAACGTCGAGCGCGCCTACGTCAAGAAGTACGGCCCAGGCGACTATGAGCCCGTCATCCCGGTGACTTACTGGACGTTCCGGCTGATGATCGGCTTCGGACTGCTGGCCGGGCTGCTGGCGCTGATCGGCCTGTGGCTGACTCGCGGGCGCCGCGATCTTCCGCGCAACAGCTGGTTCTACCGGGCCGCTATCTGGGCTGTGGTTCTTCCTTACCTAGGCACCACCAGCGGCTGGATTTTCACCGAGATGGGTCGCCAGCCCTGGACCGTGTTCGGCGTGCTGACGACCAGGCAGAGTGTGTCCGCAGGCGTGACCCCCTCGTCAGTAATCACCTCGATGACAGTGTTCACCGTGCTGTACGCCACGCTTGCGGCCATCGCCGGGCGGCTCGCGGTCCGTCAGATTAAAGCTGGCGCGCCCGAAGAGTCGCAGACCGGACGTCCCGACTCGCAGCTGCCGGTCTTCTCGTACTGACTCCCGTCAACGTCATCGCAACGGAGAAAACGCCATGAGCCTGCCAGCTTTCTGGTTCATCTTGATCGCAGTGCTATGGACGGGTTACTTCGTCTTGGAAGGCTTCGATTTCGGCGTCGGTATCCTGCTGCCGGTGCTCGGTCGCGACAACATCGACCGGCGACTAATGATCAACGCGATCGGGCCGGTATGGGACGGCAACGAGGTCTGGCTGCTGACCGCAGGCGGAGCGACCTTCGCCGCGTTCCCGCTCTGGTACGCGTCCATGTTCAGCGGGTTCTACCTAGCGCTGCTGCTTATCCTGGTCGCACTGATCGTCCGCGGGGTGTGCTTCGAGTTCCGCGGTAAGGTCGACAGCCCGAAGTGGCGGTCACGATGGGATGTGCTCATCGTCGCTGGATCGGCAGTGCCGGCCTTGCTATGGGGCGTCGCGTTCGCCAACATCGTCCGTGGCGTGCCGCTTAACGCCAGCGGAGTCGACACCGGCAACCTGCTCAGCCTGCTCAATTGGTACGGCGTGCTGGGCGGGCTGACGACGCTGAGCCTGTTCGCCCTGCACGGCGCGATATTCCTGGCTCTGAAGACCGACGGCGAGATGCGGCAGCGCGCGCGCCTTCTCGCAATCCGGATCGCGGCCGCGGCGGTGCCGCTGGCTGCGGCATTCCTCGTCGTCAGCCAGGTGAG
>Ga0335072_10013054_pt1 | contig 11847 bp, 9 predicted proteins | sample Lox_Sample_21_FD_206725 | JGI IMG/M metagenome (GOLD analysis project Ga0335072, IMG submission 206725) | Soil microbial communities from Loxahatchee National Wildlife Refuge, Florida, United States - Lox_Sample_2.1 | ecosystem: Environmental > Terrestrial > Soil > Wetlands | place: USA: Florida...
CGGCGCTACCCAATTCGATAACTGCCATCTACGAGCCGCTCACCGTGACGCCTTCCCAGCGCTGCTGCACCAGGTCCGACGGGATGCCGCTGACCGTCGGGCTGTAGGCGAAGATGCGCGGGTTGGTGTAAAGCCAGATGTGGATCGGCTCGTCCTGCACGGAGGTCGTTACCGCGCCCTGCAGGGCGGCCGCGTAGCCGGGCGAGTCCAGCGGCACGGTGAGCGCCTTGGACAGCGCCTGCGACACCGGGGACGGCACGGTGGTCGCCTTGCCGGTGACGTTCATCAGGCCCTGCTGGCTGTACAGGACGTCGAGCATCTCGACCGGCGACATGCGGCCAGCCGTTCCGTCGACGGAGAGCGGGATGGTCTTGTCGAGGTAGAGGTACTGGGTCTCGGTGTCGGCCGCGATGTCCTTGATCGTGACGTTGATGCCGACCTGCTGCAGCTGGCCCTGGATCTGCTCGGCCAGCGAGTCGTCGGCGCTATCGGAGGTCAGCGTGATGCTCAGGCCCTTGGAGTAGCCCGCCTGGGCGAGCAGTTGCTTGGCCAGGGAAGGGTTGTAGGGGTACTCGTTGGCGAGCGTTTGGCTGTAGCCGACGAACCCGGCGGGGAAGGGCTGATAGGCGACCGAGCCGTAGCCGGCTGCCTGGACCTGCACGATGGCCTGGCGGTTGATCGCGTAGTTGATCGCCTCGACGACCTTCGGGCTGGTGAACGGCGCCGTGGTGGTCTGGATGTCCAGTTCGTTGACGACCTCGGACGGGATCACGTCGATCTTGAACCCGGCCGCCTTGGCCGCCGCCACCTGGTTGCCCGCGATGTAGGCGACGTTGACCTGCCCGGACTCCAGCGCGGACAGGATCTGCTCAGGCTGGGTGATCGACAGCACGTTGAAGTCGGCGACGTGGATCTGGCTGGCCTCCCAGTAGTCGGGGTTGCGCACCAGGTCCGCGTGCGAGTCGGGCACGTAGCTGGTGAGGGCGAACGGCCCCGCGCCCTCCGGCTGGGTGGGGATCGACGCCACGTCCTTGAAGGCCGCCGGGTTGACGATCATCCCGTCCTTGCCGGCGAGCAGGTCGGGCACCTGGTAGTCGACCTGGGTCAGGTCCAGCGTGAAGCTGGTCGGGCTGTTCACGATGACCTTGGAGATGACCGACAGCTCGGCGGCAACCGTGGAGTTCTGCTGCGTCTGGCCTCGGACAATGTTCTGCTCGACGGATGTAGCCGTGAGCGGGCTCCCGTTGCTGAACTTCAGGCCGGGCCGCAGGGTGAAGGTCACGCTCTTGCCATCTGGCGCGTACTTCCACGAGCTGGCCAGGCCAGGCTCGACGTCGCCGGCGGGATTCAGCGTTGTTATGGACGCGTAGACAAGGCCCAGGACGTGCATGTCCCAGCCGGCGGTTGAGGTGACGGGATCCCAGGAGGTAGGCAGCTCCCACTCCCAGTTGAGGGTGCCGCTGGCACCGTCGGATGCCGCGGACCCGGCGGTAGTGGATCCGCTGGGAGAGCTGCCGCAGGCGGCGAGCGCCACGATGGCGACGACCGCGATGGCGGCCGCCGTGCTTGCGCGGATCAGGCGTGATCTCAGCAGACCACGCGCACGAGAACCGGTGATGGACATCAAGAAGCTCCGTAATAGGACCTACCGGGCGCACAGCGGCGGACGCCGACGGGTGTCATGGGCGACGATCGGGGGGCGGACTTCAGCTCACGACAGGACATGAGACCTGTCGATGCATGCCGGGCGGACTCGGCAGCCGTCCGGATACCTTCAGGGTAAACCTATAAAGTCGGTCGATCAAGTAGGAATTAATCCGTGGCGCGGGCGGCACTCGATCCGGTGCGGTCGTGATTACAAGTCGGCGTACTGGGGGTCGTCGGCGATCAGGACGCGCTCGAGCAGGCGGGGAAAATCCCCGTAGTTACGGACCGCGTAATGCACCGCGGCGCGGTTGTCCCAGAACGCGATCGAGCCGGGACGCCAGCTGAACCGCACCTGAAGTTCGGGCTTGCGGTACTGGTCATGCACGATTGAGAGCAGCTCCCTGCTCTCGTCGCGGTCGAGGCCGACGATCCACGGGTGCTGAGTGAAGTTGACCCAGAGGACCTTCTTGCCGGTCTCTCGGTGGGTCCGGACGATGGGGTGCGCGACGATCGGGTAGTCATGCCCGGCGCCAGTGAGCGCGTCGCGGTAGTCGTGGGTGACGTGCAGGCCTTCCAGCCGCTGCTTAACGTCCTCGGGCAGCCTTTCGTACGCCAGCCCGGCGTCGACCCAGATCGTGTCGCCGCCGACGTCGGGAAGGTCCACGGCGCGCAGCACCGCGCCCCACGTTGGCACCAGGCGCCAGCTCGTGTCGCTGTGGTAGGGGTCCCACCCTTCGGACTGCTGCTTCGTGAAGTACTGCGCCAGCTTCTTCTCATCGGGAGCGGAGATGTTGTGGATGGCGGGGGCCTTCTCGGCGTTGGCCTTCTTGGTTGAGGGGTGGGTGTAGAGCGGGCCGAACCGCCGCGCGAAGGCGGCATGCTGGCCCTGGTCGATGAACTGGTCGCGGAAGAAGACGACCTTGTACTGGAGGATGGCGGCCTTGATCTGGTCACGCTCGGCGTCAGTGATCTCGTTCCGCAGGTCCACCCCGTCGATCTCGGCGCCGATGGTGGGCTGGAGTGGGCGGACGGTGATCGTGGCGTCCCGGGTTTCCCGCTCGGTCACGGCGGTCATGGCAGTTCTCCTATTCTCCTACTAAATCGATCGGTATTATCAACTTTAGGCCGGCCGGCCTGGCCCGTCAACGATGGATTTCGTTCCTGGCCTGGCTCCTCAGGTCCGGCTACGCGGCAACCCTGGCCCGGAAGCCGGGGATGTCGTCGCCTACTTTCTCGTGGACGAGCCGGATGAGGTTGGCGTAGGCGGCGGCGTCGCTCAGCGGGTCGTAGCCGCGGATCAGCAGCGTGGTGGCGCCGACGGCGACATAGTCGAGCAGCGACTCGGCGACCTGCTCGTAGCTGCCGACCAGGGCGGTGGAGTTCCCGGCGGCGCCCGTGGCCTTCGACAGGGCAGTCCATAGCCTCTTGTCATGGAGGTCCTTCTCCGCCGCGTACCGCAGGAGCCGTTGCGATCCCTCGGCCTGGCGGGTGTCCCGCAGGCCGACGTACTCGCCGGCCCGCTCCTGGGTCCGCTCGAGGATCTCCCGCGCCCGCGCCCAGGCGGCATCCTCCGTGTCGGCGGCGATCGGGCGAAGGCTGACGGAGAACTTCTCGATCGTCCGTCCGGCCACCGAAGCGGACGCCTGGACCTCGCCGATGCGCTGCCTGATCCCGTCGAGCGGCTCGCCCCAGAAGGCGTAAACGCCGGCATGCCTTCCGCCGACCCGGACGGCGTCCGCCGAGGCGCCGCCGAAGTAGACGGGAAGGTGACCGCTGGCCGGGCGGACCGCCGACAGAGCACCCGTGACCTGGTAGAACTCGCCCTGGTAGTCGAACCGCTCGGCGGATGACCACTCGCGCTCAACGATGTCGAGGAACTCGTCGGTCCGCCGGTACCTGGCGGGCTTGTCGGCGAAGTCGCCGTCGCGCGCCTGGTCGCCGTCGTCGCCGCCGGTGATCACGTGCAGCGCTATACGGCCGGGATGGAAAGCGTCGATCGTGGCGAACATGCGGGCCGCGACGGTCGGGGAGACGAAGCCAGGCCGGTGCGCGAGCAGGACGCCAAGGCGTCCGGTGGCGTTCAGCACCTGGTTCGCCACGGTGAAGCCGTCTGGCGAGGCCGAACTGTGCGCCACGAGGACCCGGTCGAAACCAGACTCCTCGTGCACGCGGGCAAGCGCTCGCAGGTACTCCGGCTGGACCGGCGGTCCCGACCTGGCGTTGGTCTCCGAGTAGTCGCTGGTGTGGGCGATGCCGATGAACTCGACGGGCATGACAGGCTCCCTGCGGCCGATTCATTTTGTCTATAAAACCTACCAGTTAGATTGACTTTTAAGAAGACCTCCCCCGCGTGCGGGCCGCCCCGAGGGCTCCCAACGGGCACCATGGCCACCTGGCCGTCGCCTGCGCTGGCGTGTTTCGGTAGCTCGCCAGACTTCACGGTCACCGCGCGAGCACGGACTTGCCACCGACCAGCCGACGGGACGCACCAGGTAAGCGGCGTTGCGGCACTGTGGTGTCGTCCTGCTCGTGCTCAATCATGGCTCTCTCTTGCTCCTGCTCGGTCCGGCCGCCAAGGAACAGGGCGGTTGCGGCCGCGCAGGCCAGGGCGGCGATCGCCACGACCAGGAAACCGGTTGAGTACCCGCTGCTCAGGGCGGTGACCGCGTGCGGGGCAGCCTTGCTTATCGCCACGGCCGGCGGCACTGAGTTGACGGCTACCGGGCCCGCGGCCTGCGCCGCCGTCCGGAGGGCGGAGAGCGAGGGGTCGTTGTTGACCGCCGCGTTGAACAGGCCGACGGCCCTGCTCAGCGCGATCGCGCCAATCAGGGCCGGGCCCAGGGCGAACCCGAAGTCGCGCACCATGCTGGTGGTGGCCGCGGCCATTCCGGCCAGCCTGGGCGGCACGGTGTTGACGGCCGTCGCGGTTACCGACGAGACGGCGAACGCGAAGCCCACGCCGACCAGGCCCATCGGCAAGATGAGCGACGGCAGCGCGGTGTCGGTGATCGGCAGGCCGGACGCCAGCAACTGGCCGGCGCCCATCAGCAGGAAGCCGAGAGACAGCACCCAGCGGGGCTGCAGGCGGGCCATCATGAACGAGGTCAGCGGCAGCAGGAAGATCGCCAGACCACTGAGCAGGATGAACGCCACCGCGGTGCGGATCGCGCTCTGGTGCTGGATGACCTCCATCCGGATGCTTATCGCGTACGCGGTGCCGAGGAAGGAGAACATCCCGACCACGGTGACCGCGGTGGCCAGCGCGAAGGCGCGGTTCCTGAACAGGTCCATGCGCAGTAGCGGGCTGCGCACCCGGGTCTCGATGATGACGAAGGCGGCCAGCAGGACCAGGGCCACCGCGAAGGAGACGATGATGGTCGCGCTGCCCCAGCCGGCCGTCGGTCCCTCGATTACCGCATACAGCAGCGCGAACAGGCCCAGGCCGACGGTGAGCTGGCCGGGGATATCCAGCGAGCGGCCCTCGGGCGAGCGCGAGTCCTCGGCGAACAGCCAGCTGACGGCGGCCACGATGGCGGCGAGGATCGCGATGATGATGAACGCCAGCCGCCAGCTCGCGTAGGTGGCGGTGAGACCGCCCAGCATCGGGGCGATGAAGTTGCCGAACGACAGCAGCGCCGCCCACAGGGCTATCATCCGGGCCCGGCTGGCGTGGGTGCGGCTGCCCGAGGCGATGATCGCCAGCGTGGTCGGGAACAGCGTCGCCGAGCCGACGCCGGCGATGAACTGGCCGAAGTACATCTGCACGACGCCGGCTGAGGTGGTGGAGATCAGCTCGCCCGCGAGCAGGATCAGCGCGCCGATGATCAGTAGCTTCTTCCGGCCGAAAAGGTCGCCGAGCACGCCAAAGGTGAGCTCGAGGGCCGCGATCGGCAACAGGATCGCGTCGGAGATCCAGTCCAGCTGGGACGCGCCGGTCGGGTGCAGCACCGTCTGGAAAGTGCCGTTCAGCGTGGCCGGCACGGCCACGCCCACCTGGGCCAGGCAGACCGCGAACCCGACGGCGACGATGGTCGCCACGCTGAGCGTCGTGTGCCGGGTTCCCCGCGCCGCGCTGGCGGCCGGCTGCCCGGGGGCTGGCAGCGGAGTAGACATGGGGACTGCCCCTATCCCCGAATCGGCACTTTATTCACGGGCGGCGTGCCACCGCGAGTGCCTAGTACCCCGGCATCGTGGGCAAGGCCTGCGGGGACGAGGCGGGGTGCAGCACCTTGACCCAGTCATCCTCGTAGGCCTTCCAGTCCCCCGGGCTGGCGGCGAAGTCAACGTACAGGGCGACGCCGATGTTCGCTGGGGCGCCGGAACCGAGGGCAAGGCGGACGCCGGTGATCGCGGCCGGGACGGTCTCGCCTGAGTCGTGGGTCGGCGGGTTCGGCGGGTAGGCAGGCAGGCCGATGAGGAGATGGACGCCGGCGGGCATGGCGCGCAGCGCGATCCGCGTCTCCGTCCTCGTGTAGCCGGCATAGGCGGGGCTAGTCGGGATCCAGGTGTCGTAGTCCATGAGGGCGACCTCATTGACGAGGCCGGCGAGCTGGTGCAGGTAGCCCGCCGACCAGAAGTGCGCGTGGCCCGCGATCGCGTCGCCGAGGGCCATCATCCCGGCCGCCGGCTCGATCTGGTCCGCCGAGATCGACAAGTACTTGTGCTGCTCCGTGGTGACGGCGTGCACCTGTTCCAGGAGTTGCACGTATCCCCAGTTGCCGCTCGGCACCGGCTCCATGTCGAAGTGGACTCCGTCAAACCCCTGCACGTCCAGCGCGTACCTCGCGCTCGCGACGATTCGCGCCTGGGTGGCCTTGTCGGCCAGGTTCAGCACGCCCGGGCCGGTACCTATCTCCTGGCCGAGCCACGCCTGCACCCGGACGCCCGGCGCGAGCTTGTGGAAGGTCGCGACGAACCAGGCGGACTTGGGGTCGAGCTGCACGGGGAGCGTGCCGTTATCGTTGAGCGGCCCGTCGTGGACGAACACGTCCTTGATGCCGTCGGCCTTGACCGTCGCCGCGAGCTCGGCCACGTTGGCCTCGCCCTCGCGGCCGTCCACCCACATGTGCCCGATCCAGAGCCCGTCCCCGCCTGTCGCCGCGATCGTTGCCCGAGGCTGACCGGACCCTATCGCCACGAGGTACCCGAACGGCGCGAACACGATCACGGCCGCCACGAGAACCAGCGCGCCCAGCGCGGCCACCGTCCACCGCACGACCCGCCGCGGCGTCACCTTCGCGACGTCGGTATCTTCGGCTGGGCTGGCCGGGTCGGGGGCATCCGTCACGTCGTGACATTACCGTGATTTTTTAGTCCCATGACCGGAAAGCGGCATTCTTTCAGCGTGCGCTAAGGTCTCTGCCTGCGCTAAAGACAGGGAGCCACCCAATGTCCTCCATCGCGGGACAGCTTGTCACCGAGACGTTCGGCTACGACGGTGGTCGCCAGGTCACGGTGTACCTCCCGCCGGGCCCGCCTGAGGCGGTCGTGTTTGCCGGTGACGGTCAGCTGATCTCGCAGTGGGGCGCGACCCTGGAGGCGGCCGGCGTCCCGCCCACGATGATCGTCGGCGCGCACCGGCTGGCCGATGAGATGGCCCGGCTCCGCGAGTACTCACCCGGCTTCGACCCGGACCGGTTCGCGGCCCACGAGAAGTTCTTCGCCGACGATGTCCGCCAATGGGCGCGGTCACGCTTCGGCGTCGCACTGCCCGCCCAGCGCACCGCGGTGTTCGGCGTCTCGGCCGGCGGCGAGCTCGCGCTAGCCATCGGGCTGCGGCACCCGGACATCTACGGCGCGGTCTTCTGCGCGTCACCCGGCGCGGGTTACCGGCCGCCTGCCGTGATGCCGGGCTCGCTTCCGCGGGCATACCTCGTCGCCGGCACCCTGGAGCCATTCTTCCTCCAGAACGCGACCCGGTGGGCGGACGCATTGCGCGCGGCCGGCGCGGACGTCGTCATGACTGAGCGGGCCGGATCGCACGGCGGCGCGTTCTGGCGCGAAGAGTTCCCGCTGATGGTGGCGTGGGCGTTTGGACGACAATAGCCGCCAAATCGGTTAACTGTTCGATCAGCTCCGCTACCCGGACATGACCGCGCTGCTGTCGGCTATCCTTGTGCCTGACCTCGTGAAAGGGAGGCGCGGCGCCCGCGGGCAAAGGAGCTAGGTGTCGATGAAGATCGTGGGCGTTCGGACCTATGCCCTGACGTTGCCACTGCATACGACGTTCGTGACCGCGCTGCGCCGGACCTCAGCGATCGAAACCCTGGTGGTGGAGATCGTGGCGGAGGACGGAACCAGCGGATTCGGCGAGGCGCCGCAGGTCTGGCAGGTGACCGGCGACTCGGTGGCCGGCGCTCGGGCCTGCGTCGAAGGCCCCATGACGGCGCAGGTCATCGGCCGGGACGTGCACGACACGGTGCGTCTTCTGCGCGACGTTCGGGCCGCTGCCGCCGGAAACACGAGCGCCAAGGCGGCTATCGATATCGCCGTTCATGACCTGCTTGCCCGCCTTCAGGAAGTGCCGCTGGTCCGCCTGCTCGGCGGTACGTCAATGACGGTTGGAACCGACGTCACGCTGCCCGTCGGCTCGACCGACGCGCTCGTCGACGCGGCCGTGGCGCGCGTAGCGGACGGCTTCGCCGTCCTCAAGGTCAAGGTGGGTACCGATCCGCGCGCCGATGTGCAGGCGGTGACCGCGATTCGCGACGCGGTCGGTCCGCTTACCAAGATCCGGCTCGACGCGAACCAGGGATGGACCGAGCGCCAGGCGATCCGCGCGGTACGCATGCTCGAGGACGCCCAGGCCGACATCGAACTGGTCGAGCAACCCGTCGCCGCTCACGACATTGACGGCCTGGCTCGCGTCACCGCGCACGTCGATACCCCGATCATGGCCGATGAGGCCGTGTACGGCATCACCGATCTGGTCGAGGTCATCCGACGTCACGCGGCCGACATGGTGAACGTGAAGCTCGCGAAATGCGGCGGTCTCGCCGTGGGAAGGACGCTGCTCGAGCTCGCCGCGACGGCGGGCCTGGAAACGATCGTCGGTTCGATGATGGAGTCACCGATCGGCGTGGGCGCGGCGGCGAGCCTGGCCGCCGCCTACGGGACGCCGGCCACCAGTGACCTCGACGCCGCATGGTGGCTTGAACACCGCCACCCCGGTGGCATCACGTACGAGAACGGCGAAGTCACGCTGCCTGATCGCCGCGGCCTCGGCATCAACGACGTCAACGACCTGCTCAGGCAATGAGCCGACGAGCCGTGGTGGCTGCCGGAGTAGCCACCGTGTGGACCTCCCCGGATGCGCCGCGTGCGTGTGACGCGCCAGCGATTGCCGACGTTCCCCGCCTGTCGGCCTGGGTCAGGGGAATGACGAACGAGCAGCGCAAGGACCTGCACGGGCGGACGCTCACCCAGGTCTTGTTCGGCGACATTGTCCAGGTCGAGGAAGTCGCCGGCGGCTGGGCACGGATCGTCGCCATCGGGCAGGCAGCACCGCCGCTTGACCCGCGTGGATACCCGGGATGGCTGCGCGCGGCGCATGTCGTTGCCGATGACCGCGACGAACAGCCCGCCGGGCCACAGTACGTCGTCGATGCCATGGTCAGCGCCCTGCGCGATAGGCCGCAGGCCCCGGCGCCTGCCGTGGACATCGTTCTGGGTACCCGGCTCACCGTTCTCGGGCCGGCGCAGGGGCGCTACGTCCCGGTGGCGGCTCCCGGCTGGCCCGCCCCGCTGTGGGCTGATCTCGCCGACCTGGCCCCTGTCGCCACCCGGCCGGCCGCCGCCGCGCGAGACCTCCTGCCGGTGGCGATGCGCCTCCAGAGCGTCCCCTACATCTGGGGAGGTGTTTCGCCCTACGGAATCGACTGTTCGGGCCTGGTGTACCTGGCCCACCGCCGCCTGAACGTCGCCGTGCCACGGGACGCGAGCGACCAGGCGAACGCGTCCCTCCCCGTCGAGCCCGGCGAGCAGGCGCCAGGCCACCTTTGCTTCTTCTCGCAAGGCCCTGACGCGCGTATCGACCATGTCGGCCTGCTGCACGGACGGGGGCAGCTCATTCACGCGTCCGGGGGCGCCGGCCAGGTGCGACAGGAACCGCTGGAAGGCCAGCTGGCCCGGCGACTGGCCGCGATAGGCCGCACGCTGCCATGACCGGACGCGCAGGCAGCCGGCCACAGCCCGGCCCCGCCGCCGGGGCGTCCCAGGCGTTCGGCATCCGGCTGCAACACGCCCTGGACGACCTCCCCGTTCGCGGCCGGGTGCACGTGGCGGCCTGGGAGCCCGACGCGGCCGGCCGGCCGCTGCTGATCCGCGCCGACGAGGTGGTCACCGCCGCGAGCACCATTAAGGTGCCGATCCTGGCGACCGCGCTCAGCGAGGTGGAAGCCGGCCGGCTCGATCTCGCCCAGCCGGGCGTCCTGCCGTCGCGGCGGACGGGAGGGTCTGGCGTCTTGCATGCCTTGCCCTCCCTGCGCACGCTCACGCTGGCCGACCTGCTGACGCTCATGATCATTGTCAGTGACAACACGGCGACCAATGCGGTCATCGACCTGATCGGCATGGAGCGCGTCAACCAGTTCTGCGCTCGCGCTGGCCTGAAGGCAACCGTTCTGCGCCGGAAGATGATGGACACCGGCGCCGTGCGGCTCGGGCTAGAGAACACCACGACAGCCCGCGATCAGGCCACGTTGCTGGACGCCATCGCCTGGCGCGGCCTGCTTCCCGCCCCGTTGCGGGCCTTCGCGCTTCAAGCGCTTGAGCGGCAGCAGTTCAACGATGGGCTACCGGCGCTCTTGCCGGACGGGGCCATCGTCGCCCACAAGACGGGGGAACTTCCTGGATTGCGGCATGACGTTGGCGTCATCACCGCGGCGAATGGCCGGCAGGCCGTCGTGGCCGTTCTCGTGAGCGGTGTCCAGGCCGGACCGCCTGGCCCGCCGACCGCCGCGCTGGCGGCCGTCGGCTATGCCGCCTGGCAGGCACTCAGCGACGCCGCGGCGGTGCCGGGCCCCTAAGATGCGGGGCGGGCGCTGGGCCGCCCGGGTCGCCGTCTTGATCCGGTAAAGACTCGACGCCGCGGCGATGTAGAGGTCGCGGCCGTCAGGGCCGCCGAAGCAAAGGTTCGCGACTCTTTCCGGCACCGGGATACGCGCGACCAGTTCGCCGTCAGGGGCGAATACCCGTATCCCGTCGCCGGACGAGCTCCATACCCGCCCGGCTTCATCCACCCGGAAGCCGTCCGGCCAGCCCTCGTCGATCTCGGCGAAGACTCGCCCGTTCACGCACGCGCCGTCCACGACGTCGTAGGCGCGGATGTGCCGGGGGTCAGATGAGTTCACCACCCATCCGGTGTCGGAGACGTACAGGATCCGCTCGTCCGGTGTGAAGGCGAGGCCGTTGGGATGAACCATGTCGGTCACGGCCGGCGTGAGCTCACCCCGGTGCTCATCGAACCGGAATACGTAGCAGCCGTCGTACTCCGCGTCCGCGACCCGCCCCTCGCGGGCAGAGATAATGCCGTAGGGCGGATCGGTGAACCATATCGATCCGTCCGCGGCAACCACGACATCATTGGGTGAATTCAGCCGCCTGCCCTGCCAGCGGTCAACGAGGATGGTCACCTCCCCGCCCACCTCCCGTTCGAGGGCGCGCCGGCCATGCGAGCACTGCACGACGGCCCCGTCCAGGTCGAGCGTGCGGCCATTGGTGAACTCGACGTCCTCGCGGTACACGACGGTCCGGCCGCCGTCGGCGTGAAACTGCAGGATCCGGTTGTTCGGGATGTCACTCCACCGCAGGGCACGCGCCCCGGGCAGCCACACCGGGCCCTCACCCCATTCGGTGCCCGTGTAGAGCCGCTCCAACAACGCGTTCGGGGCCAGCAGCAACGACACGGCAAGAATCCTTTCCTCGAACTGGCCGGTGGCCTGACAGCCCCTTTCTACGCTATCACGCAATGCCGTTTACCTTACGAGTCGCGGCTCCGCTGGCCGCTTTGGGAATTCCGGCCACGCTGGCTGCGGGCTTGCTGGGCGGCGCCAGCTCGCCGGCGCCATCCCCGCCGGCTGCCCGGGTGAGACTTTTCTGGTTGTGAAGACTTTTATACGCCGGGGCGTATAAAAGTCTTCACAAAAGCGAGAAGCCCCTGGCCGGGTCCCGCCGCCGGGCACCAGGACTCCGCCCGGCCAC
>Ga0335072_10013055_pt1 | contig 11847 bp, 8 predicted proteins | sample Lox_Sample_21_FD_206725 | JGI IMG/M metagenome (GOLD analysis project Ga0335072, IMG submission 206725) | Soil microbial communities from Loxahatchee National Wildlife Refuge, Florida, United States - Lox_Sample_2.1 | ecosystem: Environmental > Terrestrial > Soil > Wetlands | place: USA: Florida...
CTTCACGATCCTCCTTCCGACGATTCTGATCGCGTTGGTCGGGATCATCGACAAGCACGACACGCTGCCGTGGCTCGGCCACCAGGGCTGGTACGCGCTACTCGTCGACATCTTCTGCGTGCTCGTGCTCGTGGGCGTGATCGGGGCGCTGTGGATCCGCAAGGTGCAGAAGCCAAAGCGCTTCGAGGGCAGCCATCTCGGCGAGGCCGATCTGATCCTGGCCCTGATCGCGACGATCGTGATCAGCCTGCTGCTCTGGCACGCGACGCGAATCGCTCTCCACCTCAACGAATGGCCGGCGTCCTGGTCGCCGGTATCGAACGCGCTCTCAAAACTATTCGCCGACAACCAGACCACGAAAGTCCTCGAGCGGGTGTTCGTGTGGATCCACGTGCTGACGATCCTCGGCTTCCTCGCGTACCTCCCCCGCTCCAAGCACCTGCACATCTTCATCGCCGCGATCAACGTGTGGTTCGGACGCACCCGTGCCCGGGGCCGGCTCGAGCCACTCAAGTTCGACGACCCCGAGATTCCCGAAGACGAACTCCGGTTCGGAGCCGGGACGCCGAAAGACCTGACCTGGAAGCAGGTGCTCGACACGTTCTCGTGCACGGAGTGCGGCCGCTGCCAGGACGCGTGCCCGGCGTTCGCCACCGGCAAGATCCTCAGCCCGAAGCTCGTGATCATGGGACTGCGCGACGCCGTGCTCGCGCAGGACGACGAGACGGCGCTCGTGCCCACAGCGGTCCCGGCCGAGAGCATCTGGGACTGCGTGACCTGCGGCGCGTGCATCCAGGCGTGCCCGGTGTCGATCGAGCACGTGGATCACATCGTCGACCTGCGCCGGCACCTGGTGATGGTCGAGTCGAGCTTCCCGGCCGAGGCCGAACCGATGCTCCGCGACGTCGAGCGCGCCTCGAACCCGTGGGGCAAGGCGCAGTCAGAGCGCGCGGACTGGGCGGCCGACCTGGGCATCAAGATCCTCGAACCGGGCGACCCCGCGCCCGAGTACCTGTACTGGGTCGGATGCGCCTCGTCGTTCGACGACCGCGCGCGAAAGACCGCGCAAGCCACGGCCAAGCTGCTCCAAAGTGCGAACCTGGACTTCGCAATCCTCGGCCCGCGCGAGAGCTGCACCGGCGACCCGGCGCGGCGGATCGGCAACGAGTACGTGTTCCAGGCATTCGCCGAGCAGAACGTCGAGACGCTCAACGAGTCCGGGATCACCAAGATCGTTACCGGCTGCCCGCACTGCTTCAACACGATCGCCAACGAGTACCCGGACTTCGGAGGCAACTACGAGGTCGTCCACCACTCCGAGCTGCTGTCAAAGCTCGTCCGCGACGGCGCGATCAAGCCAGCCAACAACACACAGCTCCAGGTCACCTACCACGACTCCTGCTACCTCGCGCGCCACAACGACGTGGTGCAGGCGCCAAGAGAAATCGTCTCTGCGATCGGGAACCCGATAGAGATGAAACGCTCGCGCAAGCAGACGTTCTGCTGCGGCGCCGGCGGCGCGCACATGTGGATGGAGGAGCGCGCCAAGCCGATCAACGAGGAACGCGTCCGCGAGGCGGCCGCGACCGGCGCCGGCACGCTCGCGGTCGCGTGCCCGTTCTGCACCGTGATGCTCGACGACGGCGTCCAGAGCGCCGGCGCGGACCTTCGGGTCGTCGACGTGGCGACCCTGCTATCCGAGGCGATCGACGACGGCGGGTGATCGCGCCGCCGCGGCGGCGTCGAGCTCGGCTCGCGCGCGGGCGCGCGCCGCGGCATCCGTGCCGAGCGCGTCGAGCGCGAGCAGCGCGGCGCCGACAATCGGCTCGCTCGGCGATACCACTACCCGAGCGTCCGGCGCGACCCGGTGAACGCCTGAAGCAATCGTCTCGACCGCGCGCACCGAGACCGCCCTCAAGAGGCTCCCGCCGAGCACGACGTCGGGATCGTCCGCGGTCAGCTCCAGGCGCCCGATAGCGGCGACGGCGAACGCGGTCACTTCGTCGATCAGTCGCTCGACGATCGCCGCGGCGACTCCGTCCTCGTCGCAGAGGGCGAGCACGATCGGAGCCAGCTCACCGACCCGCACGGCCTCGATCTCTCCCACGTGAAACGCCGTCGCCACCTCGAGCGGGTCGCCGAGCCCGAAGTACTCGGGCACGGCTTCGCCGAGTTGAGTGCGCGGCCCGCGTCCGTCGGCGGCGCGCACCGCGGCGGCAAGCGCGGCGAGACCGACGTCGCGGCCGCCGCCCCAGTCGCCGGATTCCGGGCCGAACGAAAGGAACCTCGCCTCGCGTGGTCCCGAGCTCCGCCCAGCCGGAGCCACCCCGAGGCAGTTGATCCCCGTGCCGCACACGACCGCGATGCCCCAGCCCCGGTCGGTCCCCGCCCGCAGCAGCGCCTCGGTGTCGTTCCCGAGCACGAGCCGCTCGCTCCAGTGCAGCCGCTCCATCGCGGCGCTCAGCGCCGACAGCTCCTCGGGGAGGTCGACGCCGGCGAGCAGCAGCTGCGCCGTGGCCGCGAACGGGCGCTCGAGCGGACGCCCGAGACCCGCCTCGGCGATCGCGCTGTCGAGCAGCCCCGAGAGCACCTCGACGCAACCTTCCACACCCAGGTAGTACGCCTGGCTGCTCCCTCCCCGGACGAGCGAGAGCAAGGTCCCACTCGAGTCGAGCAGCGCGAGGTCAGTCTTGACGCCCCCTCCGTCGACCGCGACCACGAGCCGGCGGTCCGCGCTCACCCGGGCTCGGTTCCCCGGGCGAGCGGCAGCGGCACCTCGGGCGCCACCATGCGCTCGGTCAGACTGGACGCGAGCCGGTACTCGCGCACGAGTGGATTCGCCAGCGCCGCCAGCCGCGCGGCGTCGACGTCGCCGCTGGCCGCCGCGGCCGCGGCGAGTCGCTCATACGCCGCCACGTGCTGGACGAGACCGAGCAGCTCGGGCGCCAGCGGTTTCAGCGCCACCGGCACCGCCCCGCCGCTGCCGATCCGCGCCGGCACCTCGATCACGTCATCGTCCGCCAGCCCGGTCAACGCGCCGCCGTTGCGCACGTCGACCACCTGCACGTCTCCACTGTCGGTCACCAACGATCCGACGAGCGCCACGGCGGCCTCGCTGTAGAACGCTCCCCCGCGCTGATCGAGCAGCGCGGGCTTCTCGGCGAGCGCCGGATCGCGGTACATGTCGAGCAGCCGCCGCTCGATGTCCGCGACGGTGCGGGCACGCGGTGTCGTCATCTTCTGCTCCTGCACCACCTCACGCTCGGCGTAGAAGTAGCGCAGGTAGTACGACGGGATCGCCCCGAGCGCTTCGATCAGCGAGCGCGGCAGCCCGATCTCGTGGGCGAGCGCATCGCCAAAGCGATCGATCACATCTGGCAGGACGTCGTTCCCGTCGACCCACACCGCCCGGATCCAGGTCAGGTGATTGAGGCCGACCTGCTCGACGAGCACGCGTTCGGGCGGCACGCCGAGATGCGCGGCGATCTGCCGTTGGAAGTTGATCGCGACGTTGCAGAGCCCGATTGCACGATGGCCCGCGTCGAGCAGCGCCCGGGTCACGATCCCGACCGGGTTGGTGAAGTCGACGATCCAGGCGTCGTCGGCGGCGAGCTCGCGCGCCCGCTGCGCGATCTCGAGCACGACCGGCACCGTCCGCATCGCCTTGGCGAGTCCGCCGGCACCGGTCGTCTCCTGACCGACGCACCCGCAGGCCGCCGGGATCGTCTCGTCGCGCAATCGCGCCGCCTGGCCGCCGACGCGGATCTGGATCAGGACCGCGTCGGCGCCGTCGAGCGCGCGGTCGAGCTCCTCCGTGAGCTCGAGCTCGCCCGTGAAGCCCTGACGCTCGAGGATCCGCCGAGAGAGCCCGCCGACGACCTCCAACCGACCAGCATCGATGTCCTGCAGAACCAGCTGGCCCAGGCCCAGCCGGTCTCGCTCGCGCGCCAACCCCGACACGAGCTCGGGTGTGTACGTCGACCCGGCGCCGACCACCGCCAGTTTCATCGGGCCACCCCCCACGCCGCATCTCATCCCGCGACCCCCATCCCGTACCGATTGTCCGACGGTCGGGAGATGATCGCGGTCGCGAACTGCGTCGCCATCGCGAGCGCCTCGGGCCAGCCGGCACCGTGGGCGAGCGCGTGGACGAGTCCGGCGTTGAACGCGTCGCCGGCCCCGGTGGTATCGGCGACGTCGACGGCCGGCGCCGGGACCGCCATCTCGGTCCCGTCGGGTCCAACCGCGAAGCATCCACGGGGCCCTCGCTTGACTACGACCCACCCGCCTGACGCGGCCTGCAACTCGCGCGCCGCCTCGGCCGACTGTCCGGCGCGACGGTCGGCGAGCGCGCACGCCTCGACCTCGTTGGGGAGGAACACGTCTACCGAAGGCAGCAGTTCGCGGACCTCGGCCCGGCTTCCCGCGGAAAAGCCCTCGGGGTCCCACGTGGTGTCGAACAGCGTCCGAGCGCCATGGGCGCGCGCGGTGTCGAGCAGCCGGCGGGCCGCTTCGCCGCGCAGCCGCGGCGCGACGAAGTAATCGCAAAGGAGCAGGTTGTCGCAGACGAGTGCGTCGCCGGGAATCATCCCCGCCTCCCAGCGCGCGTTGACGCCAAGATAGGTCAGGAAGGTGCGGTCGCGCGCGGGGGACTCGAGCACAACCGTCAACCCGCTCGTCTCGCCCGCGATCACGACGAGCTCGTCGGCGAGTCCCGCGAGCGCGAGCTGGTCGCGCATCCAGCCCCCGAGCTGATCGTCGCCGATGCAGCCCATCAGCCGCACCTCCATGCCGGCTTCGACCGACGCGAGCGCGGCGTTCGCGCCGGCGCCGCCGACCCGTACGGTCGTCTGCTCGGTCAACAGCGTCCCGCCGGCGGGAGGCAGGTCGGTGACCGGGCTCATGACGACGTCCGCCTGAACGCACCCGATGATCGTCACCGTCGGCACGTCGAGCGACTTGCGCACGTCCCCGTCCACGACGCTACACCCCGCCGACAGCCTTACGAAAAGCTCTTGCCTTATCGCCGCCTCGGCGCCTATTCTTCCGCGTCACGTGCCGCATCGTATTCGTAAAGGATCCTAACCTCAATGCCTCGCACCGGCCGCGACGACGGCGCCCGCCGACCCGGACGGGCCGAACCCGACTCGCGCCTGAGCCTGCTGCGGGAGTTGGGCGAGCAGGCGGTGCTCGAGACGATCTTCCGCACCGGCCCGATCACGCGCCCGGAGATCGCGGCGGCCACCAACCTGTCCAAGCCGACGGTGTCGGCGGCCGTCAGCCGTCTCGAGCAGGGCGGGCTCGTGCGCGCGGCCGGTCGGCGCGCGGGCCAGCGCGGGCGCAACCCGGTCGCGTACGTCGTGAGTGCGCGGGCTGGGTTTGTCGTCGGCGCCGACATCGGCGGTAGCAATGTACGCGTCGCCGCGGCCGATCTGTTCGGCGAGCCGATCTGCGATCTCAAGAGGCCGACCGCGAAGGACGGGAGCCGGGCCGTCGGGGTCCAGGTCCTCGAGATGGTCAGCGAAGTGATCGACCAGGCCGGTGCCGTCCACGGTCGGGCGCTCGCGCTCGGAATCTCGTCCCCCGGGATCGTCGATCAGACGAGCGGACGGGTCACCTCACTGGCCTACAACGTGGTGCCCGAAGGCGGGTTCGATCCGCTCGAGGTGATCCGCGACCGGTTTGACCTGCCCGTGTTCGTCGAGAACAACGTCAACCTCGCGGCGGTCGGCGAGAAGTGGTTCGGCCTCGCCCGGGGCGTCTCGACGATGGTGTTCATCGCGATCGGCGCGGGCATTGGCATGGGGATCATCATCGACGAAGAGCTGGTTCGCGGGGCTCATGGCGCGGCCGGCGAGATCGGCTATCTGCCGCTGGTCGGCGATCCGTTCAACCCCCGGCACCGGTTGCACGGAGGATTGGAGGACGAGATCGGCGCCGCGGGCATCGTCGCGGCCTACCAGGACCGCCGCGGGCCGGACGACCCCGAGCTCTCGTCCGTGCACGACGTATTCGAGCTCGCCGGCGATGGGAATGCGGCCGGGCGCGCCGTGGTCGATCACGTCGCGTCGCGGCTGGGCACGGCAATCGCGACCGTATGCGCGATTCTCGATCCGCAGCTCGTCGTGCTCGGCGGAGGCATCGGCGCGAGCCCGCTGCTGCTGCGTCCGGTCCGCGGATCGGCGGCCGCGCTCGTCCCGATCACCGCGCGGATCGAGACCAGCCTGCTGGGTGAGCAGGCCGCGCTCCAGGGCGCGATTGCGGTGGCGCTGCACTCCGCGCGGACGACGCTGCTATCCGGAGGCGCCGCTCCGAAGACGCACCGGAACGTGGTGGCGATGGCGCCGCGGAGCCGATAGCCGGAGGCACGGTGATCACGACCGGTCAACGAACACTCACGGCGCAGCGGACGCCGGCGGCCGCGGTCTCCACGGCGGCTGATCGAGGAATTGGAAAGGGATCTCCGATCTGTCTTGTGGTTGAACCTCGGCAACCAGGCCGATATATTCCGCTTTTGTTTAGGTCTTTCCCAAATGATCTTGTCAGCTGACCGGTTTTGGGATGGTGGCGCCGCGGTGTCCGCTCGGATTGAGCGGCCGGCCGTCGGGGGTCTCGCCAAGCCGCGACTCAAGCCTGAGTTCGATCCCGCGCGGCGCCCGATGATCGGCACAACGCTCAGCGGGCGAGCGACGGGAGATGCGGGAAATCACGTATTCGCGGTCCGTTCCGGCACTGATGTCCCGGGCACCACGCGCTCGTACTTTGGATCGGGAATGTTCGAGATCCAGGAATCCTGGCCGCACACGAAGTGTCGGCGCCCCGGACTCAGCGGTAACGAGAGGAACTTTCGATGAGCGGTCAAATCAGGGAACGGAGGGTGTCGATGAAGCGCTTCCAATGGGTCGTGGCCGTAGCCGCGGTATGCATGCTGGTCGCCGCCTGCGGCGGGAGCTCGTCCAGCACCTCGTCGGCGACATCGACCTCGTCGGGGACATCGACCACGTCGGCCAACGCCGGCAAGGTCGGGGGCAAGGTCGTGATCGACAACGTCACCGGAGCCACCTGGACCTGTGGTTTCAATCCGTTCAATTCGTCGGTCCTCACCACCGGCGCGACGTTCGGCCTCATCTACGAGCCTCTCGAATACGTCAACATCCTCCAGAGCACCAAGCCTCCGACCCCGTGGCTGGCCAGCTCCTCGCAGTGGTCGAACGGGTACAAGACGCTCACCTTCACGATCCGCAACGGGGTGACGTGGAGCGACGGCAAGCCTTTCAGCGCGAACGACGTGGCCTACACGTTCAACGCCATGAAGAGCGACAAGACGATCGATCTCAACGCGCTCTGGACCGCGGATGGCGGTCCCCTGACCAGCGTGGCCGTCAAGGGAACAGACCAGGTCGTGTTCACCTTCAGCGCTGCGGCCCAACCGTATTTCTACTTCGTGGCGGATCTCACGCCGATCATTCCGCAGCACATCTGGTCGACGCTCAACCAAAGCAAGCTCTCGTCGTACACGGACACGACGCCGGTCGGCACCGGTCCTTACGTGATGTCCGCGTGCTCGGGTCAGAACGTGAAGTACCTGCGCAACTCCCACTACTGGCAGAGCGCGGCGGGCCATCCGGTTCCGCAGATCGCGGAAATCGACTACCCCGCGTTCCTGAGCAACACTCCGGGCAATCTGGCGCTCGCCCAGGGCCAGGCACAGTGGGGCGGTCAGTACATCCCCAACATCCAGTCCTTCTATATCGGGAAAGATCCGGCCCACCGCCACATCTGGTTCCCGCCGGTCGGCAACGTGTCGCTGGTTCCGAACCTGACCAACCCGCTCCTTGGCGAGCTGCCGGTTCGGCAGGCGCTCGCGTACGCCATCAACAAGGCCATGGTCGCCCGGCTCGGGGAGAGCGGCTACCAGCAGCCGGCCAACCAGACCGGCGTGATCACCCCCACGTTCCAGAGCTGGTCCGACAGTTCGCTCGCCCAGCCGACCTATGACCCGGCCAAGGCCGAGCAGATCCTGAACTCGGCGGGCTTCAAGAAGGGATCCGACGGCATCTACGCCGACAACAGCGGGAACAAGCTCTCGTTCACGATCAAGACGATCGCCGGCTACTCGGACTGGGACGCGTCGCTCCAGGTCATCACCCAGGAGCTGAAGGCCGTCGGGATCGCCGTCACCGCGCAGGATGAGAATTCCACGTCCTACGCCTCCGACCTCCAGGGCGGCCACTTCCAGCTCGCGTATGCCGGAAGCGGCGGCCTGGGGCCGATCCCGGGACCCAGTCCGTACTACGAGCTGCGTGGGGCCCTGTACAGCGGGAGCATCGGTTCGTATAACTTCGCCCGGTACAAGTCCGCGTCGACCGACGCCCTGTTCAATCAGTACGCCGCGGCGAGCCCGGCCCAGCAGCAGCAGATCATCGACAAGATCCAGCAGGTGATGGTCAGCGACATTCCGTTCATCCCGGTGACCGAGGGCGTCGACTGGTTCCAGTACGACACCACCGACGTCGGTGGGTGGCCGACAGCTTCGAACCCGTACGCGCAGCCGGCGCCGTTCAACTCGCCCGACAGCGCTGTTGTGGTGACGCACCTGTATCCGACGCACTGATGGGTGACGCCTCGGGTCAGGCTGAGAGGCGATGAGATACCTCGCGAGACGAGGCGGTCTGTTTCTGGTGACCCTTTGGGCCGCTCTGACCGTCAACTTCATCATTCCCCGCGTGATGCCCGGCAACGAGGCTCAGGCTGTGCTGGCCACCTTCCGGGGCGCCAACCCAGGCGCGCTGCACGCCTTGGAGATCCAGTTCGGCGTCAACGTGCATCAGAGCGTGCTGGCGAGTTACTTCCAGTACCTCGGGAACTGCCTGACCGGCCAGTTCGGCGTCACCGCGCAGGGCGTGCCGGTGATGACGGAGATCATGTCGAAGCTACCGTGGACGCTCGGGCTCGTCGGGGTGACGACCATCCTCGCGTTCGTGATCGGCACGGTAGCGGGCGTGTACAGCGCCTGGCGGCGGGGTGGACGGCTTGATGCCATCCTCCCGCCGACGCTGTTCATCGTCTCGACCGTCCCGGTCTTCTTCGTCGGCCTGCTTCTGATCTACCTGTTCGCGGTCAAGCTGAACTGGCTGCCGCTCAGCGGCAACTACAGCGTGGGCGCGACACCGTCGTTCACACTGCCCTTCATCTGGGACGTGCTCAAACACGCCATCCTGCCGGGCCTCAGTCTCGTGATCGTGACCGCTGGGCTGTGGGTCTACTCGATGCGCAACAACATGATCACCACGATCGCGGAGGACTACGTCAAGACCGCCCGCGCCAAAGGGCTCTCTAGCCGGCGGATCATGTACGACTACGCCGCCCGCAACGCGATCCTTCCCAATCTGACCGGGTTCGCGATGCAGCTCGGTTACGTACTTGGTGGCGCGATCGTAATCGAGTACCTGTTCTCCTATCCAGGCCTCGGCTATCTGTTCTACACCGCGTCGACCGATCATGATCTGCCGCTGATGCAGGGCCTGTTCCTCTTCTACACGCTCGCGGTGCTGATCTGCGTTCTGATCGCGGACCTGCTCACGGCGGTGGTCGATCCACGCACTCGAGAGGCGTGAGATGGCGACCGACGCAGCCTCGAACGTCGCGATCGCCGAACGACCCCCCGACACCGAGGAAAGGGCAGAGCCCCGCCGTTTGGTGCGCGCGGTTCTCGGCAACCGCAAGGCGGTCGTGGGAGCCGTGATCCTGCTCGTGATGGTGTTCGTGGCTGTGTTCCCGGGGCTAATCGCGCCGCACGACCCCCAGGCGACCGTAGGTCCTCCTAACGCATCACCGTCGTCGGCATACCTGCTCGGCACTACCCAGCTGGGTCAGGACGTTCTCTCGCAGCTGATCTGGAGCACCCGCCTGACCCTGTGGGTCACGCTCGTGGTCAGCGTGATCGCGACCTTCATCTCGATGATCATCGGGGTGACCGCCGCCTATATAGGAGGGGTCACCGATCGTGTCCTGACGGTGTTGATCGACGTCTTTCTGATCATCCCCGTGCTCCCGCTGCTGATCCTTCTGTCGGCGTACCTGGCACCCGGCACCACTTCTCTGATAATCGTGCTGACCATCACCAGCTGGGCGTTCCAGGCCCGTCAGCTGCGATCTCAGGGCCTGTCGGTGCGCAATCGCGACTTCCTGGTCGCGGCGCGCGCACGGGGAGAGCGGCCCATGTACATCATCCTGGTCGAGATCGTCCCGACCATGACCTCGCTGCTGGCGGCCTCGTTCCTCGCGTTGGCGGTGTTCGAGGTCGGGTTCGCCGCCAGCCTCCAGTTCCTCGGGCTGGGGAACGCCAGCCAGCTGATGTGGGGCACGATGCTGTACAACGCCCAACAGGCAGCCGCGCTCGAGTCCGGCAACGCGTGGTGGGCGCTGGCACCGGGGCTCGCCGTGGCCCTGATGGGAGCGGGCTTCGCACTTGTGAATTATGCGTTCGACGAGATCGGGAATCCCGCGTTGCGGCCGGTGAGGAGGCGGCGCCGTGGCCGACCCTCTACTTGAGGTCACCGACCTGTCGATCGAGTATCTGACCGACCGGGCGGACGTACATGCCGTGGATCGGGTCAGCTTTACGGTCGATCCGGGCGAGTTCCTGGGGATCGTGGGCGAGTCCGGCTGTGGCAAGTCGACGTTGCTATTCGGGGCAGCTCAGCTGCTTTCGCCTCCCGGCGCGGTCGCCGGCGGGACGGTCATCTTTCGTGGGCATGACATGGTGAGGATCAACCGGAATGAGCTACAGCACATGCGCTGGCGCGATTACTCGGTCGTGATGCAGAGCGCCATGAACGCGCTCAACCCGATGAAGAGCATCGGAGCTCAATTCAAGGACACCCTCCAGGCACACGGCACCGCTTCGAGAGCGGAGATTGAGCAGCGGTCGGCGGAAGTCCTGAGTCTCGTGGGCATCGACGCCGCGCACCTGGATAGCTACCCCCACCAGCTGAGCGGCGGGATGCGCCAGCGCGCGATGATCGCGATGGCGCTTCTGTTCACACCGCAGCTCGTGATGATGGATGAGCCGACTTCGGCGCTCGACGTGGTGGCCCAGCGGTCGCTGATGAGCAAGATCAAGGACCTGCAGCGGAGTCTTGGTTTCGCCGTCATCTTCGTGACGCACGACATGTCGGTGGTGAGCCGCTACTCCGATCGCGTGATCGTGATGTACGCCGGACAGATCGCGGAGGCGGCTCCGACCGATGCCATCTTCGAGCGGCCCCAGCATCCGTATACGCGCGGTCTGATGGACGCGTTCCCGTCGATCCGCGGCCCGCGCCGAACGCTGGCTGGGATTCCCGGAAGCCCCCCGGACCTCGCCCGGCCACCGAGCGGCTGTCGCTTCCATCCACGCTGCCCGGACGTGATGCCGCAGTGTGTGAGCCGCGCGCCGGAGCTGTACAACGTCGGCGATGCCTCGGTCCGGTGCCTGCTGTACGCGGAACCGGCGAAGGAGGCCGTCTGAGCAATGGCCACCCCGGCGAATCCGCACGACCGCAGTCGAGCGAACGGTGAGCCCCTGATCCGAACCGTCGATCTGACCCGCCATTTCCGGCTCGGTGGGATGTTCTCGAAGCAGGTGCTGCACGCCGTCGACGACTTCAATATCGCGGTTGACGAGCGCGAGATCGTTGCGCTCGTGGGCGAGAGCGGTAGCGGCAAGAGCACGGTCGCGCGGCTGCTGGCCCGGATCTATCGGCCCACCGGGGGGGAGATCTACTACCGCGGTCGGCCGCTGCGCAGCCTGCGCTCCCGGAAGGACGTCCTCGCGTACCGCGGCGAGGTTGCAATCGTTCTCCA
>Ga0335072_10013056_pt1 | contig 11846 bp, 11 predicted proteins | sample Lox_Sample_21_FD_206725 | JGI IMG/M metagenome (GOLD analysis project Ga0335072, IMG submission 206725) | Soil microbial communities from Loxahatchee National Wildlife Refuge, Florida, United States - Lox_Sample_2.1 | ecosystem: Environmental > Terrestrial > Soil > Wetlands | place: USA...
CGACGTAGCTACTCATTACCCAGCAGCGGCGATCCGCCACCTGCTCGGAGGACCGGTTGCCCAGGGAGGACAAGTCAGGTGCTTTGGGCGGGAAACGAGGCCCGCCGCACTGGACCCGCTCGGAGCCGACGGGCGGCGACGTTGCTGACGTAGGCTACCAAGCACTTGCTTGATTCCCCCGAGGCCGTTGATTCCCCGAGAGCTAGGCGAGCGCCGTGACCAACTCTCCGCAGACTGTGTGCGCGCTCCTGGAAGAGTCTTCGAAGTGGCACGGCGACCGCGTTGCGGTGATCGACGGAACCCTGCGAATGTCGTACGCGGAGCTCGCAGCTGAGGTGCGCACGATGACGCGGGCGCTGATGGCGACAGGCGTTCAGCCTGGTGACCGCGTGGCTGTCTGGCTGCCCAACACCGTGCACTGGCTGGTCGCGGCCCTGGGCGCGCACAGCGCGGGCGCGAGCCTCGTCCCGATGAACACGCGCTACACCGGTTACGAGGCGCTCGACGTCCTTCAGCGCACAGGTGCTCGGGTGCTGTTCTTGCCGGATCGCTTCCTTGGATCGGACTACCTGGCAGCGCTCCGCGAAGCGGCGGCCGCGCAGACCAACGCTGCGCAAGATCAGCACGGCGCGTCCGCATCAGGGCCTGTTCAGGGTCTGGATCAGCTAACGCTGGCGGTCTACGCGCCGCTCGCTGGCGGGGATGAGCCCCAGGGCGGTGGCCAGGAGCAAGCAGCGGCGAGTGGCCTGGAGACCTGGGACCACATGCTCGAGCGAGCAGGTGAAACCAGCGAGCAGTCGGCCCTCGCGCGGGCTGCGGAGGTGCAGCCCGACGACATTGCCGACATCATTTTCACCTCGGGTACGACCGGTGTGCCGAAAGGCGCGGTGTCAACGCACCGGCAGACGGTCGCGGTTGCCGCAGCGTGGGCCGAGCGGGCCCAGGTTAACGAGTGCGATGTCTACATGATCATCGCGCCGTTCTTCCACACTTTCGGCTACAAGGCGGGCTGGGTGGTGGCGCTGCTCCGCGGCGCCGCCATGCTGCCTCAGTTGACGTTCGACATTGACCACGTAGTCGACCAGATCGAGCGGGAGGGTGTGACCATTCTGCCGGGCCCGCCGACGATCTTCCAGGAACTCCTGGCGCACCCGCAGCGGGACGAGCATGACCTGTCCTCGCTGCGACTGGCCGTCACTGGTGCCGCGATGGTCCCTGTCGCTCTCGTCGAGCGGATGCGGACAGAACTGACCTTCGAGACGATCCTGACCGCCTACGGCCTCACCGAGGCTGTGGTGGTGACGATGTGCCGCCCGGGCGACGACGCGAACACGATCTCTGCCACGTCCGGGTGCGCGGCCGCCGGCTTCGAGATCCGCATCGTCGGGGACGACGGCCAGGATAAGGAGCCCGGGGACGACGGCGAGATCCTGCTCCGGGGCCCGAACGTGATGGCCGGCTATCTCGATGACCCGGAGGCAACACGCGCCGCGGTCGACCGGGACGGATGGCTGCATACGGGCGACGTAGGCCACCTCGATAAGCGCGGATACCTCACGATCACCGATCGCCTCAAGGACATGTTCACGGTTGGCGGCTTCAACGTGTACCCGGCCGAGGTCGAGAACGTCATCATGCGTCTGAATTCGGTAGCCGACTGCACGGTTGTGGGCAGGCCAGACGAACGCCTAGGGGAGGTCGGGCTGGCGTACGTTGTCACGGGCCCGGGGCAGAACCTGAGCGAGCAGGACGTGATAGCTCACTGCCGGGAGCAGCTGGCCAACTTTAAGGTGCCGCGCGACGTCGTGTTTGTCGGCAAACTGCCGCGCAATGCGGGCGGAAAGGTGCTGAAGGGAGACCTGCGCGAGCAGGCACGGGCGGCCATCGGGACCGGGAGCAGCCTTGGCTGACTACACCCGGCAGCCAGCGCACCCCGCGCTTCGGACGGCGATCTGCGATCTGTTCGGCGTGCAGTACCCGATCGTGCAGACCGGCATGGGCTGGGTGTCCACGCCAGAGCTGACCGCCGCCACGGCGAACGCTGGCGCGCTCGGCATCCTGGCGAGCGGCACGCTGACGGTGGCCGAGACCGACGCCGCGATCGGCCGCACCACCGAGCTGACCAGCGCGCCGTTCGGCGTCAATATGCGCGGCGACGCCCCGGATCTGGCCGAGCGAGCGCGTCTGCTGGTCAGGCACGGGGTGCGGGTGGCCTCGTTCGCGCTGGCGCCGGACGAGCGGGTGATCCGCTCGCTCAAGGACGACGGACTGATCGTCGTGCCGTCGATCGGGGCCAGGCGGCACGCCGAGAAGGTAGCGGCCTGGGGCGTCGACGCAGTCGTCGCGCAGGGCGGGGAGGGCGGCGGGCACACCGGCAGCGTTCCGACGTCGATCCTGCTACCACAGGTAGCCGCCGCCGTCGACGTACCGGTGATCGCGGCTGGCGGCTTCTACGACGGCCGCGGCCTGGTCGCCGCGCTGGCCTATGGCGCTGCCGGCGTCGCCATGGGCACCCGGTTCCTGCTGACCAGCGACAGCCCGGTGCCTGACTCGGTCAAGGCCGAGTACCTGACGCGAACCGTGACCGACACCGTCGTTACCTCCGTGCTCGATGGGGTGCCACAGCGCGTGCTACGGACGCCGCTTGTCGACCGCCTCATCAGTGACGGCCCGCTGGCCCGGTTGCGGCGCTCGGTCGCGCATGCTGTCCAGTTCCAGAAGATGTCTGGCACGCCCTGGCGGGACATCGTCGCCGAGGGGCTCGCGATGAAGCGCAGCCACGGGCTGAGCTGGACTCAGGTGATCATGGCTGCCAACACGCCGATGATGCTGCGGGCGAGCATGGTCGACGGCCGGACCGACCTCGGAACGCTGGCCAGCGGCCAGGTCGCGGGAGTGATCGACGACCTGCCGAGCTGCGCGGAGCTTGTCGAGCGGATCATCGCACAGGCCACCGGGGTGCTCGATGGACTAGTCGCTGGCGGAGCGGGCGAGACTGCGGCAAGCGGGACCGGGCGAAACGAGGCGGGGGGATGACCGGCTCCGCACAGAATCGCCCCGGGCCGGCAGCGCGGGGGGTTCCGGGGGGTCGTCCCACGGGGCCGGCAGCGCGGGGGGTTCCGGGGGGTCGTCCCCCCGGGCCAGCAGCGCGACCGCACCCGAGCCACGGATTGCTGGCCGGACGCACCACGCTGGTGACCGCGGCAGCCGGCACCGGGATCGGGTTCGCCGCGGCCCGGCGCTGCGCCGAGGAGGGCGCGCGGGTCGTGCTCAGCGACCGGCATGAGCGCAGGCTTGGCGAGGCAGCCGAGCGGCTGTGCGAGATCACTGGCGAGCGACCGCTAGCCGTGGTCTGCGACGTCACGTCGCAGCCACAGGTCGACTACCTCTTCGAGGCGGCGATCGCCGAGCACGGTCACCTCGACATCGTCGTGAACAACGCCGGCCTTGGCGGGGACACCCCCCTGGTCGAGATGACCGACGAGCAGTGGAGCGCGGTCCTCGACGTGACATTGACCGGAACTTTCAGGTGCACCAGGGCCGCCCTCAGGCACATGGTCCCCCGCGGCGCCGGGGTGGTGATCAACAACGCCTCGGTGATCGGCTGGCGTGCGCAGGCCGGGCAGGCGCATTACGCCGCAGCCAAGGCGGGGGTTATGGCACTCACCCGGTGCGCAGCAATCGAGGCCGCCCCGGCCGGAGTCCGGGTCAATGCGGTTTCGCCGAGCATCGCCATGCACCCGCACCTGGCGAAGGTGTCGAGCGAGGAGTTCCTCGCCGAGTTGTCAGCGCGCGAGGCGTTCGGCCGAGCGGCTGAGCCGTGGGAGGTCGCCGACGTGATCGTGTTCCTCGCCAGCGATTACTCCGCTTACATGACCGGGGAGGTCGTCTCGGTCTCCAGCCAGCATCCGTGACGGAGGTGTGAATGGCCATCACTAGCACGCTGGCCGGCAGCGTCATGGAGATCGTCGTGGATCATCCGCCGGTGAACGCGCTGCCGGCGGCCGGCTGGTTTGAACTGGCCGACGCGGTCCGCGCGGCCGGCGCGAGCCCGCAGGTGCGGGCAGCAGTGCTGCGGGCCGAGGGCCGGGGTTTCAGCGCGGGCGTGGACATCAAGGAGATCCGGGCCGACACCGGCTTCACGGCGCTGATCGCTGCCAACCGGGGCTGCTTTGCCGCCTTCGCCGCGGTGTATGAGTGCGCGGTGCCGGTGATCGCGGCGGTGCACGGCTTCTGCCTCGGCGGCGGCATCGGGCTGGCCGGCAACGCCGACATCATCGTCGCCAGCGAGGACGCCACATTCGGGCTGCCGGAGGTTGACCGGGGCGCGCTCGGCGCGGCGACGCACCTGTCGCGGCTGGTGCCGCAGCACAAGGCCAGGGCGATGATGTACACCTCGGCCACCGCGACCGCGGCCGAACTGCACGCGTTCGGCTCGGTGCTGCAGGTGGTGCCGCGCGAGCAGTTGCGCGCTGCTGCTTTCGAGATAGCTGAGCAGATCGCCGCCAAAGACCCCGCGGTCATCAAGATGGCCAAGGAAGCGTTCAACGGCATCGACCCGCGGGACGTCAAGCGCAGCTACCGGTACGAGCAGGGCTACACCTTCGAGCTTAACCTTTCAGGTGTCTCCGGCCGCCTGCGCGAGTCGTTCGGACACGTTGGCCTGGATAAGAAAGAAGGTGAGTCCGGTGGCTGATGACGTGGTCCGCTATGAGGTGGACGGCGCGATCGCGCGGGTGACGATGAACCGGCCGGAGTACGGCAACGCGCAGAACTCGGCGATGACGTATGCGCTTGACGACGCTTTCTACCGGGCTGCGGCCGATGACGACGTTGCTGTGGTGGTGCTGGCGGGGGCTGGCAAGCATTTCTCGGCCGGGCATGACATCGGCACACCGGGACGCGACATCGATACTTCCTTTGACCGGCGTGCCGGGCTGTGGTGGGACCACGTGGGCAAGCCCGGCGCGCAGAGCCGGTACGCCCGCGAGCAGGAGGTCTATCTCGGCATGTGCCGGCGCTGGCGCGAACTGCCCAAGCCGCTGATCGCGCAGGTGCACGGCGCGTGCATCGCCGGCGGGCTGATGCTGGCGTGGATTTGTGACCTGATCGTGGCCTCGGAGGATGCGTTCTTCGCCGATCCGGTGGTGCGGATGGGCATCCCCGGCGTGGAGTACTTCGCGCACCCGTGGGTGCTGGGACCGCGGCAGGCTAAGGAGTTCTTGTTCCTCGGCGAGCGGATCAGCGCCGCCAGGGCTTATGAGCTCGGCATGGTCAACAAGGTGGTGCCGGCCGGCCAGCTGGCGGGGGAGGTGACCGCGATAGCTGCCAAGATCAGCGCGATGCCGCCACTCGGGCTCGCGCTCACGAAAAAGGCAGTCAACCAGGCCGAGGACGCGATGGGCATGCAGGTCGGCATGGACTCGGTGTTCGGCTTGCACCACCTGGCGCACGCGCATAACGCCGAGGTCGGCGCGGACGCCCTGGGCGGCCACGACGCACGGTCAATGCGCGACGCCCGCCAGCGCGACGAAGCCGCCGGGAGCTGACCGGTGCCCGCACAGGTGCCCGACGCGGATGGCTTCCGCGCCGACGTCCGCGGCTGGCTATCCGCCAACCTGGCCGGCGAGTTCGCTCCGCTGGTCGGCAGCGGCGGTCCGGGCCGCGAGCACGAGTTCGTTCAGGAACGGATGGCCTGGGAACGGCGGCTCGGCGCGGACGGCTGGATCGGCCTTGGCTGGCCTGAGTCCGACGGGGGCCGCGGCCTGCCGTGGCGGCACCAGGTAATCTTCCACGAGGAGTACGCCAGGGCAGGCGCCCCGGCGCGCGTCGGCCACATCGGGGAGCAGTTGCTCGGGCCGACGCTCCTCATCTTCGGCACCGCGGAGCAGCGGGCCAGGTTCCTGCCCGGCATCCTGGCCGGTTCGCAATTGTGGTGTCAGGGCTACTCCGAGCCAGGTGCCGGCTCCGACCTGGCGGCGGTAACCACCAGAGCCCGGCTGGAGGGTGACCAGTGGCACCTGGACGGTCAGAAGGTGTGGACGTCGCTGGCCCAGTTTGCTGACTGGTGCTTCGTGCTGGCCCGCACCGACCCTGCTGCCGAGCGCCATCACGGCCTGTCCTGCTTGCTGGTGCCGATGCGGCAGCCAGGCATCGAGATCCGGCCGATCGTGCAGCTGACCGGCACGTCGGAGTTCAACGAGGTGTTCTTCGATGACGCCCGGGCCGCGGCTGCCGACATTGTCGGCGCTACCGGCGACGGCTGGCGGGTCGCAATGGGCACGCTCGCGGTCGAGCGCGGCGTGTCGACGTTCGGGCAGCAGATGGGCTTTCAGCGTGAGTTCGAGGCGGTACTCGCCACCGCGCGAGCGAACGGCGCCATCGACGACCCGGACCTGAGCGCGCGGATCGTCGAGGCGTGGGCCGGCCTGCAGGTCATGCGGTACACCGCCATGGCCACGCTCGGGCAGTCGGCGGCCGATTTGCCAGCCACTGCCGAGGTAGCAGGGACTGGGGCGAACATTAACAAGCTGCTCTGGGCACCGTGGCACCAGCGGCTGGGCGAGCTCGCGGTCGACGTCGCCGGCGCCGCCGCAGCGGTCGCCCGGCCGGGCTACGAGCTCGATCAAGCGCAGCGGCTGTTTCTCTACACCAGGGCCGACACCATCTACGGCGGCTCAAACGAGATCCAGCGGAATATCATCGCCGAGCGCGGGCTGGGCCTGCCGCGGGAGCCGCGCTGATGGAGTTCAAAGAGGTTGCCTGCCTGATGAGCCCGTCGCGGCGCGGGCGGCTAAGCGTCCTGGGCGGCGATGAACCTGGCCGGGATCTCGCCGCCGCCGTGCACGGCAAGGTCGGCACCGGTGACATACGAAGCCAGCGGGGAAGCGAGGAACAGGCAAGCCGACGCGATATCGCCGGGCACGGCCATCCGGCCCATCGGGATCGCCCGCGCGACGGCCGCGCCGCCGTCCTCGCCGTAATGCCGGGCTGCGTTCTCCGTCATGATCAACCCGGCGGTGATGTGGTTAACCCGCACTCTGGGTGCCCACTCCAGCGCGAGCGACCGCGTCAGCTGCACAAGGCCGGCCTTCGCGGCGGAGTAGGCCGCGCTGAGCGGCGCGGCGTGGTGTGCCGAAACGCTGCCGATGTTGACGATCGAGCCGCCGTCCTCCTGCTGCTGCATGACGGCGTTGGCGGGCTGTGACACGTAGAACGGCGCGAGAAGGTTCAGCGCCACGATCCGCTCGGCGAACCGCGGCGAGACCGTTGCCGAGTCCGCGTTCGGCGACCCGCCTGCGTTGTTGACCAGCACATCCAGCCGCCCGAATGCCTCGACCGCAGCGCCGATCACGGCCTTCGCCTGCGACGGATCTCTGATGTCAGCAGCGGTGAATACCGCCAGATGTCCGTCGGCAGCCGGCAGCCGCTCCGGCTCGTTCCGCCCGCAGACAAGCACGTCGGCGCCGGAAGCGAGGAAGGTCTCAGCGATGACCTTGCCGATGCCGCGGGTCCCGCCGGTGACGATGACCGCCTGGCCGGTGAAGTCGACTGGCCCGGTCCGCCCGACCCGGTCCATCTCAGCCAAGCCGCTCGATGATCGTGACGTTGGCCTGTCCGCCGCCCTCGCACATGACCTGCAAGCCGTACCGGCCGCCGGTGCGATCAAGTTCGTGCAGCAGCGTCGTCATCAGCCGCGCTCCTGTCGCACCGAGCGGGTGGCCGAGCGCGATCGCCCCGCCGTTCACATTCACTCTGCCAAGGTCAGCGCCAGTCTCGGCAGCCCAGGCCAGCACGACCGATGCGAATGCCTCGTTGATCTCGATCAGGTCGATGTCGGCCAGCGACATCCCGGCCCTTGCCAGCGCGTGCGCCGTGGCCGGTATCGGTGCCGTCAGCATCCACACCGGGTCGGCCCCCCGGACCGACAAGTGGCGGATCCGCGCGCGCGGCGTCAGCCTGTGCGTCCGCAGCCCGGCCTCGTTAACAAGCAGTAGCGCAGCGGCTGCGTCGGCGATGGAACTGGAAACCGCGGCAGTGAGCCGGCCGCCGTCGACAAGGGCCGGCAGCGACCGGATCTTCGCCCAGTCGGGCTGGCGCGGTGGCTCGTCCGCGGTAACGCCGGCCACCGGCACGATCTCGGCGTCGAACCGCCCCTCCGCAGTCGCCAGCAGCGCTCGCTCGTGTGACGTCACCGCGAACTGCTCCATATCGTCGCGGCTGATGTCCCACTTCTCGGCGATCATCTCAGCCGACCGGAACTGCGAGATCTCCTGGTCGCCGTAGCGGCGCAGCCAGCCGGCCGAGCCACGGAACGGGTCGGGGAATCCCAGTGAATGCCCGGCCGTCATCGCGTAGGAGATCGGGACCGCACTCATGTTCTGCACTCCGCCGGCCACGACGACATCCGCAGTGCCGGACTTCACGGCCTGCGCGGCGAAGTGCACAGCCTGCTGTGAGGAGCCGCACTGCCGGTCGACCGTGGCGCCAGGGACGTGGTCAGGCAGCCCGGCGGCAAGCCAGGCGGTCCTCGCGATGTCACCTGCCTGCGGCCCTACCGTGTCGACGCAGCCGAACACCACGTCCTCGACCGCCGCCGGGTCGATCCCGGTGCGGTCCACCAGCGCGGTCAGTACGGACGCGCCCAGATCGGCTGGATGAACCGCTGCGAGCCCGCCGCCGCGCTTGCCGACCGCAGTACGGACTGCGTCCACTATGTAGGCCTCGGACATGCTCCTGACCGTACCTAGCGCTTGCTCAGAAGGCTAGGACGCGGTGATGGTCAGCCGTTCTGCGCCCTCACCTTGACCGGGCCGTCTGCCTTCTTCCGCGTGCGGTCGTCCGCAGCGAAGCCGTGCAGGTACAGAGACGTCACGTCCTCCGCGAGCTGGCCCGTGGAGTACGGTCCGTCAGGCCGGTGCCACCGGATGGACAGCCAGACCGCGTCGCGGATCAGCCGGTAGAACACCCGTGGCGGAATGTCGTCGCGGAAGCTGCCGTCGGCCACTCCGGCCGCGATCACTTGCAGCCAGGCCTGCTGGATCTCCCCAGCCGCCGACTGGATGTTGCTGAAGCCCGGCATCTCGCGCAGGTACTGAGCCTCGTTCTGGTAGATAGCCGTCGCGTGCGGCTGCTCTTCGGCCACCTCGAGTGAGGTGACGACGAGGTCATGCAAGCAGTCGGCCGGGTCCTTGCCGCTGGCCAGCACCACGGCATACCGCGCTCTGATGGCGTCGAGGTACCTGGTCAGCACCTCGTCCACGATGGCGTCTTTGGACGGGAAGTGGTGATACAAGCTGCCAGACAGTACGCCTACCGCGTCCGCGATACCGCGCACCGTGGTCGCCCGCAGTCCCTTGCGGGCGAACATCTCCGCAGCGGTGGACAGGATCATCTCGCGTCGGTCCTGGACTTCTGCCATCTGCAGACCCTCCGGCGATAAGGTAAGCCGCAATCGCGGCGAGATGCCGGCCCTGCCTCTCGGCCATCTTACGTGGCGCTGACCAAACGCTTGCTTCCACTCGGCGCGCTCGTCCGGCTGGCCCGCGGGCCGTGCAGTCGAGCGCTGTACCGCAAACTTCCTGACCTGCACCTTTACGAGGAACCCGGTCCTAGGGTGACGCGAGTTCCGACCGGTCGTTCGGTGCGTTACGTTGTCCCCATGGCGCATGGTCCAGCCCGGAACGGCCGTTCGGCCTCGCCCGCGGCGCCACGTCGCGGGCGGCCAGGCTACGACCTGGAATCACTGCTCGCCGTTGCAGTCACAGTCTTCAACGAGCGGGGGTATGACGGGACCAGCATGGAGGACCTGTCGCGCCGGCTGGGCATCGCCAAGTCCTCCATCTACTACCACGTGGACAGCAAGGAGGACCTGCTGGCGCTGGCGCTCGACCGGGCGCTCGACGGCTTGTTCTCGGTGGCCGACGAAGTCAGGTCCAGCGGCGGCCCCGCGATCGAGCGGCTCGAGCGGCTAGTTCGCGGCAGCGTCTGCGTGCTAGCCGACCGGCTGCCGTACGTCACGCTGCTGCTGCGTGCGCGCGGTAACTCGGCCACCGAACGGCGGGCGCTAGCCAGGCGCCGCGAGTTCGACCAGATCGTGGCCGACCTGGTCGCCGAAGCCGAGCGGGACAGCGAAATCCGGCCTGATGTAGACCCGGCCATCACGGCCAGGCTGCTTTTCGGCCTGGTCAACTCACTCGTCGAGTGGTACCGGCCGGGCAGGCGCCCGACCCCGGCCAGCGAACTTGCGGACGCGGTGTGCGCGGTCGCGTTCGACGGGCTGCGCATCCGGGGCCCGGCACGCCAGGTCCAGGCGGCCGCAACGGCAGAGCACGGCGACATGAGAGCGGTACCACAGTGAACCTGAGCGACAGCGACCCGCGCCCGATCTTGCTCGTCGATGTCGACGGCGTGCTCAATCCGTGGGAAGCCGAGTTCTGCCCGGACGGGTTCGCCGAGTACGAATTCTTCCCCGGTGAACGGGTGCTGCTGTCGCCAGGCCACGGCGAGCTGCTGACGTCGCTGGCTGCCGCCTACGAGCTCGTCTGGGCCACCGCGTGGGAGGACAACGCAAACCGGTTCATCTCTCCGGTACTCGCGTTGCCGACGCTGCCCGTCATCGAGTTCCCGATCGACGGCCGGGACCCGCTGTTCAGGAAGCTACCCGCGGTAGCTGAGGCAGTCGGCAACAGGCCCTGCGCGTGGATCGATGACGTGCATCCGCGCGATCATTACGAGTGGGCCGCAACCCGGGGCGCGCCGACGCTCATCGTCGACATCGACCCGGCAGAAGGCCTGACCGCCGCGGTAGCCGAGCAGCTGGCGGAGTGGGCCGCCACGCTAGCCAGCCGTGATCGCACACCCTAGCGGGGGCCGTTTGCTGGCCTTCCGAGACCTATTCGCGGCTTTCGTCCCCGGCAACCAACTAGGGTGCGGGCGGGAAGGAACGTGCACGTGATACTCGACGAACTAGCTGTCCCGATCGTGCTGGCCCCGTTGGCTGGCGGGCCGACGACTCCACAGCTCGCCGCGGCGGTGAGCAATGCGGGCGGCCTCGGCTTCCTGGCGGCCGGCTACCTGTCCGCTGATCAGCTAGGCGGCAAGATCATGAAAGCCAGGGAACTGACCAGCGCCCCGCTCGGGGTAAACGTGTTCGTTCCCGGCGGCCCTGCCGCACCAGGAGCCGTCGCGGACTACGCGGCAGCGATCGCAGCCGAAGCTCACCAGGCGGGCGTCGAGCTCGGCCAGGCCAGATTCGATGACGACGACTGGGCAGCGAAGCTTGCCCTGCTGACCGCGGAACCGCCAGCTGTTACCTCATTCACGTTCGGCTGCCCCGATCCCGAAGTGGTCGCGGCCCTGCAGACAGCAGGCACCGAGGTCTGGGTCACTGTCACGACGCCTGCCGAGGCCGCGCTGGCTGCCGCGGCCGGAGCTAACGCTCTGGTCTTGCAAGGCAGCGAAGCCGGCGGGCACCGTGCCAGCTTCACCGACGACCCGGCGGAGGACGCCGGCGGCGGGTTCGGGCTGCTGGCGCTGCTTCAGCTAGTGCGCAGCCACACCACGCTGCCGCTGGTTGCCGCTGGCGGCATCAGCACCGGCGAAGGCATCGCCGCGGTACTCGCGGCAGGCGCTGCCGCGGCCCAGCTCGGCACGGCCTTCCTGCGCTGCCCCGAAGCAGGCACGTCCCAACTGCAGCGGACAGCCGTAGCGGCCGGGACCCCGACGGCGATGACGCGCGCTTTCACCGGCCGCCTTGCCCGCGGCATCCGCAACCAGTTCCTGGCCGACCACACTCACCACGCCCCGGCTGCCTATCCCGAGGTTCACTACCTGACCAGCCCGGT
>Ga0335072_10013057_pt1 | contig 11846 bp, 7 predicted proteins | sample Lox_Sample_21_FD_206725 | JGI IMG/M metagenome (GOLD analysis project Ga0335072, IMG submission 206725) | Soil microbial communities from Loxahatchee National Wildlife Refuge, Florida, United States - Lox_Sample_2.1 | ecosystem: Environmental > Terrestrial > Soil > Wetlands | place: USA: Florida...
GAGGCCGGCGTGGACTTCGTGATCGCCGAGACCATCGACTACCCTGGCGAGGCGCTGCTCGCGCTCGAGGCAATCAAGGAGCACGGCCTCGATGCGGTGGTCACGCTCACCATTCATCGCCAGCCCATCGTCCGCGGCGGGGACCCGGTCGGCGAGGCCTGCCGGCTCCTGCAAGACGCCGGAGCCGATGTGGTCGGCCTGAACTGCATCCGCGGGCCCGCCACCATGCTGCCGCTACTCGGTGAAATCCGCGCCGCGTGCGACGGCTACATCGCCGGCCTGCCGGTGCCGTACCGCACGACAGAGGCCGAGCCGACCTTCCAATCGCTCACCGACCAACAGTGCGACCTGATCCCCGGCGGGCGGCCGTTCCCGACCGCGCTGGACCCGTTCCTGGCCAACCGCTACGAGATGGGCGCGTTCACGACCGCGGCGGCCGCGCTGGGAGTCAACTACTTCGGCATCTGTTGCGGCTGCGCGCCCCACCACGTCCGCGCGATGGCCGAGGCACTCGGCCGTACCCCGCCGGCGAGCCGGTTCAGCGCGGATATGAGCCGGCACGCCTACTACGGCACCAGCGAACGGATCAGCCGGCATTACCAGGAGTTCGCCAAGGAGCTCTAGGAACCCTGGTGGGAGACGGGGCGTAAAAAACACTGATCTTGATTCGGCTTCGGACGCGGCTTTTATCTCCTCCGCCGGAGGTATGAGACTGGAGTCATGTGCTCTGCCGGGGATCGGTGATGTGGTACCTGATCGCCGCCGACGTCGTGCTCGTCCTCCACCTGCTGTTCATCGGGTTCGTGGTGGGCGGCTCGTTCCTCGCCTGGCGCTGGCCCCGGCTCATCTGGGTGCAGCTCCCTGTGATGGTCTACGGGGTGCTGGTGGAGCTGGTCGGCTTCGCCTGCCCGCTCACTGCGCTGCAGAACTATCTGCTCCGCGCCGGGGGCCGGGCCGGCTACCGGGGCGGGTTCATCTCGCACTACCTGATCCAGGTGATCTACCCGCCCGGCCTGACGCGCGGAATCCAGATCGGGCTCGGACTGTTCGTCGTGCTCGTCGCCGTGGTCGGATACGGCGGCTACCTGCGCCGGCACTGGCACCGGCAGGCCCGGGCGTGACGCCGGCACGTGCGCTAAGCCGCGGGCTGCCGCGGTTCGCGCCACATGCGCCAGATGGTAGGACCGTGGCCGAGTGCCCGTAGCTGCCCGATGACGCGGAAGCCGTTGCGTTCGTAGAGCGACAGGTTGCGCTCGTTGGATGATTCGAGGTAGGCGGGCATGCCATCGGTGTCCAGGCCGGTCAGGACCTCGCGCAGCATCTGGCTGCCCAGGCCATCGCCCTGCCGGTCGCAGCGGGTGCCGAGGTAGCCGAGATACCAGTGCGGCGCGGACTGGGTGGCGTGCAGGCGTTCGATATGCAGTTGGGTGCGCAGAGCGCGCAGCAGCCGGTGGCGGAACGCCAGCCCGCTCGGCCCGGCCTCCAGGATGATCTGGCTGAGCGGCATGTCCCAGGCTCCCGGCGCGGCCCAGAGCGCGGCGGCCGAGCCGTCGCCGGTGAGGTAACACGGCTTGCCGCTGCGCAGGTAGGCGCGGCTCATGCTGGTGAAGAACGTGCGCATCCGGTCGCCCCGGCGGCGCGCCTGCGGCGGGATCAGCCAGGCGAAGACCGGGTCCGCGGCAAACGCGTCGGCCAGCACCTCGCCAAGCAGGGCCGCCTCGTCGCGGCGGGCGGGGCGGACGGTCTGGGAGCCACCGCGGGGGGAGACCGTTTCCTGGGCCATCGGGCTGCTCCTTTCGTCCGGAGATAATGATCCTCGCACGCGCGCCGTCCGCTGCGCTTAAATCGTGATATGGACGCAACAGCGGGCTCGCTGATCACGGCCTTCGACGACGTCTGGGGGCGCCTCACCGGCCGGCTCACCGGGCGTCACCTTCCACCACCGAGCGGATGGTGGGCCGGTTCCCGCTGCGCCGTGAGCGGCGGTGCTCTTTCTTCCTTGCCACCTGCCAGGCCGATTCCAGCAGGTCGTTCAGCTCGTGAATCTGCCCTCTGAGCTGTTCGTTGTCGGGTGACAGATGCTCGGTGGCGGCCCGCTCCAGGTCGGTCGCCAGTGCCGTGATCCGGTCGATGGCGCCGACCAGATCGGCCTCGTCGTCGGGAACGTAGCCGTCGGTCCGCAGACGATCGATGGACTGAGAGATGTTGCGCTGCATCTTGGCGATGTATTCGACCGTGGTGACGATCTCGGCGATGCTCCGCTCGGTCACCGTGCCGCCCGCGAGGGCGCGAACATCGGCGCTGGTCGCGATGGGGCTGTCCACCGCCCCGTGATCGAGGGCGTGCCTTAGCTGGGTGACGATGCCGCGCCGGCACTTGTCGGAACTCTTCAAGCTGGTGGAGTCGAAGAAAATGGTCCGCATCTGGGCGATGTCAAAGGGCAGCTTGCAGTCGTTCTCGGCGATCAGCGCGACAGGCAGCCGCGCCGTGTGGCGTACCGCGAGCTCGTAGAAGACGTTCGGGTTGAGGCCGGTGAGGTCCGCGACGGCCGCCCGCGCCCCGAGAACGTGATCGATCACCTGAAGGTTGATCTGCCCGGGTTCGGCGAGCTGGTCGCCGCGGACCGCGCTGAGACCAAGTTCCTCCGCGGCCCGGCCGATGATGAACTCGAGCACATCGTCGGCGCGCTCGCGCTCCGGCGATCCCTCCGCGCCGATGGGCGAGATGACGAAGCACTCTTTATCCAGCTCGGGCAGGGTATTCGGCAACGTGGGTCTCCGGAGGTGCTGAGTTAGCTCGGTTGCGCTTCCAGGTCGCGGTCGATCCGCTGCCAGTCGTGCAGCGCGGTCACGTCTGGGTGACTGGCGCCGAGGACCCGGCTGAGGCCCGCGATGACCTGTGCCCGGAGCTGGTCGCCTTCTGACTCCTGGCCGGCCTGGTGCAGGGTGACCGCCAGATTTCCCCGGCACGCGAGGGTGTCTGGATGATCATCGCCGAGCGCCTCCTGGAGCTGCGGGATTGTCTGTCGCTCCATCGCTTCGGCCGCGTCGAGATCCCCGGCGTCGCCGTGACAATTGGCCAGGTTGATGGTGGTGCACAGCACGAGCGGGTGACTGTCGCCGAGCTTTCCGCGCATCCTTCGCACGGTGTCATCGCCAAGCCGGACGGCTTCGGCGAGCGGGCCACCGCGCCGCAGGTAGCACGCCAGGTTGTTCGCGGCCATCAGCGTGTTTGGATGATCATCGCCCAGGCTGGCCTGGTACGCGTCCCTGACCTTCGTCACCAGGTCCATCGCGGCCGGCAGATCATCAAGCCCCGCGTAGCTGCCGGCGAGGTTGAGCGCGCACGACAGGGCGGCCGGTGCCGTGCTGCCGTAGCGGCGCTTGCACCGGTCGTAGCTTTCCCGGGCGAGATCCACCGCCTCGCCGCCGTCACCCGCCCGGCGCAGGGACACCGCAAGGCTGGTGGCGGCGCGCAGCGTGCAGACCATGTCGTCGCCCAGGATCGCCTGATACCTCTCCCATGTGCCGCGGGCCATGTCGGCGGCGTCTCGGAACATTCCCGCCGCGCGCAGGTCCAGAGCCAGGCCTTCCTCGGACAGCAGGGTGCTGGGGTGGCCCGGGCCGAGCACCCGGCGCCGCCGGTCCAGCGTCTCCTGGTCGTAGCGGCGCGCTGCGAAGTAGTCCCCGGTCACGCGCAGCGACGCGGCGAGGCCATGAGCCGCGGTCAGCGTCCGGGAATGATCCTCTCCGAACAATTCCTTGAGGTTCTCGTAGGTTTCCTGGTCCAGCGCGAGTGCCAGCCGGAAATCGCCCAGCGCGCGCGCGTCGTCGGCCAGCCCGCCGGCCGTCATCAGCGCATGCGGATGGTCCGCGCCCAGCGTCTCCTGCTGCCGCTTCAGGACGTGGGAGTCAAGGTCGCGGGCCTCGCTGAGATGGCCCTGAGACCGCAGGACGTTGGCGATCTCAAACTGGAGCAAGAGCGTCTGCTGGTGGTCGCGGCCAAGCTGGCCTGACCACACTCGCTCCAGATCCCGGGCCAGGTTCAGGCCGAGCTCGAACTCCTCGTTATGCCAGCGGTACCTGACCAGGTCGATGAGCAACTGGCGGGTCCGGGGGTCGTCGCAGTGCTCCGCCGCTGACGGCGCCAGGTGAGGCCAGATGATCTCGAAAGCAGCCCAGTTCGCCGGGTCATCGGTGTCCCCAGGCCGGGCGCCGACCAGGATCTTGTGCACCTCGTGCCGTGCCTCGGCCTGGTCCGGCCCGCTCATCTGGTCCCGGATCACGGCCTGCACCAGCCGGTGCATGTGCAGAGAGTTGCTGCCCTGGTCCAGCCGCACCAGCGCGAACCGGCTGATATCCCGGATCACCCGGCCCAGCATCAGCTTCTCGGTCAGCGTCGCGTCGAACGGCAGCAGCGACTCGTTCATCTCGTAGCTGTAGAGCAGGTCCAGCGAGATGGGCCCGGGCGACAGGAACGCGCAGAGCTGCAGCAGCCGGACCGCGGCCGACGACCGCTCCTTGAGCCGCTCGAATGACAGGTTCCACGTCGCCACGGCCGGCGTCGGATAGTCGGTCGGCTGGCCCAGGGCCAGAATCCGGGTGGACTGGGTGGCCAGTTCGTCGATGTAGCTGCGGGCGGGCATGCCGGTCTGCTCCAGCCACGCGCTGGCTTGCTCGATGGCCAGCGGCAGATGCCCCAGTGCGTCGGCGATGACCTCCGCGTCGTCCACGGCCAGTTCGGGCACGTGCCCCTGCAGGTGGGCCAGGCTCTCTTCGGCGGTGAACACGTCGACCTCGAGCGTCTGCGCGGAGTGCGCCCAGGTCGTGTTGCGTGAGGTGATCAGGACATGCCCCACTCCGGTTGGCAGGTAGGGCTGGAGCTGTTCAAGATCGTCGGCATTGTCGAAGATGAGCAGCCAGTGCGAGGCGCTGTCTTTCCTGAGGGCGCCCAGGACCGCCTCGGCGGCCTCGGCCACGCCGCCGCTGACGTCGAGGCTCAAGGCGCGGGCCAGGTCCGCGAGCTCTCCGGGGATGTTCTCGGCACGTTCTGACGGGACCCACCAGATCAGGTCGTAGTCACCCATGAACCGATGCGCGTACTCCAGCGCGAGCTGGGTCTTGCCCACGCCACCGAGCCCGGTGAGCACCAGTGGCACCGCCACTCCGACGCTGCTTCCGGCGAGCTTGTCGCGCAGCAGTTCCAGGGTGGCGCCGCGCCCGGTGAAATCGGCGTTACGGGCGGGCACGTTCCATGTCGGCGGGATCGTGCCCGGGAAGCGCGGCCGTCCGGCGGCGTGATCCCGCAGGCCGCCGCCCGGCACGGCCGAACGGTCGAGCGCCCACAACAGCCTTGCCTCGGCCTGCGCCGCGTCCATCCGGGCCAGGTCCACCATGGCGTGGTCGCGGAACGCCTCGGGAATCCGGATGTCGCTGACCCGGCAGGGGATGAGCGCCCCGTTGCCAGCCGCCACGTTCTTGGCCGACAGCTTCATCCAGACCGTCCTGGCGTCCGGCGAGCGCACATAGGCGGACGACAGTATGGCGATGGCCATGGACGCGTTCTGGAGTTCGTGCTCGGCCTCGATACTGCGTGCTACCCAGCCGGGTCGCGAGGCCGCCCCGGTCGCCGTGCTGCGCGGCAGGACACGGAGGCCGGCGCGGGTCAGCACGGCATCGATCCAGTCGGCCCACATGCGGTCTTCCGGGGCGTAGCTCAGGTAGACCTGGGTGGCGGAGACCGGCTGCCGTCGCGCGAACGCGTCCTTGTACCGCAGTCGCAGGTCCTCGGGAATCGGGAACAGGCTGCTGACCTGCCCGGCGGTGATGGCCACGGTCACCCGCTCGAATGAGGACAGCAGGGACGCGGGCGAGCCCGGGTCATCACCGAAGGTGGCCAGCGTTTCCTCGAACGCGTAGAACGGCTTGTACGGAACTTCGACCGAGGCCCAGTACCGCAGGCTGTCCTCCGCTGGCATCCCGGCGGGGAAGCCCTCGAACTTGATCCTGGCGTGCGCCCGGCCGACGTCGACCTTCTCTTTCTCTCCGCCGTCGATGCGCATCGGGACCGGCAGTATCCGGATACTGCGATCCCGGTAACGCTCGCTGATCTGGCGGGCCACGGTGGCCGCTCCGTCGATGCTCTGGTCGCTGAGGGTGAAGCAGATGACCAGGACGTCGGGAAGCTCGATCGTGCAAATGTCGGCAGCGTCGCTGAGCCCCGGACGGCTGTCGATCAGCACGTAGTCGTATGTCTGCTTCATGTCGTCGCGCATCGCGCGGAAGAACTGGCCGCCGCCGAGCCGGTCGTAGAAGTTGTCCCAGTCGAGCGAGCAGACCGCGGCCGAGTAGTCCTGGTCCTGCCGGCCAGCCGAGATGAAATCCAGCGCGCCGTTGCCAGGAAAGGCCCACTCCAGCGATACCGCGTGCCGATCGACCTGCGCGTGTTTCTGGACCCAGCCGTCATCTTGAGCAGCGGGGTCCATCGCGGCCGTCGTGTAGTCATCAATTATCTCGATCACACCCGGGGTCGCGGCCACCGTTGATGAGGCGAGGAACGGATGAAAGAACCGGTGCAGCCCCGGCGACTCAAGGTCCCAGTCGACGATAAGAACGCGCTTTCCGTTGCTGGCGAGGATCCAGGCAACGTTGGCCAGCGCCATCGTGCGTCCTGTCCCGCCCTTGTAAGAATAGAACGTGATGACCTGGCCACGGCCTGGCTCGCTCATCCGGTGTTCCCGAGATCGTCAGAATCGGGCCTGAAAAGCCGCGGACGTTCAATGATGGGGCCGGAAGGCGGATGCACGGCCGCGCCCTTTCGGAACCGCTTGAGCATGATCATGGTCATTTCGGGCAGCAACTGGGCGAAGTCCTCCAGGCTGGGGATTCCGCTCGCGGCCATCAAACATCGCCGCGGCACGCTGGCCAGCCTGTCACCCAGCCGTTCGGCCAGTCTCGCGCGCAGAACGTCATACATCTCGTTGAGTTGTCGATCCTGGCTGCTCCAGGGAATCAGCACGCTGACCCAGGGATCCTTGATCTGATTCAGCATTCTGAGCTGCTCTGCGTGGCTGTCGGACACACTCACCCACGGATCAACCAGGCACAGGGTGGGCGGCATTTGCTGCCCGTTGCCGGTCCAGGTCCCTACGTCGTCGCCGAAGGTTCCGACGACAGGCTTGCAGTCAAGGCAGTTCCTGGCCAGGTCCTGGGCGTACTCGGCGATCGGCGTGGGGTAGTCCGGCTGATACGGACTCCAGGCTTGCGGCGTGGCGCCGTAGTGGCTCGCAGATATACCAGCCGGAAGCGTCGAGGTGTCGTGGGCCAGCACGGCAATCTGAACCTGAGGGTCCACGGTGCGCCGCGCGCTGGTCGGGCCGAAAGCGCTGGGCAGCGACTCAAAGTCCGACGTCGTCACGCTGCGCAAGGAGCTGTCGTCGGACAGGACGGCTGACCGGTCAGCAACAGCGATGATTCGCTCGGCAAGCCGGTGGACCGCCCTTTGGTAATCGGTACGATAATTCTGCAGCTTCATGATTCCGTAGAAGCCTTCGGTGTTGTATCGCTCGCCCAGCTGGCCCTGGTCGAACTGCACCGTCTGGGCGACGGGCGGGAGCCTGTCCCGGTCGAGCCTTGTCCACAGGGCCGGCACGATCGCCTCGGCGAGCTGCGCGCCGCGGGCTCTTGCCGTGATTTCACGCCGGGCAAAGGCAAACCATTCCCGGCCACAATAATCGCTCTCGAAATAACGCCGAGAGTACAGCGGCACGAACACACGGCATGTGGCGAGCGCGTCGGTAATCTCCGGTCCCCACGCGGAGCCGAGTTTGTTCTCCCGGTCCATGAACCCTGCTTCATCGGGCAGGGCATCAGTCATCTGCAGAATTATTTCGCAGAGATCTTTGTAGAGCTTGTAGACCCAGCGGTCGGGATCGTCACGATCGGCGGGGTCGCGTTTGGGCGTCCGGGCATAGCTCAGGAAGAAATATGGCCTGACGTCCCGGCCCAAAGCCATCGATGCCCTATCCCGTCGCGCACCACACCGCCGCAGGAACCGCAAGGATCATTGGTCTCCCGAAGCGGCCCGGGAAAAAATCCTATAGGCGAACGTCATGCGTGACTAGGCGACCCGCGAGCCGATAAGGACGGCGGGCGCGCCCGCGTCGCGGCGGTCCGGGAATGTCAGCCCCCTGCTGTAGTGTCGAACTGACAATCGAAGACCGGCACGGAGGTTGATCTCGACCATGTGCTTACCCGGCCATCCGCCCCCCGCTCCGACAACCGCTGCCCAGGCGGTCGCGATGGCGCGGGCGGGGCTGGCGTGGCTGGCGGCGGCGGACGCGACCGCCCTGACCGGGGCCGAGCAGGCCGAGTGCCTGCGGGGGCTGGAGCGGGCCGAAGCCGTGCACACCGCTGCGCGGGCGCGGGTGCTGGCGGCGTTCTGCTCCGGCGGCGGGTACGAGGATGACGGGCACGGTTCGGCGAGGACCTGGCTGAAATGGCAGACCCGGATCACGCCGGGCGCGGCGGCCGGTGCGATGGGATGGATGCGGCGTCTTCGTCACCACCCGGCGGTTGGCGAGGCGCTGGCCGCCGGGCGGATCTCTGCCTCCTGGGCGCGGCAGTTGTGCGAATGGAGCGACCTGCTGCCCGAGCAGCACCGCGGCGACGCCGATGAGATCTTGCTGGGTGCCGCGGCGGCCGGTGCGGACCTGGCCGGTCTGGGCGCCCTGGCCGACGAGATGCGCCGCCGCCTCGCCCCGCCCGACCGCGACGATGACGGCTTCGATGACCGGCGGCTGCGTTTGGAGACCACGTTCCGCGGCGCCGGGAAACTCGACGGCGACCTGACTCCCCGTTGCGCCGCGGCGCTGCAAGCGGTGCTGGACGCCCTGGGCAAAAAGGCCGGCCCGGAAGACATCCGGACCAAGGGTCAGCGCGCCCACGATGCGCTGGAAGAGGCGTGCAGGCGGCTGATCGGCGCCGGCGGGCTGCCTGACCGGGCCGGCCAGCCCACCCAGATCGTGCTGCACGCCAGCCTCGACCAGCTCCGCGGCCTGCCGGGCGCGGCCCCGGCCGAGGCAGCCTGGGGTGCCCCGGCCGCGCCGGGCGATGACTGCGACGCGGCGATCGTCCCGGTCGTCACCGGCCACGTCGATCCCGACGTTCTCGACCACCTCGCCGCCGCCCTGCTGGACCGTGTCTCCGGCCGGAGCGTCCGGGCCGGCCGCGCCGCAAGGCAGCGGGTGATCAAGGCCGCCGCCGATCTGCTGTCCGGCCCGAGCGGGCTGGCGTCCTACCTGCGGACCCGGCTGGCACCCGACGTCGTGGCGTCGGTGAGCCTGCCTCTGGATGTCGGCGCTGTCACCGAGAGCATCCCGGTCCACTTGCGCCGCGCCGTCGCCGTCCGCGACCGGCGCTGCCGCTGGCCCGGCTGCGACCAGCCCGTGGCGGCCTGCCAGCCGCACCACATCATCCCCCGCGCCCACGGCGGCCCGACCTGCCTGACCAACCTGCCGCAGTTACCACAGCCACAGCCCGCCGACCCGCGCCGCCGCCTGAACGGCGGGCCCGGACCCGAGGACGGGCGGGGTGACGCACCGCGAGGCTCACGCCGAACCGCGCTCGACCAGCTCGCTGCTGAGCAGGACGTGCACCGGCTTGCGCACCCGCCCGGCTATCTGGTCGTCGAGGATCTGCAGGGCCTCGAGCGCGGTCTGCTCGATCGGGTTGCGCATCGTGGTCAGGGCCGGCTCCACCATGGTCGCCGCGGCCGAGTCGTCGAAGCCGACCACGGCCACGTCCTCGGGCACGCGCCGCCCGGCATCGCGCAGCGCCTGGATCGCCCCGACCGCCATCAGGTCCGAGGCCACGAAGAGCCCGCGCAGCTCCGGATGGCGTTCAAGGACCTCCTGCGCGCCGAGCCGCCCGCTTCGCAGCGACCAGTCACCGGCCGCAACCAGGCCGGGACGGAATCCGTCCGCGATCGCCCGCCGGTAGCCATCGAACCGCTCCCGCCCGCTGCTGGTGTGCATCGGCCCTGTCACGGTCCCGACCGCCCCGCCGACGCGGTCGACCAGGTAGCTCACGACGGTGTACGCCGCCTTCTCGTCATCGATCGCGACCCAGGAGAAGGCGTCCTCGAATCCGAGCGGCTTGCCCAGCACCACGAGCGGCAGCCGGTTGGACAGCAGTTGCCCGAGCAGCGGCTCTCGTTCGTGGGTCAGCGCGAGCAGCGCCCCGTCCACGTGACCGAGCGTCAAATAGTCGCCGAGGAAGTTCTCCTCCTCCTCGTCCTGGGCCGTTGTCATCAGCAGGTGCCGGCCGTTCTTGCGTAGCTGGCGCGAGAACACCCGCACGAACAGCCCGAAGTTCGGGTCCTCGAACAGGCGTTCATCACGCTCGGAGATGACGAACGCGATCGAGCCGGTGCGGCCGCTGGCCAGGTTCCTCGCCGCCTGGTTGACCGAGTAACCGAGCGCGTCGATCGCCGCGTTCACGGTGTCGAGCACGGCCGGGCGCACGTTACGGCCGCCGTTGATCACCCGGGAGACCGTGCCGCGGGACACCCCGGCCAGCCGGGCCACATCCTCGATCGTCGGCCGCCGTGCGTGCTTGTCGCCTCCGGCCCCCACCCACCTCCCCTTTCCCGGCCCTGGGCGAGCCCAGCTCACCACGAGTGCATCCTAGCCGCAGGGCAGCGCGTTTGTGCTCGCTCCCAAACTCGCCATTGCACGTGATAGCCGATGCTGTTAAGGTTCCCGAAACAATGTTTGGGAACGCTCCCAAAGTTATCGTTTGCCATGGTGTCGTCTGCTCTACAGCCGTCCGCGACGGTTTGAAGGGATCTAACGCCCCGGCTCCCCCCAGCCTGGGCAGTTCCAGGAGGTGGCCGCACATGACGTCGTCGATCCCCAGATCCCGGTACCGCAACAGACTCCTGGTCGCCTCGGCCGCGGTCATCGCGGGCGTCCTCGCGCTCGCGGCCTGCAGCAGCGGCGGCAGCGGCAGCGGCGGCACCGCGGCGCCCGCCGCCGGCGGCAAGGTCACGCTGACGTTCTGGTCCTGGGTGCCCGGCATCTCGCAGTCGGTCGGCCTCTGGAACAAGAGCCATCCCGATATCCACGTGAACCTGAACGAGGTCACATCGGGCAACGCCGGGAGCTACGCCAAGATGTTCAGCGCCCTGCAGGCCGGTAACGCCCCCGACCTCGGCCAGATCGAGTACGCGACGCTGCCGAACTTCGAGCACGTCGGCGGCGTGGTCAACCTCGCCCCCTACGGGGCCAACAGCGTCAAGTCCGACTTCGTCCCCTGGACCTGGGCGCAGGTGACCCAGGGCACCGCCGTCTACGCGATCCCGCAGGACACCGGGCCGATGGGGCTGTTCTACCGGGCCGACCTGTTCAAGCAGTACGGCCTGGCCGTGCCGGCCACCTGGGCGCAGTACCTGAGCGACGCGCAGAAGCTGCACGCCGCCCACCCGGACGTCTACATCACCGCGTTCCCGGCAAACGACGCCCAGTGGTTCGCCGGCCTGGCCTGGCAGGCCGGGGCGAAGTGGTTCGGCACGTCCGGCGACACCTGGCTGACCGGCATCGACGACTCACCCTCGCAGCAGGTGGCCGACTTCTGGCAGCGGCTGATCAGCGACCACCTGGTCAAGGTCGAGCCCGACTTCGCTTCTGAGTGGTACAAGGATCTGTCCGACGGCACGCTGCTCACCTGGCCGACGGCGGTCTGGGGGGAGAACACGCTGGTCACCAACGCCGCCCCGACCAAGGGCGACTGGCGGGTCGCGCCGATGCCCAACTGGGGCTCCACGCCCGCCAACGGCAACTGGGGCGG
>Ga0335072_10013058_pt1 | contig 11846 bp, 10 predicted proteins | sample Lox_Sample_21_FD_206725 | JGI IMG/M metagenome (GOLD analysis project Ga0335072, IMG submission 206725) | Soil microbial communities from Loxahatchee National Wildlife Refuge, Florida, United States - Lox_Sample_2.1 | ecosystem: Environmental > Terrestrial > Soil > Wetlands | place: USA...
CGAGCAGCTCGCGAACGAGCTGCACCTGCCGATTATCCGGCTGATCGAGGGCACGGGCGGCGGCGGCAGCGTGAAGACCCTGGAGCAAACCGGGCACACCTACGTGCCCGTCAACCCCGGCTGGGATTACGTCGTGGACAACCTGTCGGTGGTTCCGGTGGTCGCGGCCGGGCTCGGCCCGGTCGCGGGCCTCGGTGCCGCCCGGCTCTGCGCCGCTCACCTGTCGATCCTGGTCGAGGGCACGGCGCAGCTGTTCGTGGCCGGTCCGCCGGTAGTCAGCTCTGGTGTGGGCGAGCAGGTCGACAAGGAGCAGCTTGGCGGGTCGCGAGTGCACGCCAGGAACGGCGCCGTCGACCTGATCGCGGCGTCAGAAGCCGAGGCGTTCACCCTCATCAGGAGGTTCCTGTCCTACCTGCCGCCGAGCGTCTTCGAGCTGCCGCCGGTGGTGGCGAACGCGGACCCGGCCAGCCGGCGGGCGGACGAGCTGCTCGCGGCCGTGCCGCGCGACCGGCGCCGGCCGTACCGGATCCGCCCGATCCTGGCCGCCGTCTTCGACACCGGGTCGGTCATGGAAGTCCAGCGCTACGGCGGCTCGATCGTGACGGCGCTGGCCCGGCTGGACGGCCACCCGGTCGGCGTGGTCGCCGGCGACACGTACGTGGCCGGCGGCTGCCTGACCGTCGAGGCCGCGGAGGCCGTGACCCGGCTCGCCGATCTCTGCTCAGCGTTCCACCTCCCGATAGTGACGTTCACCGACCAGCCGGGACTGCTGATCGGCACCAGGGCCGAGCAGCGCGCGACGATCCGGCACGGGGTGCGGGCGATCGCCGCTGTTTACCAGGCCGCGGTGCCGGGCGCCGAGATCATCGTGCGGCGGGTCTTCGGCGTCGGCGGGGCAGGCCTGACCAACCGGCACCGGTTCACGCGCCGCTGGGCCTGGCCCTCGGCCGACTGGGGCTCGCTGCCGGTCGAGGGCGGCATCGAGGCCGCCTACCGCGCCGACCTCGAGCAGGCCGATGACCCGGCCGCGCTGCTGACCGAGATCCGGGCCAGGCTCGATGCGGTACGCAACCCAATGCGGACAGCCGAGCGGTTCGGGATCGAGGAGATCATCGACCCGCGGGAGACCAGGCCCTTGCTGTGCGACTGGGTCCGCGACGCTTACGCGGCGCTGCGCGGCAGCCCGCCCGGCCGGCCGGCGTTCGGGCTGCGACCCTGACATGAGCCGGTTTGCGGGGTGGTGCCTGGGCGCGGCGGTGCGCGCCAGCCTGCTCATCAGTCCATGGCCGGCCGCCCTGGCGGTACGCAAGATCTTCGCCGCCGGCGGCGCCAAGACTGCCGCAGCCCTGGATAAGCACGCACCCGCGACTGTGATCGGGGTCATCGACGAGCGCTACGGCGCCGATCCCGACCTGCTCCTGGACATCTTCCGCCCCGCGGCGGCGACCGGGCCGCTGCCGCTCGTGGTCTGGGTCCACGGCGGCGGTTTCGTCGGCGGCACCAAGGATGAACTCGCCGGCTACTTCAAGCTCCTGGCCAGCGGCGGCTTTGCCGTCGCCGCGCCCCGTTACTCACTCGCCCCCGGCCACCGCTACCCGACGCCGCTGCGCCAGCTGATGCAGGCCCTGCACTATCTGCAGGCCAACGCCGGGCGACTGCTGATCGACGCGGACCGCATCGCGCTCGCGGGCGACTCCGCCGGAGCGCACATCGCTGCCCAGGCCGGTGCGCTGGTCACCACGCCCGGCTACGCCGGCGCGGTCGGCATCACCCCGACCATCACGTCCGCGCAACTTCGCGGTCTCGTTCTGGCCTGCGGTCCCTATGACCTGCAGCTGGGCCGCCAGGCTAGCTCACCGGTAGGCAGCCTCTTCACGCAGATCGTGCTTCAGGCGTACTCGGGCACGCGACGCTTCTTCGATGACCCCGCGTTCGCTGCGTGGTCGATTACCGACCACGTCAGCGCGGCGTTCCCGCCCTCGCTCATCACCGTTGGCAACGCCGATCCGCTACGGCCCCACTCCGAGCTGCTCGCCGAAAAGCTCCTTACCCAGGGAGCCGAGACCGAGACGCTCTTCTTCCCGGCCGACCGCCAGCCGCCACTGGGTCACGAGTACCAGTTCGACCTCGACAACGACGCCGGGCAGCTCTTCCTCGACCGGCTGCTGACATTCCTGCGGCTGCGGCTGGGACAGGCAGCTTCATGACGGGCGGCGGTATAGGCGGTATAGCTCGGTGAGCATGGCGACGGCGGCGTAGGTGGATGGATGCGGGTCGTGGCGCCGCCAGATCACCTGGACGGCGATTGGCGGGGCGTCTCGCAGCGGCCGGAAGACAACACCGTCGCGCCGGTACTGGGCCGTGGTGCCTTCGGGAGTGATGCCGATGCCGCCGCCGGCTGCGATGACCGCGAGCCAGTCATCGATATCCCGGGTTTCCCGGATGGGGGGCTGGCTGGTCCCCGCCCACAGGTCACGGGTGGTGGTCCCGGTCCTGCGGTCGATCAGGACAGTGCGCTGCGGTACCTCATCGAGCCTGATCGAGCGCCGCCTGGCCCATGGATCGTCAGCCGCGAGGGCGCAGTAGCGCCGTTCATGACCCACGACGGCGCTGGCGAACCGCTTGCTGTCGGCGGCGGTGCGCAGGACCGCGATGTCGCACAGGCCTTCAGCCAGGCCTCCGGTGGCTGAGTTGGTGCGAATCAGGGATAGGTCAACGTCTGGATAGCTGGCGGCCCAGCGGCGCTGGAACTCCCGGGTATGCCGGCCCATGGCCGACCAGGCGTGACCGATGCGAAGCGAGGTGTGGCCGGTAGTCGCTTCGGTGACCAGGTTGTCAGCCGCGGCGAGTAGCTGCCTGGCCTGAGCCAGGATGTGCACACCAGCCGTGGTCGGGGTCACGTTCCGGCTGGTGCGGTGCAGCAGCCGCACCCCGAGGACCCGCTCCAGGGCCATCAGGTTGCGTGACACCGCGGCCTGCGACACGCCGAGCTCGATAGCGGCATCGGTGAAGGTCCCGTTGTCCACGATCGCGACCAGGCAGCGCAGCTGGCGCAGCTCCAGATCCATAACCAAATCGTATAGCTGCCTTGATTCATGCATTTTGCGTATGCATCAGCCTGGCTCATCCTCCTGCTATGACCTTCCTGACGCGCCAGCGGCAGCTGTCCATCCCGTCCGGCGGTGCGGCCGCCGCCGGTTCGCCGGGCCGGTTCGCCGGCATCGCCTTGATGACCGGCAGCGCCGCGTCCAATCAAGTGGGCGCGGCAATCGCCGCACTGGCCTTCCCGGTACTCGGGCCCGCCGGGGTCGTCGCGGTACGCCAGTGGGTGGCCGGCATTCTGCTGCTGGCGGCCGCGCGCCCGAAGTTCGCCTCGCTGACGCGCCGGCAGTGGCGGCCGGTGCTGGCACTGGCGCTGATCTTCGCCACCATGAACCTGTCGCTCTACCTGGCAATCGACACGATCGGGCTGGGCCTGGCGGTGACGCTGGAGTTCCTCGGCCCGCTCTCAGTCGCCCTGCTGGCCTCGCGCCGCGCCATCGACCTCGGGTGCGCCCTGATCGCCGGAACCGCCGCCGTTGTCCTGGCCAGGCCGCAGCCGAGCACCGACTACGCCGGCATCGCCCTGGCCCTGCTGGCTGCCGCGTGCTGGGCCGGATACATCGTGGTAAACCGGGTCGTGGGCGCCCGGGTGCCGGGCTCGCAGGGACCCGCGGCCGCGGCCAGCCTGTCGGCCTTGCTGTATGTTCCGGTCGGCATCTGGGCATTGGCCAGCCGCCCGGTGACGGCGGCCGCACTGGGCCACGCGGCCATGGCGGGATTGTTGTGCTCGGCTGTGCCGATGGTCGCGGACCTGCTGGCATTGCGGCGCGTCCCGGTGAGGTTCTTCGGCGTCTTCATGAGCGTCAACCCCGTATTCGCCGCGCTCACCGGCCTCGTTGTCCTCAACCAGTCGCTCGGGCTGCTCGACTGGCTCGCGATCGCGGCCATCGTGACCGCCAACACGGTCAGCGTCAGCACCGCGGGGCGGGCTCGCTGAACCGCGGCTAGTGTGGGTGTCATGAAGGCTTCCGGTACGCCGGTGATCCGCTTCGAAGCGCAGGCCCGCAGAACCGGAGGCTCGACCATCGTGCGGTTGCCGGATGAGGCGAGTGCCAGGCTGCCGTCCCGCGGCCAGGTCGCGGTCAACGGAGTCATGAACGGCCACGTTTTTCACACGGTGCTCGAGCCGGATGGCCGACGGGGGCACTGGCTGAAGGTCGACAAGGTCAGTCCGGGCGACACCGTGACGCTCGAAGTCGAACCGGCCAAGGACTGGCCAGAGCCCGACATGCCCGGGGACTTTCAGGCCGCCCTGGACGACGCGCCCGATATCGCCGGGTCGTGGCAGAGCATCACGCCGATGGCGCGCTGGGAGTGGGTGCGCTGGATCAACGCCACCAGGAACCCGCACACCCGCGAACGGCGCGTCGACGTCGCTATCTCGAAACTTCGAGGTGGCAAACGGCGGCCGTGCTGCTTCGATCTCGCATCGTGCACCGACCCGGAGCTGTCGAAGAACGGCAAGCTCACCGAGGGCACGGCGTGAGGGGGCGGGAGATGACTCCCGGCCCCTCGGCTGAGGTACGACGCTAGCTGAAGTCGACCGCCGCGATCCCCTGCGGGGACTGCCCGGGTCTCGGCGGGCGGACTCAGCCGGCGCGGCGCAGCACAGCCGCGCGCTCCTCGGGGGGCAGGTCATCGCCGGCCTCGAGCAGGCTGGGCAGCAGCTCGCTTTCGGTGGTGAGGGCGCGGAATGACCGGCCGATGGTCACGGTGTGCTCCGGCCGCCTGATGACTTCGATGCGATCCCCGGCCGTGATCTCGCCAGGGACGACCACCCGCAGGTACGTTCCGGTCGCGCCGCGGGCGGTGAACCTCTTCACCCACTTCGGCTCCCCCATCCGGTGCGCGAACGTCGAGCATGGGATACGCGGCGAGGTGGCCTGCAGCACCACTGTTTCGCCGATCCTCCAGCGCTCCCCCACCAGCGTGTTCGTCAGGTCCAGGCCCTGGGTCGTCAGGTTCTCCCCGAACCGGCCGGCCGGCAGCTCGTACCCCAGTTCCCGCTCCCACCAGTCCAGGTCTTCGCGCGCGTACGCGTACACGGCCTGGTCGGTGCCACCGTGATGCTGGGTGGTACACACGATGTCACCCGCGAGGCCGTTCGGCCGCGGGTGCCCGCGCCGCTTGGGCCCCGGATCCGAGACCGGCACCGGCCAGGTCACCGGGTGCTTGCCGATGCCGGTCCTGCCCGTGTCGTACGGGGTAGGCAACGTCTCGGTGGCGAGGTTGACGGACAGCAGCACACCACTGCGGCTCATGCTCACCAGCCCGAGCCTAAGCTGCCGCTGCATCCTTGGCCAGTGAGTTAATCCCCGCCTCGCTCGATGTAGCCGAAGAACCCGCGGCTCTTGATGAGCTCCGCGACGTCAGGGGGAACCATGTTCTCCCACGAGTCATCATTCGCGGCTATCCGGCGGAGTACGTCGCGGCTGAAGATCGGCAGGAACTCCGGCCGGTAGTTGTCGAGGTGGACGAAACTGCCGCGGCCGGCGAGATAGTCATACAGCGGCTGCAACTCAGGCTCGACCTTGATGTCATCGACGGTCTTGAGGTCGTCCTCCGGTGAGGGCCGCACGGGATAGACGTACAGCTTCAGGTCGTTCTTGAACAGCCGCCCGAAGCTCTCCAGGATCCCGCCGGGGAGCTGCGCGTGGTTCTTCTCGTCAAACAGGTCGATCAGACTGGGCACCCCCATCACGATGCCGATCCGTTCGCCCGTTCGCTCGCCGAGGTAGGCGGCCAGCCGGTAGTAGTCGAAGTAGTCGCTGATGAGCACCGTCATCCCGCATGCGGCGAGCAATTCGGCGCGGGCCAGGAAATCCCGCCGGTCCACCTGTTCTCCGCCGGCGAGCAGGTTGCGCATCGTGATCTCGGTGAGCTCCAGCACCGGCTTCCCGGCGACGGCCGGGTCGGCCTCGAACTTGGCATGGGCCGACGAGAGCATGTCAATGTTCACGTGCGTCGGCGGGCGGAAGCTCCCCCGCTCCACCAGGATCGCCTTCTTGCGCAGTACCTCGCTCGGCTGCAGCACCTCACGGTCGGGGCCGAACATTGCCACGCCGCTAAGCCCGACCTGCACGAGCTTGAGCGCCATCAGCCTGTTGTCCACCCGGCGGAACTCGATGCCGCGGAACTGGATCATGTCGATCTCGATGCGGCCGGTGGTCAGGCGGTCGAGCAGGCTCTCGATCAGCTTGTCCGGCTCGTGGTGCTGGAAGAACGCCCCGTACAGCAGGTTGACCCCGACGATCCCGAGCGCCTCCTGCTGCAGCCACGCCTCGACGTCGAGCATCCGGACATGCATCACGATCTGGCTCGGCTCGTCGTGCGGCTGGGCCTGGAACTTCACGCCCATCCAGCCGTGGCACTCGTTGCCGCCGCGGTAGCTGCGCGCCACGACCGTGTCAGCGAAGGCGAAGAAGCAATTCTCGTCGCCGCGCTTGTGGCTCAGCCGGTCCACGTTCAGCTGGAACTCGGTGTCCAGCATGCCCTGCAGCCGCCCGGAGGACACGTACCTGTCCGCCTTGCCGTACTCGGCGTCGCTCACGGCCATGTCGTACGCGGAAATCGACTTGGCGACGGTGCCCGCGGCGCCACCCACCCGGAAGAACCAGCGCACGACCTCCTGGCCAGCCCCAATCTCGGCGATCGTCCCGTACCAGCGCGGATCGAGGTTGATGCGCAGCGCCTTCTGATGCGTATCTGATTCGTGAGCGCCGGTGATGAGCTCGGTCATTCGTCTCCCTGCCCACGGTCCAGACGCGAGGTGTCCGACGAGCCAACCTTACTAATTCCGCCGCTGCTGGCACCAGCCCAGGCGGTGCGGTCAATTCGGCCTGATGGTGTCACACTAGAAGAGGTCGGCTCGCTGCGATCACCCCCCGATCGTGCCCCTTATTGACGGACAGGTGAACCGTGATGCATGGCCGCATACCCAGACGCCCGGGTCTTCCCTTCGGCGGAGGCCTCAACGTGCTGCTGCTCGGCGGGGCGGCGTATTTCACCTGGGAGCACGGGCAGGGCCGGCACGGCACGCCGCACATGCTGTGCCCGGTGTGCTGGCTGACCAAGATCGACCCGGACCCCAAGGCGCCGGGTGGCGCTAGTCCGGCCGAGCCGCCGGAACAGGCCTGACTGGCACGCCAGGAGCCCGGGGCGGCATCGCATGAGCCGTGGGTGACACGGGATTATGAAGATCATCGCGTACGGTTCGCTTATGAACCGGTCCAGCCTGGAGTCGGTAGTGGGCCGGCCGGCTCCTCTTAGCACAATCGTTGCTCCCAGCTGGAAACGGGTTTTTAATGCGGCATTCGACGGATACGCGTTTCTGAATCTCCAGCCTGCCGCAGGGACCGGACCAGCCGGTGTTACCCTCACATTGGGTTATCGAACCCGGCAGGCGCGTCCGGCTGGACATCGGGGCTGCTTCGCTGAATATCAAACAGCCAGTCACCTACCGAGAGCATCCCCAGTCCTGACGGCTTTTTCTGCACCGTGACAAGACACCGCCGGAGAGCTTCCGTCCGGAACTCGTAAGCGAGTCCAGCGTGCCTGAGAATTCCTCTGCCACAAGCATCCTCGAGAAACGTGATCGTTCTCCAGGACTGTCGGCGAGAAAGCGCGAGCGGAGCCCGGCCGAAGAGGTTCCAGCGGGACCACGCCCTTGCGGCCAGCGCGTACGCGATCGCATAGAGGACCCCGAGCAGCAAGCCGCGGAAAAAGGACTGAGAAACGCTAATGCTATCCGGTATGCCACTCGCCATCAGTGCGGCCCACGTACCAATAGACCCGCCCATGACCACGGCGAGAAGAACGGATTCACCGATCGTGGCAGCACGGTCGGCGTTCAGCAGGCCAACCGGACTGCTGACGGCAGGAATATCGATCCTTCCGCGCCCCCAATTCGCCCAGTCGCCGGCCATGAACCATCCGGCCAGGAGCGGCAGGAAGAACAGCGCCTTGCCGAAAACGGACCCGAAATCGGACTCACGCGCGGCGGCAGGCGGGGGGTTGATTTCGAGTATCAGCACGGCCGTCGCGAATCCGATCATCAGGCCGAAGATGACACCCGCCAGCCAACGGCGGAGCAACCGGCGGAGGCGTTTCATCCCTGGTGCCGGCAGTGCCTGACTTGCCAGTCCGCCGGTGACCATGCCGAAAAGCCCGCCAGCAACGCCGACAGCCACCGCCTCTCCGCCGCCCAGCCAGCGGCCGAATAGCAATACCGGCGCGAGCCCGAACACGAGCCCGAACGCGGCAGCGCTGAACACGATGGCTGCCCCCTCCTGGATGGGCGTAACTGCTTGCAGCTGCCACCAGCAGACCTGGGATGCGGTGCCGCGCGCCCGCCTGGCCAAGAAGGCGAGCCACCGTTCAGCCTCGGCCGTCCGCCGCGAGCGGGCCCCTGGCCTGCGTGCGTCCTGGTATGCGGCGGTCACGAATGCCTGCAGGAGGTGGTCCTCGATCTCTTCCCGAGTGGGGAACCTGGCCTCATCCAGCAGCGAGCAGGGGTCGCTGTCCTGCCGCTCGTATCTTTCGCGCGCCACCCTGATCAGCATCGGGCTCGACAGCGCCAACTCGAGGTTCACGACCTGCTGGTCAGCCGGTGCAGCGCTCAGCCTCGCCAGCACTTCGTCCCACTGCGCCGAACCCTGGCGCAGATACGCGGCAACGGGCTCGCCGGTCAGGGACAGATCCTGCAGCACAATGACCGCCGCGGCGTGCAGTGGTCGCCCGCACGCCTGTACCGCGGCCCGGTACTCCTCGGTACGGCTTACCAGCACGAGGGGCCTGCGGGTGCTGGCGAGCCGCTCCAATGCGACGCGACGCAAGTCCGGCGCCATCTCATCGAACCCGTCGAGAACGGGGATCACGCGATAAGAAGCCGCAAGCTCACCAGAACGGGCCGGGTCTTGCGCGTAACAAGAAATCAGCTGCGCACAGAACCATTCGCCGAAGCTATCGCTGCCGGGATTCCAGGCATCGATTCGCACCGGGACTGGCACCTGCCCGGAGAGCGCGGGAAATTCGCGCCAGTCCAGGACCAGCCGCGTGGCCAGCGTCGTCTTGCCGGCTCCTTCCCCGCCGAGGATCACGAGGCGTTTGGCGGGCAGCTGAATGTATTCAGCCACGATCGCGCTACCTCCGGCGGCCACGGACCTCGAGAGCCCGGCTTCCTGCTCCCCCGGATGCGCCTGGTCAGCCCACTCCCCGGCCAAGTCCTGGCCGGCAGGCAGCCACCGCGCGGGCAGGCCGAAACGGGCAGGCCACGTTTCCTCCGGCCCCGGCAGGCCACGCGTAACCGCCGCATAGAGACCGCTTATCTCGTCGTCAGGGACCGGGACCTGCTTACCGGCTCCGGTGGCCGGCTGGCCGGCGATCCGCGCTGGATTTCCTTCGCCGACAGCTCCGCGGCGGGCCTCCCTGAGGGATATCCACGTCAGATACAGTCCCGGCAGTCCGCCGAGAATAGCCACCCCGACCGCAGGTACGCCAAGGTGGTAAATGAGCGCGAGGGCTATTGCCGCCGCAACGGTTAGGAGGAACAAGCTCAGGGCTACCAAACCGACGTGGCCATTCCGGCTTCTCGTCACGACGGCAGGATAGTGAAGGCAGTCACGTGGCTGTAAAGTCGCGCCGTGACGGTGTCTCGGTTCGTGGTGCAACTCCACGACGCGACGACGCTGCACTTCGATCTCCGGATCCGGATCGGCGACGTGCTGCGGTCGTGGGCGGTGCCCAAAGGGCCGTCACTTGATCCCCGTGTCCGGCGGCTGGCCGTGCCGGTCGAGGACCACACGCTGGCCGCCGGTGACTATGAGGGGGTCCGGGCCGGGCAGGCGCGCGGCACGGGCGCGGTGATCATCTGGGACGAGGGCGACGCCGAGATTCTCCGTGATGAGCCTGGCCATCTGTCCGTCGTCCTGCACGGCAGCAAGCTCGCCGGAGGATTCGCCCTGACCCGCACCGGCGAGCGCCGCTGGATCCTGGTCAAGACCAGGGACGGCGACGCGCTACCCGGTTCGGACATCGTGGCCGAGCAGCCTGCGAGCGTGCGCAGCGGCAGGACCTGGGAAGACCTCGCGAACGAATAACTCAGTCGAGGCAGAACTCGTTGCCCTCGATGTCCTGCATCACCAGGCACGACTCGTTCTCTTCATCGGCCTCCAGTAGTCGCACCCGGACCGCGCCGAGCGCGACCAGGCGTGCGCATTCGGCCTCCAGCACGGCCACGCGCTCTTCGCCCACGAGCCCAGTGCCGACGCGCACGTCGAGGTGCACCCGATTCTTGACGACCTTGCCTTCCGGGACGCGCTGGAAGTAGAGCCGCGGGCCCACGCCTGACGGATCCACGCACGCGGACTCATCCTGGACGACGTATCCCAGCACCTCGCACCAGAAGCGAGCGACGCGCTCAGGTTCCGCGCAGTCGAAGGTGACCTGGACCTGCCTGACCGGCGCCATTAGCCCACCATAGCGGCGTACGTGCAGTTAGCCGTAGATGCTGCGGTCCATGTGCTGAGACGATGCAGGAATAACTCAGGATCGGCATCTAACCTGGAAACAGGCCGAGACGACGCGAAAGGGTGCTGCGATGGACGGAACGCTCGCTGCTGCTGATCTGGAACAACTACGCAAGGACTTCTCGGCCAATCCGGCCTACCGGCTCGCGCAGAACGCCGTGACCCGGGTGACCGTCGACGACGTCGCCATCAACAGGGAGATCGTCAGCAGCATCGACCACTCGCTGTCGACGACCCTGGACGACTGGAAGGTCACGAACCAGGAGCGGAGCGGCCGCTGCTGGCTGTTCGCCGGGCTCAACCTGCTGCGCGTCGGCGTCATGCGCGAGACCGGACTCAAGGACTTCGAGTTCTCGCAGAACTACGCGATGTTCTGGGACAAGCTCGAGCGCGCCAACTACTTCCTCGAGGCGATCATCGAGACCGCGGACCGCGATCTGGATGACCGCACGGTCGCCTTCCTGCTCGAGTCGGTGGCCGGCGACGGCGGCCAGTGGAACATGTTCGCCGCGCTCGTGGCCAAGCACGGCCTGGTGCCCAAGGGCTACATGCCGGAGACGCAGAGCTCGTCGAACACGGGCAAGATGAACTCGATCCTGCGCTATCAGCTTCGCCAGGGCGCGCGGACTGTCCGCGCCGCCGCGGCCGGGGGCCTGGAGGCCGCCCGCGCGGCCAAGGCCGAGATCATGCAGGCCGTCTACCGGATCCTGTGCATCCACCTGGGCACGCCGCCGGAGCGCTTCGACTGGCAGTGGACGGACAAGGACAAGAAGTTCCACCGGGACGGTGTCCTCACCCCCCAGGAGTTCGCCGCCAAGTACGTGGACCTGCCGGTCAGCGAGTACGTCTGCCTCGTCAACGACCCACGGCCGTCCAGCCCGGTCGGCCGGACTTTCACCGTGGAGTACCTCGGCAACGTCGTCGGCGGCCCGCGGGTCATCTACCTGAACGTCGACATGCAGGTCATCAAGGACCTCGCGGCGGCCACGATCCAGGGCGGCGAGCCTGTCTGGTTCGGCTGCGACGTCGGCAAGATGATGAGCAGCGACTACGGGTACTGGGACGCCCAGCTCTACGACCTGCCGTCGGTCTACGACACCGCGTTCGACCTCGACAAGGCCGCCCGCCTCGCGTACCACGAGACCGCGATGACGCACGCGATGCTCTTCACCGGCGTCGACGTGCTCGACGGGGTGACGAGGCGCTGGCGGGTGGAGA
>Ga0335072_10013059_pt1 | contig 11846 bp, 10 predicted proteins | sample Lox_Sample_21_FD_206725 | JGI IMG/M metagenome (GOLD analysis project Ga0335072, IMG submission 206725) | Soil microbial communities from Loxahatchee National Wildlife Refuge, Florida, United States - Lox_Sample_2.1 | ecosystem: Environmental > Terrestrial > Soil > Wetlands | place: USA...
AGCGATGCCGAACTGCTGGAACAGCTCCCCGATATCGGACGGGCCATTCTCATCGGGATGGGCCTGCTGGCCGAAGACTTCTCCGCCGATGACCTGCGCCGGGCGATCCCGCGAATGAGAGACGAACTCCAGGGCAAGGGGTTCAACGCGGCGCAGGCGGCGACCATCATCCTGGACGGGGTGCGATCTGGAGCCTGGCGGATCCTCGTCGGCGAGGAAGCCAAGATGCTCGACGAGCAGGTACGCGCGAACCCTGAGGCCCCCTTCAACTACGACAACTACGCGGAAATGTACGGCCCCCTGATAGCACAAGCACAAGCGGAAACGTCAGGAGCGCCGGAGTCCTAGCCGCAGGGGTCGAATTCCCGCATATCAACCAGCCGGGCACGAGAACGACCCCACGCCGACCTTGGCGCGATGGTCCTTTGATGTGCTGGCCAGTCGGGTGCCTGCATCAGATCCAGTACGAGAATGGCGCGGCGGCAACCGCGTTGCGGACGGCTTCCGCCCGAAGAGTGCCATCCAGGCCAGCGCCGGGGAGGGTGGCGCCCGCACCAGCTCCTTGTGGCCCCTCCCGATCTCTAACGCGTTAGCCGGCCCACAGCAGAACCGGCAGATCTGCCCCCTGCGCATCGCCGCTCCGGGAATTCGCGTGGCCGCAACTATTCGGCGGTCGGGCGCTGCCCTTCGCCTGGGTGCTCTGAACTGGTCGGTGACCTGGTGTTACCGCGTGCGCCGTCTTACGGTGAGGGCCTTACCGTCTTGCTGGGGCCTCGGCTGGCCCAGCCTGCGGAGTCTCAGCGCGAGCTCCCGGAGGTACCCGATGGCCACCACACTCACATCCGCTGTTCTCGTCCCGGTGACGCCGGTGTTCAGCAACACCGAGCGGCTGGCATTAGCCGGGTTCTTGGCCGGGTACAGCGGCCTGACGCGCCAGGCTTACGAGCTGGACTTGCGCCAGTCGATCGTCAGAGTCCACTTGACGGTCATTAGGGGGCCTCCTCGTCGAAGATGTATTCCGGCCCCAGTCAAGCCGCGGTATCGGGCATCTTCAGCCGTCGGCATGACCGCGCGACTTGGTAACGCAGAGCGGTCTAATCTGCGGTCCGGGCCGGCTGGCATCGGCTATATCCGCGACGCGGCGAACGGCAGATGTGACGCACTCTTGCCGTTATCAGAAGCGGTGAGTGAGGCAGTTGCCTGTAGCGTTGGGACATGTCGGCTAGCCAGGTAGGTCCGGTATCCCGGATCAGGCCGCCCGAGAGCAGCGACGAACGGGGCACGCTGACCGGCCTGCTGGATTTCCTGCGGTCCACCGTGGTGAACAAGGTCGCCGGGCTGAGCGACGAGCAGGCGTTCAGCGCGCCCGTTCCGCCGTCCGCGCTGCGCCCTGCCGGGGTGGTGAAGCACCTGACCGGCGTGGAGCGGTTCTGGTTCAGCATTGACTTCGCCGGAGCCGACCTGCCTTGGCCGTGGCCGGAAGATGATCCGCACGGGAACTTCCCGATCGCGGCAGGAGATACGCTTGCTGCGATCGTGGACGCCTATGTCGAGGAGTGCGCCCGGTCGCGGCAGGCGATCGAGGAAGCTCGCCTCGATGACATGGCGCGCGGCCCGGAGATGAACTTCAACCTGCGGTACGCCATAGCTCACATGATCGAGGAAACTGCGCGCCACTGCGGCCACCTTGACTTGCTGCGCGAACGAATCGATGGGGCCACCGGCGAGTAGCGGGCTAGGAACGACGCGAATCGCCGACCCAACAAGCGTCACCCGCTGAGTGGAGAAGGCGCGCAACATCCGGTTCATGCCGCCCAGCGCGCATGTTGCCCCCTGTTCCTGCGCTGTGTACGGTCCATGCAGTGACCATCGAACTCCGGCCTCTGACCCGCGCCGACGCGGCGGCGCACTGTGCCGGGGAGGACGAGCAGACCGCGCGCTGGCTGACCGGCGGTTATGGCACCGTCGAGGGTACGGCCGCCTATTTCGATTGGCTGGCCCGCAACGCCGTCGCGGAACGGGGGAAGCGCGGGTTCGGGGTCTGGCTGGACACCTAGCCGGGTACGTTGACTGCGACCCGGACGTCAGCGACGGCCTGGCAGTCGGTGACGTCAATGTGTCTTACGCCGTGCATCCGTGGGCCCGCGGGCGCGGGGTGGCGGTCGAGGCAGTGCGGCTGATCTGCGCGTTCGTCGGGGCGAACCAGATCGGCACGCGTATGGCGATCCGGGTCGAACCGGAGAACGAGGCGTCGGTACGGGTCGCGCGCAAATGTGGCTTCAGCTACGTGCGTGACTGCGTCTCGACCACTGATACTGACGACGACGGAACGCCCGTCACATTGAGCTTCTACCTCCTAGAACTGTGACGGACACCGACCGCACGCTCATGCCGCGAGTCGCTCGGGCCAGCATCGGTTCTTGGCCCGACGAGGTACTGCGCATCTATGCGCGGTCGGTTGCCGCGCCCGTCGCGGCGTGCTGGCTATGTAGGAAGAGGGCATTACGCTGAGTGACGGATCGGTTCAGGCAGAACGCACGCCGACCCGCCGTTCGGCGCCGATGACGGCTCCTCGCCGATCATCAGCCAGGGCACACCGAACAGGTCGATCTGTGCAATCGACAGCGCCCGCCCGAGGACCCGATGAGCGACCGCGTCGATGCCTTTGGCCTCGAGCTTCTTGGGCATTGACGTACCACGCGCATCTCGGAGGTCTGCAGCGGGCCAGCTACCTTGGTCTGCCATCTTGCCTGGTCTGGCCCGGCTAAGCGTGGCAGCCCGGACCAACTAGTTGTCTGCCAAGCGACCGGCACGAAGCTTTCGGATGAGTTCTTGCGGTCACGCGGCAGGCGAGAGTTCGGCGATCGAACTGGTCGCGGTGGCGGCTGGCCGCTGGCCAGGCGTTAACAGGCATGCGCGTTTGGCCGCGAGTACATGGCGGCGCGCTGTTATTCAACCGGCAGCGTCATTACTTCGGTCGGGTTTTCAGGCCCGGCGCTTCCGGTGCTGGGGTTCCGGTCGGAACGTGAGTGGCCTCCGCCTTCGTGGAGTTTGCTGACCGCGTTAAGCAGGGCGTCGGCGGCGGCCTCGGGAGTCCGGTCATGTCCCGGTTGGGTGAGCTCGCAGGCCAGCGCCCGCGCGAACTTGATCGCTTCCGCGGGCGGATTCGCGATCCGGGCCTGTGCCTCCGGTCCCAGCAGCACACTGGCCGAGGCGGCGGCTTGCCGCGCCCGGGCGAGCTGGCTGGTGACCTCGGCCGCGGTGATCTCCGACGGCTCGCGGATCCGGCCGTTGCGCTCCATGTCCACGTACAGGCCGCGCCGCTTGAGGCGGTCTGCCTCATCCGCCGGCGCGTTGAGCGTGCTCAGGACCTGCCTCGCCCGCGTAGCGGGCATGGCCGCGAGCTTGGGCGCAGTGCCAGGCATATCAAGCGACACTGTGGCAATCAGCAGACCTCCCAGCTGCTTGAGCTGATGCCATTCGAGCATCCGGCCCGCGGGTGCGCGGGTCCTCAGCCTCTTGGGCAGCATCGCCAGGGCGGTCAGGCAAGCGGCCTTGCCGCACTCTTCAACCGCTAGCGCGGCCAGCGAGCACGCCCGCGCCGCACAACCCGACTCCGCCAGTACCTCGGCGTCATGCAACAACCCCTGCGCGTTGCGCGCTGCCGCGATGGCGCACGCCCAGAGCTCAGTTCTCCTGGCTGCCTTGACGGCTCGAAGATCCACTGCAAGCCTAGCCAGCCTGAGTCAGGCCGACGCGAAGGATGACCCGGTGGCGGCGCTCAACTGGGGCACATGGCGGTATTACCCGCGGGGCTGCGACCACAGCGGGGCGCAGCCAGCGAAGCTGTTCGTGGCTGCCGAGGCTGTCTAGGCCGGCGAGCACTTCGGGCAGTGTGTCGGCCTGGCTGGCGTGTGCGCTGGCTGCAGCGCGCTGGGCCGTGCGAGCAGCCTGGGTCAGCGGTCCGAGGTCGATGGGCCAGCCGTCCGGAGCGGCGCGGGTTGTGCGGGCGGCCACTGGCACGCCGGCCGACTGGGCTGCCAGGCACACAGCCCTGGCGACCTGGGCGTCGTCGCAATCGCCGGTTGCCGGGTCGGGCACCAGTATCAGGTCTGGGTGGTAGTCGGCGATCGCGCGTTGCACTCGCGCCGTGAGATCCCACAGCTGGCAGTCGCGGAGCCCGCCGTCGGGATAGTCAGCAACCGCGAGAGAGGAGATGCCCAGCAGCCAGGACGCGAGTTGCAGCTCCCAGGGCCGGACGGTCTCTAGCCGGCTGCACGTCGAGTTGACCGGTGAGGCTTCGCCTCTGGTCAGGGACAGCAGCGCGAGGCGGGCGCCTGCCTGGCCGTAGGCGTACAGCAGCGCGCCTAGGTCGGCTGATTCGCAGCCCGGCCGAGCGGTCACGACCAGCACGGTGCCAGCTTCGGGCAGTCCGTTGCTGGCGAGTGCTGCTGGCGTAAAGCCCGGCGGCTGGCCGTTCGTCCGCACGGCGCTGGCTGGCCCGCGAGCGGGAAGCCAGCCAGTCCGGCTGGCGTACCGCGAAGTCGTGGTGAGCGCTGAACTCATCGTCTGCCCTTCTCTGTATGTGGCGTGGCCGGGCACCGGCCGTCCCTCAAGGGGGGCGGGGGCGGCCGGCGCGTCTATTTCAGCTCGTCGTTGCCAAACCGCAGCGCAATAGCGCCAAGTGATCTGTCCACTGGCTTGTCATGAGAGACGCTCGCGGGACACCGGTCGCGTCGTTTTTCGTCTGCGTTCATGGTCAGCATTCAAGGTCGATGCAGTCGTCCACTGCACCCACGCCGCCGACCGAGCGTGCGGTCGCTATCGCGAGGTCATGGTCACTGCGGGTACGGACCGCGCCGGACAGCACCACCGTGCCAGGGCACGGCTCGTCCACCGTCAGCCCGGCTACGTCGGCAATTCTGGTGCGCGCTAGCGCGGCCTCAACTTCTTCCTTGGCAGCCGCGCCGGCGCCTTGCCGCGGGAGGCGGACAAGGTTATCGATGATGCCCAGAAGCCCGGGGACCCAGCCGACTACCTCCTTGGCGCCCTCGCGTTCCTGCTCACAGCCGACCGTGCCGGTCAGCGTGACGATCCCGTCAGCGACCTGGGCGCCCACGGTCAGCGGGACGAGGCCTTCCAGGAGCAGCGCCCGCATCACATCGCGCTGCACGTCGGCATCAGGGCGCAGGACGATGCTAAGCAGCCTTTCCACCTGATCGCCGGTGAGCTCATGCTCGTCACCTGCGCTCCAGAAGGCTTGCTCGTGCGTCGGCCAGCATCCGGGAACCTCGGTGTCCGCGGTGACTAGCTGGTGGTCAAGGTCGTGGTACGCCGATATCCCGGCGATAACGTCCCCGTGCAGCCTGTCGGTCTTCATTGATCAGCCTCTCCTCCTTGAGCGATGGTCGGCGCTGAGCGATGGCCGGCCGGGCCCGGGTTGCGGCCGAAGACCCCGAAGCATCGGCGCAACCGCGGCGCCCGGCCGGGCGCGGGTTGCGGTCGAAGCCCCCCGACGTGTCGGCCGCAATCTCTGCGCCGCCGAAGCCCTCGGGCTAATCGCCTTGCCCCACGTGCCCGCGGCTCCGGTAGTGATCACGCTACGTTCGGCTGCCGCGCGTCGAATCTGGGAGATTGCCAAGTCCGCACCCCAGTGGAGGGTCGCGGCGACTGGCGACGATCCGCGTCGAATCTGGGAAAGCGCCAAGTCCGCACCCCGGGGAGGGCCGCGCGGGCCGCGCGGTCGCAGCGATGCCCGGTCGCCGAGTGCGCCAGCGGTGGATCCGGTCGAAACTAGGCCAATTGCCAGCCGAAGCCGCTGTCAGGGGGCTCGCGCCGGGCAGACGTGCGTCGCATGTCTAGCATCAGGTTCTGGGGGGTTTGCGGATGACCGTCATACCAGGTAGATGGCGGCGTCCGGAGCGCCCGTTGCTGGACCGGGACGCCGAGCGGGCCGCCATCGACGAGTTGTTGCAAACCGTCCAGGGCGGGTTCAGCGGTGTGCTGGTGCTCCGCGGTCGCGCTCCCGGGGTCGGCAAGACCGCCCTGGCTGGCTACGCGATTGAGGCAGCGTCAGGGTTCGGAGTCTCTGCGATCACCGGGGTTGAGTCGGAGATCAACCTTGACTTCGGCGCGGTGCATCAGCTGCTGGTGCCGTTCCTGCCGCTGATCGGCGATCTGCCGGGTCCGCAGCGTCAGGCGATCGGCGTGGCGTTCGGCCTGGAGGCCGGGCCGTCGCCGGACAGCTTCCTTGTCGGGCTCGCCTGCCTGACCCTGCTCTCGCGCGCGGCTGCTGACAAGCCGGTACTGTGCGTGGTTGATGACGCGCACTGGATCGATGCGGAGTCGGCGCTGGTGTTCGGGGCCGTGGCGCGCCGTCTTTATGCCGACCGGGTCGGCCTGATCGTGACCATCCGCCGCAGCGCCAGGCTGCCTGCGTTCGAGCAACTCCCGGCGATCGATGTCGGCGGGCTCCCTGATGACGCGGCCTCGGAACTGCTGGCCTCGGCGGCGGGCACGCCGCTTGACCCGCAGGCGGTGGACCGGGTGCTGGCCGACACCGAGCGCAACCCGCTGGCGCTGGTGGAGGTCGGTACTCATTTCACGGCCGCGGAGCTAGCCGAACGGGCGTATCAGCCCGAGCCGATCCCGGTCGGTCAGCGGCTCAAGGATCGCTACCTGCGCCGGGTGCGCGGCTTGCCGGCGGATGCGCAGGAGTTCTTGCTGCTGGCCGCGGCTGATGTGTGTCGTGATCTGGGTCTGCTGCGGCGGGCGGCGGCCGAGGCGGGCATCGACGCTGATGCCGGGGAGAAGGCCGCGGAGTCGGCCGGGCTGATCGAGGTGTCCGGCAGCATTGCGCGGTTCCGGCATCCGCTGATGCGCGCGGCCGTCTACCACCTGGCCACCGACGCCGACCGGCGGCGCGCACATCACCGGCTCGGCCAGGCCGCGTGCAGCGACGATGAAGGAGAGATGCAGCACCGCGCGGCGGCTGCTACCGGGCCCGATGAGAGCCTGGCCGCCGACCTTCAGGCTGCCGCTGAGCGCGCCCGCGGCCGCGGCGCGTACATCAGCACGGCCGGCCTGCTACGGCGCTCAGTAGCGCTGACACCCGACGACGGCCGCCGAGCGCGACGCGAAGTCGACCTCGCCAGAGCCGAACTGGTGATCGGCCGGCCCGGCACCGCCCAGACAGTTGCCAGCGACGCACTGCCCCGGCTGCCCGACGGCAGTGCACGCGGGCGAGCGCAGGGGATTACCGGCATGGCGCTGTTCGCCCAGGGCCGCGACACCGAAGCCGCCGATGCCCTGATGGACGCCGCCGCGGCGCTGCCAGACGACCCGAAGCCAGCGGCAGAAGCCCTGCTGGCCGCGATCAGGGCAGCCGCCTGGGCCGGGCCAGCCGAGATCAGGAAAATCGCCAGCACAATGGCGCCTCCGGCCCGGCCCGCCGGATCAGCGCCCCGGGCCACTGACCTGCTGGTGGCCGGGTACCAGGCGAGGTACACCAAGGGCTACGCCGCCGCCGTGGCGCCGTTGCGCGCCGCGTTGCGGGCACTGCGCGCCGACGACCTCGATGCCCCTACCGGCCTGAGGTGCTTCGGGCCGGGCGCGGTTGCTGCCGGGAGCCTGTGGGACGACCAGGCCCTGCTCGACATCACCGACCGGTGGCTGCTGCTCACCCGCAGGCTCGGCGCGCTCACCGAACTTCTGTTCGCTCTCGACTACCGAGGGATGGCAGAGTCGGTGACCGGTCATTTCGACCTGGCCTCCGACCGCTGGACCGAGATGCACGAGCTGACGGCTGCCGGCCAGCTATCCGGAACGCCCGGCCTCGCCAGCCGGTTTGCGGTCCTGTTGCAGGCGCTCCGGGGTAAGACCGCGCAGCCGGACGCCGCGGGACAGGCTCAGATCCGCGAAGCGACCGCTCGGGGCCAGAATGGTGCCGCGAATTACGGCAGGTGTATCGCAGCGATCGCGGATCTGAGCGCCGGCCGGTTCCAGGCTGCCTTCGACGCGGCGTCGCGCGTGGTCAGCGACGATCTGGCGTTCACCGCCGAGCAGGCGCTGCCGGAGCTGATCGAGGCCGCCGTGCGCAGCGGCCAGCGTGATGTGGCGGCCAGCGCGTTCGCGGTCCTCGCCGACCGTGCCAGCGCCGCGGGCACGCCCTGGGCGCTTGGCCTGCGCGCCCGCTGCCAGGCGCTGCTGGCCGACGGCAACGGCGCCGAAGACGCCTACGCCGAGGCGATCAGCCAGCTCAAGCGCAGCCGCGCCGCACTCGACCTGGCCCGCGCGCACCTGCTCTACGGCCAGTGGCTGCGCCGGGCCAAACGGCGCACCGACGCGCGACACCAGCTTCGCACCGCGCACGACATGTTCCACAACATCGGCGCCGACAGCTTCGCCGGGCAAGCGGCCAGCGAGCTGCGCGCCACCGGCGAACGAGCCAGATCACGCACCCCGGAAACAGAGCTCGACCTCACCCCGCAAGAAACCCGGGCCGCGACCCTTGCCGCCGACGGCGAAACAAACAGCGAGATCGCCGCCCAGCTGTTCATCAGCCCCGGCACGGTGGAATATCACCTGGCCAAGGTGTTCAGGAAGCTCGGCATCACCTCACGCACCCAGCTCGCAAGCCATCTGCGCGGTCGTGACTAATCTTTCCGGCAGCCCAGGCCGCCCAGAGTCCGAACTCGCCCGAGGCAGCGCGTAGCAGGCAACCAACGACATCGCCTCGGCAGGCCGAATCAGATAAACAAGGCATTCGTGCAGCCGACAGCCCGGCCATGGCGGACAGGGTGATCACGCACCTGCGTATCGGTACCAGATACGGGTCAAGCTCGGGCTGGGCTCCACGGCACCGCTTCCCGCACCGTCTCGGTGGTCTTGGCGAGCAGTTAGTCGAGCGGCTGATCTGGGCTGCGCGCCTCTTGTTACTCAGGGCCGCGGCGGTACCGTCCGTTATTTCTTGACTTGTCTGATAGGCGTTGCGCTCTCGCGAGTACAGCTTTGCAGCGAAGGGGGCGGCCCTGGTCCTGGGGGCGCCGCGAGCGTCGGCTGGGGTGCGGACTTGGCATTTCCTAGATTCGACGGGCGGCGGCCGACCCTAGCGTGATCACTACCGGGGCCGCGCACGTGGGGAACGGCCGGGGCCCCGGGCTCCGGCGGCGGCGAAATTGCGGCCGATACGTCAGGGCGCAGTCGGGTGCAACCGGAGCCCCGCTGACCATCGCGCACGTCACAGGTGCGCCGAACGGGAACGCGTGTTATCAACCAACTGAGGGGCCATTGTGGATCGCTACCCTGACATCAGTAATCACGGCCTCATCGGCGACCTGCAGACGGCAGCGCTTGTGACCACGGACGGCACGATCGATTTCTTCTGCTGTCCGCGGTTCGATTCGCCGGCCGTGTTCTGCTCGCTGCTCGATGCCGATAAGGGTGGCTATTGCCGCATCTCGCCTGCCGGCGGCAAGTACGTGTCGAAGCAGCTGTACTTCCCGAACACCGCGATGCTGATCACCCGGTTCATGACCCCGGACGGTGTCGGTGAAGTGCAGGACTTCATGCCGGTGATTGAGGGCCCGCCGACCGCCCGGCACTTGCTGGTCCGGTATCTGCGGGGTGGCGCGCGGCCAGATGCAGTTCGTTGCCGAGATCGAGCCCAGGTTCAACTACGGCTGGGCCAGGCACACGGTCGAGGTCACCGGCGCCGGAGCGGTCTTCCGCAGCACCGGCGGCATGGAGCTGACGGTGCACACCACGGCGCGGGAGGCGGACGAGAGCTGGGACAGCATCGAGCGCACCAGCAACGGGCTGCGCGCGACGATTACGATGCGCGAGGGCGAAAGCGCCCGCGGCGTGGTGCTGGAGTCGATGGGGGGGCCGACCCAGAGTGCTGCAGCCAGCCGAGCTGCAGCGGCTCGCTGACGACACCGCCGCCGACTGGAAGAACTGGCTGAGCCAGTCCACCTACACCGGCAGGTGGCGGGAGACGGTGAGCAGGTCGGCGATGACGCTCAAGCTGCTCACCTATGAGCCGACAGGCGCGCCGGTCGCCGCGGCTACCCTCGGGCTGCCCGAGCAGGATGGCGGCGAGCGGAACTGGGACTACCGGTTCACCTGGATCCGGGACGGGTCGCTGGCCATGCATGCCCTGTTGAACCTGGGCTACCTGGACGAGGCCGCCAGGTTCGGAGCGTGGATGCGCGACCGGGTAACCGAAAGCGCAGCCCCCGGCGGCTCGAGCCCGCTCAAGATCATGTACCGGGTCGACGGCTCGTCCGACCTCCACGAGGAGGTCCTCGACCACCTCGAAGGCTGGCGCGGCTCCCGGCCGGTCCGGATTGGCAACGGCGCGGCCGGCCAGCTCCAGCTGGACATCTACGGCGAAGCAGCCGACACCCTCCTGGCCGGCGATGATGCCGGGCTGCACTTCGCGCATCACGGCTGGGTCGCGTTCGCCAGGACCGCCGACTGGGTCGCCGGTAACTGGGACCAGCCCGAGGAGGGCGTCTGGGAGACCCGCAACGGCCGCAAGGACTTCACCTACGGCCGGTTCCAGTGCTGGGTTGCCCTCGACCGTGCCATCAAGCTGGCCGCACGGCACGGCCGGCCAGCCAACACGGCCAGATGGGCGGCCGAGCGCGACCGGCTATACAACCAAGTGATGAGCCGCGGCTGGAACGACAACGTCAAGGCGTTCACCCAGCACTACGGCACCGACGTGCTGGACTCCTCGCTACTGCTGATGCCGCTGGCGGACTTCCTCTCGCCAACCGACCCGCTGTGGCTGTCGACCCTGGACGCCATCAAGCGCGAACTGGTCTCCGACAGCCTCGTCTACCGCTACAACCCGGCTGCTTCGCCCGACGGCCTGCACGGCGGCGAGGGCACGTTCTCGCTCTGCACGTTCCTGTACGTCGATGCCCTCGCAAGAGCAGGACGCATCGACAACGCCATGCTCACTCTCGAGAAGATGTTCACCTACGCAAACCACCTAGGCCTGTACTCCGAAGAGATCGGCTCCACCGGCGAGCAACTCGGCAACTTCCCGCAGGCCTTCACCCAGCTGTCCCTGATCAACTCAGCCATCACCCTCAACCATGAGCTCGACCGCCGCGCACGCCGGCGCGAGCCCTAAGCGGCGACGGCCCGCAAGCGGCGTGCGGGCCGTCGCCCCACGCGCGCCGGGCTGCGGTGGCCGGTTAAGCCGCTGCGCTGGCAGCCGCTGCGCTGGCAGAGCCGCCTCCTTGCATTGGGCAGGCCCCCACCGAGCCTTCTGGAGGCAGATTCACGCAGCGCCGCGCGAACGCCACACAGACTGCCCGGCCTGCAACGCGCGCTCAGCGCAGCGCCGGAATACCGCACCAGGACAGTCGGAGACGTGAGACATCGGCCGTCAGGACAATCCGAATCCGGCGCGGCGGAAGGTAAGAGTGGAAGGTGAGATAAGCCCCATGGCCTTGACTGCGGTGAACGCCATCTCCGCGATGGTGGCCCCGGTCGTGCTGCTGTCACTAGGCGGGCTCCTGACCAACGGGCTGCTTACGGTGTATAGCGCAATCAATGACCGCATGCGCGAGATGACCCGTGAGCGCATCGAGATCCTGACCGGGCCAGCGCGCCAGATCCGCGACGCGGCCAGCGTGCCCGAGATGGACCGGGAGCGTCTGGAGCAGATCAGCGCTCAACTCCCGCTGATGTTGCGCCGTCATAACCTGATGCGCCGGTCCGTGCTCACCATCTACGCAGCAATAGCCGTGCTCGGGTTGAGCACCGTGGTCATCGCCATAGCCGTGGGCCAGCACGATGAGGTCGCCGGACGCGTGGCGCTCGGACTCGTT
>Ga0335072_10013060_pt1 | contig 11846 bp, 5 predicted proteins | sample Lox_Sample_21_FD_206725 | JGI IMG/M metagenome (GOLD analysis project Ga0335072, IMG submission 206725) | Soil microbial communities from Loxahatchee National Wildlife Refuge, Florida, United States - Lox_Sample_2.1 | ecosystem: Environmental > Terrestrial > Soil > Wetlands | place: USA: Florida...
GCCCAGCCACAGGGGGGTCGGCAGGCGGTTAGAGAGCCAGCACACCGGGACCTCTCAACGCTACGACCTGACACTTCCAACCGGCCAGACCCGCAGCGCCTACTCCCTACTCTCAATCAGGCGGTTAAGGCTTCTCATCCACGGTCCGCGTACCAGCGCTACTCTGCGGCGCCGTTTTCGTCGGCGAGCTCTCCGGGGGGTTGAAACAGGGTGAGTTCCAAGAGCTCGGGCTGGGTTCCTGCCGCTTGAGCGGTCTGTTTCATCCAGCGGAGGTAGACCGCGTAGCGGTACGGCGTCCACGCCAGCGACTGGCGGTTGCCGGTGACGAGGTGCGGCATCCGGCTCAGCTTGTGCACGGCGTTGGCCAGCCGGTTGTCGAGGATCAGCGCGCCGGGCGTGCTGAAGTACAGGAACTTGGTGAAGAACGCCGAGCCGTACCCGCGAAGCCTGGACCACGGTTCCTGACCGGGCGCGGCTCGGTCATGGTCGTCGTTGCCGCCGTACAAGCTGGCGTAGCCGGCGACGGGGTCAGGCGAGGCCGGGTTCGCGTTCACTGCGTCCAGGGCGCGCCGCAGCGAGGACTCTAGCTGGATTCCCGCCGCAGCATAGATGTCGCCCAGGCGACGGGGGCCGTACCCGGCGGCTCCCCAGCCCCAGATGAAGCTCGCGACTAGCAGGTCAGTGGCCGGGCGCCCCCGGTCGCGTACCTGCTGCCCGATGTCGAGGACATCACCACGGGTGATGCAGCCTGTCCGGGGGACTCCCTCCGGCAGCCCGCCTGGCCCGTTCCACGCGGCGACCGGGAAGCTGACAGGGTGGCTCCGCACGCCATCGGCTCCGAGACCGGCTGCCTTTACCGAGCATTGCCCGCGGAGGGCGTCCGCTCCTGCACGGCTGACCGCGTAGGAGGCCGCCTCTTTCGATGCCTGCTCGTCCCATTCGTAGGCCACGTCGGCATCGTTGCAGACTCCCCACGCGGCCGGGCAAGAACCGCGGTCCGCCGGTCAGCCGCAACTTGGCTAGGTGCGGTCGTGAGCCGTAGTCAGTACCAGCAGCGTCCGCTGCGCCAACCACAGACCCGGGCGCCGAGACAATAGCGTCGACACCTATCCGATCAACGTTTCGCAGGGGCGGGCAGAAATGCTCTGGTGCATTATCCGGAAGGCGCGATGCTGACTGAGCGGCTACATAGTGCTATGAACGAATTGGGCAGTCTTCTGGATTTCTGCCGTGGGGGGACGCATGAGTGCTCGAATGCAGGTTACGCCGGAAGGTTCGTGGACGACGCTGGCGCAAGCGATCGGCGGGATCCGCGCGGAGCTCGCTGAGGCGATGGCGTCTGCTCCAGACGATCAGCTGCGGTTTGATGTAGGCGATGTCGAGCTGGAGTTCACTGTCGATGTCCGCCATGATCAACAGGCGCGGGGGGGCGTGCGGGTCTGGGTCGCGGAGCTGGGGGGCGATGCCGGCAGATCGCGTGGTCTCACTAACCGGCTCAAGGTGATCCTTCATCCGGTGGATCCGGCGACTGGCCAGTCGCCGCGAGTCGCCGATCATGTCCCAGTGCTTCCCTCCCGTCGCCGTTCGCAGTGATGTCCCGTGGATCCGTCGCGGGTCGTGGATGTATCGGCGCGGAAGCCGGGCGGCGGTTACGCCTTCGGCTCCGGCTACCTGGTCGCGCCCGGCCTGGTGCTAACGGCTCGACATGTCACGTGCGGCGATAGCGGCGAACCGTACGATGACATTCGGGTCCGTTTCCTGAACGATGACATCTCGCTTCCGAGCCGGGTGGCTTGGCAGGGCGGGCCTGATCTGGATGCGGCTCTTCTGCGGTGCAGACCCGGTGAACGGCCCGACGCGCCCGTGCGGTGGGGGCGGTTGATCAGCAGCCAGCCCGGTATCGCCTGCGAGGCCGCGGGATTCCCGCGATCGATGCAACAGGACGATGGTCTCCGCGATGTCGAGCACATGCGGGGCGCGATCAATCCAGGCACGGGTCTGCTGGGCGGGCGCATCTACGTAGATATCGCTAGCGCGTTCCCCCAGCCGGGGGGCTGGGGCGGCATGTCGGGGGCTGCCCTGTGGTGCGGCGCTTTGCTCGTCGGGATCGTGGTGCGCGACCCGGCTGCGTTTGACTCGAGGAGGCTCGCCGCCGAGCCGGCGATGCGGCTCGCCGCTGACCCGGGTTTCGAGGCGGTTTTGGGCAGGAAAGTCCTGGTAGAGCCCGCTGAGCTGGCAGGGCCGGCCCCGAAAGTGAGCGCGCGGGGACCTGCCTTTCTGCTTCGCGCTGAAGCCCGGACGGCACGGTTCCGGTCGCGTGCCGACGAACTCGCCAGGCTAGCCTTGTGGTGCCAGGGTTCTGGTGTACGAGTGCATCTGCTGACCGGCCCTGGCGGGCAGGGTAAGACGCGGCTGGCTGACGAGTTGGCCAGCAGGCTCAGGTGGGCGTCGGCGCGGCTAGACGACAGGACCAAGTTGCCGACGGGCATCAGGGAGCCGCTGCTGGTGATCATGGATTACGCCGAGATGCGCCCTGAACAGGTCGGCCAGGTCATCCTCGGAGCCCTTGCGGAGCCTGGCAACGTCACCGTAAGAATCCTCCTGCTCGCGCGCTCCTCCGGGGACTGGTGGCAGCGGCTGCGAATCCAGAACGCGGCCTTGGATATAGCCCTGGCCGGCGCCACGATCAGCGAGCTTGGTGCCCTGGAGAGCTCGTCCGAAGGCCGTCAGCACGCATTCATCGACGCGCTTGCGGACTACGATGCAGCGCTTACGGCAATGGCGTTGCCGCATGTAGCGCCCACTGAGGTGGCGTCGCCGGACTTCGCTGACCCGCGGCTGGGGACGGCGCTGCGAGTGCAGATGACTGCGCTGGCCGGGCTGCTCGGCATGCATCATCGAGATGAAGGTCCGGAGAACGTCATCCTCCGCCACGAATCGCATTACTGGATGCGCACTGCTGTGCACCACGGCGTCACCGTCCATGAGGAAACTCAGCGGAATGCCGTAGCCGCTGCCGCACTGTGCGGGGCCGCCACCCAGTCAGAGGCAGTCGATCTGCTTGCTCACGTGCCAGGACTGCGTGATCAGAGTGAGGACCAGCGGCTGCGCGGAGCACGGTGGCTGCGAGACCTGTACCCGGCAGCCTCTGGCGTTGTCGGCCAGTCTGGATCGCCCACCGGGCGCAGCCCGTTCTGGGGAGTACTGGCGCCCGACTTGCTCGCCGAGCATCTAGTAGCGCTTGTCGCCGAGGAACTGCCCGGCTTCCTGGCCGGTCTGCTGGCAGCCGCCTCCAGCTCTCAGAGCCATCAGGCGCTCACCGTACTAGCGCGCGCGTCACTCTCGCGGGAAAGCCTGTCCTCTGCGATTGCCGACTTGCTCGTTAGCCTGCCTACGCTGACAGTCTGCGCGGTCGAGGTCGCTACCCAAGCCGAGGACCCTGCCCATTTGCTGGCGGCTCTGAATAACCTGGTACTCCGGGGCGCCCTGCCCACCGCGCTGCTGGCCGAGATCTCTCATGCCATCCCCACCAGCACGCGAGCGCTGACGTCCTTTGCCGTCATCGTAGAACAGATGCTGGCGGCTGATTACCAGGCCGTCGGCACGGCCGATGGCTACCCGGCGGTCCTTGCGCCGACGTACGCCAGGCTTGCGCACCGCCTGGCTCAGGCGGGACACCCCCGAGAAGCGCTGACAGCCAGTGAGCGGGCCGTGGCGATGCTAGAAGAACTAGCCGTGGCCGATCCGCAGGTAATGCCCCTCCTCGCTGTTGCCTTCAACAATCTGGGAGGCCACTTCCTTGGCATGCGCCGAACGCAGGAGGCGGTTGCTGCGCTCCGGCGGGCAGTGAATATCCGCGAGCATCTCCCGGATGCCGATTGCAACGCCAGGCAGCTTGATCTGGCGGAGACACTGGGTCAGCTCGCGGCGGCGCTGGCCCTCACAGGACATGAACGAGAAGCGCTTGAGCAGTTCCAGCGTGCCGTGCTGATCTTCGAGCAGCTGCGAGAGGCTGACATCGACATCAACGGCGGCTTGGCGCTGACACTCGCTAATCAGGCCCAATTGCTTGCTGACACCGGAAACGGACACGAGGCGCTGGCCGCCGCGCAACGAGCCACGGGTGCGTGTGAACGCCTGGCCGAGGAGAGGCCCGACGCCTGGATTCCGTCACTGGCGAACTCGCTCGTCACGCTGTCTGCCTGCTTGTCGAATGTCGGACGTTACAACGAGGCTCTGGCCGCCGGAGACAGGGCAGTAGACCTGTGGGAGAAGTTGGCCGAGTCGCTACCCGATGCTTACCGCCCCCGGCTGGCCGCCGCACTTCGGTCGCTCGCGAAAACTCTGGCGGACACCGGCAGCCGGGACCGGGCGCTAGCAGCAAGCCGACGGGCGGTGGCCATTCACGAGGAGCTGGTTGCCGCCAGCGCGGGCGCCCACTTGCCCGGGCTGGCATCCTCGCTGAATTCGCTGGCCGTCGACCTGCGCGAGGTCGGCCAGGCGGACGAGTCCCTTGATGTCAGCCGGCGAGCGGTGACCCTGTATGACCGGCTCACCGCAGCCGAGCCGGGCACCCATCGGTCGGGCCTGGGAGATTCCCTTCTCACCCTCACGGTCATACTGGACGAGACGGGACGGCCCGAGGAAGCGCTAGCCGCTAGCGAACGGGCACTCGCTGTCTATCAGCAGCTTGCGCAGTCCGGTCTGGCCACCCATCGGAACGGGTGGGCAAAAGCCCTGAACAATCACGCCTGGCGCCTGGGTCATCTGGGCCGCAGTGAGGATGCCCTCACGGCGGCACGGCAAGCCGTCAGCCTGTCCGAGCAACTGGCCACTGAGTTCCCCGGCATGTTCGGGCCCGACTTGGCGACGCACCTCGGAACGCTCGCCAGTCAGTTGAGGGATGCCGGCCGCACGGACGAGGCGGTCGAGGCGGTCGAGGCCGCGGTGGCACTGTGCGGGCAGGAAACCGCCCGAAATGACATCCACTCGGCGAACCTGGCCCTGTCGCTGCGCAACCTGTCCATCATCTACGAGGACGCGGGCCGGTCCGGCGATGCAATCTCGGCCATCCGGCGGTCGGTCAGCCTTTACACCCGGCTGGCGGACCACGACCCGCCCAGGTACCTCCCGGCTCTGGCCGAAGCCCTCAGGACTCTCGCTGGCCAGCTGTCAGCAATCGGACAGGCTGGCCCCGCAGCCGAGGCTGCTGAGCAGGTCGTCGGCATCTATGGCCCCCTAGCGGCGAGGGACCGGCAGAGACATGCACCCGCGCTGGCCGCCGCTCTCGAGAACCTGGCTGACAAGCTGGCCGACACGGATGAGCGGGAGCGGGAACTGGAAGTTCTGCAGCGGGCGGTCAGCCTGTATGACGGTCTTGGGGCAGAAGACCCGGACTCATACCGCCCGGCGCAGGCAAGGCTGCTGAACAACCTGAGCACCCGCCTCGCGGAAGCGCGGCGCTACCGGGAAAGCGCGGCCGCGGCGGAGGAAGCGGTCAGCATTGGCGAGCGCCTGGCGGAATCCGACCCGGATACTCACATGCCCCGCCTGGCATCATTCCTGCGCGGTTTGTCGCTCAGTCTCGCCCGCGCCGGGCGAGCCGCCGAAGCCGTCGACGCTGGCCGGCGCTCGGTGGACACATTTACCAGGCTGGCGGATATCTCGGCGAGCTGGCCAGATCGCTGAATAGTCTTTCCGTACGGCTCGCTGCCACGGGCGAGGATCAACAGGCCGTAGAGGCAAGCAAGCGGGCCGTCGAGATCGACCAACGGCTCGAGGCGGCCAGCCCCGGCAACGGCCTGCCTCACCTGGCGACGGCACTCACCACTCTGTCAGCGCACCTGCACGCCGCCGGGCGACGCGATGAAGCATTCGACGCAGCAAAGAAGGCCGTGAGCGCGCTCACCAGGCTGGCACAGGCAGGCGAAGCCAGCTACCTTGCCCAACTCACCGCCCCGCTGCGCAACATGGAACAACTGGCCGCTACCCCGGACGAGAACGCCGAGTACCTCGCAGCAGCCCAGACCGTCATCGCGATACGCCAGCGCCTCCGCCAGCCCGGCGCGGCAGGACCCGGAACCGCCGCTCAGGCCCTTGCAGCGGGGCTCGATGACCAACTCTTGGACGCGGGCACGCCCCCCGGCGCACTCGTACGCCACCCGGGAGCGCCCCGCCTTGCCGCACGGCCTGGTGGGGCCGGCACCTCCGCTACGACCCCACATGTGCTTCTCGTGGTCAGCAGCGGCGAGATGAGGGCACGGGCCATCGCGATACCTTATCCGGGCGGCGCAGCCATGCAGCCGCTGCTGCTGCTTGAAGCCCAGGGCGGTTCGTGGATCCGTGACGAGCATGGGACGCTGGCTGAACGCGGCGTCGGCCGACTGGTCGAGCTCGGGATGACCCAGCTGCGCGCAGGGGATCAGATTCCGGGCCCGGCCCGCGGCTGGAAGCTTATTCTCGAGGCTGAAACTGCCCGGCTGGCCGCCCCCGACGAGAGGAATTTCTACGACGGCGACTGCGACCAGCACCCGCGATGGCGCGCCCTCGTCCGCAGCGCCGGCAGTTGCCTGGTTTTGATCGGCCCGGTCGGCCTGTACTCGCAGCAGGGCGTTTCCACCAGTATCGCCACCGTACGGGCGATCCTCGACAGGGCAGCCCGCGCTGGCCTGCTCGCGGGCGGTCTCGTGGCTGTTGAATGGCCCCCGCCGGCGATGCTGTCGCGTGTTCTGGCAGCCCACGGCAGGGCCGCCGGCCCGGATCAGCCCCGCACCCATACGCAAGCAGCCGCTGGAAACCGCCATCGGGACCAGCGGCGGCCGGACGCGGACAGCACAAGTGACGCCGCCCGGGCGATTGCGGCGCTAAAACTCGGAGACCGGCTTGCGGAACATGGAGACCTCCAGGGCGCGAGTGCCGCCTACCAGCAGGCCATCGAATCCGCGCACCCCGATGCAGGCCCCGTTGCCGCAGCGAACCTCGGGGTCTTGCTCGCAGGACACGGAATCATAGAGGGGGCGCGTGCTGCCTACCAGCAGGCCATTGAATCCGGGCACCCCGATGCAGGCTCGGGCGCTGCGTACAACCTCGGGATCTTGCTCAAGGCGCATGGAGACCCTGACGGCGCCCGGGCCGCATACCTCCAGGCCGTGGACTCGGGACATGCCGATCACGCCCCCGCCGCAGCGTTCAACCTCGGGGTTGTGCTCGAAGAAGAGGAAGAAGCCGACGGCGCGCTGGACGCCTACCGTCGGGCGGCCGATTCCGGCCACGGCAAATGGGCGCCGGGAGCAGCAGTCAACCTGGGAGTTCTCCTGGCACGACGGGGAGATCGTGACGGCGCGCGTGCCGCCTACCAGCAGGCGATCGATTCTGGGGACGGTGAGGCCGCGCCCCGCGCACTCGCTAACCTGGCTGTCCTGCTTGAGGACGAGGGAAATGCGGATGCCGCGCAGGCGGCCTACCGGCAGGCCATCGCCTCAGGTCAGCCCGACACGTACCCAGGCGCGGCATTTCACCTTGGCAGGATGCTCATGAAGCAGGGGAGCACCGGGATGGCAGAGGCTGCCTTTCAGCAGGCCATCAATTCGGGGGATCCCGTATGGCTCCCCGGGGCAGCGTTCTATCTCGGACTGATGCTGGTCCGGACAGGAGAGCTGGTCAGGGCGGAAGGCTTCTACCGCCGCGCGGTACTTTCCCGGCATCCGGACGCCGCCCCCACCGCCGCAGTCAACCTTGGGCTCCTGCTCGCCGACCGAGGCGATGTCGAGGGTGCGCGCGAGGCGTACCAGCTGGCGATCAACTCCGGGCACGACGACGCCGCGCCGACGGCCGCACACAGTCTCGGCCTCCTCCTCGCCGAACAGGACGACATCCAAGATCCTGGTGGTTAATTCGGTCATGCGGCGAGTTCGAGGCGTGCCAGGTGGCTGGTTCGCTGCCGGTCGAGCGGGGTTCCGGTCCAGAAAGCCTCGAGGCGGAGCAGGTTGAGGGCGACGGCCATGTAGGCGTGGTCGAGGCGGGTTTTCTGCAGGCCGCGGTAGCGTGCGCGGCGTGCGCCGTGGGCGGCGGCCTGGTGCATGGTGCCCTCGACGCCGGCGCGGCGGGCGTAGTCGGCCTGGAACGGGATGGTCTTCTCCGCGGCGCGGGCGGCGGCCTGGGCCTCGGCGAGGTCGCGGGGCGGCACGGTGAGCTGGCGTCGTCTCTTGCCGCTGGTCGTGCACTGGGAGCGGGCCGGGCAGGGGCCGCAGTCGCCGGCGGAGAAGGTGGCCACGGCGGCGGCCTGGCCTCTTTGGGTGCACGGCGTCCAGGACGAGGAGGTCTTTCCCTGCGGGCAGGTGACGGTCCGGGTGTCGTAGTCGACGGTGAAGTCGGCGCGGGCGTAGCCGTGCCCGGCGCGGGCCTGGGCGGAGGTGTCCGCCAGCAGCGGCCCGATCAGGGCGATGCCCCAGGTCGCCAGCGCCGCGACCACGACCGCGGCGCTGAGGTAACCGGAATCGAGGTAGTGCCGCCCGGGAGCCAGGCCCCGGCCCGCGAGGCCGCCGTGGATGACGCCGGTCATCTGGATGTCGGGCACCGTGGCGTCGGTGGTGGCCGCGTTCGTGATCAGGTTCGGGAACGTCGCCCGCTCGCAGTCCCCGTCGTGGCCGCCGCCGGCGGCGCCGCAGTCGCAGGGCGGGGCATCGTCGCAGGTCTCGGAGACGTGCAGCTTGTAGCCGAGCCAGAAGGCGTCGCGCTTGACGCCCCACCGGGCGTCGGTGTCGTACGGGGAGGCGATCCGCAGATGGCCGGGCGGGAGCCCGTCGCCCTCAGGCTCCTTCTCCCGCCGTCTGATCACCTCCCGCCCGCCGCCGGTGACGGTCCGGGTGTAGTTCTGCAGCAGCACCCGGCGCAGCACCTCGACCGCGGGGATCTCCCGCAGCCAGCCCGGCGACGAGCCGTCGTAGACGGCCTCCAGCAGGGCGTACCCGTCGCGGGCGTAGGCGACCGCCAGCTCGCCGCGCTTCGCCTCCGACAGCGGGGCCCGCCAGGAAGTCACCGGGATCGCGTACCGGCGGGTGAAATCGGGCACGCAGATCCGCTGTTCCAGCCAGTCCGGGCAGGCGGCGGCCAGCGCCTCCAGCACCGCCCGCACGCTTTCCCCCGCCAGTTCCAGCCGGTTCAGCGCCGCGACCGCCGCGACCACGTGCGTGGAGTCGGTTCGCTGCTTCCCGCCCGCCTTGACCAGGCCGTCTGCCGCCAGCCGCGCCAGCAGCGCGTCCAGTGCCGCCTGCTCCAGGCCGGCCTCTGACACCCGCGCGCGGAACTCGGCCAGCACCGTGTGGTCGAAGCCCGGATCATCCCAGGCCAGCCCGAGCAGGTACTGCCAGTCGATCCGGGTCCGCACCGCCTCCGCCGCCTGCCGGTCGGTCAGGCTCTCCGCCCGCTGCAGCACGGTCACCAGCGCAAGCCGCGACGGCGACCAGCCGGGACGCCCCCGGACGCCGAACGCGACCGCGAAATCCTCATCATCGAGCCACTGGCCGAGCCGGTCCCGGACCAGCACCGCCAGCGGCCGCGGCCGCCTCCCCTGGTACTTCGCCGCGATCGCCGCCGCGATCAGCGGATCCGGCTCCGGCCACACGGCAGGCTGCATGGACACCACATACCCGATTCTGCGGCCGGAACGAGGGGGAAAGCGACCGCGAACCAGATCATGACCCCCGATACGCCCCCGATCGAGCATGCGCGCGGCGTGTCGTCAATTAACCACCAGGATCGAGGCGGGCTCCTTGGTAGAGGTGTGGTTGTCGACGCCTCACCTGAACCCAGGAGCCCTTCGTGTTTTCTACTCTGCCTGATGCTGCGTGCGCAACCGGTCCGGCGGTTTCCCCGGATACGGGGACTCCGGCGGGAACGGTCATGATTCGGTCCTGTGACCTGCGGTTCTACGGGGAGGGAACCGTTCTGGGGAGTGAGCGTTCACCGCGGTCCGGGGAGATGACGCTGTTCTGCCGCCCGGTAGTGACCGCGCCGGCGTTCGTGCGGCGGGACGGGACGGTGCTGGCGAACGCGTGGCCCCCGGACCTGATCCGGCTCGGGGAGCTGGAGGCTCATCTGGGCGACGGGGTGATCGAGGAGATGGTGTCCGCGGCGCTGGACGCTGGCCGGCTGACGCCGCGGCAGCGCCGCCGGATCATGTCCTATCCGCTGGTCGTCCGCCTGATGCTCGCGATGGCCCTGATGGGCGACGCGTCGTACTGCGAAGTCCTGTCGCGGCTGGCGGGGCTGATCGCGGACATCCCGTTTGCCCGGGACTGGCATGTTCCCACGGAGAAGGTCATCACGGACTGGCGGCTGCCGGTCCCGCCGGACCTGATGGAAGGCCTGTTCTGGCAGGCTGCCGGGCAGCTCATCGGCGACGGCGAGCCGTCGGCGGTCATGCTGGCCGGGATGCCGGTGGCCGCGGCCGACGGGATGCTGGTCAATGTCGCGGACACGCCCGTGAACCGGGCGTTCTTCGGCACGACCGGGACCGCGGACGGATCTTCCCCGTTCCCGCAGCTCAGGATTGTCGCGCTGATCGCCCGGGCCGGGCGCGCGATGCTCGGCGCGATCCTGGGCCAAGCGGGCAGCGGGGAGCAGACCCTGCTCAAGCGCCTGGTCCGGCGCCGTCCGGAGCTGTTCGCCGGGCTCGTCGTCTGCTTCGACAGGAACTTTCCCGGTCATGACCTGATTACCGCGATCGTGGACGCGGGCGGGCACGTCGTCGCGCGGGTCAAGGCGGGCATCGCCCTGCCCTTCGAAGACGGGCCCGGCCGCGGCTGGCTGCCCGACGGATCCCGGATGACCTGGCTGAACGCCCCCTCCGGGCGGAAAGCCGAACGGCTGCCGGTCCGGGCCGCCGAGCACAACGCGGTCTTCCCCGCCGCCAGCGGGGACGATGAGGTCTCGGAGACCTGCACGATCATCACCACCCTCCTCGACCACGCGGCGGCCCCGGCCGACGCGGTGCGCGAGGCCTATCTCACCCGGTGGAGCGCGGCCGAGACCACGTTCGGCGAGGACAAGGCCACCATCACCGGGGCGGGAAACCGCACGTCGGGGCCCGTGCTGCGCTCGGGCCGGCCCCGGCTGGTCATCCAGGAAGCCTGGGCCTGGCTGACCGGAACCCAGCTGGCCCGTGCCAGCCAGGCCGCCGCGCTGCGCGGCCGGCACGCCGCCGCCCGCGCCCTGCGCAGGAAGAACGCCAGGCCGGTCACCGCCGACGAGGAATCCTTCGCCTCCGGCATCCGCCACGCCATCCGGTCCATGACAACCACGCAGGTCACAGCCACGTCATCACTGAGCGCGCTCGCCGCCGCAGCCGACTCCGCCGCCCGCGCCGCCCTCCGCACCCTGAACCTCCCGGATCGGCAGCGGCACTCCTCACGGGCGCAGAAAGCACGGCCGAAATTCCCGCATGCCCCCGCATCCAAGACCACCATCACCGGAAAACCGCAGGTCAACGTGTTCGCACCTGGCTTCTACTGACTTCAGGCCCAGGCCCGCCGACAGGGAGGAGGGAACTCGCCCGGCCGATCCGGGAACCCGCGGCCCGTGGAACCGCGCGCCATCCCCGCCGCGACACGCGGGCGAAGACCATGCCCGCCCACCCGTAAAAACAGACTCCGGAGCGTCTACGGAACACAGGGGCAGCAACACCCCGTAAAAGCCGTAACACCTAAAGTCTGTGGTGTTGGGGGAAGACTGGCGCGCAAGAATCAGGCGCGCGATTACCGACAACGCGCTCGTCTTCATTGCCTGTTTTTCTCAGGTAAGCCTCGGCCGCGTCAAGAGCTATCAGAATGAGGAACTCATCCTGGCAA
>Ga0335072_10013062_pt1 | contig 11844 bp, 11 predicted proteins | sample Lox_Sample_21_FD_206725 | JGI IMG/M metagenome (GOLD analysis project Ga0335072, IMG submission 206725) | Soil microbial communities from Loxahatchee National Wildlife Refuge, Florida, United States - Lox_Sample_2.1 | ecosystem: Environmental > Terrestrial > Soil > Wetlands | place: USA...
CGCGGATAGCCAAAGACTTCGGTTTCGCGCACCACCGCGTCAGACGTGTAGACGAGAATATTGTTGCCCATCTCAAGCGCAGCCTGATCGAATGGTCCGCTCAGCGCCTGCGGACCGCCTGGGGCCACTACCGGGACTTCAGGATCGCAAACGAAAATATCGCGAGGCTCATCGACCTCAGGGACATTGAGCGAAAGAACCCCGTCTCCCTTGCGTGAATTCGCATTGCCTGCGCTATGCAGGTAGAACGCGAGTGTTTCATCGTTCCAATCGTGGGCGCCGCGCCAGTTATTGATGCCAAGACGGAAGTAGCGAATGCGAGCCTCGATAGAAAAATCAGATGTATCTTTGAGCCAGTGATTGAACCAGCGGAGCAAGATTTCATCGGTGTTAAGGTTGGCAGAGTCGCCAAGGCTCGCATTCCCGGCGCGGTCGCCCCAGGGAATGTGGACCCATGGCCCGACGATCAAGTATTGGTTCTTGCGCGCAAACTCAGTGCCGGCGCCTTTGCGCAAGGCCAGATACCCGGCGATCGCGCCATCGAGATAGGTGTCAAACCAGCCGGCGATGTGGAGCGCCGGAACCTGAATGCGATCAATGCGCACGCTGATGTCGAGGGCGCTCCAGTAATCGCCTGGGTCGCGATGCGCGAACCAGTCGCGCACGTAGCCGGGCAGCGCAGGATCGGCGATTGCGGGATGTTCCGCATATGGAACATGCGCGGCTTGGGAGCGAATGGTGGACCATGCAGTCTCAAGTCTGTCGCTCGAATCGCGTAAACCCCTGCGACGGGCGTCTTCACGCAGCATCTGGATTCCCCATCCGAGGCTTGAATTCAGACGCAGAGCGCCATGGTGGTAAAACCAACCACTGTAGAGATCGGCGGCGGTCATGTGAGGAGCAATGCATTGCAACCCCTCGGGCTGCTCGGCTGCCGCAAGGAATTGCGTGGCGCCCTGGTAGGAGAAGCCGTACATTCCGATGCGGCCATTTGAAGCCGGATGCGTTCGGAGCCAGGAGATGGTTTCGGCGCCGTCGCGACCTTCATTTCGGAACGGATAGAAATCCCCTTCCGAGCCACCGCGGCCGCGCACGTCCTGGATAACGACGTGATATCCCTGCCGCGCAAACCATACCGGATGCGCATAGACGACCGTTGAGGCAATGTCGCGCCCATAGGGTTGGCGCATGAGCAAAGTCGGCCAGGGACCGTCGCCTTTCGGATAATAATGATCAGAAACGAGCACAGTTCCATCGCTCAATGGGCAGGCGATGCCGCACTCAAGGCGCACTGCATTTCCGCAATCGATCAGTGCCATGGCTAGGCCCCGTGTTTCGGCTCGAAGTTATACATTGCGATAAGGACCTCCGCAATGTGCGCGGACGCCTCGCGGGACCATCGCTCACCATTCTCTGCAGAGGCATTGGACGGATCGCCGAGAACGCCACTGGGCGCAATGTCCCGTGTGAGCCACGCGAAGTTCGCCGATGAGCCCTCAGGTTTGAGGTGTTCCGGATGGTCCACTCGCGCGACGTAGTTTGTGGTGTATGCGTCAGGATGCACCAGTTCGGGCGTGGCATGGAGCAGGTAGGCAGTTTCAATCTCGCCCGCATGAAAACCGTACGTGCGCTCCTGAGGGCTCACTCCGTCGAAGTGCGCTCCAGGCGATCCGAACAGGGTGAAGGTGCGAAGGCCAAACTCAGCGCGGAGATCGCGCGCAAGCACATCGACGAGCGACGTGTTTCCGCCATGGGTATTGTAGAGTGCGACCTTCCTGAATCCTGCATTCGCGATGCTTGCACCAATATCGCGCACGACAGCCAGAAAAGTTTGTGCGCTGATGGAAAGCGTGCCGGGAAAACCGAGATGCTCATTGCTCTTGCCGTAGCAGATCGGCGGGAGAGCGTAAATTTGGAGGTTTGCCGGGATTTGGGCGAGAGCCTTGCCGAGCAGAAGATTGTTGATCAGGGTATCGGTTGCAAGCGGAAGATGATGGCCATGCTGCTCGATCGCGGCAGTCGGCAGGACCAGTAGAGTTGTCTCTCGAGGAAGAGCGTCCACCTGCCTCCACGTGAGATAGGCAAAATTGCGCTCGTCCGGGATCCACGTCTTCACCGCGTCACCGCCTCTTTGCGAAAACTTATCATCTTGCCTGGATTGAGCAGTCCGCATGGATCGTATTTCTGCTTGGCCAACAACTGGATGTTATCGGCGCGGAACCTGCCTCCATCTTCGAGATAATTCACGTGAGGATTGGCGACGAAAACACCGATGGATCGGCAGTAGGCGATCATCTCGTTCAATCGCGCTTCGGTCGTAAAGCGAACTACCGGAATCGCACCGGGAATCACGGTGCCATCGCCGTTCTTCATGAACTCGATGTGAAACAGGATTTCATGGCCGAAGCGCTGCCGCAGCAGACGGAACTGTTCACGGCAATCAGTGGCGGAAAAGCCGCATTGAAGATAGGTGTAGGCGGGATCAGCCTTCATAGCCCACAACGTGGTGTGGTTCCACGTGTAGTCGCTCAGCAGCGGTTGCGTCCGCGGGCCTTCGTAGGCACCCTCGAATGTCACCACGCCGCCGGCTGAATCAGCCATGCCTCGTAGTGTTTCCACCTGGGGGCCGGCGATCATGGTAAGGGCGAGAGCTTTTCCATCTCGAATGAGTTTCCTGATTGGCGCGAAGAAAGAAGGGATCGGCCACTCGAAAACAGTGGCAAGCCGCTTGGTCAGGCTCGCATTGCCTGCGACTGATTCGGTGAAATCGAAGGCAGCTTCAAACGTGTCGAAGACAACTGTCGTCTGCGTCCAGTCAACCGCGGGGCCGAGCGCAAACCAGATGCGCGTGATGATTCCGTTGGTTCCCCATGCATGCAGAATCTCATGCACTGCCTGGCCTTCATGAAGGACCACGCGTGGCGCTTCTTCCATGGTGACCACTTCGAACGCGCGCACATTATCGAAATCACGAAGGCCGCCGTATGTGACGGAACCAATTCCGCCCGATCCGCCTGCGAGAAAGCCGCCGACCGTCGCCTTCACCAGCGTGGAGGGATACATGCGCAGTTCCCATCCCAGCCTGCGAGCTTCTGTTTCGAGGTTGCCGAGACGCAGGCCGGGTTGGCATATTGCAACTCCATCGGGCGTTATCTCTTCGAGTTTGTCCATCGATGTAAGGTCGAGCACGATTCCGCCGTGCAACGGAACGCACTGCCCATAGTTTCCGGTTCCGGCGCCGCGCACGGTGACGGGAACCCCGTGCCGTCCTGCGAATCGCGACACTGCCATCAATTCATCCAAGTTGACGGGCTGGACTACAACCTCGCCATTCTTGCTGGCCAGCAGAGGGCGCAATACGGGCGAATACCAGTAGAAATCGTGCGACAAGCGCTCAAGAACCGCGGGCGCTGTCAAAACGCGAGCAGGATCGCCGATGAGTGAAAACAATTCACTTATAAGTTCGTCATTCATGGGGACGTCTCAACTCGCTCCGGCCGGAATTCAGTCACGTGCGTTTGCGGCTTGACCAGCGACGAAACGCACGAAGCATCGATGGATGGGTAAAAAGAGCATAGCATTCGCCGCGGAGAATGGGACCGTTCACGACGCATTTCATATCGCTGCGCGCGACAACTTCGAGAGCGTGAATCTGAATCTGATTGCAGTGTCGGTTGGCATCCTCGATGGTCGCACCGAATACCACGCGATCGAGTCCCGCCCATAACGCGGCGCTCATGCACATGGGGCATGGTTCGCATGTTGAATAGAGCGTATATCCCGCAAGGGAAATTGTCTTCAGGCGCCTGGTGGCCATGCGAATGGCGCGAACTTCAGCATGGGAGCTTGGATCGAAGTCCTGCGCGACGCGATTGAGCGCACGCAACAGAGGCTTTCCTGATTTCGTATGAACAATCGAAGCTCCGAACGGACGAGGGCGCGGAGTGCGAAGGGAGCGGGCCGTGAAGGCGACGATGGCCTTCATCCGTTCTTTGTCCTGATCGGGTTGCACGTGCCGCGACAGAACCTGGCGGCGGGTGGCGGGTGAACCGGCTCCCATACCTGAAATTAGCATGGGGCAACGCGGATGGGGTCCACAAAATGAGCCGCACTTATGCGGTCTTTATACGATTCGACCAGATGCAGGATGGAGCGCATAGAATCTCTCCATGAGCTCGTCTGAATGGACCGTTCGCGGCCTTCGTACTGCGCTTGCAGAGGGCCGTGCAAAGCCTGCGAAGCTGGCTGAGTTGGCTCTTGCGCGGGCGAATGGAAATACGAGACGGAATACGTACCTTTGGATGAATCGGGAATGGACGCTTGCAGAGGCTGCGCGCGCTGAGGCGATGCCTGCGGGCAACGGTGGCATGTTTGGCGATGGACGCGATCCGCTGTGGGGATTGCCTATCTCGGTAAAGGATTGTTTCGACCTGGCGGGGGCCCCGACCAGCTTTGGTGTACTTTTCTACCGTAACCTGAACGGGACAGCAAAACGGGATTCGTGGATCGTTGAGCGCTTGCGCAGTGCGGGAGCAGTCATTACCGGCAAAACGCATTTGCATCCACTTGCGTACGGAATTACGGGAGAGAATCCCGAGTTTGGCGATTGTGTGCAGCCCGGAAACCCTAGTGCGTTAACGGGCGGTTCGTCCAGTGGGGCAGCTGCGAGTGTTCTTGAAGAGTCGGCGGTAGCTGCGATCGGAACGGACACGGGCGGATCTGTTCGCGCGCCTGCCGCGCTTTGCGGGTTGGCGGGGTATCGAGCGTCGATCACGCGCGGCGATTGGCGAGGCGGCGCGCACCTTGCTGAATCGTTCGACACGATGGGGTGGCTCTTCCGGGATCTGGAAGATGCGCCGCTGCTGGGCGCACTATTTGCGACCGGGGGCGCCGTGTTGCGTCCGCAGTTCACGCGGTTTGCGGTCATCGAAGAAGGCTTTCTGCATGATTGCGAAGCTGAGATTGTGGATTCATTGTGGGCAACAGTGGAGGAATTGGAGGGTCTGGGACTTCGCCGATCGCGGTTCGACGCAAGTTGGTGGACGGATTCATTCAAGATTTTTGCACCGATCCAGGCATGGGAAGCTGCGCGCACTCACGCGGGTCACTATGACGAAATTCAACCTGCAATTCGCGAACGGCTGGAGTGGGGAGCAGGGATCAGCGATATTCAGATTCGTACCTGGCGCGATCTCGGAAGAGAGTTCCGAAAACGCCTGGACGATTTGCTGGTTGAGCACGAGCTGCTTCTGATGCCTGCCACTCCCGTAAAGCGCCTTGCGGCCGGGGCTGACCACAGCCAGGCACGTGCGCGGATATTGCGCTATACGACGCCCTTCAGCTTGGCTGGAGTGCCGGTGGTGACAATTCCCTGCGCCGCGAGCGGCATGCAGTTGGCTGCGGCGCGGGAGCACGATGAATTGCTGCTTCAACTCGCCGCGCGGCTGGGTGCGAAAAGAAAGAGTCATGGTCCGGCTCCGGGTGCATGATACCTTGCAAGCAAGAACGCCCTTCCCATCTTTCCGAGGTCATCCTTGAAGGCAAATCGACATCTCCTGATCACCGTCTGCATTCTTCTTTTCGTTATGGCGGGATGCCATTCGCGCCAGGAGACGAATGGCCTGACTCCGGTCAGCCTGCAACTGGACTGGTATCCGCAGCCCGAGCATGGAGGCTTCTACACTGCGCTCTTACGGGGCTATTACAAGGCGGAGGGTCTGGATGTAACGCTGTTGCCGCTGCCAGAGTATGGCAGCGTTGCACAATTGGTGGCCACGGGCAAGGCGGATTTCGGGCTGGGATCGAGCGATCAGATTCTCGAATGGGATTCGAACGGCCTGCCACTGATGGCGGTTGCAGCCACGATGCAGCACGATCCGCAGGCAGTCATGGTTCACAAGAATTCGCCGATTCGCGATTTCAAGGACCTTGAGGGGCATACAGTTGCAGCGCAGACCGGCGCGACGTGGCTGAAGTACGTGATGTCGCGCTACAACCTGCACCAGGTCCGCCAGATTCCTTCTACTCTCTCGATCGCAAATTTTCTTGCGGATCCCAATTATGTACAGCAGGTCTTCGTTACAAGCGAGCCGTTCTTTGCGAAGCAGGCCGGAGCGGAGGTGAGGACATTGCTGATCAGCTCATCGGGATACGATCCCTACCGCGTTCAATTCACGACTCGGCAGTTCGCTTCGCAGCATCCGGACATTGTGGAGAAGTTTGTTCACGCGAGCATCCGCGGCTGGCAGGACTATCTGCGCAATCCCGGCCCGACAGATGCCTATCTGCTCAAGCTGAATCCGGCACTCAATCCAGCACAGGAGGCCTACACCGCGGAGGCTCTGAAAGATGGCGGGTTTGTTAGCGGCGGCGACAAGAGCGGCACGCAAACCGGGCGAATGAGTGCCGAACGGTGGCAGGCTACGTACGAGCAACTGAAGTCGCTCGGTATTCTGCAAGGACCGGTCGACCCGAGCAAGGCCTATTCGCCAGGTTTTGCGCAGTGACAGCTGATCCCAGCCTATCCGTGTCTGGTGACTGATTACCTCGATCCATGGACCTGCGACAAAGCTATACCTGCGATGCAGCGAGCGGGCTGAGGACCAGGTTGGTGATGTTGGTGACGATCGGCTCGAAGCTGAAACGCGGGTCGGCTGAAAGCTTCTTCCACGCCGGATCGTTGCGGAAGGCCTCCCAGGCCGCATCCATCGCCGCCGCATCGGCAACACTCAGCATATAGGTGAGGTTCGGCATGCGCTGTCCGATGAGCGTGTCGCCAAAGAATACCGGGTGGAAGCCGGCATTGGTAAAGACCTCGAATTCGCCGGAATGGAACATCTGAACCTTGACGAGATGGTCCTTGTAGCTGGGGCTCTCATAGGTCCGAAGCTGGAAGATGCGCTTGCCTTTTGGGGGCGGAGTGATGCGCGGCCAGCCCTCGAATGCCACGAGGAGCGAATACTCCACCCGCTGAAATGGGGGGGCGCTTGCAGGAGCGCTCCAGAATGGCTCGGCAGCCTTCATGAACTCCGAGTCCTGGGCGAGGCGAAAATCCAATAGGGCTAATGTGTCAGGGGGACGGCCGGGAATGAGAACGTAGAGCATCGGTGTCTCCGGCCCAAAGTCGAGGTGAAACGCGCCGATGGGACCGATGCCCATCCGAGTCAATGCGGGAATAAGAGCCTGGCCGATGTAATTCTCAGTGAGGGAGGTTTGCGGACCTGATTGAAGGCTGTAGCGGCGAATCTGGTAGTACTCACGAATGGGAACTGCGGCGCCTTGCGCGGTGGCGTTGCGGGCAAGGGTGGCAGCCGAAGCGGCAAAAGACGTGGCAAGAAATTGGCGGCGCTGCAAAGTGACCCTCCAAACGAAGCCACAGTGTACGACATCACTCCAGGTTGACTCAGAGCCTGCCAATCGGCGGTGGATCAGTCTTCGCCGATATCCTCGTTCCAGATCTCGGGGTGCTGGGAGATGAATCTCTCAAGCAGTTGGCGGCATTCGCGGCTGTCGAGATCGATCACTTCGACGCCGTTTTCACGCAGCCAGTCTAAGCCGCCTGCGAACGTCCGGCTCTCTCCTACGACGAGCGTGGGAATGCGAAACTGCCGCACTAATCCACTGCAGTACCAGCACGGCGCCAAGGTGGTGACCATGACAAGATCACGGTAGCTTTTCTGCCTGCCGGCGCGACGAAAAGCATCGGTCTCGCCGTGAACGCTGGGATCGCCCTGTTGGACCCTCCGATTATGTCCTCGACTGACGAGTTCGCCGGCGCGAGTAAATAGCGCGGCGCCGATGGGAATGCCGCCTTCGGCGAAGCTTTGCTGAGCTTCCTCGAGGGCAACCGCAAGCATTTGTTTGTATTTATTCGTGTTGGTCTCGATTTGCGTCGTGCGTTGATTCACGCGTCCCTCACGATTGAGATCATACGGGAGGGGCTCCCTGCACATCTGCAGGCGGAGATTGCACGGCTGGACTTTCTTAAGAATTGTTAAGCCGACGGGGGCGCCCGAAAACCGAAGGACGAGCCAAGCATTTGATTCCAAGCAAGTTGTTCCCTTCTCGAAACGGACGGTTCGCATCCGATTCACAATGCCATTTGAATCCAGCGGGATGCGTCTTGACTTGAAGTGCGCTCAAAGATGTAGGGTGGAATTGTGAGAGACGCAGGATACACAATCCGGAGCATGTCAGAGCGGTGCGGGATGACCGCGCATACGTTGCGCTACTACGAGCGCGTGGGACTGATCCAGCCGGTAGGGCGGGCTCGCAACGGACATCGGCGATACTCGGAAGCGGACGAAGCCTGGATCCATTTTCTGCACTGCATGAGGGCGACGAACATGCCCATCCGGCAGATGCAGCGCTACGCTGAGCTGCGTGAGCAGGGCGACGCCACCTCACTGGAGCGGCGCAAGATTCTCGAAGACCATCAGGCCGCGATTGCTGCGCAGATTGTGGAGCTGCAACGGGCCCACGCCCTGCTGACTCACAAGATCACGAACTACAAAATAATTGAGCAGCGCATTCGTATTGACAATCCTGCTCTTGCTGAACCGGAAGTCGATTGCGAGCTGGCGCCTGCCAGTTAGGTTTGCCGGCACTTTGAGGAATCTGTCATGAACACCCGCAGGTTAGGCACGAATGGTCCCACAGTCTCGGCCATCGGACTGGGCTGCATGGGAATGAGCGATTTCTACGGCGGCCGCGATGACCGTGAATCGCTGGCGACGATCGATCGCGCGTTGGAACTTGGAATCGATTTCCTTGACACCTCCGATGCGTATGGACCCCACACGAACGAGGAACTGGTTGGCAAGGCACTGAAGGGGCGGCGCAACCGGTTCTTTGTCGCGACGAAATTCGGCATTGTGCGAGACCCAGCCAATCCGGAGAAGCGGGGAGTGAACGGCAGCCCGGCTTACGTGCGGGAATCGGTTGAGGGAAGCTTGACGCGCCTTGGGATCGAGACCATTGATCTCTATTATCAGCATCGCGTTGACCCCAAAACGCCGATTGAAGAAACAGTGGGAGCGATGTCCCGTCTTGTCGAGGAGGGGAAGGTTCGCTACCTGGGTCTTTCAGAAGCTGCGCCAGCGACCATTGAGCGTGCGAATCGGGTCCATCCGATTACGGCGTTGCAGACAGAGTATTCGCTTTGGACGCGGGACCCGGAAGCGGAAGTCTTGCCGACGTGCAGGCGTCTCGGAATCGGCTTTGTGGCCTATAGCCCGCTAGGGCGAGGATTTCTGACCGGGGCCTTCACGAGTCCTGATGATTTTGAACCGGGAGATTACCGGCGGTTCAGTCCGCGCTTTCAGGGAGAGAACTTCGTGCGGAATCTCGACCTGGTTGAGAAAGTGAAAGAACTCGCCCTAGACGCGGAAATTACACCAGGCCAACTTGCCCTTGCGTGGGTACTGGCGCAAGGGGAGGACATCGTGCCGATTCCCGGCACGAAGCATCGCAAATATGTTGAAGAAAATGCGGTGGCGGCAGGCATTTCCCTTTCGCCGAAACTTGCAGAGACGCTCCGGGAGACATTTCCCCCCGATGTGGCGGCCGGCGACCGGTATGTGCCGGCAATGAAGGCGCTCGTAAACGTGTAAGAGTTCCTGCGGGTTTAAGGCGTTCCCCTTGCCTTGGTCCGCATCAAAGGCACCGCGCAGGCAATTTTCCCCAGGCTTGCGTGGAATTGCCACTTCCGCCGGAACGCACGATGGCGAAGTGGCCGTAAGGGCTTCGGCCCGAGGAGGTCATCTGTGGCAGACCTGAAGAATCTGCAGCCCAGGCATTTGACTGATGGAACATCCGGAGAGGCCTGCGAAAATCTCGCGCCCGATCAGCAAACATTGGATCTTGAACCGCTGTCGCCGGTTGATCACCAGGGCGGCAGGTTCAGTCGCCGGTCGTTTCTCTCCGGCTTGGGAGCAACAGGCATTCTGGCCGGGGCAGGACCGATGGCGGTTTCGGCTCCTGTTGTGGCTTCCGAGGCGGGAGAACCAGCTTCTGACGGCAGTACGGCCAATGTAACGCTACGCGTAAACGGAAAGGAGTATCCGCTGCCGGAGCTCGACACCAGAGCTACGCTGCTGGATACACTTCGCGAGCGGCTCTTTCTGACCGGGACAAAGAAGGGCTGCGACCACGGCCAGTGCGGCGCATGCACGGTACACGTAAACGGTCGTCGAGTGAACAGTTGCCTCACGTTCGCCGTGATGCATGAGGGAGACGAGATCACGACGATCGAAGGCGTGGGGCAACCGGGCAATCTGCATCCGGTGCAGGCGGCTTTTGTAGAGCACGACGGCTATCAGTGCGGCTATTGCACGAGCGGACAGATCATGAGCGCCGTTGCCCTGCTGAAGGAACCAATCGGCACCGAAGATGAGGACATCAAGAATGCGATGGCCGGCAACATCTGTCGCTGCGGGGCATACACAAATATTGTTGCCGCTGTGCGGCGGGCCCGGCAGAACCTGCCACACGCATAAGCGGAAAGGAGAAGAGCCAATGCAGACTTTCAACTACATCAAGCCCGCAAGCATCGACAAAGCGCTAAGCAATGCGAGTCATGGGAAGTTCATCGCGGGCGGCACGACCCTGGTGGACTTGATGAAGCTCAGCGTTGAGCAGCCGAGTGGCTTGGTCGACATCAATCTGCTGCCGCTGGAAAAGATCGAGAAACTGCCTTCGGGCGGTTTGCGGATCGGTGCGATGGTACGCAACTCTGATCTCGCTTGGAATCCCGAGGTGAAGGGGTCCTATGCGGTGCTTTCGCAGGCCCTGCTTTCCGGCGCATCGCCCCAGTTGCGCAACATGGCTACGACCGGCGGCAATCTGATGCAGCGCACGCGGTGCATGTATTTCCGCGAGCCCACCGCAGGGACGCCGGGGGGCTATGGGTGCAACAAACGCTCACCCGGTACTGGCTGCGCGGCCATGAATGGCTACAACCGCATTCACGCCATTCTTGGGACCAGCGACCATTGTATTGCGACTCATCCATCCGACATGTGCGTGGCAATGGCTGCACTGGAAGCGGTGATCCATGTAGACGGGCCCAAAGGAAAGCGCACTATTCCCTTCGGGGAATTCCACAAAGTGCCGGGCGACACGCCGCAGGTTGAGACTGCGCTGGAACCGGGCGAACTGATCACCTATGTCGACTTGCCGAAGCCAATCGAAGGTTCGCGATCGGTTTATCTCAAGCTGCGCGATCGAGCCAGCTACGAATTCGCGCTGGCGTCAACGGCGGTGGTGGCGAAGGTTGAGGGTGGGCGTATCCGCTATGTTCGGGTCGCTCTCGGCGGCGTAGGCACCAAGCCGTGGCGATCGCACGAAGCGGAGGCGATGCTCAATGGCAAAGAGGCGCACGTGGCCAATTTTCAAAAGGCGGCAGAAGCCGCGCTGGCCGGGTCAAAACCGCGAACCGATAACGCATTCAAAGTGGAACTGGCGAAGCGTTGCATTGTCCGCACGCTGAAGATGGCGACGGCCTAGAAGTCAATAGGAGGAGACTCGAATGGCGACTGGAACATTTCCTGACGCAGGGAACATTATCGGCGCAGCGGTGCCTCGCATTGACGGACCTCTCAAGACCACCGGAACCGCGCGCTACGCAGTTGATCACACGTTCCCAGGGCTCGTGCATGCAGTGGCCGTCCAAAGCACGATTGGAAGCGGACGTATCCGGTCTCTCGACACCTCGGCTGCGGAGAAGATCCCGGGAGTCCTTCTCGTCCTGCATCACGGAAACATGAGGGATGTTTACCGGCTCTTTCCGCACGAGGAAGATGGAACGATGAGTGAGACGCGGCCTCCGTTTCAAGATGACAAGAT
>Ga0335072_10013063_pt1 | contig 11843 bp, 11 predicted proteins | sample Lox_Sample_21_FD_206725 | JGI IMG/M metagenome (GOLD analysis project Ga0335072, IMG submission 206725) | Soil microbial communities from Loxahatchee National Wildlife Refuge, Florida, United States - Lox_Sample_2.1 | ecosystem: Environmental > Terrestrial > Soil > Wetlands | place: USA...
CCCACGGCAGGAAACGTGCGTGGTCGCTCAGGCCCATCCGGGCCAGCGTGCCTGCGATGTTCTGGTTGGTGTTCAAGCTTGCCGAACCGATCCGGTCGGTGTTGCGCACGGTGTCGGTCCAGTACTCCCAGGAGTCCCGCCAGGCCAGCGCGAATCCGACCAGGGTCGCGGTCACGGCCGAGGCCAGCGCGGTCAGCAAGGCCCGCCGGTCACGGCGCAGGAAGAAGTACAGCAGGAACACCGCCGGCGTCATTTTCAGCGCGATGCCGAACCCGAGTAACAGCCCACGCGGCCAGGGGGTGTGTCCCGGCACGCAGTCGGCGATCACCAGGGTCATCAGCACGACGTTGATCTGCCCGAACGCGAAGTTCGCCTGGATCGGCTCCCAGTAGAGCGTCGCCCAGGCCACGATCAGCGCGGTCAGCCACCACCGGCGCAGCCAGGCCGGGCCGGGCACCATGCCTGTGGTGTTCCACACGTCGAGTCGGGTCAGCACGATCATCGTGGAGACGAGCAGCAGCGCGAACGTGATCAGCGTGATCGCCACGCTGGCCGCCGGCATCCCCAGCCAGGCAAAAGGGCAGAACACGATGGCGGCCAGCGGCGGATAGGTGAATGGCAGGTTCAAGCCGATCGGCGTATGGAACTTGGCATCGCCGCTGTATAGCGGTCGCCCGTCCAGCCACGCCTGCCCGCCCATCCGGTAGACGTCGATGTCGATGCGGTACGGGGTCCGCCCGACCAAACGCCAGACGGCGTAACCCAGGGCCACCAGGGCTAGCGCTTGGAGCAGCAACCAACCCGCGTTCAGCCAGAAACTTGGCTGCGCAATGGCCACCCGCCCGCGCCAATTGCTCGCGTCGGGCGAGCGCAATGGAGTCATCTCGGTGAACAGCTTATCTGTGTAGGGGCTGTAGCCGGTGTCGTGGACGGCTGTCGGCGGCAAGTGGGCGTAGTTTTCAAGGGTGCTGCACTGGTTCGAACACGACATCATCGGCCGGGGGCGGCTACCGCTGCTGTGCTGTCTGATCGCGTTTATCCTCACCTTCTTTGTGACGCGCACATTCGTTCGCCTGATCCGTCGTCGCGTCGAATCGGGCAGGCCGCCCAATTGGTGGGAGCCGCGCAATATCCACATCGGGTCCAAGCACATTCATCACGTGGTGGTCGGGGTGCTGATGGTGATGATCTCCGGCGTGACGCTGGTTGCGTTGTCCGTCACCGGGAACGAGGTCGAATACACCGCCGCGGCGATCATTTTCGGCATCGGCGCCGCGCTGGTGCTCGACGAGTACGCGCTGATCCTGCACCTGTCCGACGTCTATTGGGAGGAAGACGGGCGGACCTCTGTCGACGCGGTGTTCGCCGCGGTCGCGGTGGGTGGACTGCTGGTCCTGGGGTTGCACCCGTTCCTGTTCTTCATCAGCCTGTGGCACGACACCACTCACTCCCTGGTGCTGAGGGCGGGCGTGGTGTTCGCGATCGTGCTGACGCTGCCGCTGGCGGTGCTCGTTGTGCTCAAGGGCAAAGTGTGGACGGGCCTGATCGGCATGTTCTTCGTCCCGCTGCTGGTCATCGGCGCGATTCGGCTGTCGCGGCCGCAGGCGCCGTGGGCCCGTTACCTCTACATGGACCGGCTGGACAAGATGACCCGCGCGCTGCAGCGCGAGCGCACACTGCGCCGCCCCGTCGTCCGGGTGAAGCTGTGGTTGCAGTACACCATCGCCGGTACGCCGCGGCTGCCTTCGCACCGCGTGATCGACGCGGCCCTGGACCGCGAGGTCCATCCCGCGCCGCCGCCGGTGTCGCCGCCGCCGCGGGTGCTGGCCGGCGGTGCGGGCGTCAGGTGACGAGCTGTGCGCTACTTCTATGACACGGAGTTCATCGACGACGGATACAACATCGAGCTCATCTCGATCGGTGTGGTCGCCGAGGACGGTCGCGAATACTACGGAGTGTCAAGCGAGTTCAATCCCGAGCGGGCCGGCAGCTGGGTGCGCGCCAACGTGTTGCCGAAGCTGCCGCCACCCGCGTCGCAGCTGTGGCGTTCCCGCGCAACCATCCGCGCCGACCTGGAGACGTTCTTCGACATCGACGGCTCGGAGCCGATCGAACTGTGGGCCTGGGTCGGCGCCTACGACCACGTCGCGCTGTGTCAGCTCTGGGGGCCGATGACCCATCTGCCGCCGCAGATACCGCGTTTCACCCACGAACTGCGTCAGCTCTGGGAAGACCGGGGGAGCCCGCGGCTGCCGCGCCGGTCGGCGAATGTGCACGACGCGCTGGTCGACGCCCGGGACCAGCTGGTGCGATACCGCTTGATCACCGCGGACGACGGCGAATAGCGGTCCGCTGCGCCCGGTTACCATGGACGGGTGAACTGGACCGTTGACGTACCGATCGAGCAGCTGCCGTCGCTGCCCCCGCTGCCTGCGGATTTGCGGGCCCGGCTGGACGCTGCGCTGGCTCGGCCCGCCGCCCAACAGCCCAGCTGGACGCGCGAGCAGGTCGAGCCGATGCGGACGGTTCTGGAAAGCGTGCCGCCGGTGACGGTGCCGTCGGAGATCGTGCGGCTGCAGGAGATGCTGGCCCAGGTCGCCAGGGGCGAGGCGTTCATGCTGCAAGGAGGCGACTGCGCGGAGACCTTCGTCGACAACACCGAGCCGCACATCAAGGGCAACATCCGCACCCTGCTGCAGATGGCGGTGGTGTTGACCTACGGCGCCAGCGTGCCGGTGCTCAAGGTGGCCCGCATCGCGGGGCAGTACTCCAAACCGCGGTCGGCCGACCTCGACGCGCTGGGCCTGCCCTCGTACCGCGGCGACATGGTCAACGGATTCGCCCCGGACGCGGCGGCGCGTGCGCACGACCCGTCGCGGCTGGTGCGGGCCTACGCCAACGCCGGCGCGGCGATGAACCTGGTGCGGGCCCTCACGTCGTCGGGGCTGGCGTCGCTGCATCTGGTGCACGACTGGAACCGGGAATTCGTCCGGACCTCGCCGGCCGGCGCGCGCTACGAGGCACTGGCCTCCGAGATCGACCGGGGCCTGAAATTCATGAGCGCCTGCGGGGTGGCCGACCGCAACCTGCAGACCGCCGAAATCTACGCCAGCCATGAGGCTTTGGTGCTCGACTACGAACGCGCCATGCTGCGCCTGTCCGATGGGGAGGACGGCGAGCCGCTGCTGTACGACTTGTCGGCGCACTACTTGTGGATCGGGGACCGCACCCGTCAACTCGACGGGGCGCACATCGCATTCGCCGAGGTGATCGCCAACCCGATCGGCGTGAAGATCGGGCCGACCACGACACCGGATCAAGCCGTGGAATACGTCGAGCGCCTCGACCCGCACAACAAGCCGGGCCGGCTGACGCTGGTGAGCCGGCTGGGCAACAACAAGGTGCGTGACCTGTTGCCCCCGATCATCGAGAAGGTGCAGGCGACCGGTCATCAGGTGATCTGGCAGTGCGATCCCATGCATGGCAACACCCACGAGACGTCGAACGGCTACAAGACGCGGCACTTCGACCGCATCGTCGACGAGGTGCAGGGCTTCTTCGAGGTGCACCGGGCGCTGGGTACCTACCCCGGCGGCATCCACGTCGAGATCACCGGGGAGAACGTCACCGAGTGTCTTGGTGGCGCCCAAGATATTTCGGACGCCGATCTCAGCGGCCGCTACGAAACAGCCTGCGACCCAAGGCTGAACACCCAGCAGTCACTGGAGCTCGCGTTCTTGGTCGCCGAGATGCTGCGCGACTGAACGGGATTCGACGCGCTTAGAGCAGGCCGCTCAGGTTGCTGCCGATGGTCCATGCGGCGGCGGCGACCATGCCGGTGATCGACAACACGATCGCCACCCAGATCAGCACCATGCGTCGGGCGTGCTGACGGGCCAGCGCAAAATCGATCAAATCGATTCCAGCGAATTGTCCCGATATCGCCCGGGATTGGCCGGCGTCGGGGTGGTCCGGCAAGTCCTGCGGTCCCCGGGTCAGCTGGCGAGTGGGGTGGTGCACCGGCGCCCGCCCCGCCGGCGGCTGATGCTGGTCGGTGGTCGTATGCGGGTCGATCTGGCCGCGGAACAGCGCGGCCGAGCGGTGCAGAGCCGAGTTGTGCGGCGCGGGCACCCGAAAGTCCGGCAGCGCCAATTCCTCGACGATCGCAGCCAATTCGGCGCCCATGTCCTGCGCGTCGGCGTAGCGGTCGGCGGGATCGCGCGCGGTGGCCCGCGCGACCAGCTCGTCGAATTGCGCGGGAACGCCGTTGATCACCGTGCTCGGTGGTGGCACGTCGGTGTCCAGCCGCCGGTATGCGATCGACAGCGCCGAGTCCCCGGAGAACGGCGTCTGCCCGGTCAGCAGCTCGTAGGCGACGATCCCCACGGCGTAGACGTCGCTGCGCGGGCTGGCGTTTCCGTCGCGGACCTGTTCGGGCGACAGGTAGGCGGCGGTGCCGAGAATGACGCTGGTGGAAGTGATCCCGGCTTCCGCGACCGCGCGGACCAACCCGAAGTCGACGATTTTGACCTCGCCGTCGTCGGAGATCAACACGTTCTCGGGTTTGACGTCGCGATGCACGAGGCCGGCGCGATGCGCGGCGGCCAGCCCGCCCAGCACCGGCCGCAGCACCGCGGCGACGGCATGCGGCGGCATCGGGCCGCGCTCGGTCAGCAACTCGCGTAACGTGCCGCCCTCGACGAGTTCCATCACCAGGAACGGGTGCCGATTGTCCAGGCCCTGGTCGTAGACGGCGACTAGACCGGGGTCCTTGAGCCGGGCGACGGCGCGGGCCTCCAGCTGAAACCGGGTCATGAACTGCTGGTCGCCGGCGTATCGGGAGTCCATCACCTTCAGCGCCACTGGTCGGTCCAACCGCATGTCGAGGCCGCGATACACCGTCGAGGTGCCGCCGGTGGCGATCTTTGTCGCCACCCGGTAGCGAGCGTCCAGCAACGTGCCCTCGAGGGGGTCGCCGGTCGCCGGTGCAGTCACGGGCTCAATCGTAGGCGGCGCCACGCATTGCACCGGAAACCTTTATGCCGCGAGCCCAAATAAGCGGCGTCGCCGGATTTACACTGAGTCGGTGAGCAGGATTCCCGCCGGCGACGACGTTTTGGACCCCAACGAACCGATCTACGATCTTTCCGGCGTCGCCGAGTTGCTCGGCGTACCGGTCGCCAAGGTGCAGCAGCACCTCAAGGACGGTCACCTGGTCGGGGTCCGCCGCGCCGGTGACGTGGTGGTGCCGCAGATTTTCTTCACACCGACCGGCGAGGTGGTCAAGAGCCTGGCCGGGCTGCTGATGGTGCTGCACGACGGTGGCTATCACGAAACCGAAATCGTGCGCTGGCTGTTCACCCCTGACCCGTCGTTGACCGTGACTCGGGACGGCTCGCGCGACGCGCTCAACAACGCGCGCCCGGTCGACGCGTTACACGCTCATCAGGCTCGTGAGGTGCTGCGCCGCGCGCAGGCGATGGCGTACTGACTCACGCGATCAGCCGGCGTCGACGCCTGGCTCGGCCGGCGGTCGATTGACGACGTACCACGCGAGCAACGCGCACGACGTCGCGATCAACACGTGCGACCAGGAGTACATGCCATGTGCGCCATCGGGTTTGAAGATCACCATGATCCAGGTGGAGAATCCGGCGATCGCCGCGACCGCCTTGCGTGACTGGGCAAGTGGTGCCGCGACCGCCAACGGCCACGAGTAGTACCACGGCAGCGCCGCGGGAGTGAACAACACCACGAAAAGCATCGCCCACGCGATGCCGGTGAGGGCCCGGCGGTCGTCCTGGCGGAATCGCCACCACAGCACGGGCAATGCCACCGCGACGATCGCGATCCCGACGATGCGGGTGACTTGCAGCACCGCATAGAAACTCACCGGGAAGAAGAATCCGCCGATGCCGTGGATCAGGTTCGCCGCCGCCGTCGGGATGCTCAGCCAGTTGATGATCTTCACCGAACCCGCCAGCGCAGTCAGCCAACCCAGGCCCACCCCGGCCACCGCGGACAACACCGCGAACACCGCAACGAAGATCAGCACCGACGCCGCGCCGGCCGCAAAGAATGCGCGCGGCGGCCGATATCCCCGTCGTTCCTGTAGCTGGCGCATCCAGACCCAGACCATAAACGGCAGCGCGAGGCCCGCCGTGGCCTTCACCGCCACCCCGGCCCCGATCACCGCGATGCCCGCAACCGGATGGCGCTCAAAGGTCAGCGCGATGCCGGCGGCCATCAGGCCCACCATCAGCATCTCGTTGTGCACCCCGCCCATCAGGTGGATGATCACCAGCGGATTGAGCACGCAGATCCACAGCGCGATAGGCGCATTCGCACCGAGATGCCGCGCGATCCGGGGTGTTGCCCAGATCAGGCATGCCAGTCCGGGCAGCATGCACAAGCGCAGCAGCATGGTTCCGGCGATCACATGATTGCCGACCAGCATCGTGACCAGCCTGGCAATCATGATGAAGGCCGGGCCATATGGCGCCGTGGTGATGGTCCAGATTGGACTCACGTTGTCCAGCAACGGGTTTGGATTGTCGATCGGCCCGACCGCGTACGGGTCCAGGCCGTCGCGCAGCAGTGCGCCCTGGGCCAGGTACGAGTAGGTGTCGCGACTGAACAGCGGCACGGACAGCAGCAGCGGCGCCAGCCAGAAGCCGGTGGTCAACACCAAGGTGAAGTCGTCGGCGTCGCCGGCGAGCACGCGTCGGCCCAGCCACCACCACGCGATCAGCATCAACCCCACGCCGATCCACAGCAGCACCGAGGACACCACCAGTCCGTGGCCGTAGCGCAGCCAGGACGCGTGCAGCAACTCGAGCAGGGGGTCGTGCTGCTTGGTGGCGCCCGCGCCGAGTCCTCCCGCGGTGATCAGCACCGCGCCCAAACAACCCAGCCGCGCCGGCCGGCCCGCGGGTGCGGCGGCGAATTCCCGCAGCCGTGAAAAGGGTTGCGTCGCAGCGCCGGCCGAGACCGGCGCCGGTATGGATGTCGGGGTGGCCACGGGCGTCAGGCCGACCGGTTCGCGGCCAGCCTGGCAAGCCCGGACAGTCCGGACTTGGCTGGTGGGTGGATGGGTGCATCGGCCAGTGCGGCCAGCGCTCGTCGCGTCAGCGCGTCGATCTGCTCCTCGACCGCCGCCAGCGCGCCGACTCGTTCGATGACGCCGCACAGTTCGCCGGCCTGCGCGTCGGTCAGATCGGTGCCGATCGCGTCGCGTAATAGCTTGGCGCCGGACGCATCTGACTTATCGGCCAGTTCCAGTGCCGTCGCGAGCAGGACGGTGCGCTTGCCGGATCGCAGATCGTCACCGGATGGCTTGCCGGTGACCGCCGGGTCGCCGAACACGCCCAGGACGTCGTCGCGCAGCTGGAATGCGATACCCAGATCGGTGCCCACCCGGTGGAAAAGCGCGTGCACGTCGGGCCGATCGGCGGCCGCGGCGGCACCCAACTGCAACGGCCGCGACACCGTGTAGGAGGCGGTCTTGTACGTGTTGACGGTCATCGCCGAGGCGATCGACTCGGCGGCGCTGGCCTCGTTCACGATGTCGAGGTATTGGCCGCCGAGCAGTTCGGTGCGGATGTCGGCCCACACTCGGCGTACCCGGTTGCGCGCATCGTCCGGCAGACCGACGCCCGCGACGATGTCGTCGGCCCACGCCAGCGCCAGGTCCCCGAGCAGGATCGCGGCCGAGATCCCGAATTGGTCCGCCGGCCCTCGCCATTGCCGGTCGCGGTGCAACGCGGCGAATTGCACGTGCGCGGTCGGCCGGCCCCGGCGCGTCGCCGAGCTGTCGATCACGTCGTCGTGTATCAGCGCCGACGCGTGCAGCAGTTCCAGCGCGGAAAACAGCAGAAGCGCGTCGGCGTCGGCGTCGTCGTCCGACACCGCCCGCCAGCCCCAGTAGGCGAACACCGGTCGCAGCCGCTTGCCGCCGCCGAGCACGAACTCTTCCAGGCCGGCGGTCAGGGCGTCGTAGTCGCTTCCTATGTGGGCGGCCTCGCCGCGACGGTCGCGCAGGTATCTGCGCAACTGGTCGATGACCGCTTCGGCCACCTCGACGGTTGCCGATGCTTCTACGCTCAGCGAGGTGCTCCTTCCCGGTCTCGTCAATACGGCCCGCCAAGTCTATTCGCCGCGCGGCTGTCCAGCGGATTTTGCTGGATTCGGGCTCGTGCGGCAGCGCCGGGAGTTGCTTCGACCTCCTTAGTTTCTGCCACCTATGCTGTCGTGGGTGCGCCGCCCCGACGGGTCGGCCAGATGAGGAGCGACCTGTTGACTTTGAACACCATCGCGCTCGAGGTGGTACCGCCGAACGTCGACCGTGGTGCGGAGCAAGCGCTCGAAGAGGCCCACAAGGTGCTGCAGCACTCGGCGAAATCCGGGATCGACGGCCGGATCGGGCATGTGATGATGCCGGGCTTGATCGAGGAAGAGGATGACCGACCGGTCGAGATGAAGCCGAAGCTCGATGTGCTGGAGTTCTGGTCGATCATCAAGCCGGAGTTGCCCGGTGTGCGCGGATTGTGTAGCCAGGTCACCGCTTTCATGGATGAGCCGACCCTGCATCGGCGGCTCGGTGATCTGGTCGGAGCGGGCATCGACGGCATCGTGTTCGTCGGCGTACCGCGCACCATGGCCGACGGCGAAGGCTCCGGCGTCGCACCCACCGATGCGTTGTCGATCTTTCAGGGGCTGGTGAAAAATCGCGGCGTGATCCTGATCCCGACCCGCGAGGGTGAAGAGGGCCGGCTGAACTTCAAGTGCAATCAGGGTGCGACGTTCGCGCAGACGCAACTGCTGTATTCCGATGCGGTCGTGGGCTTTTTGACCGAATTCGCCAAGAACACCGACCACCGGCCGGAGATCCTGCTGTCTTTCGGGTTCGTGCCGACGGTCGAGGAGAAGGTCGGTTTCATCAACTGGCTCATCCAGGATCCGGGCAACGCCGCCGTCGCCGAGGAGCAGGCGTTCGTCAAGACGTTGGCGAATACCGAACCGGCGCAACGGCGCACGCAATTCCTGGATCTGTACAAGCGGGTGATCGACGGCGTCGTCGACCTGGGCTATCCGCTGAGCCTGCATCTCGAGGCCACCTACGGCAATTCCGCGCCGGCGTTCGACACCTTCGCCGAGATGCTCGACTACTGGTCGCCGACCAGCTAAGCACGCAGCGTCAGTTGGACGGCGGGTCGCTCGGCTCGGCGACCCGCGGCGAGCGGTCGCGGCTATACCAGGCCAGCCCGCTGACCGCGCCCGCGACCACGAGCGCCGCCAGCCCGAGCCACAGCGCCGCGCCGTTGAACGATCGGGTGCTCGGATCGGTGTAGCGGGACTGCGCGGTGAGCGCGCTGACCACGCCGGGTTTGAGTTTCCACAGCACCGTGTCCGGGTCGACGCGGTCGCCGTTGGTCGAGGTGACGGCGCCGGGGAAGGAGACGGTGAGCTCGACGTCGGCGTCGGCGTCGGTCAGCGACGTCAGGTCCGCGCGTCCTTCCAGGATCACCAGGTCGCCGGCGCGGCGCAGGGACAGGTTCACGCCCTGCGCATCGGAGTTCATGTGCGCCAGCTCGGGCAGCTCGGCGAACGTCAGGTCAGAAAACACCGCCTGCGACCCGACGTAGCCGTCGCGGTCGTACTTGGAGACCGCGACCTTCTGGCTGAACGGCAGATTGGGATCCAGCTGCGGCCCGGCGTCCTTGTCGTTGCGCGGTTTGGCCGACGCGATGATCTCGCCGGACACCAGGTCGTCGGGGGAGATGGTGATCGACGCCTTGATCCGCACGCATCCGGCGAACAGCGGTATCACCAGGAGCAGCATCGCGATCGCCATCAATGGCCGGCGGCGACGAGCAGTCGAACCTCGGGGCATGAGCTGGATACCGCTGGCGCGCACCAGGTCATCGTGCCAGACCGTGCCTGAGCCGGGGCGACTACAGCGGCAGCTCGCGGCCCAGGATCGCGAAGGCCCGCGGGTCGCCGGTGAAGTGGTATCCGCGGATGATGTCGGTGAAGCCCAGCCGCCGGTAGAGCCGCCACGCGCGATTGGCCTCGCCGTTGGTCTCCGGGGTGGACAGCAGCACGTTGGCCTCGCCGCGGTCGGCGAGCAGCCGTCGCGCCAGCGCCTCTCCCAGGCCGCGGCCCTGCGCCCGGGGATGGATGTGCAGTTCGGTCAGCTCGAAATAGCTGGCCATCAGCTTGGTGATCTCCGGGTCGGCGAAGCCGCGGTGTTGCAACCCGAGCACGACCTGCTGTTGCCACCACTGATCGGGTGCGCCGCAGTAGCCGTAGGCCACGCCCAGCAGCGGCGCGTCGCTCAGCTGGGTCGCCGACGGTGTCGACTCGGCCGGCGCGTCGACTTCCACGGCGGCCACCGCCTGCCAGCCGCGCCGCCGAGTGTGCTCCAGCCACATGGCGGCACGCTGGTTCTCGGTCCCCGGTGGGTAGCGCATCGCGTCGACGTACACACCCAGGGCGTCTGTAAGACGCCGCTGCATATCCTGCGGCGGCAGGTTGATGAGGAATGTCGCCAACTCGCGTTCTCCTCGTCAGTCGTCCAGTGCCGTGTGCCATTCCATTATCGGGGCAGTGGCGGTGCGTGGTTCGCCGACCGGCCGCGACTACAATCGGCTCGCGAAGCAGTGGTAAGGCGCAGATTGACCTCGTATCATTCTTATTAGTTGCCCACACAGCGGGCAGCTACGTGCTATCGGTATTAACGTGACAGGTTTTCGGCAAGGAGGGACGAATGCCACTCTCCGATCATGAGCAGCGGATGCTCGACCAGATCGAGAGCGCTCTCTATGCCGAGGACCCCAAATTCGCCTCGAGCGTGCGTGGCGGGGGCCTGCGGGCGCCGACAGCGCGCCGACGGCTGCAGGGCGCGGCGTTGTTCGTCCTCGGCCTGGCAATGTTGGTCTCGGGAGTGGCTTTTAAGGCCACCATGATCGGAAACTTCCCGATCCTCTCGGTGGTCGGTTTCGTGGTGATGTTCGGTGGCGTGGTCTTCGCGATCACCGGCCCGCGGCTTGCCGGGAAGGGCGAACGTCCCGGACCGTCGGCGGGCGCACGCCAGCGCCGCGGTAAGGGCGCGGGCGGGTCGTTCACCAGCCGGATGGAAGACCGCTTCCGCCGCCGCTTCGAGGAATAGTCGCTCGAACTCACCAAGGGCAGCCCCACGGGCTGCCCTTTGTGGTATCCGCGGAAGCCGGCGTCCCACCCATCGCGCCGTAAGGGTGACCCACTACGCCCCACCTCGGCGATAACAGCAGCTCATAAGGCATTTATCTGCGGCTTTTCGCTGGCAACGCGGCGCGATCCCAGTGCATGAGTGGCCGGAAACCTGCTGAAACGACACCAAACGGTGACATTCGTGTCGTTAAATGGAGCGCAGTGGGGGATTGTGGGGTATGGTGGCGGAAGTCGAAAGGCGTGGAGGTGGCCAGATGTTTCTCGGCACCTACACGCCCAAGCTCGACGACAAGGGGAGGTTGACGCTCCCGGCAAAGTTCCGAGAAGCGCTGGCAGGAGGGTTGATGGTTACCAAGAGCCAAGATCACAGCCTCGCTGTCTATCCCCGGTCGGAATTCGAGGACCTTGCCCGCCGGGCCAGCAGCGCGTCCCGAAGCAATCCGAACGCCAGGGCGTTCCTGCGCAACCTGGCCGCCGCCACCGACGAACAACGTCCCGACGCCCAGGGCCGGATCACCTTGTCGGCCGACCACCGCCGCTACGCGAACCTCTCCAAGGACTGCGTGGTGATCGGATCGGTTGACTACCTGGAGATTTGGGACGCGCAGGCCTGGCAGGAATACCAACAGACC
>Ga0335072_10013064_pt1 | contig 11842 bp, 9 predicted proteins | sample Lox_Sample_21_FD_206725 | JGI IMG/M metagenome (GOLD analysis project Ga0335072, IMG submission 206725) | Soil microbial communities from Loxahatchee National Wildlife Refuge, Florida, United States - Lox_Sample_2.1 | ecosystem: Environmental > Terrestrial > Soil > Wetlands | place: USA: Florida...
GCTCAAATTTCTTTCCCTTAGCTTCTTTCCACATACAACTGTGACTGATCCTGCCTCAGCCCCCAAAATATCCTTTTTGGATCCCATGGACCTCGAATTCGACGATTACGATGATCTCAGCAATGTTGTAGGCATCGAGATCCTCACAGCCAATGATCTGATACCGGAAGAGTTCGCTGAAGGCTCGGATAGATCACAGTTGCCGAAGCAAATGGTTGGGGGAAGGGAATTCCTAGTAGCTGAGCAGTCAGCCAGCCTGCGCGTCAACTCTAAGGCCTCGTGGGGGAATACAATGCAGGAAACGTACCCAATCATCCACCAATGGGTGTTGGATACGCTGTCCTGTCCTACAACGTCTTGCGAATGACGACGGGCCTTCAGTTCCGCAAAGAAGCTCATAACTGTCACGGAACTGGCAAAGATCATACTGCGGGCATGGCGGAACGGGGCTGTCACGCCCTTAAGTATCTGTCTGTCCTATCCATAAGGGCGAGACGAAGCGGTTGCGCAGGAGGGAGCCAAAATAGCGTAAGGGAGTCCATTTACCATCGATCGAGGGCGAGTGTACACGCGAGTCACGAGGCGCTCACCCTTCGCTCACCCTCGGGGGCAGGGTGCTCATCCTCGCGGGCAGGGAGTTCATCCTCACAGGCAGGGTGGGCGAGGTGGGAATAAAGCGGTACGGTGTGGGTGAGCTCGCAAGTGAGCTTCGAGCAGATTTTACTTCTCTTGTGCAAGAAGCCCACAGATAAGACTCCGCTGGACGAGGGAAGGTGTGATTTCTCTCTTCAGAGTTCAGTCTGTGCGATTGCAGAGCCGAAGCTATCATCGCGCAACACGCCTCCCGCGTCAGACGCATGCGAGGTGCACGTATGACCTGTAGAGAAATTATTGCCACTCCAGCCCTTCGGCTCTACTGACATGAGGCGTATATCTGGAATCTAGATATACGCCATAAAGATACCGGATATATGTCGAGATGTCAGGCAGAGGAGGCGTAAGCTTAGGTGATACAAAGGCTCAAAAGCCCGGCTATGGTTTGCCCCGCACTGCTTCAACTCAGCCCCAGCCAAAGCTCTGCTGCCTAGACTCAGCCACCCCGCACGACGTGTTATTAGATAAGGTCCATTTCTTCCTCGACTCTTTTGTTGTTAGAGTCTTCAAGTCAATGTGAAGTCTTGAGGTGTATGCCCCTCTACTTGACCGTTATTCAGCCCTTCCAAACAGCTCTTCTCGACTCACTCCTTCCTTCCACCACTGGAGTGTTCATGAACATATTTTGTCTCAATTCGAACTATGTCTGGATTCAAAGGTATTGCCAGGAGCGTTGTGAATGCCACAGGTCTCCCTTCTAGATTATGGCCTTCGCCTCCTCCTCTTCAGCAATTCATCAACGGAGAACAACGAGTCGAAATTGGCCTAGATGAAACGACCTCATATGTACATGATTTCTCCACGGCATATTTCGAATGGATTCAGCTTCACGAGAGCATAGTCGCAGCTATTTCACACCTGCCATCGGCTCACGTTCTCGGTCAAGGGGTCCTTCTCCGAACTACTCCCGAACTCACTACAATGGTATCAGTTGCTGAGGCTGCTGTTATACTGTTCGGCGACGATTTTTCAGACCTGCTTTGGATTCTTGTTCAGGTCGTTGAACGGGAGCTTAGGGCGGATAGCCAAAATGCCCCCGCCGGCTACAATACCCTCTGGTGGAAGGAGGAGATATCATTGGCCGAACACCTGCAAAGAGAGGAACGGTGGGAAAGGATGCAACGAATGGGGCGGAAATTGAAAGAGGGAAAGACCTCCGGAATGAAACAGGAAACTGTACGGGATATGGACGAGTCGGGCAAGTTGAGTGGTTTGATTGTTCGGCCATTTGATGGGATCGAGCAACAACAGGAGGCCCTCCATGAAAAGCTTTATGGGAAAGAGGAATATCAAAAAAGCAGTGAAGCGGATACAACTTTGCCTCCCAGACCGGAAGTGGCCAGCGAGCCAGTTCCGTCCGCAGTAAAGGATCCCACCAAGTACCACAGCACATATTCCACTATCATTGGCGCCAGGAAAAGGGACGGGCAGTGGTCCATCTGTGTTGCTAAATATGAGGAAGAATTACAGAATGAGTTGAGATCCCTGATGGATTGGCTAGGGGTTGCTTTAGGTGGAAGTGGTGTCGGCGCATTATCTCGAATTCCGACACATTACATCCAATTAGAGGAAGAGAACAAAGCCCTTGCGGCAAGAGACAGGCTACAGCTGGGTATCCCAAAAGAGACTCATAGATGCTGGCGAAACAAGATATTGTCAGGGAATATCTTGGTATCGCCACAGTTGGGGGTTGCTATACCACCCGGCAAGACCGGTGACGAGTTGTCGTTAGGAGGCCGAGGCTCCTCACGTCCGTTCTCCCAAATGAAGGACTCTCTTATACTCACAGCGGCGGCCTTATGGTCACTTTTTGACAACACCCTAGAGCGAGTGCCAAATTGCCAGTGCACCTTCAGAGCCGAGAGCAAAGACTTTATCCAGTGCAAAGGCGAGAGCGATGGATGGTTTTTGTGGCATACCTTTTCGAACGAAAAGCTGTGCGAGGGCAGCGACTGCGACAGTAATATGCGTGTGGCATTGAACGCAGAAGAAACGGGCAAAAGACTGTACACCACAAGCCCATGTGTCTTGGGTTGGACTGTCGAGCGCAGAACCGAGCCGACCAGCCCTTTATGGGAGACCTTGAGCGTTACCGAAGAGTTCAGGAGAAGAGAATTTGTGAAGTATCAGGTAAAGGAGTTTCAAGCACTGGCACAGCTCAGTGTGCCGGCTATTGTCACACCTCAGATCGGTGGCGCTATTACGTTCTCCAAGCAAAATTACCAGATCGCCAATTCTATCGATCATGATTCTGTTCTTGCAATGGAAACTGCTGCAACCGCTGTGGTCTTGATATTCGATGAAAGGAGGAGCATTCATTTATTGTGCGATGGAGCAGACATCATTGAGATACTATGCGTACAGTATCTAAGAAACATAGGTCTTTCGAACTCTTCTCTGCCCATTTTCACTCATTCTACCCCCCTGCTTCGACTTCAGACTTGGTATCACTCGAACTTTGTGTCCGCGACGGGTAAGCAGCTGACTGGAGATCATCTTATCCGGGAAGCTAGCAAAAGAATTTCTCGATTAACCGAGATCATGAAGAGGGCGAGCGTGGAAAGGAATCTACTCTACTGGTTACTTGGGGATGTTCTTCATGGGAATACGGGACTGGCTCTCAAAGTCCCAAAATGTCGGGAAGCCTCCTGGTATAAGTTGGCGTTCAAGAGTCCTCCATTGATTTTTGCAGTTGGGGAGCTCAATGCTAAGCGCTTGACAGTGGATGGCTTCCCTCTGAAGTGGCAGGCTTCGAATGCCCGATCAAGGCTATCTGAGCTGGTGGGAATCTTTCACCACAGTTCTACGCCAGGCGGCATAGTGGGAGGTCTAGGAGAAGTGAAGAGATGGCTTGGACAAGCCCAATTCTTTATTAACGCAACTTTGCGCCCTACTCACGACCATGTGATTTTTGGATCGCGTCCTTCGGACTCTGAGCTCACCTATGAAGTGGTTGAATGCTGTCAAGAAGAGACCTCTTCTGATCCCATTTCCCCACTCTGTGAGAATTGTAAGCAAGACGGGAATCATCAGTGTCTGCATTACATTCAATAACCCACGCTAGACCTATGTGTGGTCATCCAAGCAATCAGCGGTCGCAGTTCATGGGCCGCGGGCTAACGCCCATAGGCCGGGCTGGGGAGGCCCTTTCCTTCAGGCCCACGTTATAAGCCTATGCGGCTTGCGTCTAGGCCAAATATAGTGTAGATAAGGCCATGCCAGCTTGCCGTAAGAGCCAGGGAGTCTCTTTTACTCCCAACTTGCCCATCTTCTTCGTTTCTTTAGTTATAGCGCAGCATGTATTCAGACACCGAAATGAGCAGCTCTGATTCGCTAGTTCTCAATCTTGACCCTGCGATTACTGCCAGTGCCTTGTTGCATGGAAGCTGAGTGTCCTTTCTGCTATCTGAGAGATTTTGACATATATGTACACGAAAGCTGCAGTCTGGGCAACCAGCGCCACCCCCTGACCTATGTGGGACGTAGACGGTTCTAGTATGGCCCCTCGACCAAATATGGTAGCTGTTTCCCGTGACAGTGCCCATCCTTGGCCTGGAGGGGCGGTGTGTAATCACCGAGAGTATATCTGGTACCCTGGGATTCGCGCAACGCAGGGACCCTTCGGTGACCTAGAATTTAGGGGAGGGATATGAGAGGAACCACAAGAGGTTGTGGCGCTGTGGGATCTGTAAGAAGATTAAGATGTTAACAATTCAGAAAGGAACAAGGAAGGAGGATTCGGGCAGACCAGATGATCATTGTGGCTGCTGCCACCATAGCTGCTCTGACCATTGCTCAGGTTGTTACTCGCTTCAACGCCAACACCTTCCGATATCTTCCACAATTGCCGCATTTGGGTATGGGCTTATCCAGGCTCATGGGCCATCCATGGGCTGGGCAGGGTTTTTTGGCTGGCCCATGAAAGCCCAGGCTCGTCGACCACTGTAAGCGATCGACTGGATTTCCGAATTGAATGATGGAGGAAGACATGGATGTGCGGTCATAAGAAGCTAGAAATATCAGTCTCTATTCTGCTGACCCGCAGTTACTAGCATCAAGACTTACCTATCTCCACAGTACATCAACGAGCAGACACACGAGGACCACAACGTTAGTCACCGCGTCCGACGAAAGGACATGTTGAGCGCCGAAGACCTGGGCATTCTGCCGTAATGGTACTGGAAATACGGAACGGTCGCCTTTATCGATCGAGCGTCAACTGGTTCAAATGAGCCTGCTCACGCTGTTCTCTGCCTTCACCGGTAGTCGGCCAGGCACCTTCTTGTCGATAGTGACTCCTCGTCCAATACCTTGACCGACGATTTATCTGGTTGCACCCTCGCGGACGATAGAGACATCTTGGTGGGCGATGGGTGCGAGTTTAAAGCGCGGCGCGGCAGACCTCAGGCCATCTGCTATGGAAGTATCTACCTCACTCTTCTCTTGAAGTCTCGATAATCTCGAGCAAGATATCCTGATGGCAGAAATGGACTTCCGAAACCTCACGGGTAGACTAGAGGGTGCAGATGGGTGCGTATTCCATTTGCCTTGTGGCTTTCCGGTAGATCTCGCTGACTGAATTTCAACAGGACCAAGTTTCTGACGGGTAAAGATCACCAACCGGCCTATTGTTCGATCATGCACATTACTTTCTCGGCTTTCGCCGATGATGCTCTCTCGAGAATCTCCGCCTCACTCCCGAAATTCTTCATAAGCTCAGACACGTTTTGCCTCTACCATTTAAGAAGAGTAAATGGAACACATTCGTCTGCTGAAGGCCTCCTTCTTTCCTGCCTCTCTCTCTGTCTCTCTATATCCAAACTTTGAACGTGTCGCTGACTGCGATGTGTCTACGCAGGTCATTTTACCGAACAGGAACGAAATCGAATCCTCAGCCACCAAAGGGTCTGTTGACAATAACGTCCGTCGCGACATCCAGAATGTTATTCTCTTGAGACCTTCATAGGAGGACTACTTCGACAGCATGCCTGAGATGGAGAGAGACAAACAAATCAACTAGTTACTCGGAAAGAGCTTGGAGGCTGACTTATCGGACATGGCGACGGGAGAATGAGAGCCTCCAGTGCCAGAATATGGCTTTTTGGGAACGAGTGCGAATTGCGAACGTCATTTTCGGCCTCGATGCCGGGCCAATGACCGGGGTAAGGCTCTTGCTCGACGAGTTCAAGTCGTGAGCGACCTAGTCAGCGTTTTGCAAGTTACGCTGAGCCATACCGCCGCGGTCAAGCCGTTTAACTGGAACCAAGTGGAGGCGACCAGCGGCGAAAAGATTTCGAACAGAGACATCGATGGCAGCAAGGTTGTTACTTCCGTGGCCTCAGTCATCCTCAATACAATGCCCCTCCTGTTCCTTCGATAACGACCTTCCACCATCTGATCACGAGCGGCAGTATGCAGGAATCGACTCGCTCAGACGTCACATTGTAAGAGTCAACCTGGATCGTGCTTCACGTCGCACGTCACGCCGCGCTTCGCCTCGCGCTTCACCTCATCGCTATTGCCTTCGAAATCCTCGGTATCACTCGGGCGCTCCGATCGGGGAGGGTCTGATATTCTGTCTGATCCCTTCCTGTGGTGAATTGGTCTTCCAAAATGCGATGCACTATAAGAATCACTCAGTGTAGGCGCATAATGGGCCCTTTCTGAGGTACTTCTTTCGTCACCCCTATACCTTTGCAGCGGCTGTTGTGCCTGCGTGTATCACGAACTCCAAGAGTGGGATGAATTCTGTCATAGTATGTGCTACGCGCAGCAAACAGATGTACATAGGATGGTTGGAAGCAACTGCTTGTCCGTCTATCTACTTGAGGAGAAGAGGACATCTATGTATGCACGTTCGACTTTCCTTGCCTCCTTGCTTCCTTGCCTCCTTGCCTTCTTGCCTCCTTGCCGCCTTGCCGCCTTGCCACCATGCCACCTCGCCACCCAAGGCCTGCCCAGCTAAATCCTTCAGCTGCCTCCATATAGCTAAACCTGTATGAACTGGCGAGTAGCAACCGAAACGCGGTCCACTCACAACACATCCAAGCCTTAGGCCTGCGCCTACGATTGTGTTGACACTGGGAGCACGCATAATTTGTGAAGTTCTAAGATAAAATGAGAGTAAGATTCGTTTGTTGTGTGTTTTGGGCCTTCAAACACACTCTTCCTCAGACTCTCTCAACTTGGAGTGAAGCTAAATCTGAACCAACCTGAACATGAAGGGCACGCCCACAATTCCAATCTAGTCTCAGAACATTTCAACTCCAAAACACTTGCAGAGAATATGTCCTCATATTTCTCCAAGTGGTCTATCCAAGGCGATGAGCCAAGTGATTTGTAAGGCTCCTCCCTCCAAATTCCATCTAAGCCATTTCTTCCGTTGCCATTAAAGCCAGATATCTCGTCTTGAAGTGGTTGTGAAATTGCCGAGCAGTCATGGCCCCGGAGCCTTTGGGCTGGGAGACTAATTCTCGAAGGATCTTTGCAATCACAGACACTTCATTGTCGTCCAGTAGGTGTTTGACGAGCGGGGGAACCATTAAGCACAGGTTGAATGACTCCAATCCGCGAAAGCTACCTAGAATCCTCAAGGTCTTCTTGAGTTGACGCCTTCTCTCTCCACACCAGATACTCACTCGCGTACCGCGATATACATTGGTATGTTGGGCTGCCAGTTCAAACCTTTTGAGATTGACGGCTTGCTCAGTCAGCAGGGTCAGTCCTGCGTTAGTATCCCTTATAAGTTGGCGATAGGGCCCAAGGACGCAAATTCGAATATCTCGTATGAACATCAGCGGCGGAGGTGCTAATTGCCGATTTAGGGACATCGCTTTGCAGAAGACGTTGAAGGTGCGAGCGCAATGAAAGGCAAAGGACGTGTTAGCATAAAGCAGCGAAACTGACTCAACGTAGAGAAGACGGCAAGCTCGGACAGGGGTCTGGATAGCGAGCGACTGGCAACGACGAATATCGTGAGAAATATCGAACCCGTGGCATCGCTTGGGATGGAAGCATGGCGCGAGGCTGAGCGGACAGCCGGATAGCATATCCTCGAGTCGACATGGCAGACCCATCAGCTCTCGCCACCTGCCTCCAACAGGTCTCGGAAGGCAGCGCATGATGTAATATTCATGTTTACCGTAGGCCACAATATGAACAGTCTGGCTCAGGAATACGAAAGAGTATATGATAAGTCGCAGTTCTGCTGGAAGGCGCTGGAAGAACAGTGACTGCTTTTGTTGATGTACATTGTCCAGCACAACCCCGAGAGTCTGCTTCTCTGAAATATTTGACTTCGCAATCCGGTTCGACCGACGGAGGGGTGTGATGCCTAACTTTGGGTTAGCGAAATAGAATCACCGCGATACCGTGAGAGCAGTAGAATCTAGAGAAGCTCTAGGGAGAAGTCAGGTCTTGAGAACACCTACCAGGACCAAAGCACGGCAGTCCCATCTTGTGTGTACTTTGCGTGATGAAAAATAGTTGATCTGAGTCTGAGGTCGAAAGGATGGGAGCTAAAAAATGGAAAAATTGTGAACGTTGGACGGGAAGATTCCGAGCGAATATGTTCGACAGACAATTGGCGAAGAAGCTGGCATGACGTCGCATAGGGTATCTAAGTGGACTTTGCTAGCACTCCCACACAAACAAACACATTCAATCTACTTTTTCCCTCCTTCGTATATCGCCCTCACCGGCGCTACTCTCGGCTAAAACGCAAGATATCTCAATCTTTTCCACTTCATCTGCGCTCTGTCTTCGTAGCGCATGCGCTATGCCCTCCGCACCCACGTATGATGGTGGAGGACGCCGTTACGGCCTTTGACGGTGCCCGGTTACTTTCTCCTCAGCAGGGCGAGCTCTCCGACAACTCTAGAAGGGACTAGTTCTGTTAGGCTTCAGGGTGAGATGGAGGAGTCCTGTCTCTCCCTCTGTCTTCTCTATACCTAAGGAGAAGAGGACATCCATATATGTACGTTCGACCTTCCTTGCCCTTTGGGCCCACGTTGTCACTCAGAGTACTTCGTTACTCAGGAGCTACTTTGCAACCCAGGGTTCACTCAGCTGAACTCTACGAACCTGCGAGAAGCAACCGAAGCGCGGCCTACTCATAATCGGTATGCCTGGCAAGTTCCTCAAAGGTGTATCGCACTTTCAGAAGCCCGGTCCTCCACAGTTCCCCGAAGTGGTATACGCTTCCAGAAAAGTAACCGGCCGTTCTGCAGGAAGTGGCATAGCCCGCTAGCCCGCGAACAGGCTCGTCGCAGATTAGTTTCTTCTCGCCAAAGCGCCTCAGTGCCGTATCTACACTCTAACGTCCACACCCGCGCCTGCGCTAAGGCCCACATCTACTGCAAGGAGGTCGCAACGTGGGCAATCTAAGCCCTAAAGGGGGAAAGAGGAGGAGGGAAGAGAAAGACCTGGAGTTTGCCGCACCTGCTAGTGTGTACGGCAAAGTCTAGGCCGAGCTCGCGTCGACTCTGGAATGCATGGAAAGAAGAGAAGATACTTGTTCCTTGCTCGAGCTGGGCTGTCTACCTATCTATTGCGGTGGGGTGCATATGACCCCTAGTCTGGACAGACTGGCACGTAGGACACAACCTACATAGATAGCTAGACAGCCCAGCAAGGGCCAAAACAGGCATCTTTCCTCTCCTTTTCTTCTTCTTGGTTGTTAGGCTTGACGGTGGGCCTGGCCTGGACTTTACCGTACATGCTAGCGTGTACGGCAAGCCCCCTTCCTCCACCCCCCAAGACCTGGTCGTTGTTGTTGATGTTGTCCTCCACCGCCCCGACCCCTTCACGCCATGTTGGCTATGTACCATGTGTGTCAATCTGTCTATGCTAGAGTGAAGCTCGCGTACAGGCTCACGTCTACGTCGAGTTTTGAAACCCTGGACGACCCGCCAGAGTCCGCCAAAGCTCATCAGCGGTAATCAATACCCGCCAGGAGCCCGCCCGTATCTGCCAGAGCTCATTAAGACTCGCCGGAGTCCATCAGTGCCGGCCATAGCCCGTTGGTACCCACCAGCGTCCGTCAGTTGGTAGCCAGTGCTTACAAGCGTGCGTTGGTGGCCCATCAGTGGCCGCCGGTGCCTGTCAGAACCCATCAGAGCCCACCAGAGCTCATAAGCGGCTGCCGAAGTCACCAGAGCCCGCCAGACCTCGTCAGTGCTCATCAGAACGCGTTGGCAGTAGCCGGCGACAAACAGAGCCCATCAGAGCCCGTCAGAGTCCACGTTCACGTCTAAATTCATATCTACGACGACGGCGGCGGGATTCGCGCGTAGGTATTGTGATGAGGTGGATATGACTCCGTGGTCTGGACAGACTGAAACCTAGGCCACAATCTACATAGGTAGCTAGACAGCTCAGCAAGAGCAAGAACAAGCATCTTTCCTCTTCTACTCAGTTATTCCTGCTCCTCCCCCCCCGCGATTCCATCTCGGATCACAATTAATCAGCGCCGAGGACGCGCAGATGCACAGCCACGACGGCTGTGTAGATACACGGGCACGGCAACGGCATTGATATACGATCATGGCGGCGGGGTAGGTGCACGAGCATGACAGCGGGGCAGATGCACGATCACGACAGCGGGGCAGATGCACGATCACGACAGCGAAGCAGGTGCACGATCAGGACGGCGGACCAGATATACGAGCAGGGCGGCGGCGTAGCACACGGTCACGGCAGCGGCGTAGATCACGACGGCGGAGCACACGATCAGAACAGCGGAGCCACTGGCAGAGGCGCATGGACTGGCTGGGGGTCCACGATGGCTGGGGCTGCAAGGTCGGCGGCTGCACGGCACTGAGCATTAACGGCGAGGTGATCGGACAGCACTGCAAGCGGGCTCACGGGCTTCAGGTCAAGGCGGGCGGGGTGGTGTCGGGGGTTCGACTGCAGCGGAGGCACACGTCCACATCGGCGGCATCGAAGCGGCGAGGTTCACGGCAGGCTACCAGCTAGGCAGGGTGGGCGGCGGAGAGGCGGGGCTGAGGCTCATCTGCGGCCACAACCACGGCTACAACCACGGACGCGGGCACGGGCACGGGCACGGTCATGGACATGGGCACAGCTACAGACACTTCCGGTGGTCGTCAAGACTCACGTCGACGCTCAGACGGATACTCACGGGGGGTAAGCAGTGGCGGTCAGAGTCAGGCAGAAAGGGTCAGAGCACACCAGGCGCGGTCAGGATACGTCAGGGCGGGTTAAAGGTCGGTACAGGGTCAGCAGGACGGGTCGGAGGGCACCATAGGGCGGTAAAGATAGCCAGTAGGCGGCAGAGGCAGGCAGGAAGCGTGTCCAGGCGGCAAAGGTAAGCAGCGGACAGCTTTGCAGGTACACGATCACGGCGGCTTCGCAGGTACGCGATCAGAGCGGCGGGGCAGATGCACGACCACGGGCAGATAGACTTGTAGGACGGTGAGGCAGAGGCACGATCAGAGCGGCGGGGCAGTAGACTAGCGATGTTGGTAAGGCATAGGGTGCGGGTCAGGTTGGCGTACAGGTTCAGGCGTAGATAGACTCGCACGGACGGAGGCGTAGATGCACGGGCAGGGGCTTGGGGCAGGTGCACGGGCAAGGCGGCGGGGTAAATGCACGGGCACGACGGCAGTACAAGTATACAATCAGGACTTTGGGGCGGGTAGAGGATTACGACGACTCGGCAGATGCACTCGCAGAACGGCGACATAGATGCACGGTCACTCCGGCGGAGCAAGTGCATGATCAGGGGTTTGGGGCAGGTGCACGGGCACGGCAAGGGTATAAGTACACGGGTACGACAGCGGCAGGGTCTCAGGGATGGTGCGGGCTGGACGGCAAGGGTTCACGGCGGCCGCAGGGGGTGTTGGGCAGGTGATTCCGGTTTCCAGGTTCCGGCACCAGGTCAGGTGGCGGGAGCGGGAGCAGTGGCGGCAGAAGGACGGCAGGGTCTCAGGGGTGCAGCGACTGGACGTGGGGGCATCACGGCGGCTGCACGGGCTGTTGGGGCAGGCGGATCCGGGTTCCGGAGGTAGTAGGGTGGCGGGGCGGGCAGTTCCATAGACACGGCGACAGGTAGGGTCGGCGGGGTATTTGGAGGTTGTGGTGGATGGGCATAGGTTTGGGGCGGATAGACGGGGATGAGTTTGGGGCAGGCAGATTGGCAGGGGTTTGGGGGTGCAGCATGGGCACG
>Ga0335072_10013065_pt1 | contig 11842 bp, 7 predicted proteins | sample Lox_Sample_21_FD_206725 | JGI IMG/M metagenome (GOLD analysis project Ga0335072, IMG submission 206725) | Soil microbial communities from Loxahatchee National Wildlife Refuge, Florida, United States - Lox_Sample_2.1 | ecosystem: Environmental > Terrestrial > Soil > Wetlands | place: USA: Florida...
ATCTGATGCTCCAGGTTCGAACCGCCACCGTCAACGCAACGCTTGAAGCGGATCACGGCAGCATCAGCCGGCGTCGCCGCTCATTTCGCATGGCAGCGTGATCACCCCCATGTTTGGGACGGTCTCTGAGAATCCCCCCTCGCAGCTCGGCCATAAGCGATTCATGTCAATGGGCTTTTCAAGCGATTGCCCTGGCGAAGTGGTGGTTGGTTCTTGGCGCGATGGGTCGGGGTGTGGTACACGGCGACTGGCATGCAAACGTACGGCGCCTTCCGCCCTTATGCTGAGTGGGTGCAGGCCCATGATACGCTTTGCAATAAGGATCGGCAGGCGATCCGAGAATGCGTGCGACGATTGCCCCAGTTACCGCTGTTCTCGATCGTTTTATTGCCGGGTCCCGATGGAGTCGTATCAGCGAGCGGTGCGTCGATCGGCTCGGCGCGAGACCAGCTGTATCCGCATTGGGAGTTGTGGCTGGCACACGGTGCGAAGCCGATGGACGCCGACATGGACGGGCGCTTTCGGATCATACCGGACAGCACTGCCCCAACCGCGGATCACGCGACCCTGTTCAACGCCGCGCTGGCTGCGGCGGACGGGGAGTTCGTCCTGCCGTTCCTGCCAGATGCCACGATGGCCGAGCATGCGCTCTATGAGCTGGCCATGGCGATCGGGGACGATCCCGGGTCGGAGCTTTTGTATACGGACGAGGATCGCCTGGACGCGTGCGGCACCCGCTGCATGCCGCACTTCAAGACAGGCTGGGACCCGGATTTGATGCTGGGCCGCGACGCAGTCGGGCTGCTCGTCGCTTATCGGAGGTCGTTGCTGGAACGGCTAGGGGGCATGCGGCTACCCTCCCCGCTCGCCCTCTACGAGCTGTCATTGCGTGTGGGCTTCGCGGCATCGCCTGCTCACATTCATCATGTTCCCGCTATCCTGTGCCACCGCCGTGGCAGTTCGGAAGCGTCGCTGAGCTGGGACGCGGAGGCCGCGCGAGACATTGTGCGGCAGCACCTCGCCGATAGCGGCGTGGCTGCGCGAGTCGCGGCCGCGCCGCTGGCGCCCGCCTGGAACCGCGTGGTCCGCGAGCTGCCTGACCCGGTGCCGCTGGTATCGGTCATCGTACCCACGCGCGACCGCGCAGATCTGCTCGGTCGCTGCGCAGAGGCCGTGCTGTCGCGCACCGATTATCCGGCGATCGAGTTACTGATCGTGGACAATGACAGCACGGGGTCGGCGACGTTTGAGCTGTTCCAATGCTTGCTGAAGGACCCACGGGTTCGTATCCTGCCGTCGCCTGGCCCGTTTAATTACTCCGCCTTGAACAACCAAGCCGCACGGGCAGCGCGAGGGGAGGTTCTCCTGCTACTCAACAATGATACGGACGCGATCGGGCCTGATTGGCTACGGGAGATGGTATCGCATGCCACGCGTCCCGATGTTGGCGCCGTTGGGGCCAAGTTGCTTTACGCGGATGGGCGGGTGCAGCATGGGGGTATGGTCCTCGGGCCCGGCCTGTGGCCAGCGCATCAGCTTCGCTTTGCGAACCGGCTGGATAGCGGGCCTGGTGGCGAGCTCGCACTCGTGCGTACCGTCTCTACGGTAACCGGCGCCTGCTTAGCGATGCGCCGATCGGTATTTTTCGAGGTCGGCGGCTTGAACGAAGAGCTGAGGGTTGCGTTCGGCGACGTTGATCTCTGTCTGCGCCTCGGCGATCACGGGTATCGGGTTGTCTGGACGCCCTTCGCTGAACTATTCCACCTTGAGAGTGCATCGCGCGGGCAGGACAGCGAATCGTCGGAGAAGCTCGCGTTGGCCGAAGAAGAGGCACGGTATTTTGGACGTTATTGGAAGTCGCTGACGGAGTCGGATCCATTCCATAACGCAAATGTGGTTTATGGGTGGGACTGCTCGGAGCTGGCGAGACCGCCTCGGCGCAAGCGTCGGTGGGCGGAATGAGTCGGTTGACTGAGCCAACTGAACGCCAAACCCCAGCGCAGAATAGTGAAACGACACATGCGCCCGGCATGCTGGCCGATGGAGAGCGCGTCGGTAACGCACAGATCGAGCGTTGCGCTGAACTTCCAAAGGAGTTTCAACGAGCTACGACTGCTGCTTCCGGAACGGAACGGACCCGAACCGAGGCGCGTAAATGGGCAGTGCGCGCGGAAGAGAGCGAGCGCGCTCGTGAGGAGATTGCGTACCGTATGGACGCGGCTCGGCGCGATGTTTATGAGGCGAACCTGCGGCTCGAACAGGCGGAGGTGCGTGCCGCGCACGCAGAGGTACGCGCCATGGAAGCAGAGGCGCGCACTGCGCAGGCGGAGGCACGTGCAGCGGATGCCGAGGCCTTCAGCGACGCGTTAATGTCTTCGACTGTCTGGCGTATCACGTGGCCGCTGCGCGCAATAGCCGACCACGTGCCGACGAATTTGCGCCGAACGTTAGTCCTCCGTCTCAAGTCTACCTGGTCGCTAATGTTGAAGCTGCTACGCATGTTTCGCAAACGACGCACCGCTTTTTGGACACGTCGAGAACTCTAGCACTGACCCCAACGTCGCCGCAACCGCACACCCACAGTCAATAACGCGGAATAGTGTGGAGCGTCCGCGACTTCCGCTCTTGTTTCACGACTTTGTAGTAGTTATATTTCTCCAGCGGGTAACCCTCTATCGTCTTGCCCTCGCCAGTATCCCCCGGCGCTCCCGCCTCCCACAGAGGTTCGACCGAACACCCGAACGAGGCGAAAAGCCGACCCAAAGCCTTTTCCCCGATTGCGAACCAGTAGGTCATGTCCCCAGCGTAGACATCTGGCATATATTTGATAAAGTCGCTGTGTTGCTTCTCGCGCACGACCACCGTCGCTAAAATCATCGTTCCGCCTAGCCGGAGCGTCTCGGCTGTACGTTTGATCATCGCCACAATGTCCGATTCATGGTACAGACAACCGCAGTTAAGAATGTAGTCAAAGGTCTCATCGTACGTGGAGCCAAGATCTTGCCAGAAGCGGCGGGAGAAGTCGATCTTGGTACGGTATATCTCATTCAAAAGCATCGCTTGGTAATGGTAGCCAGAGGGGTCTATGGACAGATAATATTCTGGCCGGCGCAGGTTCATAAAGAACGAGTCGTAACCAGACATCGATCCAATTTCAAGAACGCGTGCTCCTTCCACAGAGACCGGGAAGGCCCTCCCGAGGGTTTGCCGCGAGGACTCACGCTTGTCCCAAAAGCCACCGACGACGATGCCATCTCCTAGGTAAAACGGGCCTTGCAAGATCTTTCCCACCCGTCCTAGATTGGCGAGCAATTCTTTACGCTCCTCCGGTGACCACTTGCGGTCAGCAATGTGATCAGCGAACACCTCGCATGTGGCTGGGTCGTAGCGTGGATAATCAGCAGGTAGCTTGAGGATATCGTCCTGGACCCAACGAACATCAGCTAGATATCTTTCCCCAACAGGGTCGATGTCGAGATTGATCATGTCTTACCTTCTCGCCACGCTGTTAAGTAACCGTGGCTGAGGTCTATCTCAGGTGGCAAAGAAAATCAATCCAACATCAACTGGAGCAGCCTGTCCCGCCGTCCGGCATCCGCGATGAAGTCATAAAAGGCCGCCCGAGAGTTGAACCCCGGGAATATTGCCTGAAACATTGATATCAGTTCCACATCACCCTTACGTCGCACAACGTCACGGAAGCTGCGTATGTCAGACGATTCGAGGTTTGGCCCCGCTAGTCGCGATCCACTCTCGCAGAGCGTGGTCGCAACGACCGCCGCGATCTCTAGCCGTGCGCTCAATAAGTCCTCCTTGATCGTGTTCCTGGGGTGAACACGATATGAAATGTGGGGCAACATATCATCAACAATGACCGTGCCTTGGGTGAACGCACTCATAAGGAAGTCAAGATCATGGCAGAATCGAAGATTCTGGAACCCGCCGACGTTGTGCCAAAGGTCACGCGAGAACACCATGTTTGACGTAGTCGCTACGAAATTCTCGTTAAGCAACGCGAGTTGTAGGTGGCCGGTCGTATTGTAAAAGGCTCTTGCTCGTTGTAGCCAGTCGAATTCGATCCCTGAGGAAAGTGGGGATCCGTTCTCATCGATCAGGCCAACGGGGCCGCATATCATCGCGGTACCAGGTTGGCGAAGCAGCAATTCGCGGCAGCGGTCTAGCTTCATCGGCTCGAACAGATCGTCTGAGTTAAGGATAGCAATAAAGGCTCCACGGCTCATACCAACTAGTCGGTTCAGCGCTACATGTGCGCCTTGGTTGGGCTGCCGGTATAAGCGCGCGTTCGACTGTGACGCCAGAATTGTTTCCGCTATTGTGATGCCACCATCCGTAGACCCGTCATCAATGACGATGATCTCGTCCACCGGCAAGGTCTGGGATAGTACGCTCTCAAGGGCTGCTCCAATGAACCGTGCATGGTTGTATAAGGGGACCACCACGGATATTGACGGCAGTTGACCCGAGGTGGTCCAATGGCGCCGTTCCACTTCCGCCTCCGCCGATACTCGCTTTCGGGGTCATTGTACATCTGTGTCAAACAGGGGGAAATATCTCGTGCGGTAGCGCAAGTCGCGCGATCGTTCTTTGATATATACCGCCGGATTGCCCGCAACGATCGTGTAGGGTGCGACGTCCTTTGTGACAACTGCACCCGCACCCACGACCGCGCCCTCCCCGATCGTGACACCTGGGCAAATAATCGCGCGGGCGCCAATCCAAGCGTGGTCGCCGATTACAACTGGTCGCTCGAGGCAGACGAAATCTGGATTCTGTGGGTCGTGCGTCAACGTTTGAAGAATCACATAGTGTGAGATATTGACATTATTGCCGATCCTTAGCGAGACGCGACCATCAAGATATGTAAAGCGGTTAATGACCGAGTTGTTCCCGATCTCTATATTGTAACCCGTTACAAAACAGCCCATATGAATACTAGAATCGCGGCCGATCTTCACGTTACAGAACCTCCGTAGAAACCAATGACGAATAACATACGGTGTCCAATTCATAAAAAGGTGGTTACCAAGGTAAAAGCAGATCGCGGGCTTATAGCGCCAGCGTACGGCCTTCCAAAGCTGGGTTATCGAGCTCCTCTCCCTTGGCAAGCCAGTAGCAGCAACCTCCGAAATTACTTCCTGATAGCGCTGAGCTATAACTCGAAAGTCATAGCGCTGGTAGATTTTCTCCCGTCCGCGACGTCCCGCCGCGGCCCATCTAGTCCTGTCTGCAGCGAAGAATAGCATGGCGTCAGCGAGAGCTGGAGCGATGCGATATGGCCGTGGTTCATAGGCGAGTTGGTCTAGCAGCGTCGCGTCGAGCTTACTAAGGTCTTCGTACTCCGTTGGCAGGAGCAGACCCACGTCACTATTCTCAATAACCTCGGCAGCGCCCCCGGTATCGGTCAGGATCATGGGCTTAGCGTAAAACATTGCCTCGTTCATAGCAATGCTCCAACCCTCGATGAAAGAGGGAAGCAGAAATGCATCCGCTAGGCGCACTGGATCTTCGACATTCGGATAATAGCCAGGCATAATAATGTGTCGATGCAGGTCTCGCCGCCGCAGGTAATCGCGCAACTTCTCAGCATGTGATTCATTGATTACATTGCCGACGCACACCACCTTTATATCGCTCCGTTGTCGCAAGACTCGTTCCATAGCCTCGGCAATGAGAAAGTGCCCTTTATGAAGATTGTAAGAACCGACATTAACGAACACGTAATCCCGATCGCTCAAGCCAAGATCTGCACGAGTTAGGGTTATCGGGCGCTGCTCCCGGCTCTCGTGCTCCAGAATAATTAGCCCGTTAGGAATCGTAACCACCTTTTGCGCAGGGAGGCCGATGTTGTAAACAGCGTATGTCGTAGCCTTATGCGATACGGAGACATAACGTCTCACGTAGCGATCGTTGCTCCGAAGCCGGTCCTTCGCCGCCTCAGTCAGGAATGCGTACACGTTGTGTATGAAGGTTATGTTCGGGATGCGGCGTTCCTCAAAGAGTCGATAACCCGTATCAGAAAAATGAGAGACCGAAACATCAGGTAAAATCTCATCAAGAAGTCTTCCGTAGTCTCGCGCTTCGCCATCTGTGGAGACTTGCTCTACTCGAATCCCGGCGTGGCGTGCGATTTCAGCTAGATGCCCGAGAGGTCCGGTTGAGACTATTGTGGCCTGAATCGCGGTCGAAGCAAGCGCGAGCGCCGAATCGAGTACGACCTTCTGGAGCCCACCTTTATCGAAAGAACTCAGTTCAAATACAACTCGGAGCGGCCTGGAGCAGCGGCGAGCGGCCTTCGAGGTGCCACTCCAAATTCCGATTGTAGCCACTAGTGACCTACCCGGGCTGATGTACGTCCCCGCTCGTGATCGACGCGGCGAGGAACCATGGCGAAGCGTCCTGAGCGCGCATAGCAGTCGAACGGAGAGGTATGAAAACCGGGGGGCGCATCCCACCACCAAGATGGGCCGGTCCACCGATCTAAAGGGTCTTGAATGGCGGGCACTGCTTGTACTAGGCTGGTAGCTTCAACGCTACGAGCATCTCGCGTAGCAACTCGGTGACCCGAGCGACCGAGAAGTTGGCCTGCGCGAAAGCAACACCACTAGCGGACAATTGGCCCCACAGATCCGCATCGTTGTAGAGTGCAACGACGGTCTCGGCAAAGCCGTCTGGCGTGTTCGCCACAAGTACATCTTTGTCGGGGACAAGCCCCATGCCCTCAACCGCGATCGGGGTGGCGACACAGGGAACGCCGTGGGCAAGGCTCGACACGACCTTACCCTTCATGCCTGCACCATATCGCAGCGGCGCTACGGTCAGGCGGCACGAGCGGAAGAGGGCACCGAGGTCCGCCACGAAGCCACGCACCTCAATACGCGAGGCCGTGTCGGCAAGTCTCTGAACCTCTTCCGTCACGTTGCTTCCCACGATAATCAAACGTGCCTCACGTTGGCGATCAAGCACGAGCGGCCAGATCGATTGCACAAAGTACTGCATCGCGTCCACATTCGGTGGGTGCGCGAAGCCACCGATAAAGACAATGTCCTGCCGGGTTTCAAATGGCGCCTCACATCCGGGGATGAGACTGACCAGCGGGATGAACTTTAGCCAGGCACACCCGACGACGTCGGACAGAACGTCGAGCTCGGCCCGATTCAAAATGATTGTACAGTCTGCCTTGCGGATGCTAGCTAACTCGATACACTTCATATTCTGAGCGTCGCGTAACTTCGCGGCAGAGCGGAGGAGAGCTGCTTCGCGCTCCGCCCGCAGAAAATGCAGATCTACCGTGTTGAAGACAACCCGCGTGTACGGCGCAACTCGCCGGATCCGATCGATGTACTGATAGGCCAATGGCCCGCGATACAGCAGGATTAACTGAAAAATGGCAGCATTGTCGCGGATGTACTGCTCGGGCGTCGAGACTGCCGGCCGCGAGACGCACTCGATACCAAGGCGGCGCAAATCGTTGGTGTACGGACCTCCAGAATCCAGTGTCATCACTGGAATAAAGCTAACCCTGTACCCGATGTCGAGGAATATCCGCATATTCCAATAGATAAGTTCAGACCCTGCGTCCTGATCCGGGGTCGGGGTAAAGTGATCAACAAACAGCACACGCGGCTTTCGCCGGTGTTTCATCTGTTCGATCGTTTCCGCACGCTCGTGCAGAAGGTGCTCGCAGTCGGCCGGAGATTCTGTCAATTCTGCCGAAGCTGCCCGGATTCGCCCACGCATGAATGGCTGGCACACTACGCGATGACCTAGGCCATGCAGCCGGAGCGATACATCTGCCGCTGCGTAGCTTGGATCTAGATAGGAAGAGTCAAGACCACCGGCCGCGAGCCAAGCCTCCTTGGAAGCGATAAAAAGCCCCGGTGGAAACACATCTACGTCCTCGGTGGAGGCAACCGCATAATGATCTGGCGATAGACCTGCTCCGCGGCGGCGCATGCTGCCATCTGGGTCAAGCAACAACCCTGCGTCAACCAGTGTTTCGTCAGTGCCCACGCGAGCGGCACACACGACCCCGACGTCTGGCGCGGCGATTGTTGCAAGGCCAACAGAGAGAGTCTCCTCTTCGATCTCGGTCGCCCCATCGACCATCGCAACGTAGGGAGCACGAGTTTCGGAGATTAGCCTATCGAAACACACGAGGCTAGCCTCCGTCCCCGCAGCAACCCGGCGCGCTCCGGCGAGGGCAACTTCCGCACCAACAGAGACGAGAATAATCAACTCTAGGGCGGCAGCGTGCTGACTTGCAGCAATGGCACGCAGGGTTCGCTCGACAGCGTCGGTGATTATGCGTGCATCAACAACAACTGTAAGGTCCGGATTGTCTTGTGGATGGAAAGTAAGAGTCCTCAGCCCCTCCGCAGTCGTTGTCGGCTCAGCCGTCGCCGTGGATGGAAGCGAGATTGATGCGCCGACGAGTGGGGAAGGGAGCGGTGCGAAAGCTGGGATCTCGGGGCGGCCATCCTCTGTGCGCCCGCTCAGGATCGCATCAACAAGTGGATTGATGCCGAGCGACAACTCGGGATGGCGCGAGCGGTAGACAGCAGTGACGAATGCCGAGCTCGGGTCACGCTCCTCGGCGGAACCAAGCCTGAGATAGTGCAGTGCCGGGTCCAATCCACTCTTCACTACGTCAGGATAGCGCTTCAGGTAGTAGTCATGATCGAAGCTCCCGGTCGAGTACAACAGCCGGACTAGACGCCGTTCGCGTAGCCGGCGGCGCAGTTGAAACGTGCACGTCCAGTAGGCGAGCTTCCCTATGCGCACAAGCAGCCACCCAGGTCGCCGCCTGCGAAGCCCACCTGCCCAGCGGATGGGGGCGCTGACACGCCAGGATGTGGAAGTGAATACACGTGCTAGGTATTCTTTGGCCGCTCGGAGCTCCTCAGTCCGTTCGCTTAACTGATCGGTAGCCACGCGAACCTCCTCTGTTCGGCGGCTCAACTGATCCGCGAGCTCGGAGAAGCGCGTGTCCAGGGCCCGCGCGGTTGAGTCTCGGTCAGCGCAGACACGGCGATAACGCTGCTCCCAATCCCGCAGAAGGGCGTCGGCCTTGGACTGGCGCTGGTCGAGTTCGCGCCGAAGCGATTGCACGAGGTCTTGGCTGGCAGTCATGCCTCGTGTCAGCTCGGCTTCACGGCTGTGAGCCTTTTCGAGTGCGTCTGCTAGACGATCTCGATCAAGGGCAATCGCAGCAGCGCCCTCAGAGGTTCGCCCCAGCTCTTCCTGCACCCGTCGGATCTCCTCATTCTTCTGACCTTCTATTGAAGCTGCCTCTGCTCGCATCGTCTCGGCGTCTCGGGCTAGCATCTCCAGGGCCGCCCGAAGGCCCGCGAAATGCGCCGCATTGTGCAATATGCTGTTTTGCGGTGCAGGCAGGGGTGCGGCAGATGCTAATGCTATAAAGAAGTGGTCGTGGGCAAGCCCAGCGCGCCGCATGTAGAGCAGCCCGTCTTCGGCCTCAAAGCTCTCGTATCGATTGCTACCCGGCCCATCTCGGCATACGATCACAGAGCCGTCAACAGCACTCTGGCCGCAGAGTATGACATTTGGGAACTCTCTCGTAAGAAGCCCCAGAAACTCGTTCTGGTCAAGCTCGTGAAGATGGAAGGGATTGGATTCGTTGTTCCGCTGGTCGTAAACAGGCTTGTTTGGCGAAGAGATTATTATCAATCCACCCTGCCGCAGGACCCGCGCTGCCTCCGCCAAGAATTCGGCTTGCTGGTCAAGATGTTCGATCGTCTCAAAACTAACAACCACATCAATGGAAGCTGTCCCAATTGGAAGGTCAGCAGCGTGGCCGCGGCGGAAGGAAAGATTGTTCGAGAGGTATGTTTGGTTCGCGTAGGTTACCGTTGGCTCATCAATGTCGACTCCAACTACACTACGCGCGACTTGGCTTAGAACCGAACTACCATATCCCTCCCCGGACGCAACGTCGAGGACGTCTTTGCCACCGCAAAAGCGAGTGGCGAACAGATACCGGTGGTAGTGCTCGTGCTTGATTGGGCCGTCGAGGCCAGAGACATATCTCTCGCCGGTAAACTCCATGCGCCTATCCGGAAGCGGGAAACGGAAGGCGGATCGGTTGGAGTCAAGTGACTCTTCGATGAAGGTCGGCGCCGGTATGTTGTCAGTCATTGTCAGCGGTCGGGTTCATGCTGGGTCTCTGAGGTCATGCGTGCGGTGGGGCCTGCCGAGCTTTCCCGACGAGTTTGCTCCCATGCTGCCGTCGGCCTATAAAAAAGACGGCTTCAGGACGCAATAGCCGGGTGGCGCGAAAGAAGCGGTCGGCCCAGCAAAGGGCGTTTGTGATCGCACGATCCGACCGCCTGTCGAAATTGTAATTCGGACCGTACAACGAATCGGCGACCCGGCGCAGGAACGTCATACCTCGCCCGTAGTGCACAGTGTTGAAAGATTGCGTCAGTACCTTCGGTATATCTCCAGAGCGGATTGACTCGAACGTCCACGCACTTCGGTCGTACTCATTATAAAATCGGTCCACTCGCTTCTCGCCAGGATAGTCCTGATGATTCACCCGAAGCCGGGCAGGTAACAGTAGGAAAAGCACTCCTAAAAACAGCCGGGTGGCAGGGAACAGAAACATGCCGCTGCGCATCACCGGTTCATAAGTCACAAAAAAGCCATCCTCGGTCAGAGCAGAACTAATTCTCTCGGCAACCATCTCTAACTCAACAAAGTGATGTAGAGCGGCAACGATCATGACAATATCGTACTTCTCGGTGAACACCATTTTGTTCAGATCTGCAACCATGGGTCGCAGATTTAATCCCCGAGCCTGGGCATGTTGCGTAGCCCATTGGATGAGGCCCTCGTTGAGGTCCATGCAGTCGATTACATAAGGCCGGCGCAGCTTCTGCGCGATCTCCATTTCGACAGCACATGTACCGCTGCCGATAGATAGAAGCCGAGTGTAGTTCCGTTGATTGACGGTGTCCGCGACGAACTGCCAGAGATCCATGCCCTTGTAAGCGGATAATCGGCGTTCGAGGATAAGATACTTGAAGACGAACTGATTATTCGGCGCTGCTTCATGCCCGGTTTCCGGATCGCGCGGCTTGGTATTGAACGTCCAGTTTTCATTGGCGACCCGCTGCTCATAACTGATCGGTGTTTTGGCGAAATCTGCAACGCATCTAATTGTGAACTCTTGGTGGTGATCGGACACTACCGCGTGCCAGAACCGCGCCGCACCGCGCTTCAGACGCTGGAACGTCATGGTAGTTGCTCGCTACCCCCGGTCGGGACAATCACCCGATCCATGTCTGCCACGACGCCGTCTCCGGCGCAAGCGGAGCGGGGATCATGTGACTGGACCATCTCTCATGGCTTGCCTCCCAGTGGCCTCTGGTCTAAGATCCCCCGCATGGCCATCCTGGAGGGGTGTTTCAGGGCAGCACATTCTGAGCGTATTTGCAACGGATGAGCCTGCTTGAGCAGCGAATGGGCCTCGGACGGCTGGCTAGAGCATTTCCACCCTGACTGGAATCTCGGGGGGCTAGCGAAACGGCCTCGCTCTGTGATTCTGGGGTTTCCGGATGACGAGCCGGAGCCGACGATGGGGTGGACACGAGGACGAAGCTACCACCAGGACTTGCGCGAGCGGGTGTTCCAGGTGGCCGATGCGGGTACTTCGGTCACCGGTGTGGCTAAGGTATTGCAGGTCAGCATCTCCTATGTATCGAAGGTGCTCGGCCGGCGGCGGCGGACGGGGGAGACCACCGCTCGGCCGCAGCGCGGCCATGTGCCGGCGAAGCTGGCGGCGTATCATACCGCGATCCGC
>Ga0335072_10013066_pt1 | contig 11842 bp, 15 predicted proteins | sample Lox_Sample_21_FD_206725 | JGI IMG/M metagenome (GOLD analysis project Ga0335072, IMG submission 206725) | Soil microbial communities from Loxahatchee National Wildlife Refuge, Florida, United States - Lox_Sample_2.1 | ecosystem: Environmental > Terrestrial > Soil > Wetlands | place: USA...
CGCTCTGGGGCGCGAGCACCGGCCACGGCATCATCTCCCGGCGGGTATTCACCGACGTCGGCCCTTGCTAGCGCAAGCGCGCATGCCCGCCGTCCGGCGTATGCCCGAGACACGCTGATCGTCGCCCGCCGGGCTGGCCAGGCTCCCTGATTCACCGGGTGCCGTCGGGCCAGGATGAGGTTGTCGCAGCGGGCGAGTACCACGCCCATTTGGCGTCCGGCAGTTCCCGCCCGCGACGATGCGGGCTGGCTCGTCGAAGTACGTGGCGTGGTTCGCAATGGCGTCGGCTGCCTGCTCGCCGGGTGCCCGGCCAGAGCGCCCTGCCGGGATGCTGACGGCCAGCATCACCGGGTCGGCCTCGGCCAGGGCTGGCTCACCGAATAGGGGGATGAGCAGCCGCGCCGCCCGCGACCGTTGCGCCGGGTCGGCCAGCCTGATCCTCAGGGTTCCGGTGCCGGCCGCGGCCTTGAGCTCACCGGGTGTCCCTTCGGCGACGACAATGCCGCGGTCCATGACCGCGATCCGGCTGGCCAGCTGGTCGGCCTCGTCGAGGTAGTGGGTGGTGAGCAGCACCGTCGAACCGTCGGGGGCGAGCGAGCGGATCAGCTGATACACCTGGGCGCGGCTGGCGGGGTCTAGTCCCGTGGTCGGCTCGTCGAGGAAGTACAGCTCGGCTGCGATGATCAGGCTGGCGGCCAGGTCCAGGCGGCGGCGCATCCCGCCCGAGTAGGTCTTCACCTGCATGCCGACCGCGTGCTCCAGGCCGAACGGTGCCAGTAGCTCGGCGGCCCGCGCCCTGGCGGCGGCTCGCCGCAGGCCGGCCAGCCGTCCCAGGAACACCAGGTTCTCCCGCCCAGTCAGGTCATCGTCGACGGTCGCGGACTGCCCGGCTAGCGCGATCGCCCGCCGGACGGCGGCTGCCTCCCGGACCACGTCGTGGCCGAGGATGCAGGCCGTCCCGGCATCGGGAGCCTGCAGCGTCGCCAGGGCCCTGAACCGGGGGCCGCCGGGCCGCTGGCCGAGGCGGTGATGCGGCATCTGCCGCCGGGGTCGGCGGTTCCGGCGTACCTGCGTCGGCTGCTGCTGGATGGCGGGCAACCCGGGCGTGAGCTGTTCCGCCGCCTGTACCAGGCGAGCACCGGGGCGCTGGAGGCGCTGGCCGCGGCCGGGATGGCCTCACGGGGCCGGGATCCGGCCGTCCGAGCGGCGATCTTGCTGTCCAACGATCTGGCCGTGCTGCTGCTGCGAGAGCACCTGGCCGACGCGACCGGGACCGATCCGCTGTCGGCCGAGGGAATGGCGCGGTGGGGCGGGGAGCTGCTGGCGATCTACGCGGCCGGGTTGCTCGCCGGCCCGAGCGAGGTCGAAGGAGGAACCGATGGATCAGGCCGCGCTTGAGGCACGGGACATCCGCAAGGCCTACCGCCGGCACCAGGTGCTGCGCGGGGGCGAGCCTGACCGCGTAGCCGGGGCAACTGGTGGCCGTGGTCGGGGAGAACGGGGCCGGGAAGTCCACGTTGCTGAAGATCCTGGCCGGGACCTTGGCGCCCGACTCGGGCCGGGTCCGGCTGACCGGGACGCTGGGCTACTGCCCGCAGGCCCCGGTGCTCAGCGACAGCCTCACCACGCGCCAGCACCTGCGCTACTTCGCCGCCGCTCGCCGGCTGTCTTCGCTGGCCCGGGGAATGGATCTGGCGCGCGAGCCCGGTACGAGCGGGACCTAGACCGGGCAGTCGGCGAGCTGTCCGGCGGCACCCGGCAGAAGCTGAACCTGACCCTGGCGCTGCTGCACGACCCGGACGTGCTGTTGCTGGACGAGCCCTACCAGGGGTTCGACTGGGAAACCTACCTGCGGTTCTGGGACCTGGTCGGTGAGCTGCGCGCCCGCGGAAAGACCGTCGTGATCATCACTCACCTGGTCTTCGAGCAGAACCGCTTTGACCTGCTGGAAGACCTGGCCGACGGCCAGCTGTTCCCTCGCCGTTCCTCGGGAAGGGATGATCATGCCCGCTGCTGACCTCGCCCCGGGTCCCGGCGGGCCGGCGGTTCCGCCGGCGGTGCTGGCATTCCGGCAATTCCCGGTCGCGTGGCGGTTCGCGCTGCGCAACCAGGCCCGCAACCGGCTCGCCTGGCTGCTGCTGATCGCGTTCGTCCCGGTCTGGTATGAGCTGATGCTGGACATCGCCGGGCACGCGTCGCTGACGTTCCGCCTCTATCCCACCGGGCGGGTCCTGGCCGTCGACGGCAGGCACCTGACCCTGATCACCGCCGGGCTCAACTCGGTAACCATGATCGTCGGCTTCGCCGTCTTCGCTGCCATCCGCCGCACCCTGGCGTTCGACCGGCGGCTGGTGTTCGCCGGCTACCGGTCGACCACCCTGATCATCGCCAAGACACTGACAATCGCGATCATCGCTGCGGGCGTCGCCGCGTACACGGCACCGATGCTGCTGGCGTTCTGGCGGCCCGGCCTGGCCGGGTGGGCCGCGATTCTCGCGGCGTTCACTGTCATCGCGCTGGCCTATGGAGCATTTGGGCTTCTGCTCGGCGTCCTGGTCAGCAACGATCTGGAGGGCTTCTTCCTGATCATCATGGGCGGGCTGATGGACACGTTCCTGCAGAACCCGCTCGGCAACCCGCTGGCTAACAAGCCAGTCCTGGAATGGTTCCCGTCGTTCGGCCCGACCCAGTTCGCCGTGGCCGGATCCTTCGGCCACACCGAATTGTGGGGGCACTTGGCCCTCGGCCTGGCGTGGCCCGCCGGGTTCGCCGCCGCGGGCCTGATCATCTTTCGAATCCGGACCCGAGTCCGGCGCCGCTGACCCGCTGAGGCGGCCTCGGGGGCCGGTGTCGTTCGTCAGGTCGTTGCGTGCTGCCGCAGGTAGCGGACCAGGCCGACGACGTCCTCGGGGACCAGACGGCCGATGGCGCCGCTGGAGTAAACGCTGACCACTACCTGGCCGGCTGGGTCGAGCACGAAGCCGGTCGACTGGAGGAATACCGGATCCGGGTTGACGAACGCTCCAGTGAGACCGGCGATGGCGCGGGCGTCCGCGCTGTGCCCGACCGGGAAGCTCAAGCCGTGCTTGGCGATGAGCTCAGCGGTCGCGGGCTCGTCGTCCACCGACAGGGCGGCGACCTTGACTCCGGTCTTGGCCAGGGTGTCGCTGGCGCGCTGGAATGCGCGCAGCTGTGCGTTGCAGTACGGGCACCACGATCCGCGGAAGAACAGCACGGCAAGGAAGTCGCCGGCGAAGGCGTCGGGCAACACGAGGTCCGGCCCTCCGGGCGGGGTGAGGGGCAGGGCAGGAAACGCGGATCTGGGGCTCAGCAGCGGCATGCCTGTTCTCCTGGTAGGGGGCGTATCTGGTGTCGTGTCCGGCGCGCCGATGTGATCGGCTCCTTGTGGTTAGCGCCACGTCTGCCCGTGTTCTTACGCACGGGCCGCCCTTAGGTATCTGCCGTCGGCCGGTAAGACCCCGCGCATTGCGCGATGCCAACTGTTGGCGGGATTCACGGCGGGGGGGCTGCAGACCGCACGACCAGACGCGCACGCGCAGCAGGGATGTGCTGGAAGGGAGAACGCGATGACACGGAGCCTGGGCGGCACGACCGCTCTGGTGACCGGTGCCGGGCGCGGGATCGGGCGGGCAATAGCCATTGATCTAGCCCGGGCCGAAGTGGACGTGCTGGTGACGGCACGCTCGGCGAACGAACTGGCCGACACTATCGCGGCGATTGAGGCCGCAGGTCCCGGCGCTGGCCAGGCTCGCGCCGTGGCCGCTGACATAGCCGATGAACGGCAGAGGCAGCGCGTCGTTGATGCCGGGCTGGCCCGGGGACGGATCGACGTGCTGGTCAACAACGCCGCAACCGTGGAACCGCTGGGCGCCTTTGCCGCGATCGGTACCCGGGACCTGCGCTACGCGTTCGAACTCAATGTCATCGCTCCGGCCGGCCTAGCGGCGGCGGTCATCCCGGGCATGGTTGAGGCCGGCTGGGGGCGGATCGTCAACATTTCCAGCGGTGTGGCCGCCAACCCGGGCTTCATGATCGGTGGAAGTGCCTACGCCGCCACCAAGGCAGCGCTGGAGGCCCATTCCCGGAACCTGGCCGCCGAGCTGGCGGACACCGGGGTTACGGTGAACGTGTATCGTCCCGGCGGAGTAGACACGGCCATGCAGGCCTGGATCCGGTCGCAAGATCCCGCGCGCATCGGGGCCGGGCTGCACGAGCGGTTCCAGCGCAACTATGCCGACGGCGCGCTGCTCACGCCGGAAGCCTCCGCCGCGGCATTGCTGGATCACCTGCTTGGCCCGGACGGGGATCAGACCGGTGCCATCTGGGATCTAGCGGAGACCGTCTCAGCGGGGGTGCCGGGCTACCGGACGTCAGCGGCGGGCCCGTCCGCGGCGATGAGCAGCCCAGCATAGTCGTCGGCGCACGGACCGCAGGCCAGCAGGTGCGCGGCCACGCCGGGGTAACGACTGGCCGCCGACTGCTCTGATTCAGTGAGCACAAGCTCAACGTAGACGTGCAGGATGCGCAGAGCCTGGTCGCAGCCTACGTCCCGCGGATCGGTGCGCAGAAACTGCTCTAGCTCCGGCCAGCCCGTCATGATCGCCTCACCGAGTCCAGGTCGGCCGCACCATCGCGAGGAACGGCCAGATACCCGTTAGCGGCCAGCGCGGCCCGCAGCTTACGCCGGGCATCGAACATCGTCTTATAGATCGCGTTGCGGCTCGAGCCCAGCTGGACGACCAGGGCATCGAGGGGAGTGCCGTCGACCACGATCGCGGTGAAAACCCGACGCTGATGATCTGTGAGCTGTTCCTCGACCGCCCGCCGCAGCGCCGCGAGCAGGTCGAGCTGCTCAGCGACATCATCCGGCCGCAGCCCCAGCCGGTCCGGCAGCCGGTTCCACTGATCGGCCTCCAGTGCCGCGGTCGGCCGCTGCCAGAAGTGCCGGCCGAGCTTGGCCGATACTTCGAGCACGACGAACTTGTACGCCCAGGTAGTAAACCGGCTTTCCCCGCGGAACTGGCCGATTTTGGCGGTGATGGCCATGAGGGCGTCATCGGCCGCCTGGTGGGCGAGATCGTCCAGCTCCGGGCCGGTGACCGGGTGGCGGCCTTCCCGGCGGCCAAGCTCGGACCGGGCGACCCGGAGCAGAAGGGCGTGCAGGCGCGCCAGCGCGAGCTGGCGCGCCGGGCCAGCGCTGTGCAAAGCGTGCAGCAACTCCGCTGACTCGGCGTCAGGCTCACGCTGGCCGCCCGGCCTGACTGCCGCGTCGCGGGGCCATGCGCAGTTCTCCGGTCCGTCGCCTATCGCCACGTCTTGATCCTAATAACACGCCGGGTCCGGCCCGTCCGCTGAGATCACCGTCAGCTGCTCGCCAGGGCTCATGTGCGACGGGCAGGTGTGGCGGGCTCCGGCTGTCCGGCTGGCGTCAGCACGCTGATGCGATCGCCCGGCTGGAGGATGAGCTCAGGGTCGGCGTCCCGCAGAGCCCGGTCGCGCAGGACCGACACCGGTGTGCTGCCGGGAGGCCAGTCCAGGGTGCTCAGTTGTGTGCCAACGGCGCGCGAGGCAGGGTCCACGCAGATCTCAAGGACCCGGTACCCGTGAAGTGGCTGCGGTGGCTGCGCGGCCCCGTTCGCCGACGCGGCGCCGGCTCCGGCTGAGTGCACGGCTGGCGTTGGCGACCCGCCGATTCGCGCCGCCACGGACTGCAGGACGCTGGCGTTGGTGATCCAGCCTTGGATCTCACGGCCGTCGTCCGACAGTACGGGGAGACCGTCGCGGCCGTAGACGCTGAGCTGGCGCAGAGTCTGGGCTAGCGACTCGCTCGCGTAGACGATCTGCGGGTCGCCCTGATAGATGACCAGGCCAGGCAGCTGAGGTGCGAGATTCGGCCCGGCGGCTTGGTCCTGGTCGCTGGCACCACCATTGGTGTGCGGGACGACCAGCGGGACGCGGAACCGGCGCATGGCGTCAGCCGCCTTGAGGTCACTGAAGGCCCGCCAGGGCGCGGCGCGGTCGATGTCCTGGTCGCGGCGCAGCAGCTTGGTGGTGTAGATGGTCCCGTAGCTGAGCGCGCGTGAGGTGGCCGTCGCGATCGCCACCGCGAGCATGACCGGGAGGGTCAGGGTGTAGTCGCCGGTCATCTCCACGACGCTGGCCACCGAGGTCAGCGGCGCGCGGGCCGCGGCCGTGAAGACCGCGCCCATGGCCACGACGGCATAAACGGCGGGCGGCCCGGCGGCCGCCCCGATGAGGTGGCTGACGACCACCCCGAAGGCCATGCCAGATGTAACGCCGATGAATAGGGAGGGGGCAAAGACGCCGCCCGACCCGCCCATGCCGAGCGTCGTACTGCAGGCCAGGATCTTGCCCGCGGCCAGCACCAGTAGGAACCAGAGCGCGTAGTTGCCCGCGACCGCCTTGTACATCACCGGATAGCCGACCCCGTACATCTGCGGCAGCACCAGCAGGATGACGCCGAGGGCGAGGCCGCCGACCGCTGGACGCGCCCATTCGGGCCGGTCTTTCCAGACCCGGTCCCAGAGATCCTCGATCGCATACACGACGTTCTTGAACAGCAGGCCGACCAGCCCGGCCGCCACCGCCAGCACGGCCACCAGCAGGTAGTCGGACGGGTGCGGCAGCGAGATCCCGGGCGGGAAGCCGGACAGGAACGGCTTGCCGCCGAGAAACGGGATAGCGACCGCGTCGGCGATCATCGCCGAGAGCATGACGGTGAACAGAGCGTCAACCGAGAACTCGCGCAGGATGATCTCGACGCCGAAGAAGACGCCGGTGATCGGGGCGTTGAACGTCGCCGCGATGCCGCCGCCCGCGCCGCAGGCCACCAGGATCCGCATCCGGTTCTCCGGCATCCGGACCCACTGGCCGAAGCTGGAGGCCAGCGCAGAACCGATCTGGACGATCGGACCCTCGCGCCCGACCGACCCCCCAGTACCGATGCACACCGCGGATGCGAGCGCCTTGACCACGCTCACCTGAGGCCGAATCCGGCCGCCGTTCTCGGCAACGGCCACCATCACCTCGGGGACGCCATGGCCGCGAGCTTCACGCGCATAACGGTAGATCACAGGCCCGTAGACGATGCCGCCGATCGCCGGGATCAGCACGAAGAAACCCAGGCCGAGCCAGGGCAGGTGCCCGCTGGGGACATCGCCGTTCTGGCCGAACTGATCATGGCCGGTGGCCAGCCAGGTGAAGAAGTAGATGAGGTATCGGAAAACCACCGCGCCCAGCCCGGACCCGGCACCGACGATTACGGCGATGACGAACAGCCCCGCCCGCGACCCGCGCAGCCAGTCGGCCGCTCGTGCTGACCGGGCTGGCGGGCTCTCGGCCCGGGCTTCCGTACGTGCCGTCATGCGTTCGCTCCGTTCCAGGCGCCCCCCAGCACGCGGCCACCGGCCCTCGGCAGGATTCGGCCGTCATGCCGCTCCTCTGATTTCTCGGGCCATTGACTAACCGGTACCTCGCCAGCGGCCGCGGCGAAGACGACAAGCGCCGGGACGACCGCGGCCTGATGCCCGGCCGGACGCCTCCCGAGGATGTCGCGAAGCAGCGCGCGGCGCCGATCGGTGGCCTGAACGATCACTTGCGGTCCGGCCGGCGTGATCGACGCCAGGACCTCCCGGCGATCAGCCCGGGCCCGGTGCCTGCGGATCAGGCCCTTGCGGACGCGGCGATCGCACATACGCCCGGAGGTCGAAGGCGTCACTCTCAGAGCCCGAGCCAGGCCGGCCATGCGCCGGGAACCTCGACAGGCCAGCACGATCAGCACCCGGTACCGGGCGAGCGTCGTCGCCTCCGCCGCCCCGCCGGGCGACTGCTCGCTGACGGCGACGAGAGTACGGCTCGCGGTCAGAACAGCGTCGACAACGGCGTCGGCGGCCGGAGCACTGAAGCCAGTTGTCGCAGTGTCCGATGATTGCACATGACGATAATATGCCATCCACTCCATCAGCTAGGGCAACCAGTAGCCGCCAGGAGAGTTCAGTCGCTGAACTGGCGTTGCGACCGGACGCCCCTCTCTGGGCGGCTGCTGCCCGCCTGACAGCGCGCGAGACCAGCCGGACAGCCCAGCCGGCTAAGTGAGCCCTCAGATGACGGCGCGAATCGCAGAGTCAGATCGTGATGGGGGCCACATGCACGTGGCCGCGGCGTGGCATGACCTGGTCAACCGCGGCATCCCTACGCCAGACCGGTACCGAGCGGGAGCGGAGACCGTCTGGTTCGCGGCCGACCGTGGCTGCCCTGCCGGAATCTACCTGCCAGCAGGGCCGGTTAAGGAAGCCCTGGTATCAAGAGGCCCAAGACAGATCAGGTCCGGATGGTGGGCGGGAAGCGCCTGCCGGCTTCGTCATCGATGAGCGCATCGCCGCCTGAGTCGTTGGGCGGCCAGCGGCTTGGCACCAACATCCCGAAACGGGTACCGGGCTCGCGCCACGCCCCCATTCTCATCGCGGAGTTCTCTGCGGACCGCCAGTAAGCGCTTGCGCGGATCGTCCGTTCCAGCGGCTGCGACGGCCAAGCCGGAGTGGGGCCAGGCCCTGACGACAGGGCGCTTGCCGCGGTGGCTGCCGGCCGGCGGGACCGCGCTGGGGTCAGAAGCGGTGCGGACGGGCGGTGGCCAGCCGTGTCCCGGCCAGCGCGGCTCCGGCCTGGTCGGCGAGGGCCACGGCGACGAGTCGTTGCTCGAGGGTGATCGGCGCGCGCGGGCCGGGGCTCAGCAGGAAGCGGCCCTGGAGCAGACCGCTGGCTTCGGCGAGCAGTTCCGTGCTGGTGCCGGGGGGCAGGCCGTCGTGATCGGCGTCCCAGATCCGGCCGCCGGCCAGTATCTGGCCGTCGCGCCGCAGCCGTGGCGGGCCGCCGAGGCCGGCCACTCCGTCCTGGAACCGGCACGCCGACAGGGACAGCAGCCCGGTGAGCTGCTCGCATACCTGGTCGATGAGGAGCAGGGGGGCGCTGCCGACGGCCACGGCACCCGCGGCGGCGTTGATGCCGTCGAGGTAGCCCGCCCGGCGGGCCGCGGCGGCGTGCTGCCGGCGGCCGCGCACCGCGATCTCGGTTACGGCGACCCCGACTGCCAGGACCAGCAAGGTGGTCTCGATGTCGGTTCGCCGGGTCATGGTGAACCGCTCGTAGGGCACGGTGAGGAAAAAGTCAAACCACACCGCGGCCGAGGCCGCGGCCAGTATCCCGGCCGGCCGGGACCCGGCCGCGGCGACCGCGACAACCACCAGGATCAACGCCAGGGCCGCGTCGGTGTTTGGGAAGCCGGCCCGGAGCGGGACCAGCACGACCGTGAGCGCGAGCGGGCCGGCCAGGCCGGCCAATACCGCTACACGCTCGCGGCTCAAGATGCCGGTCATGGCCGGGTGGTTTCGCGCCACACCCTGGTCGCGGCGACGGCCATCGCTACCAGGGCCGGGACGAAGAATAGCCCGGTGTGAGTGACCTGCCCGGCGATGCCAGCCACCAAGACGGCCATGGCCGGCGGCGCGGCCAGCCGCGCGATCGGAGCGGGAGCGAACGCTACGGCGGCGGCCAGCGGAGCGGGCGCGGTGGCTAGCAGCAAGGCCGCCCACGTCGCCGGGATAGGGTCCGCGCTGACCAGAGCAGAGATCGTGATCAGCTGGGCGGCAATGGAGAGCAACAGCGCGGCCGACGGCCATGGCCGGCCGCCGGCCGGCGTCGCAGGTGCTGACGCACTGGCCCGGCCCGCCAGGAGCTCTGGGGCGGCGGGCGATGGTGCGGCCGTCGCGGGGACGCGGGACATGCGGGGCGGGAACTGGTCTGGGATAGTCATGGCGGCCTCCAGGCCTGCTGCGGAACCTGCTGATATCGCGCCGACCAGGCTTCCCGGCTCACCTGGTACTTAGCGTAAATCACGCGGCCGCGGCTGCCAATGGCCGCTGGGCATCACTGTGGCGTCACCGGTCCGGGAAGCGGTGCCGCTGGCGGCCGGGCGGCACTGAGCGCCAGCCGCGCGGCGGGCACGGGGCCCGCCGAAGGCCCGGAACCGCAGGAGGCCATGACGCTGTGAGCCGGCCGGCCTAGCGCCGCCCGCGCCTCCTCGCGGGTGAGCAGGCGGGCCACGGCCGGGGCGGGCCCGCGACTCCCGATGTAGACGCGGAGCGGGGGACTGGCCTGGACATTACGGAACCACTGGGCCCGGCCGCCGAAACCGGACACGACCAGGGCTCCGGATGCCCGGCCACCTCCAAGACGACTAACCGCCGTCGGCCGGACACCCGCCCGGTGTGCTCGAGCATGACCAGTCGGCACCCGGACACGGTGCCGAGCCCGGCCCGGTACAGCCAGACTGGCGCCCGCACCACCCAGCGAACCCGCAGCAGCCGGCCGCGCAGGCGCCGACCCGGACGGCCCACGGTGACCCGGCCCTGACGGAAAACCGGCCTAGGTTGCTAGCGGACTGGCCGGCCACCGGCTGTCCGGGACCTCACCAGCCGCCTCGGTGAAATCGCGCAGCGCATCGGCCACCGCGGCCTGACGGTCGGCCGAGAGCCGGGAGAGGATCGCGGCGATCAGCGCCCGGCGGCGCGCGGTCGCCTGGTCGACGACGTCCCGGCCGGCCGCGGTAATCGAGACATGGACCGCCCGCCGGTCGGCCCGGGCGCGATGCCGGCGGATCAGTCCCTTGCGCACCAGGCGGTCGCACATCCGCCCGGCCGTCGAGGGCATGACCCCCAGCGCCTGGGCCAGGTCCACCAGCCGCTGGGGGCCCCGCGAGGCAAGCACGACCAGGGCCCGGTACTGCGCGATCGTGGTCTCCTCAGCGGCCGTGCCCAGCGACATCGTGGCCACCGCGACCATCGTCCGGCTCGCGGTCAGCACGGCGTCCACCGCAGCCTGGTCCGCAGCGGGTTCGGCCGCGGTAATGTCGTCGGCCAGGCCTGTCGCGCCCGCAGCGCCGGCCCGGCCCGGCCCGGCTGTCCGGTCAACACGCATAGACTAACGATAGCGCTATGCAAGTATTTTTACAGCTGGCTTCGCGCCAGGCGGGGTGGCAGCCGCGGGCCGACGCAGGCAACCCGGGCACAGGCCCGGGAGAGGAGACCGAGATGCCGGTGACGGCCGCGGCGGTGGTGTTCGCGGCCGCGGCGGCGGTCAGCCTCACCGCCAGCTGGGTGCTGGTGATCCGGCTGGAGCGGGTCGGCGAGCGGCTGGGGTTGTCGGAGGCCCTGCTGGGCCTGGTGGCGGCGCTGGCGGCGGACGCGCCGGAGATCACCTCGGCGGTGGCGGCGATGACCTCGGGGCGGCAGCGGATCGGCGCCGGGGTGGTGATCGGGTCGAACGTGTTCAACCTGGCCGCGCTGCTCGGGCTGGGCGCGCTGGTGGCCGGGCGGATCGGCCTGCACCGCAGGGCGGTGGTGCTCGGCGGCGCCGTCGCGATCTGGGTGGCGGCCGTGTGCGTGGCCGTGGTCGCGGGCCTGGTCCCCGCTGTCGCCGGGCTGGTGCTGGCGGCGGCGGTGGTGATTCTGTACGCGGTTCTGCTCGGAGCCAGCCCGCGGCGCGTGGAACGGCTAGGCCTGCCGGCTGGCTGGGTGTCCTGGCTGCGGTCGGCGGTCGCCGAGGAGGAGCTGGAACTCCTGGACGCGATCCGGCCCCGGCCAGCCACCCGCCGCGACGTGGCCGAGGCCGCCGGGGCCGTGCTGGTCGTGGTCACCGCGAGCGTGGTGATGGAACGCTCCGCCGTGGATCTGGGCACCCGGCTCGCGGTGCCGCAGATCGTGATCGGAGCCCTGGTGCTGGCCGCGGTGACCAGCCTGCCCAACGC
>Ga0335072_10013067_pt1 | contig 11842 bp, 10 predicted proteins | sample Lox_Sample_21_FD_206725 | JGI IMG/M metagenome (GOLD analysis project Ga0335072, IMG submission 206725) | Soil microbial communities from Loxahatchee National Wildlife Refuge, Florida, United States - Lox_Sample_2.1 | ecosystem: Environmental > Terrestrial > Soil > Wetlands | place: USA...
GGCTGCGCGTCCGGCACCCCGGACTAGTGCGGGACATTGTCCGGTTCATGGAGCGTCACCCGGCCGTCCTGGCCGCCATGCCGATGCACGGCCAGCAGCTGAGGCAGGACGGGCCGCTGCTGGCGGCACTGTTCGATGAGGACCGGCTGCGCCGCATCCTGGCCAGGATGCTGGACGAGGAAGAGTTCCTCGGGCCGTTCGGGATCCGGGCGATGTCTCGCTCACACGCTTCTCACCCTTACGTCTTCGTCCTGGACGGCCAGGAGTACCGGGTCAGCTACCAGCCGGCCGAATCGGACACGGGCATGTTCGGCGGGAACTCCAACTGGCGTGGTCCGGTGTGGTTCCCGGTCAACGTCATGATCATCCGGGCACTGCTGCGGCTGTACGGGTACTTCGGCGACGAGTTCACCGTCGAGTGCCCGACCGGCTCCGGACACCACCGCACCCTCTACCAGGTCGCCGAGGAGATCTCGGGCCGGCTGACCGCCACGTTCCTTCGCGACCCCAGCGGCCGCCGTCCAGTGCACGGCGGCCAGGACCTCCTTCAGGATGACCCGCACTGGCGCGACCTCATCTTGTTCTACGAGTACTTCCACGGCGACAACGGGGCCGGGATCGGCGCCAGCCACCAGACCGGCTGGACTGGCCTGGTCGCGGTGCTGCCCCTGCTGTTCAGCAGTGTTACCGCGGAGAAGCTGCGTAGCCAGGCGACCGAGGTGCCTGCGTAATCGGGGCAATCATTCCTCGCGGGTGACGCGCGCGGGCCGACGGGCGGCAAGCGTTTGGATGGGGAACGGTACCGGCCCGGTGATCCCGCCCTCGGCTGGCCGGCCCTCGACCAACCCGAGAGGAGCCCTGCTCATGGAGGTGCCGACCAAGACTCAGGTCGCCCACGTTACCCGCGAGGCGCTGGGCGGGCTGACCGTCGATGATCCGGAGCTGCTGCTCGGCGGAGCGGGCGGGCCGGGCGGGCCGGCGGACCGGGGAGCCAAGTGCGGCCTGGACCCGAGGACCTTCTCGCTGGTCAAGATCGCGGCCCTGATCGCCGTCGACGCCCCGGCGTCGTCGTACATGTGGCAGGTAGCCAACGGGCTCGCCGCCGGGTGCACGCCGCAGGACATCCTCGGCGTGCTGCGCGCCATCGCCCCCCAGGTGGGCGGCCCCAAGGTGGCGGCGGCCGCGCCGGAGATCATGGTCGCCTTCGGTCTTGCCCACTGAAATTGGAGAGACAGGCTCAGGAACGACGCGGAGGAGATGTCATGTCGCTTACCGGAGTGCCCAGCCTCGACGCCAGCATCGACAAGGCTAATGCCTGGCTGGCCGATATCGACGCCGGGTTCGGTACCCAGGACCGGCACCTGGCCTACCGGGTGCTGCGCGCCTGGCTGCACTGCCTGCGGGACCGCCTCACCGTGGAGGTCGCCGCGCACTTCGCGGCGCAGCTGCCCGAGATGCTGCGCGGCGTGTTCTACGACGGGTGGAACCCCAGCCGGGTCCCGCAGAAGTACGACCGTGCCGAGTACCTCACCCGGTTCGCCCGCGAGGCCCGGGTGCATGACTCCGACGTGGTCAAGGCGGCCAGGATCGTCACCACCGTGGCCCAGCGGCACGCGACGCCGGGCGCGGTGGCCCTGGCGCTCCGGCTCCTACCAGCTGACCTGCGGGAATTGCTCGAGCCTGCCGAGGCGGAGGCGGCCGCTGGCGGAAGATGCTGACATCAAATGCCCGCAGCAGGGAATGCTCCCCGAGATCATGGTTTTCGCTGATCGTGACGACGCCGGGCGTCAGCTCGCCGCCCAGTTGGGGCACCTGCGAGGCGAGCCGGGCGTCGTGCTCGGCCTGCCACGGGGCGGAGTCCCGGTCGCCTTCCAGGTAGCGCAGGAACTTGGCATGCCGCTCGACGTCGTCATGGTGCGCAAGCTCGGCGTGCCGTTCCAGCCCGAGCTGGCCATGGGCGCGATCGGCGAGGGCGGGGTGCGGATCATCAATCACCAGATCGTCCGGGAAGCCCAGGTGCCGGAGGACGAGCTGGCGGCCATCCAGGCCCGGGAGCAGGCCACGGTGGAGGCCCGCGCCGCGCGCTACCGGGCCTCCTGGCCCCGGCAGCCACTGAACGGGCGGGTCGCGGTGGTCGTCGACGACGGTATCGCCACGGGGTCCACGGCCCGGGCGGCCTGCCAGGTCGCCCGGGCGCACGGGGCGGCCCGGGTCGTGCTCGCGGTGCCCCTCGCACCACCCGGGTGGCAGGAGAGAATCGGCGAGGACGCCGACGAGCTGGTCTGTGTCAGCACGCCAGCGGGATTCTTCGCCATCGGCGAGTTCTACATGAGCTTCCCCCAGGTGTCCGACGACGAGGTCATCGCCTTGCTCCGCCGTGCCGCACCGCCGCAGGTCACCGCGCCGGCCAGCGTGCCCCGGGCCAGGGGGAGCGCCGGCCCGGCCGCCAGCGGCGACCCGACCGCCCCCGGCGAGGAAGTGACCCCGCTGGCGGGCTCCACCCGGCTGGCGGGCTGGCTCACCCTGCCGGATGGCGCTAGCGAGATCGTGGTCTTCGCGCACGGCAGCGGCAGTAGCAGGCACAGCGTCCGTAACCAGTACGTGGCCAGCGTCTTGAACGACGCGGGCCTGGGCACGCTCCTGTTCGACCTGCTCACTTCCGAGGAGGAACTCGACCGCTCGAACGTGTTCGACGTCGGCCTGCTCGCTGGGCGCCTGACCGCGGTGGTCAGCTGGCTGCGCGCCCAGCCGCGCACGGCGGACGCCGCCATCGGGTACTTCGGCGCTAGCACCGGCGCCGCGGCAGCCCTATGGGCGGCCGCCGAGCCTGGCGCCGACGTCGCGGCCGTCGTCTCTCGCGGCGGCCGCCCCGACCTTGCCCGGCCCCGGCTGGCGGCGGTGGCCGCGCCGACGCTGCTCATCGTGGGCGGGCACGACGAGGTCGTGCTAGACCTCAACCGTCGCGCCCAGGCGGAATTGCGCTGCGAGAACGACCTGACCGTGGTGCCCGGGGCTGGTCACCTGTTCGAGGAGCCGGGGGCCCTCGACGCCGTCGCCGGGCTGGCGCGAGACTGGTTCACTAGCCATCTCGCGCGCGGCTTCTCCAGCACGCGGATGTGATCACGGCCGGATGAGGCGGCTCCCGCCCGCAGCACGCGAGAACGCCGCCCTTGCAGAGCGAGAAGTTCCTCTTGCCCGTGCCCCGCGCCTGCTTGTATGGTTACGTTGCGCGGCGGTACCGCGCCGCACGGTCCCCCCCTCCGTGCAGGCTTAGCTCGCCTTGCAGCGCCCCCGTCTGTAAGGGACTGAGCGCGGTACCGTCGCTAAATTATTTTCGGGGGTCCCCGCTGCCGGCACCTGCATGCCCGTTTAAGCCCTAGCCTCCGATCGCGCCGGCGATGATGGCGCGCGCCTCCTCCTGGATGGCGGCGAGGTGCTCCGCGCCGTGGAAGGACTCGGCGTACAGCTTGTAGATGTCCTCAGTGCCGGACGGGCGGGCAGCGAACCAGCCGGACTCGGTGACCACCTTGAGGCCGCCGATCGGCGCGCCATTACCCGGCGCCGTTGTCAGCGCGGCCAGGATCTTCTCTCCGGCGAGCTCGCTGGCCGGCACCTGGTCCGGTGACAGCCGGGCCAGCGCCGCCTTCTGCTCCCGGGTGGCTGGAGTGTCGACGCGGGCGTAGACCGGGGAACCGTAGGTCTCGGTCAGGGCGTCGTATAGCCGCGACGGGCTAAGCCCAGTGACCGCCGTGATCTCCGAGGCGAGCAGGGCCAGGATGATCCCGTCCTTATCGGTCGACCACGGCGACCCGTCCCGCTGCAGGAACGACGCCCCGGCGCTCTCCTCACCGCCAAAGGCCACGGAGCCGTCGAGCAGGCCGGGCACGAACCACTTGAACCCCACCGGCACCTCAAGCAGCGGACGGCCCAGGCTCGCCGCCACCCGGTCGATCATCGAGGAGCTGACTAGCGTCTTGCCGACGGCCGCACCCGGCGGCCAGCCCTCCCGGTGCCGGTACAGGTAGTCAATGGCGACCGCGAGGTAGTGATTCGGGTTGAGCAGCCCGGCGTCCGGCGTGACAATGCCGTGCCGGTCGGAGTCGGTGTCGTTGCCCGTGGCGATCGTGAACTCGTGCTGGCGGTGAATCAGGCTGGCCATCGCGAACGGCGATGAGCAGTCCATCCGGATCTTGCCGTCCCAGTCCAGGGTCATGAACCGGAACGTCGGGTCCACCTCGGGGTTCACGACCGTGAGGTCGAGGCCGTAGCGCTCGCCGATTTCACCCCAGTAAGCGACGCTCGCCCCGCCGAGGGGGTCGGCGCCGATGCGGATCCCGGCGTCCCGGATGGCGGCCATGTCGACCACCCGGTCCAGGGCCGCCACATAGCTGCCAAGGAAATCGAAGGCACCCGTCGTCTCCGCGGCCACTGCCCGCGCGTACGGCACCCGGCGCACGCCGCTCAGCCCCGCGCGCAGCAGCTCGTTGGCCCGGTCCTGGATTCCGGCGGTGACGTCAGTCCCGGCTGGCCCGCCGTCGGGCGGGTTGTACTTGAAGCCGCCGTCCGTCGGCGGGTTGTGCGAGGGCGTCACCACGATTCCGTCGGCCCGTGGCCCGCGCCCGGCCGCGTTGTGCTCAAGGATGGCCCGGGAGACCGCCGGCGTGGGCGTGTACCCGCCGCGGGAATCCACCAGGACCAGGACGCCGTTGGCGGCGAGCACCTCCAGCGCGCTGGAGGTGGCTGGCTCGCTGAGCGCGTGCGTATCGGCCCCCAGGTACAGCGGGCCGTCGATGCCATGGCTCGCCCGGTACTCGCAGATCGCCTGCGTGGTGGCGATGATGTGGTCCTCGTTGAACGTGGCGGTGAACGCCGACCCCCGGTGCCCGGACGTCCCGAAGGACACGCGCTGGGCCACCTCACCCGGATCGGGATGCACCGTGTAGTAGGCGGTGACCAGCTTTGCCACGTTCACCAGGTCAGCAGGAGCAGCGGGCTGTCCCGCGCGCGGATCGGCCATAACGCCATAGTGACACAGCCGCATTGACGCGGCGCGCGCGGCGTTTTACATTCCATCCTAATACCTGAATCACATCTCATATTCAGGCTGCGGACATTCAGGCAGCGGATGCGGCCGCCGGCCGCCACCGCAAGGAGGTACAACGATGACTCCGCTCCATCCGCGTGCTAAGCGCCGGCCCAGGCACGGTTTCCTGGCACTACTGCTCACGGCCGTGGCCGCCCTCGTCGGGGCGATGTTCACCGCGACCCACTCCGCCGGCGCTGCGGCCACGCTCACGCAGGTGACCAGCTTCGGCTCCAACCCCGGCAACCTGCAGATGTACAGCTACGTGCCCACGGGGCTGCCGGCCGGGGCTCCGCTGGTGGTCGCGCTGCACGGCTGCACGCAGAACGCCACCGACTACTACGACGATTCGGGCTGGCCGCAGTACGCCAGCCTGTGGAATTTCGCGATCGTGTTCCCGCAGCAGCAGACGTCGAACAACGACCTGGATTGCTTCGACTGGTACACCTCGTCGGACGACAGCCGTGGTGACGGCGAAGCCGAGTCGATTTACCAGATGGTCCAGTACGCGGAGGCCAACTATGGCGTGAACCCGAAGCAGGTGTACATCACCGGCCTGTCCGCCGGCGGCGGGATGGCCGCCGACATGCTGGCCGACTACCCGGACGTGTTCGCCGGCGGCGGCATCGACTCCGGCCTGCCCGCGCAGTGCGCGACCAGCCTGTCCGGCGCCACGAGCTGCCAGGACGACAACCAGAACCTGACCCCCGCCCAATGGGGCACCCTCGCCAAGAACTCCGATCCCGGCTACACCGGGCCGTGGCCCCGGGTCGCGGTCTGGCAGGGCACCGCCGACACCGAGGTGTACCCGGTCAACGAGACCGAGCTGATGGACCAGTGGACGGACGTATGGGGCGTTAGCCAGACGCCGTCCAGCACCGCGAGCCTCACCGGCGGCACCACTCAGGACGTGTACGACAACTCCAGCGGTCAACCGGTGGTAGAGACGTACTCGATCTCCGGGATGACCCATGGCCTGGCGGTCAACCCCGGCAGCGCCACCAGCCAGTGCGGCACCACCGGAGCGTACTTCCTCAACTACATCTGCTCCAGCTACTACACGGCACTTTTCTGGGGGCTAAACAACACCTCGGGCTCGCCCTCACCGTCATCCTCGCCGTCATCGTCACCAACCGCCACGCCCACGCCCACGCCCACGCCAACCCCGACCCCGACCCCGACGCCAACCCCGACGCCAGTGGCCTGCTACACCGCGAACAACTATGAGCAGACCGTGGCCGGACGCGCCTACCAGAGCCTCGGGTACACCTACGCCGACGGCTCGAACGACGACATGGGCCTGTGGAACACGTTCGTCGTCACCTCACTCGAGGAGACAAGTCCCGGTTACTACGTGATCGTCAGCAGTTGCCCCTCTTAGGGACAGTGCCCGTCAGCCCGCCCGCGCCGCCCGTGCCGCGCGGGCGGGCCTATCCGTCTGCCGCAGGCTCATCCTTTGCCGCGGGCTTCTCGGCCGGCGGGGGCACGTCGTCGTCGGGGAAGAACCGGGACCACCGGCGCCCGTCGAGCAGCCGCAGCCAGCGCAGGTGCCGGATCTCAAGCACGAACAGCGTCAGCGCGGTCGCCACCACCGCGACCAGCAGCCTTCCCTGGCCGGCCGCCGCGCCGATCGCGGCCGCCGCGAACAGCGCCGCCGCCGTCGTCATGCCCCGGACCACTTGCTGCGAGCCGAGCGCCTGCCGGAACACCAGGCCGCCGCCGATGAAGCCGATCCCGGTGATCGCCCCGGCCAGCGCATTGGGCGCGCCATGCAATGAGATGAGCCCGATGACCCCGGTGCCCGCCCCGACTAGGGCGAAGACACGGTCTCCGGTCGCCGCGCCGCGCAGGTCTCGTTCGAAGCCGAGCAGGTAGGTCAGCGCCACGGCGACCACCAGGTGACCCGCGTCGGGGCCGCTCATCGTCATGGCGTTTCCCGCCCACCACCCTCGTTCGTGGGCATAAGGCAGCTCCAGATCTCGTGATACCCGAGCCGAAGACACTCTCCGGAGGCAAAATAATACAATGGGTTTAGCAAGGGAGGCGTGTGGTGGGTGACGACATCCGGGTCCGCCGGGTCTACGAAGAGCCCTCGCCAGCGGACGGAGCCCGCGTCCTCGTCGACCGGGTCTGGCCACGAGGGCTGCGCAAGGATGCCGCACGGCTAGATGACTGGGCCAGGGATGTCGCGCCCTCGGCCGAGCTGCGGATCTGGTACGGCCATGATCCCGACAGGTTCGGTGAGTTCCGCCGTCGCTACACCGCCGAACTCGGCCAGGCGGCCCCGCGTGAGGCCCTGAGCCGGATCCGCGTCCTGGCCGCGATCGGGCCGGTGACGCTGCTGACCGCGACCAGGGATGTCGGCCACAGCCAGGCCGCCGTCCTCGCCGGGCTGTTGCGGGAGAACATCTAGGTATTGCAAACATCTAGATGAATCGCTACCGTTCACTTCGTCGGCCTGCTGTCGTGAAGTGAAAGGTGGCGCCGCATGGCGAAGTCGCGCAGCGCGGTCCTGCGCGATATCGCCTCGCCCTACTCGATCGAGGACATTGAGCTGGACGAGCCAGGGCCGGGGGAGGCGCTGGTCCGGGTGCGCGGCGCCGGGTTGTGCCATACCGACCTGCTCGGCCGTAGCGGCCTGCTCGGCGACGAATTCCTGCCTGCCGTGCTGGGGCACGAGGGCGCTGGCGTGGTGGAGCGGGTGGGGCCGGGCGTCACCGCCGTGGCCCCGGGCGACCACGTGGTGCTCAGCTTCGACTCTTGCGGTGCCTGCCCAGCCTGCCGGAGCGGGTCCCCGTCCATCTGCGAGCAGTTCGAGCTGCGCAACCTGAGCGGATCGCGGGCCGATGGCAGCCGTGGGGCGAGCGACGCCAGCGGCGCCCTCGTCACCAGCCGCTGGTTCGCCCAGTCCTCGCATGGCCAGTACGCGCTGGCGACCGAGCGGAACATGGTCCGGGTCGCGCAGGACCTGCCGCTTGAGCTACTCGGGCCGCTGGGCTGCGGGCTGCAGACCGGCGCCGGCGCGGTGCTCAACCAGATGCGGCTGGCGCCGGGGCAGTCACTGGCCGTCTTCGGCGCCGGGGCAGTGGGACTGTCGGCGGTGATGGCCGCGAAGGCGGCCGGCGCCGCCGACATCGTGGCGGTGGACCTCAACCCCGCCCGGCTGGCGCTGGCCGTCGAGCTCGGGGCCACCCGGGTCGTCGACGGCGCGGGCCCCGGCCTCGCCGCGTCCGTCGCCGGGCAGGCGGGCGGGGTGGATTTCAGCTTCGACACCACCAGCGTCGCGGCGGTCATGGCCACGGCGGTCACCGTGGTGAAGCGCCCCGGCACCTGCGTGCTTGTCGGCGCGGGCATGGACTCGCTCACCGTGCACCCGGCGTCACTGGCCGGCAAGACCCTCACCTACTGCTATGAGGGCGCGGCGGTTCCCCAGCTGTTCATCCCCAGGCTGATCGGCTTGTGGCGGCAGGGCCTGTTCCCCTTCGACAAGCTGATCACCACCTACCGCCTCGACGAGATCGACCGCGCCGAAGCCGACGCGCTATCCGGCGCCACGGTCAAGCCGGTGGTCCTCATGCCCCATGACTGACGTGCACGCCGCGCTCACCGGGCCGGGAGCGCTGTTCGAGATCGGCGACGAGGACGTGCGCGGCACCACGATGCCGGTCTTCCGCAACCGCCCGCGCTCGCTCCCGGAACTGCTCCAGGCCAGCAGCCGGTTCGGCGACCGGACGTACGTGATCGACGGCGATCAGCGGCTGTCGTTCGCCGGGCACCTGCGGATGGCCCTCACCCTCGCTCGCGTCCTGCGGGACAGGTACGCGGTGCGGCCCGGCGACCGGGTGGCGATCTTCGCCGCCAACCGCTGGGACTGGGTGCTGACCTTCTGGGCAATCGCCGCCGCGGGCGCGATTCCCGCCCCGATGAACGGCTGGTGGACCGCGGAGGAGTACCGCCACGCGCAGCGGCTCGTCGACCCGGTCCTGCTCATCGGCGACCAGCCTCGGCTCGGCCGGCTGAACGCCAGCGACCGGGCCTGCCCGGTGCTGGCCCTGGACGAGGCAGCCGAGCTAGCCCGGCCCGGCGACGGCCCCCCGGGCGAGCCGGCCCGGTCCGCGACGGGTACCGCCGAGGACGACCCGGCGCTGCTGCTGTTCACCAGCGGCACCACCGGCCGGCCGAAGGCCGTCACGCTGTCGCACCGCTCGCTGATCGGCTTCGTCCAGATGAGCGCGCTCCTGGAGGCGGAGGCGATGGTCGCGGCCGGGCTGCCTGTGCCGGAGGCGGCCGGGGAACTGCCGCCCGGTCAGGACGTCGCCCTGGTCACCGCCCCGCTGTTCCACGTCTCGACGCTGCAGGGCAACGTGATCCTGGCGTTGCTGCGCGGCTCGTCGACCGTCTTGCTGCCGGGGCGCTTTGACCCGGAAAGAGTACTAGCGACCATCGAGCGGGAGCGAGTGACGTCCTGGTCGGCCCTGGGCAGCGCCGGGCCGCGTGTCGCCAGCAGTCCCGCCATCGGCCGTTATGACACGGCCAGCGTCTACCGGATAGGCGTGGGCGGTGCACCGGTCAGCCCGGCGGTCCAGCAGGGCCTGCGCGCGGCGTTCCCGTCCGCCCGTGCCCTGGGCATGGGCTACACCAGCACAGAGGGCGGTGCCGTGATCGCCCGCATCGGCGGTCCCGAGTACGCCGCCCATCCGACGGCCACCGGGCGGGTCACCCCCACCACGCAGGTCGAGATCCGGAATGGGGCTGGCGAGCCCGTTCCGGAGGGGGAAGACGGTGAGGTGCACGTCCGCAGCCCGTACATCATGCTCGGGTACTGGAACGACCCGGAGGCGTCGGCAGCGGTCCTGAAGGGCGATGGCTGGCTCGCCATGGGCGATATCGCCACGATCGCCGACGGCCTGCTCTACATCAACGCGCGGGCGAGGGACATGATCCTGGTCAGCGCGGAGAATGTCTCGCCGACCGAGGTGGAGTACGTTCTTGAGGAGCACCCGGACGTCGGCGAGGCGGCCGTCCTGGCCGTGGACGACGACGTGACCGGTGACGCGGTCTGCGCGGTCGTGGTCCCCGCGCCCGGCGCCCGTCCCGCCCGGGAGCGGCTGGCGCAGTGGTGCGGCCAGCACCTGGCCCCGTACAAGGTGCCGACCCGCTGGTACTTCACCCCCGAGCCGCTGCCCCGCACGGCCAGCGGCAAGCTCGTCAAGCGCGCGCTGCGAGACTGGATCGACGCAGGACACCCCGACCCCACCCCAGAACGGAGCGCCTAATGCCGCAGTCACCACCGATGACGGGACCGGCGTTCCATCTCTTCCTCCCGCAGATGCGGATGACCCACGAGGCCATCGTGGACCGAGCGCTCGCCGCTGAGGCCGCCGGGTTCGAGGGGATCGCGTTCATGGACCACCTCGCTCCTCCGCTGGCCCTCGAGCACGACATGTGGGAGGCGATGAGCATCGCCGGCTGGGTTCTGGCCCGCACCAGCACCCTGCGTGCGGGCCACCTCGTGCTGTGTGATTCCCTGCGGCATCCGGCGGTCCTCGCCCGGCAGGTCACCTCGCTGGACCACGCGTCCGGTGGCCGGTTCGAGCTGGGCATCGGGTGGGGCTCGGTCCCGGAGGAACTGGAGACCTTCGGGGTCGGCGCCACCGAGCCGGGCGAGCGGGCCGACCGGCTGGCCGAGTCGCTTGAGATCATGCGCCGCCTCTGGACCGGCGGCGTCGTCGACCACCTCGGCGAGTACTTCACGCTCGTCGGCGCCCAGCAGCGGCCGGTGCCGACAAGGCGCGTCACCGTCACGGTGGGCGGGGTCGGCAAGCGCACCCTGGAGATCGCCCGCGCTCATGCCGACTGGCTGAACGTCCCCGTCCATCATCTTGACAAGCTGGACGACCTCCGCGGTCGTATCGGTCACCTCCGCGTCTCCACCCAGCCGATGGTCGCCCTGCTGCCCGACGAGGCCAGCCGTGACGAGGTCACGGCGCTGACCCGGCGCCGCTTCGGCGCCGGCGCGATGGGGCGCAACCTGGTGATCGGCACTGTCCCGGAGCTCGCCGGCTACTTCGAGGGGATGCACAAGCGAGGCGTGGAACGCTTCTATGTCTGGTTCGCCGACTTCGCCCCGGTGGCGACGCTAGAACGCTTCGCCGAGGTGATCGCCAAGATCCAGGCGACCCCGGCCCGGTAAGCCCCGGCCCGGCCACCAGCGCCACTCGCGCCGCCTGGTGCCCCTAAAGCCACTCTGGCGGTCTCAACGCTGAGTCACACCAGCCTCAGGATTTCGCTTTGCATACGGTCCGTGGGCAAATAGCCGCTATTTTCCCCGAAAAAGCCGTCTCCCATATGCAAAGCGGACGGGAGGGATTCCTGTGACTGGCCGGAAGGCTCAGTCGCGCCGCCGGAACCAGGCCCTTCCCAGGCCGCGGGCGCTGGCCAGCAGGAACGCTCCCCAGTCGAAGTAGTCCCGCCACACGGCGATCCGCCCGTCGCGGACCTCGAAGGTGCCGCACACCCAGAACTCCGCCGCCCAGGCCCGGTACTTGAGGACGTCGACCCGTTCGGTCAGCACGACAGGGCCGTCCGCCGCCATGTGGCGGATCCGTGCTTCAAAGCCGGTGAAGTGCGTGAGCATCCACCCCAGTTGCTTTTCCACGGCCGGGATCCCGTGCGCGGGCCGCAGCGGGACGTTCTGGTAGACCATGTCGTCGCAGGCCAGGGCAAGTGCGGCGGGCAGGTCAAGCCGTTCAAGCGCGG
>Ga0335072_10013068_pt1 | contig 11842 bp, 7 predicted proteins | sample Lox_Sample_21_FD_206725 | JGI IMG/M metagenome (GOLD analysis project Ga0335072, IMG submission 206725) | Soil microbial communities from Loxahatchee National Wildlife Refuge, Florida, United States - Lox_Sample_2.1 | ecosystem: Environmental > Terrestrial > Soil > Wetlands | place: USA: Florida...
CTTGATTGCTGCCTGCACGGCCGTTTTGTCGTTGTCATAAAGCAGTTGTATTGCCTTCAAGCCCGTCTTGACGGAAGAATGAAATGCAGTGATTCCCGTCATGTCAGCCTGCGCCGAGGACGCGCCCAACTCAAGAAGGGTAAGAACCATTTCCTGTGCTTTCTCCCAAGGGAGCCTCAAGGCGAGGACAAGCGTGAGTATGGCAGCTTTTGGCGATTTGGTCCGCTCATCGAATAACTTAATTGGAAGCAGGACATCGGCTCCAAACGTCGAGCAAAGTTCTTTGACAACGCCAACATGGCCGTTAACAATCGCCAGATGCAACGCGGAGCACTTTGAATCCCAAGCTACGACGTTCACATCGTAGAAGTCTGGCTCATCCTCGTTGTCGTCATCGGGAAGCGTGTCTTCTGTTTTTTCTTGTTTTCTGCCGACTTGAACATAGGACCCAGTTGTGGCAGATCGCATTTCCGCCTCGGAGTCGTCATCGTTGTCGTCGAACATATCCATGTCATCACTCTCCGAACTGTCATCGTCCGCATTAACAGCAGCGTCCGGATCGGCCGGTTTGACCTTGTCTTGCTGCTGCTCATTGTCTTCCACTTGCTTCGATTCTCGCGCGTTCTTCTTTCGTATCTGTTTCGCTTCCTCCGTGGCCTCATTCTCTTCGCTCTTCTCCAAAATGGTCTTGAGGATCTCTACGTCGCCACGAGCAGCTGCGATATGAAGGGCAGTCCGACCATCTGCAAGCCGAGCGACGAGACGAGCGCCATGATCTACCAGGCATTTGACAATAGCTGGGGTAGAGCACATTGCAGCTAATTGAAGGGGCGTGCGCCCAGTGTAGTCTCGCTGATTAGGATCAGCTCCTGCTTGTGAGAGCCAGTCTTGTACGTGTTCAAGATCTTCGTCGACGATCGCCTGACAAAGTCGTGCAGTATTGCCGACATAAGCCATCTCAGTCCAGTCATCGTCCGTGATGGGGTTGAAACTGCCAATTGCCTGTCGTCCAGGGTCATCTTTTATGAACGAGATTTTCCCAGAAACGTATATTTTGGCTTCTTCTTCTCCGGTCTCCTTCTCCTCGGGAGTGCTTGGCTTTGGACAAAAGCCGCAGCAATCTTCCATAACATCGTTGGCATAGCCGAAGAACGCTGGGTGCCGGTGGAGATTGACTTCGCGGTCCTTCGGCTTATTCCACTCGGCGTTGAGCAGAAGATCTTTCGTGTAGAGCAGCTTGTCAATCTTCCTAGCATGGAATTTCTCGCCGTACGGAATAGTGAAAGTGTGATAATCGGAGACGTCCTCCTCATCAACCCAGTCGGCAACCTCGTCCTCAAAGTTGTCTTTGATATTGCCTTGAAGCTTGTACGATCGACGAAGGTAGCGATTTATTGGCGGCCTGCCGCGTTCTCGTCGCCTCTTATCCGTGTAGCTCTCGCGATCGCTTGTGCTCGGAAGCTTTTCAAGGACGAGCAAGCGAGCAAGACCGACAGTTCTTTGGAAGCTCCGCTCAAAGATGGTTGGATCAACCTTTGACCGGTCTAGATGTGGCCAATAGACCTCAAAGCCTCGGTGCGAGTACTTGGACAGTCGATTTTCGTAGGATGGCGATCTTCGTGTAAGGTCGATTTGATTAATTTGGGTCATGTATGCGGCCAAAGCCCGAGGGGCAACATAGACCTGTTTGCCGTCATGAGCAATCGACGTCGAAGCCAGTGAGAATTTCGGACACGGACTTGTAGATGCGCAAAACGATTTGGATGTGTCGTGTTGGATATTGGCTTGCAATGGTGATAGCATTCTTGGTTCGAATCGTAGTCGTCTCAGTAAGAATGGCATCGCGAACCTTTGTTTCGATTTGTTTGATTTTTTCGATAGCTTCTTCTTCTGTCAACCCGTAGAGAAACAAATCCACGTCAGACGCCGGGGCAACAATCTCGTGATAGTACTGACGAATACCACGCTTTGATTCATTGTATTTTTCTGGAATTGGCAAGAGTGAGGTAACGACAGAAGACCCCGCAGCAATGACGTTGCTCCAATCTAAATCCGCAAGCGAAAGTTCCGAAAAGACGTTAAAGTTGTTCTGAAACTCCTTGAACGACTGGACCACTGCAGGAGAACCGCTAGGCTTTCGATCGGCGTCGTTTAAAGGCATGATGTAGCGTTCCTTTTCTTGGGCTGACTCGGCGGACAAGTCTCTGGCTCGGATCTTGACTTTCTCGACATGCTCGTCGAAGAGCGGCAGGACATTGACGAACGGATCTTTGAGCGCAGAATGGTCGGGCTCCTGGGCGTACAGTTCTCTGATCCGAGCGTCGTACTTTCGGTACGGCTCCAAGAGTTCGGCCATTGGGGTTTCGGCATTATTAGCGAGGTGCTGAATGAAAGCATCGTGCTTAGCAGGAACAATTGGTAGAGCTGCCATTTTTCCAACTGCGAGGATGTATTTGGTGGTCAGGGATGTCTGAAGCGTGTATCCTGGCTTAGCTGGTAGGGAACTCGAAACTCAACAAACGTTCGAAAATCGGAAAATGTGGTCGTTCAGATACAAATAACAAAACGAGAGAACGCTCCTATTTGAATGCTTCACAGGAGCAGAGAAATTGAGGCGTACAGACGCGAAGTCGTCGCGCAAACTCGTGACTTCTGCCTGCAGGTCGCCGGGATTCAGAACTTTCAGAAGGCAACAGGAGTGGGTCGAGAATGATCGGAAATCAGCAAAAGACTCAAAGTGCCTTCTTACAGACTAAATCAACGCAGTTCAGTGGCGGCGGAGGCTAGGCAGTCATTTATTATTGGAAAGGAGATGGCGAATGCAGTAAGATCAAATTTCACGGTGACGGTTTGTGCCTGATTCTTCATCCAAAAGTGGACTAGACGCGTACGGGCAGCTCCGTGACTCCATCAAGCATAGCCTCGCGAACAACCATACTTGCCAATGTCGAAGAGGCGATTGCTATGCGCAGCCATCTCGATCTCGAGCAGTGGGTGACTACTAGGCGAATATGCTCTTGATATCCAAGAGCGTTCTTCAATGGCATTGCTCCATCATTCCAACTGGCCTCTCCAAATCCGAGCCAGTCGCTCGTCGGCAATAAGATCGTAGGTCGTTATCTTTTGGTGAGTTGCCGGAATCCATTCCACTTCCTCGACTTGGTGCAATACATATCGAATTTCTCATTTCGCGGTATTTGGTATTATAATTCGTTGTCTTGTCGTCGAAGGCGTCTTTCTCGCCGAAAGTCAATCGAGATCAAATCTACAATGCCTTTCAAGCCGCAACCCGCGTACTCAACACCGCCGATCGACACTGAGTTTTACGATAGCATTGCCAGAACCACGTCTCGAAAGAAGACTCTGAGCCACACCATCCCTCCCCGCTCTGGCTACGCTTGGACCGTACCCGCAGGGTCGATCTTCCGTCTCTCAACGCCCGAAGGGCCGCAAGTAGGCGACCTGAACCTGTGGCAGCAGGACAACGCGCGAGAGCGGTTCTGGGCGGCACGAACACGGCAGCTACACGCCAGCCACGTGACGCGGTTCGACCGGCTGTGGAGCACGCTGCCGTACCTGCGGCCGATGGCGACGATCGTGGGCGACAGCCTGGGCGGGTCCTACGGCGTCGATGCCCTCGGCGGCCGCTGCCACGACCTGCTCGGCACCCGCTGCGATCCCTACGTCAACAAGCTGCTGTCTGGCGACGACTACGACTTTCACTGCCATTCGAACCTCACTCGTGCTGTGCTGCCCTACGGGCTGACCGAGTTTGATGTCCACGATGTCATAAACGTGTTTCAAGTCACTGGTCTGGATGAGAACGGCAAGTACTTCATGGAGGCCAGTCCGGCTACAAAGGGAGACTTTATAGAGTTTTTCGCCGAGATAGATCTGCTGTGTGCGTTGAGTACGTGTCCTGGAGGTGATTTGAGCACTTGGGCGTGGGGAGAGGGCGAGGGCGGGAGGATGGAGGACGTGTGCAGGCCGATACGGGTCGAGGTGTGGAAGATTGAGGACGAAGAGCTACTAAAAGGCTGGAAGCCTCCGGAGAGTCCGCACTACGAAGGATTGCACGGAATGACTGTGCCGTATGGAGAGAGACGTCGATAATGAGTTTTTATAGAGATACCGTCCATGGCTGCGCCGAAGCCGTGTCGAAGCGAAACTGCTGCGCTTACAGATGTTCAGAAGACGAGATGGTTTGAAATTCATCTAAATTGACACGAAATAAAACATAGAACGGATTGATGCGGTCCGCTTCTGCTTTGCACTTGCGAGATTTCTCGAATAAAATCATAAACTATCTCAAAAGCTTGCCAAAAAGTTGCCTATGCGGGTATCAGCCGGTTCCCATAAACGAAGCTCAGACCTTTCCCTCCCACTTCTTGAGAAGCGCTTCGAGCGCATCAAGAATTTCGCGCTTTCGGACCTCATCGCACCAACTGCCCTCTATGCTGGCTCTGGAAACGCCTGCCCATTCCTCTAGGCTGAGGTTATGCGCCTCGTGGACGGCACAGTAGTTGTCCAGGATGTATCCCCCGAAATACGCCGGATCGTCGCTGTTGATGCTGAATTTCACACCTGCGTCGAGAAATTTTCGTATTGGGACTTCGCTGATGTGATTAACGCATCGCAGGCGGACATTGCTCATTGGGCACACCGTCAACAGCGTTTGCCGGCCGGCCACGTTTCGCATCAGCTCTTCGTCCATGTGCAGCGCGATACCATGATCAATGCGCTCGACGCCGAGGCACTCCAGAGCGCTCGCAATGTACGATGCAGGCCCTTCCTCGCCTGCATGCGCGGTACGCCTCAAACCCATTGCGTCGGCTCTCTTAAAAATGTCCTCAAACAGCGCGGGCGGAAACGGGAGTTCACTTGAGTCAAGGCCGATCCCTTTGACGGTGCCATTGGAGTACGACTGTTGCAAGTCCGGGTGCTCAAAGACAGCCAGGCTCTCGTGAACTGGCAGGTGTCTCAAGAAACAGCAAATCAACTCAGCCGTCAGGCCCAATTCCAGTTTGGCCCTGGTCCTTGCCTTGTCGAAGCCCGCAATGACCGTGCCATACTGGATTCCCCGGGACAGGTGAGCCTGAGGGTCAAAGAAGACTTCGGCGTGATGCACGCCATCGGAGTGCGCTTTGACAAAGTACTGCCACGCCAGCGCCTCGAAGTCTTCAGCACGGATCAGCACCGACATCCCGATGTAGTAGTACGTCAAGAAGTCCTGCAGCGACGTAAATCGCTGGTACCGGGCAGTGAGTGCCGTCTCACTCTGGAACGCCGCATCGTTTGCTGGCAGGCCTATCCCATTGGTTCGAGCTAGCTCGAAGAGGAGCGACGGTTCCAGTGATCCTTCCAAATGGACGTGGTGTTCGCATTTCGGTAGCTCCGCGAGGAATGCGTGTAGTGGCGACCTGCACATGGCTTCGGGGGAAAGTGAATAGACCGCCCAGCAAAAGCCCTAGTCAGATCCCAAGACTTGGGGCACAACTCGCCGTCGGCAGCAGCTACCGAGGTATCGTGTGCAGGAAGGACCGCAATTTCTCGCAGGCCAGATTTCTGGAAGCCCGTCTATTCATAGACTAACACCGGAGGGCCGGCTCGAGAGGTAAGTTGTCCGGGTGCTGCAGCGATTGTCTTGGTACCCTTGCTGCGCTTGGCAAATCAACCGATCTGACAGCCTGCGCGAAAACGAGAACAGGCAGAGAGGGAGTTTGCGCTCTGGGCTCCAAGGCCGTTCGGGAAGGGGGGTAAGAAAAGCCACGAATAGCCAGCGAACGAGAGAGAAGCGGGATCTGATTCAATGGTCTCGCGCCCGTCCGCTGAGACTTCCGACTCGTCTCTTTACAGTGCATTTTTGCTGCGACGAAGAGGTTGCATCCAAACCCTGAACTCGGAAGGTGCCGATTTCCGTCGGCGGCAATTCGAAGGTGCCGAGTCGGGGCCAACCCTGCAGCGCACAAGCCGTTTTGGGCCTGGGCCAGGGCTCGCGGGCACGACAAGTAGTCAGCGCCGCCCAGAGGGGGGCACGCAAAAGAGATGGAAGGCGGACCACATCTCCGGCGGCGGCGCAGACGACGTGCGTGCAGCTCGTAATCAAGCCCCTTCTGACAGGGGCCGGCTCGCCAGCTGCCAACCGGGAGGCATTCCAAATAGGCGGGACTCCGCACGTGATGGGGGCAGTCCGGCTGCGACGGAGTGGCTAAGGGCTCTAGCGGGCAGTGGAGCGCGGGCTGGCCGCGGGCTGGTCGCGGGCTGGTCGCGGGCTGGTTTGCGGGCTGGTCGCAGGGCCCCCGTCGAGGGGCATTCTTGGTTGCGGCCGACGCACTGAAGAGGAAGGTTGCAGGCGCAGAAAATGGGCGATGGGCGATGGGCGGGCCCCGTCTGGGAGGCAACACTGGCGACCCGGCGGCCTTACGGCTGCCGTCTCAAGATAGAAAAGGGGCCCCGGTGATATCTCGCGTTTGTGCACGAGGCGGGTCCCGGTGGGAGGCCATTTTGGCAGGGCCAGCTCCCATGTCGCAATATGGACTTCGGGCCGACGTTTGCACAAGTGGGCGGGCGGGTGCGCTCACTCCGTTGCGGCGTCGCTGGAGATTCTCGCCAGAGGGGATCGTGCGCGCGACGAGTTGGCATGCTCCTGCCAATTGCAGCCGGCAGATCTGTAACTGGCGCGCTCGATGCGAGCCCTCGGATCAGCAGCGTCGCCCACTCGGCGGCCGTCCATGTCCCACCCCTTGCGCGGCGAGGGCAGCAGCGCGCACTCCAGCACATCGGCGGGGCGCAATTGGCGCGATTGCTGCGAACCGAGAACGCAGCAGGAATCTGCCGTTTCGCTTAGGCAGTGGGAGCGGGAGCTAGCATGCGTGAGGACGTGGTCCTCGCATTCGGTGGCGCTGAGCACTGAGGCTCTCGCAACGAGCAAAAAAGCAGTTGTGGGTTTATTGCCGTCGAAGCCAATGCTGTGCAGCGGCGTCGCTGGCCGCTCCCCTCAGGCTAACCCGCCCGCCAGTCCACTCGGGATCGGCGGCAGTTCTCTTCATCAGCAATCAGCGATGGCCGCGTGCCTGATCCCTCATGCGGCGTGGCAGCAGAGCGCGGTTCTCTCCGCCGCCACGGTGCCGACAGCCGGCCAACCTGAACGATCGTCGTTGCATCCGTCCGCGGGCGTGAGCCAGTTTGCGTAAGACAAAAGCAACTTCTCTCACACACGGGCAGAGGGCTTTTGCTCTGCTTGGCACGAGAGATCGATCTGCCCTGCCGTTGGATCCATGTTCGACCCAGTCATCCATGTCGCTCCCTGCCATAACACGAACAGACTCCGTTTGGCAAGGGCCGGCTGCTGCTCTGCGCATGAGCTTCCTCCTCGGAACTAGCAGACCTGGAAGCGGCGCGCTATGAGGAAACGTCCAAGTCAGGTTTGAGAGAGTGCAGCACAAAAATGGCCGGCGTTGCCCCCCCTCTGATACCTCTCTCACATGTACCAGCCAGTGTGGGCTCTAAAACCAAAGACGGAAACGGTGCGATGCGAAAGGTCAAAAACTGTGCTGCGGCGCGCAAAGCATCTGCGAAGTGATCCATCCGTAAAGGTCAAGGCAAGGAATTTAGTCTTTGACGAAGCGAAAGCCCAAGTGTGGTTGTTCCATGCGAGCTGAGGCAACACCGCCGACTCTGAATACGCGAAGTCGGCCATTCCCAAGCATTTCCCGACTGGCGGGTTTGACGCGCAGGTCTTTCGACGCGCACTGCGACTGCTCAATCTGCTGCCATCGCAGGACAAACCCCGTACGATGGGTGTGCGCAGCGCCACTCGCCAGGTGTATTATGTACGGCGCTCAGAAGTCGTGGAGATTGCCGTGTCCGCCTCGGGAAGGATGAAGGTTGCGGTGTCGGGGCGGCTGTTCGTGTTGTCTGGGTCTTTGTGATACATTTGATGACTGCTGATCCAACCATGATGATTGCCGTCTCGGAGCTTTCTCTGCGGCGGAGTGGCACACCCATCCGCCGTGCCCGTTGCATCACGGCCGCCCATCCACGCGCGCCGACACCCACCTACTTTTGATGGTGGTCGGGAACGTCGAGACTAAATTAGGCGCATGTGGAAGGGCAGACTGCAGAGATGATGTTCTTGTTCCGGCGGCGGGGCGAGCGAGGGCCAGGCTTGCCCGCAGCACGCAGGCGGCAGGTGGGCAACGCGCCATCGCATGGAAAAGAAGAGGCGCATCCCCCCGCAGTGGCATTCGATAAATTTACCACCGCGCAGCATCCATACCCGCGACGTGCCCGTTTTCAGGCAAGGCTCAGCAGAGCCCTATCGGAAGACGTTGCGGCCATACACCTTGCGCACACGCGGCGCGCATCCACTCCGTCAAATCAATACCTCCGACCTGTGTGTCCCAGGCTGCCCGCGCGCTGCCCTCTGCGCCCACGAGTCGGCCTGCGTCGTGCGTCCGTGTGGTTCGGGTTGTGGCAGCGGCGGCGTCGGCGTCGGCGGCAGCAGCAAGAGGAGCAGCAGTAGAGCCGTAGCAGCAGAGTAGCAGCAGCAGTCGCACCTTTTTCCGCGCCGCCGTGTGTCATCGCCCGCCAACGCCTCCATACTTACCCGCCGTAGCTCTTCGCTCCTCGGATGCCAGTGCCGTCCGCTCCATGCCATTTGTTGCCTTTTTTCTGCGCTTTTGCCCCAATGCCGTTACCCTCCGCGCCGTTCGGCTTGCCAGATCCTGAAAGCCCTTTTTTTCCTGGTGCCACACGCTCGTCCATCGTCCATCTGCGCTGCTCTGCGACTTCAACTCTTCGATTTCGCAACAACCACCGTCGAAATTCAGCAAAGCTTCCTCCCGCCCGCACGCCCCAGCACGGACGGAAGGGTTAAATCAGGCCAGTGCTGCAGCCCGCCGACCACGCTGCTGCGCCCTTTACCCCATTGTCATTCTGGGTCCAGCATCGGTAAGCCATTTTCCTTGCGTCACTCACTCCTGCAAATGCACCACGAAAACTACTGCAGTGTCCCAAATGCTGGACGCCGACCGTTGACAGCTTTGTGCTGCAACCCACCGTCTCTCTACCATTCTGATGTCTCTGCTTGTTCCACCTCAGAATTGCCTCTGTCCCGGCACCAGTCGCCGATTCGGCGCTTTTTCTTTGACCGTTCGTTTCACCTGAATTGCTTTGTTCGTTCTTCCATCAGTCCCGGACCTTGCGCTTGCGCGTGTCTTTCTCCGCCATTCCTATCCTCAAGCCGTTACACTGCTTTGCGACCCCATTTGCGCGCACGTGCTGACGACCCGCAACGTAAGGTTACTCGAAAACGTGAATCTCGTTTTCTGGTCCTGCTGCTCAAAAAACACGGCGAGTCCCTGGTCGGAGAAGTGGCAGCTTAAGGCGGCTCATCTTTGCAGCTGCGTCACCCAGCCTCGCCACGAGCTGCAGGCCACCACTCCGGAGTCTATCCTCCTGGCCGCAACCACCGCCCGGACCAATCTGTTACTGCACGCACGCACCCTTAGCAATATATCCTACGCTCCTGCTCCTTGATCCTTGGATTCCGGCGAACATAATCTAGGATCAAGTCCCAGGCGCACGGGAGAATTCGCCCGACGTTCCTCGCATTGCGGAAGTGGAGGCGAGCTTTGCGTGCGCCGAGGCTCTAACCCAAGGGGACGCCCTCCCAGCTGGTTTGCTACTAATCATGAGCTGAAGTTGGATCGATATTGATCGACTTTACCATCACCGCCTTGCCGCTGACCTCGAGGCTTTGTTCGGAGGCGATCCGTGCAGCAGCGAAGCCGCCTGATAGGAACATCCCGTTTGCGACTGTCTGTCGCCCCGAAAAGCTGAGAACCGCAGGCTGGGGTTTTTTTTTGGGCTTTATGTTGCTCTTATACTTAGAAGCACCACGGTCGCGTCTTCCGGCCTATAAGTCTACTCGATCCGTCACAGCCGAACCCGAACAGCGCATTGCGGCAGTTGCGCATGGTCCTGACAATGGCCAACTCCTCGTTGCCGAGTCCGTACTCGAGACGGTCTCTTCCTTCAGCTTCTTTTGCGGGTCATGACTCACCTTCGGCACCACTCCAAGCGCAAACACTGATACCTCCGCCTTCTAGCTTCTTCTCAGCTGTCCCTCCTCCCCGAACACAAGGACTTAGCGAACAACTTCCACCTGTATCCTCTACAAGTCGATCGCCAGTCGGATTTAGCGCGTCTGAGTACGGTTATCGGCCGTACGGGACTTCTTCAGGCTCACCAAGCAGTGTTGCTGGAAGCTCCATTCATGAACCTCCCGGCTCGGCGGATCCCTATGGGTCCTCTGGTATATCGCCAACCCACCTGAATGCGAATTCAATATCTGCACAAAAGCGTGCGTATCGACAGAGGAGAAAAGACCCGAGCTGTGATGCTTGCCGAGAGCGCAAAGTCAAGGTATATTTTGTCGTCGTGATAAAATCGCTGGTTTTTTTCTGACAGCCGTATAGTGCGATGCAACAGAGACTTCAAGTTGCTCAGAATGCTCGAGCCGAAGCGTCAAGTGCCAGTTCACGAAGGAGACGAATCGCCGCATGTCTTCGATCAAGTCGGTTCTCAAAGGTCCTGAAAGTTACCCTAGCTGACACGTTTCTAGACAAGTTCAAGACTTGCAAAATCAACTTTCAGACGCGAAGCAGCAGATAACTCACCTGCGGTCGCTGCTACAGAATCAGCCGATCCACGTTGATGCGCCAGTTGACTCACCCTTGAACCTGCCGGCAATTGGAAAACGATCGGAACGAGATCAGGGCCCGCCTGTTATCTCAAATTTCGACCATGTCAGAAGAAACATCAAAACATACAGCCGTGGCGTGTTTAAGACTCCCCCTTCGTACCGCGACATGATGCCCACGCCCGACCTGACGACGAGAGAAATCGTTCTTCCGCCGCGAAACGTAACCAATCAGCTTCTCGCACAATACCACTCTCACCTCCATCGACATGCGCCGATGATACACTGGACGAGCTTTACTCAGCAGATTGATCAAATCTACCTGCAAGGCAACTTCCAAGGATGCACGCAGATTTGGGTCGGCGTGTTTTTTGGAGTGCTCGCGAATGGCACTACGCAAACCATCGATACCACAGTTGAAGGAGTAAACCCGGACGTTGATGGAATGAAATACATAATAATCGCTGCGAGGTTGCTGAATACCTGGACGGACAATCTGACGATCGACCACGCGAGATGTACCTTCTTTATCTCGCATTTCTTAGTGGAGATGAACATCAAAGACTCCGGGTGGATCTGGCTGGGTTCGGCCGTAAGGGCAGCCCAGGAAATTGGTCTCAGCAGTGAAGATGGCCCATGGACTTCGATGGAGCTGGAAGCGCGGCGACGAGTCGCGTGGACCATCTTCGGCTACGACAGGTACGATAACCCCAAGTTAAAAAGCGCGGTGACTGACTCTACTAGGCTCCATTCGCTCGAGGGCAAACCTCTCACTCTCATCGAGGAAGATTTCATCGGGCCTTCCGGATTTCCAAAGAACGACGAGAATTGGATGCATCCTCACCCTCGCGAATACCCTTTGAGCCCAGCCAACAGCATCCAATCAAAAGCGACACCTGCGCTGATGATGCCGGTTGTTCGCATGGTAGCAGAAATGAGAAAGACCATGAAGTCTCGAGTCATTTCTCCGGCAACCTTGAAAACCTACGACGAATACTTCCGCATGATTCAAGGCACGTTCCCCAAACAGGTTCACCCCCAAGCCGAGGGCTATCTCGATCCTTTCTCACTCAGCGTCTGTTTCCCCCTGATGGCTGCTCGGTTCGTCCTCTATCGGCATAACATAAATCTCTTTGC
>Ga0335072_10013069_pt1 | contig 11840 bp, 9 predicted proteins | sample Lox_Sample_21_FD_206725 | JGI IMG/M metagenome (GOLD analysis project Ga0335072, IMG submission 206725) | Soil microbial communities from Loxahatchee National Wildlife Refuge, Florida, United States - Lox_Sample_2.1 | ecosystem: Environmental > Terrestrial > Soil > Wetlands | place: USA: Florida...
TGCGAGGGCCAGGAGGGGTAGTGCTTGGTCAGCCCGCTGGTCTCGATCACCCGAGCCGCGAGTGCGTGCCGGGCGGGGGACCCGGTGGCCGGCTCCGGACGAACGTGCCGTGCCCGCTGCGCGCCTCGACCAGGCCCTCGCGCTCCAGGTCGCGGTAGGCCTTCAGAGCACTCACTTCGCCCGCGTCAACTGATCCGGGGAGGTCCAGGACCGTGAAAGCTGCCCAGGGCTTCGGTGAATCACCAGTGACAGGGCAGCTGCTGCTGAAGGGTGACACACATGACGGAGTTCCTGACGTGACGGCTCAGTCCGAGGCGGGAACGGGACCCGTGCCCGCGGCTGGTGAATTCGCCGGCATTTACGAGCGGCACTTCACGGAGATCCACCGCTACATCGCCGGGCGGCTGGGGCGGGACGTAGCCGACGACATCGCCGCCGACACGTTCGTGATCGCGCTGCGCAAGCAGGACGGCTTCGACCCCAGGCGGGGCACGGTGCGTGCCTGGCTGTACGGGATCGCGACCAACCTCGTGGCCCAGCAACAGCGGGCAGAGCGGCGGCGGTATCGCGCGCTGGCCCGGGCCGGCGCCCGCGACCTCGCCGACGGGCCCGAGGAGCGGGTGGTGTCCTGGGTGGCCGCCGAGGGGTTGCAGCCGCAGCTAGCCAGCGCGCTGGCCCGGCTGTCCCGGGAGGAACGCGACGTGCTGCTCCTGGTCGCTTTGGCGGACTTCTCGCACGAGGAGATTGCCCAGGCGCTCGGCATTCCTTACGGCACCGTCGGTTCGCGGCTGAACCGGGCTCGCAAGAAGATTCGTAACGCGCTTGGCCAGGAGGGTCAGACCGATGAATGAGCTGAACATGATCCGCGTACTTCTCGGCGAGGCGCCGCCCTCGGCCGAGGTGATCGCCGAGGGCCGCCGGCGGGTCGCGGCCAGCGCCACCGAGCCGGTGCGGCCAGGAGCGCGGCATCGCGCTGGCGGCCCGGAAACCCGGCCCGCCGCTGACCTGCGGCCGGCCGGGGGCCGGGGATTGCGCCACCGGACGGCCCGCCGGATTGCGGTCGGCGCCGCGGCCGTCGGCGCCGCGGCCGCGCTGGCCCTGGTGACGCTGGTCCCGCACGGCGCGCCCGCGGCGCGCGCGGGCCACGGCCAGGCGGATGAGCTGGCGGGCCGGCCCGCCCGCGGGTTCCTGCTCACCATGGCGGTCAAGGCCGCCGCCGCCAGCCCATCGACGGGCCGGTGGTACTGCCGTCAGATGGAACAGGGCAGACGCGTGCTGGTCGGGGCCGACGACACGACGCTTCAGGCGCCATGGGATCAAGGCCCCGCGGCGTCACTGGCCGGCTACCGGTACGCGATCTTCACCAAGTACAAGATCCAGTCCTGCTTTGAGCCGCCCACGAAGGGCGCGCCAGACGGCACCGTGCAAGGCGCCACGCAACAACTCGGTGCCCAGCCCGCCAGCCCGGAGGATGCGGCCGCCTGGCGCCGGGCTGGCTCCCCGACAAGCTGGATAGCCTGGTACGACAACACCGCGAGGATCACCATGGCGCCGGGCCGGCGGTATCTCGCGGGACCCCGGCCTTTGACGGGCAGTAGCAGCGGCCGCGACATCACGCTGCCCGCCAACCCAGCTCAGCTCAGGGCGTTCTACCTGGATCACCAGGCGCTTTTCTCCAACGGGGGTACCCCCAACGAGATCGTGTCCGAAGATGCCGCCGGCACCATGGAAAGCGGCCAACCCAACACCACGCCAGCGGTACGCGCCGCCGCTTTCCGCGTGCTGGCCAGCCTGCCGGGGATTCGGATGAAGCCCGATGTGCAGGACCCGGCCGGCCAGTACGGGACCGCGGTGTTTCTTGGCCAGACCAGGTCGACGTTGACGCTACTCATTGTCGACCCGGCGACCAGCGCTGCGCTGTGCATCGAGGACGTCGCCCGCCAGCCAGTCGCCCACGTGCCTGCGGGCACGGTGCTCTATTACACGTTGTTCGTCAGCTCCGGCTGGACCAACACGCCGCCCAGCAACCCGGCAGGGTAACCGCGCTAACGGGTCGTGGTGCCATCACCCTCCTCACTGAGGCGACGGCGACTATGGCGTCGACGACCCGTTCAAGATCCATACCTGGGAGACTGCGGGTCCCGGCTCGCGCCCTGCGCGGCCCCCCCGGCGCTGCTTTGCGTCGTCGAAGGTGCCCTCCGGCGCGGAGATCTCATCGTCAGCTCCGGCGAAGGCGATCCGGACGCCATCGCCGCGGCGGTCAGCCGCCACATCGACCTCGACCACCCATGACACCGGGCGCATGCGGCCGGTTCTGCGCGCGCGTGGGCTGGCCCGGCCGGATTGACGTCGGCTGCGGACGGCTTATAGCGATAATTTCATTATCCGAATAGGAGGCCGGATGAGCCTTGACCGCCGCGGCGGCCCGCGATGACCGCCGGGGGCACCGCGCATTACGGCCCAGCGTCCGTGCCGGCCGCTCGGCGCCCGGTCATCGCTGGCCTCGGGATGACGCAGATCGGCAAGGTGTTCGGGCCGCGGAACGCCGACTTCGCCGCGCAGGCCGTGCGGCTGGCCGTGGCCGACGCGGGCCTGCGGCTCGCCGACGTCGATGGCCTGCTGACCTCGTCGGGAGTGACGCGCGGTCCTGGCCTGGGGCTGGGCCGGATGCTAGGCCTGACCGGACTGCGGCTCCAGAGCGACGTGCAGTCCTTCGGCGCCACGGCGGGCGCCATGGTGCAGTACGCCGCGATGGCCGTCATGACCGGTATGGCCGAGGCCGTCGCCTGCGTGTTCGCGGATGCCCCGCTGCGAGAGGGGCGCGCCACGGGCGGCGCGTATGACGGCACGCGGTGGGCACCCGAGGGCTGGCACGGCCTGCTGACCGCGTCCGGGATCGGCGCGGCGACCACGATGTACGCGCTTGCGGCACGGCGCCACATGACGAACTACGGGACCACCAGCGAGCAGCTCGGCCACGTGGCGGTCGCGCAGCGCCGGTGGGCGGCACTCAGCCCGCTGGCCCAGCTGCGCGACCCGATCAGCCTGGACGATCACCAGGCCTCTCGGTGGATCAGCGAGCCGCTGCACCTGCTGGACTGCTGCCTGGTCAGCAACGGCGGCATCGCGGTGATCGTGACATCGGCCGAACGCGCGGCCAGCCTGGCCCAGCCACCGGTCTATCTCCTGGGCTGGGCGCAGGCCCACCCGGGCCGCTCAAGGGAAACCTTCGGGCTCGTCTCGGGCGCGGCGACCGCCGGCCCGAACGCGCTGGCCATGGCCGGCGTTGGGATCGCCGACGTTGACGTGGCCGAGCTCTACGACTGCTACACGTACACGGTCGTGATCACCCTGGAGGACTACGGCTTCTGCGGCAAGGGCGAGGGCGGCCCGTTCGCCGCCAGCGGTGTGCTCGGGCCGGGCGGGAAGCTGGCCCTCAACACCGGCGGCGGCGAGCTGTCCGGCTACTACCTGTGGGGCATGACGCCCCTGTCGGAAGCGGTGATCCAGGCGCGAGGCCAGGCCGGGGAGCGCCAGGTGGAGCAGCACGACGTGCTGCTCGTCAGCGGCAACGGCGGAGTCCTCGACCATCACGCCACCCTCGTGCTGGGCACGGCCGCGGCCGCGTGAGCGGCGCAGGAAGGAGCTAGCCGGCATGACCGCAGCCGCCGTGCGGCGTGACGCCGAGACCGCGGAGTTCTTCGACGGCACCGCTCGCGGGCAGTTCCTGCTGCGGCACTGCACCGACTGCGGGGAGCTGGCCGAGCCGGAGGTGCGGCGCTGCCCGAACTGTGAGTCGGAAGAGCTGGGCTGGCGGCCCGCCGCGGGCGGTGCCGCGGTCGTCAGCTGGGCCGTGGTGCATCACCGCAGCTCCGATGGCCAGGCCAGGCAGCCGACGGTAGTAGTCATCGCCCAGTTCGACGAGGGGCCGTTCTGGTGGGCTGAGGTGCTCGACGCGGATCCGGCGCAGATGTCGGCGGGGCAGCGGCTGCGGCTCACCTTCCAGCCGGTGCCGGACCATGAGACGGTCCCGGCCTTCCTGCTGGCCTGACGGGTCGGGCGGCGAGCATTACCAATATCTCGGCAGCCGAAAGCAAGATGGTCGAGAAACCGCTTGCCAGCCACTACGCGACGTTCAGACACACGGTCATAGGATTTACCGCGGCGGCCGCGGTCGAGCACGGCTCGAAAGGCATTACCGGCAATGCAATCTGCCCCGGTGCGGCCGAGACGGACCTGATGAAGATCACGGGCCGGAAAGCCGCCGAAGCAGCTGGGGTTAGTTACGAGACTTTCCTGGGCGGCTACGCGGCCGGCACGCTCACCAAATGCATTAACCCGCCGGCGAGGTGGTGGCCATGGCGATGCTGCTGGCCTCAGCCGCCGGTGCAGGCGTGACCAGCACAGCGATAAATGCGGACGGTGGAACGTCGCCTTACTGATCGGTCGCGATCCGTGCTGGCCGGCCCGCATACTGGACCGGTGGAACCGGCAGGTAATTATTCCGTCGGGGGGCAGATTCAGCCTCCCGCGGGCAGTCGCGGGCGGGCTCGCCTCCTGCGGTCAGCGGGACCATCCGATCAGGCCCTGCACCGGCTGGCCGGCTGGTATGCGATCGCGCTGCGCCTCGGCGGCGCGGTCTTGTTCACCGCGATAGCCGTCCTGGCCGCAACGAAGCAGATCGCCGGCTGGTGGCTGGCGGCGCCGCTGACGGCGCTGTGCTTGTGGTCAGCCCTCTTTACCTGGCGGGTCCGGCGGTCCGGGCTGACGACGAGCTTGGTACTGGCCGACGCCGCGGTTATCTCGTTGCTGGCGCTGGCGCAGCAGCACATGGTCCCGGCCGTGCTGATCAAGGGAAACACCACCTGGATGCTCCCGCTGGCCGTCACGTCGGTGTACATCCTGCAGATCGCGCTGCGGCCGTGGCTCGGGCTGCCCGGGGCCGCGGTCGTGGTCATCGCCTACGGGTTTGGCGCCGGCAACCCGGCCGATGGCTGGCTGCTGGCGGTGGAGGCGCTCGTCGCCGCCGGGCTGATGGCGGTGATCCGCGGCGGCGCCGGGCAAGCGGACGCGATCGTCGCCGCCAGCCTGGAGAGCGAGCGGCGAATCCGGGCCGAGGAGGCGCGGCGAGCCGACCAGCGAGAGCAGCACCGCCAGCTGCACGACACGGTCCTGTCGACCCTGACCATGGTCGCGGCCGGCGCGTTCGCCGGGCCGTCCCCGGCGCTGACCGCACAGGCAGCCCGGGACGTGCGCGTGCTGCAAGAGCTGGCTGGCGCTCCGGCCGCCCCGGCCGTGCCGAACGGGCTGGCGCCACTGACCGACCTGCGGCCGAAACTGGAGCGGGTCGCGGCCAGCACCGGTGATCTGGCCGTGCAGCTGGAGCTCGTCCCGGTCACGCTGCCGTCTCCGGTCGCCGATCAGCTCGCCGCCTGCGTCGGCGAGGCGCTGCGCAACGTCGAGCGGCACGCCGGGACCGGCAAGGCGGAAGTGACCGTCACCGGCGGCACGGGCTGGGTGGTCGTGAAGGTCGCTGATTTCGGCCGCGGGTTCGACCCGGCCGCTACTCCGCCGTCCCGCCGTGGCATCCGCGAGTCGATCACCGGGCGGATGCTGGCAGCCGGCGGCCGGGCCGCGATCGCCAGCCGTCCCGGCGCAGGCACGACCGTCACCGTGAGCTGGCCGGCATGACCGCGGTGCAGCCGACGGCGATGTTGTCCGGCCGTTATCAGCGGGCCTTCACCATCGCGGTGATCTTCCTGGTCGCGTTCTGGCATCTGGCCGGGGCGGGCGGGCAGCTGGTGCATAACCGGCCTGACTACAGCTCGTTCGCCTTCCAGGGCGCCATGTGGCTGGTCATGGCGCTGGCGATCGCCGCCGGGTCGGTCCTGGTGCTGCGCGGAACGCCCAGCTGGGGCCCGGCCTGGGCGGTGGCCGTGATCGCGCTGGCGGCCAGCACGGCAGCGGCGGCGGCCAGCCCGGCCGGCCAGATGCTGGCGGTCAACTGGTCGTGGGGGAGCGCCGGCTGGATGGGCGTGCTCGTGCTGCTCCGCCGCCGGTTTGCTGAGCTGGCCGCGTTCCTGGCCGCGGAGGCCCTGGCCGTCCTGAGCGTCCAGGCGTGGGACGGGCTGCACCGCAGCGACCTGGCCGGGTTCCTCGCGGTGCTGGCCTGGTCGACCGGGGCCCAGGTGGCCGTGGCCGCCGGGGTCAGGGCACTGGATGTGGCCGCCGGACAGGCCGCCGCGGCGGCGCGGAGCGAGCACGCCGCGCGCGAGCGCGCCACCACCGCGGAGATCATCCGGGCCGCCCGGCACGCCCGCTGGCTGGCCCTGCAAGAAAGCGCCGCCCCGCTGGTCGCCGAGCTGGCGGCGGGGACGGCTAACCCGGGCGACGCGCAGGTGCGGATCAGGTGCGCGGTCCAGGCGGCCCGGCTGCGCCGGCTGCTGGCCGAGGGCGATGAGGTGTCCGGATCGCTGGTGCACGAACTGCACGCGAGTGCCGACATGGCCGAGCGGCGCGGGGTTGCCGTCGAGATCGAGACGGCCGGGCTGCTGCCGGAGGTGCCCAGCCCGGCCCGGCGGGTGATCACCGACGCGGCCATCGCGATCCTGACTGCCGCGCACAGCCGGGCGCGGATTACGCTGGCGGCGGTGGCCGCCGGAATCGCGGTCAGCTTCGTCGCCGATACCGGCGCGGTCGTCCCGCTGCCCGCGGCCGGCGATGGGGTCGCATTCGAACAGCAGCAAGATGGCGGCATGCTCTGGGCGGAGGCACGATGGAACAGCCGGTGACGGTGGCGATCATCGAAGACCATCCGGTCGTCACCGAAGGGGTGACGTCCTGGATCCAGGCCGATCCCGGCCAGCGGGTACGACTGGTGCAGACGGCGCGCGACCTGAGCGGGCTCCCCGCCATGCTGCCCGCCGACGTGGTCATTCTGGACCTGGAGCTGTCTGGCGAGCTGGTTACCGCGCAGATCCCCGGGCTGGTGGCGGCCGGGTACCGGGTGGTGGCCTTCTCCGGGCACAGCGATCCGGCGATCGTGATGGAGACACTGGACAACGGCGCGCACTCCTACGTGTCCAAGGATGAGGGCCGTGACCATCTGGTCGAGGCCGTGCTGGCGGCGGCCGCCGACCGGCCGTACGTGACCCGGTCGCAGGCCAGGGCGATACTCGCCGACCAGCGCCCGGCCCGGCCGACGCTGTCGGAGCAGGAGCGGCAGGCGCTGCTGCTGTGGTTCCAGGGCATGTCAAAAGCATCGGTCGGGCGGCGCATGTCGATCAGTGAGAACACGGTCCGGCAGTACATCAGCCGCGCGCGCGCAAAATACGCGGCTACCGGGCGGAACGCGCCCAGCAAGGACGCGCTGCTCGCCCGCGCGATCGAAGACGGCGTGATCAAGCCGAGCGAGATCACGCCGTACCATTCACTAGCCCGCGCCGCGGCCGACCACCCCAGCCTGGGGGCCCCGGGCCGGTAAATGGGCCCGGGACACCCAAGCTCTCGCCCCCCCAGGCGAGTCAGCCGCGGGCCGACGCCGTGCCGCATGGCGGTGCCGCACGGCGTCGGGCGATCGCGGGCTGGTGCTTATTCAGCATCCCCGATCGAGGCGGCACTGTCATGACGCCCGATCGGGTGACACCCCAATCGGGTGACACGATGGCGGGCTGACAACGCCTCATCGGACCCTTCCGCCGCGAACTGCTGAGCCTACCGCGAACCGCTGGGCCGGATCTTGATCCCTCGGTGAACGCCACTTGGTCCTGGCGCCCGGCCAGTACTTGATCCGTTACGGCCACTACCGGCCGCACCAATCCCGGCCACAGCGAATATCGGCAGGCCGCGTAACCCCAGCTCAGACCGCGTCACTTAATTTCCGGGCAGTACACCCCGCCGGGTAAGCGAAACGCAGTTTAGTGAAATAATTTTGTTGACAAATGTACCTCTTTATAGATAAGAGAGAATACGGAGTAATAGCCCAATTCGAACGGCTGCGGTGGGCGGCCCGCTGGACCGAGGGGTTCGGAGATGACAGACCGCGCAGTCGCCAGTGACAGCCGTGTGCGCATTCGCCCTCCGCGTTTCGTGGGACGCGACCGGGAGATGGCGGCACTGGACTGGGCGCTGGCCGCCGCGCCCGCCGTGATCTTGGTAGAGGGCGAGGCGGGCATCGGGAAAAGCCGCCTGATCACGGAGTACCTCGCCACCGAGGCGGGGGAGCGGCTCCGGGTGCTGCGGGCGGCGTGCCTGCCGTTCCGGCGGCCGCACACACTTGGGCCGCTGGTGGATGCGCTCCGCGACCTGACCGAAGGCGTCGCCGGGCTGCACCTGTCGCCGCTGGCCGGCGCGCTGCGCCCGCTATTTCCTGAGTGGGCCGGGGAGCTACCCGCCGCGCTCCAGTCGGCTGAGGACGCGACCGCCGCGCGGCACCGGCTCTTCCGCGCGCTCGCCGAGCTGATCGAGCGGCTCCGCGTGGCGCTGGTGATCGTCGAGGACGTTCACTGGGCGGACGAGGCGACGCTGGAGTTCCTGCTCTTCCTCACCTCGCGGCGGCGGCGTGCGGCCAGCCTGGTGCTGACTCGCAGGCCCGAGGACACGTCGGCTGGCTCGCTGCTGCCGCTGCTGACCTCGCGGCCGGAGCGGATCACGCTGGAACCGCTCGGCATCGGCGGAACGGCCGAGGTCATAGCGTCGATGCTGGACGATGCGGCGGTCTCGGCGGAGTTCGCCGGGTTCGTGCACCGCGCCACGGAGGGCGTACCGCTGGCTGTGGAGGAGCTGGTCCGGCTGATGGACGACCGGGCCGACCTGATCCGCAGCGACGGTGAGTGGCTGCGCACCGAGCTGGATGCGATCGAGGTGCCGCCAACCATTCGCGACGCGGTGCTTGAACGGGTACGCAGGCTGGGCGGTCCGGCGAAGGCGGTGCTGCGGGCGGTCGCGGTGCTCGCCGAGCCGGCCACGGTGCACACGCTGGCGGCTGTGACGGAGCTGGCCATGCGGCGGGCGCAGGCCGGGATGACGGAGGCGCTGGATTCCGGGATGCTGGCGGAAGACCGCGGCGGCCGGCTTAAGTTCCGCCACGCGCTGGCTGGCCGTGCGGTGTATGACGCGACTGGAATGTCCGAACGCAGGTCGCTGCACCTACGCGCGGCGACCATTCTCAAGGCGGCGGGCGCGGCGGAACCGGCCACCCTGGCCAGGCACTTCCGGGAGGCGGGCGACACCGGAGCGTGGGCCGTGCACGCGGAGCAGGCCGCCGACGCCGCGCTCGCCTCCGCCGACGAGTGGTCCGCCGCCAGGCTGCTGCACGAGCTGATCTGCGGTGCCGAGCTGGACGCCACGACGCTGGTCCGGCTGATGCGCAAGCTCTCTTTTGGCTGCCTCCGCAGCGGCACCGACTTCGGCCCGCTCGTGCAAGCCCTGCGCGCGGCGGCACGGCGGGAGGATCTGACCGTTCGGGTGCGTGGGGAAGTGCGCTATCAGCTCGGCCGGGTCCTGCTGTCCATGGACCAGTTCGGTGCGGCCCACGCCGAACTGGAGAGAGCAATCGGCGACCTGGAACAGTGCGCGCCGGTCCAGGCCGCGGAGGCCATGGCCGCGGAGGCCATGGCCGTGTTCCGCATGCAGCATGGCGAAGGCCCACCGGCCGCCACCCTCTATGAGCGGCTGCGCAGGGTCGAGGCCGCCTCGGCGGGACTGCCCGCGCTTGACTGGCTGAGGATCACGGTGGTCAGGGCCACGGTGCTGCTTGGCATGGGCAGAGCCGAAGGCTGGGAGGTCGCCGCCCTGATCCCTGAGGACGGCAGCACGGCGGCGGAACTGCCGCATATCACCATCGCCCAGCTGAACCTGGCTGACTTCGCGATGTGGTGGGGCCGCTATGCCGAGGCGGGCCAGCGGCTCAGGCTCGGGATCGAACTGGCGGAGCGCCGCAATTACCGGCGCTTCCTCACCTTCGCCGGCGTGACCGGCGCCCGCCTCGATTACTTCACCGGCAACTGGCCGGGGCTGCGCCGCCGCGCGACCATGCTTTCCCGGGTAGCCGACCTGCCGCCACGGGATCAGCTGGAGGTACTGCTGCTCACCGGGCTGCTGAAGGCGGCACATGGCGAGGCAGGCCAGGCAGAGGCGGACCTGCGCCGGGTGATGGCCGAGGCGACCGCGCTGGGGGCGGCAGATTACGCGGCCGAGGCGGCGGCGCGGCTGGGCAGGCTGTACCTGGCCGACGGCCGGATCCAGGACGCTCTGGCCGTGACCGGGGAGCCGATGCGGCACGTGCTCGGCCGGGAGAACTGGACGTGGGCGGTGGACCTGGTCCAGGTCCGGACCGAGGCGCTGGCCGTGGCGGACCTGGTCGCCGAGGCCAGCGAGTGCGCGGAGTTGTTCGCGCTGTGGACGCGCCAGTGCGCCGCGCCCGCAGCCGATGCGGCGGTGGCGTCGTGCCTGGCCATCATCGCCAGCGCCAGGCGCGAGCCCGCCGCGGCGGCCTCGTTCGCGCGCGCCGCCGCGCTGTGGCAGGCCCTGCCCCGCCCGTACGACGCACTGCTGGCGCGGGAGCGCCAGGCGGAACTCCTGATCGGCGCCGGCCGCCCGGACGACGGGCTCACGCTGTTGCGCGAGGTGCTCGACGGTCTGCACAAACTGGGCGCCAGCGACGACGAACGGCGCGTCACCGGCGCCCTGCGGCGGCACGGCGTGGCTGCGCGGCGGCCAGGGGCGGGACGGCCCAGCTACGGCGGGCGGCTCTCGCCGCGCGAGCGTGACGTCGCCCGGCTGGTCGCCGAGGGCCTGACCAACGCGGAGATCGCCGGCCGGCTCTTCCTTTCGCCGAGCACCGTTGCCCAGCACGTCAACTCCGCCCGGCGGAAGGTCAACGCGGCCAGCCGCACCGCCCTGGCCGTACGCGTCACCGAGGACGGGCTGGATTGAGGCGGCTAATTAATTACCGATCACATGGCTAATTAATCAGATCGTCCTGAGGATGCCTGATGCGCCCGTGGCCACGACGATCGTGGCATGAATCAGCCCCAACCCGATCCTGACGATGACGTGGCCGGCGCCGAGCCGGACGAAGAGCCCCCGCCCGCTGCGGACGGCGACGAGGCCGCGTCACGCGAGCCGGAACCCGACGGCCGCAAGTACCGGCCGTTGTAGGCCGCTGTCCATGCCGCCCCGGGACATTGGCGTCCTAGTGCTGCTAACCCCGAACCGAGAAGAGGAGGCCGCATGCCTTTGTCTCGTCTGACCGCGGTCGGCGCCACGCTGGCCTTGACGGTCGGGCTCAGTGCTAGCACATACGGGCTGTCAGGTCACGCAAGCGGCGCCACCAAACCGGGCGTCTCACCCGTGGCCAGCAGCGCGGGCTCCGGCCTGCTGCCGGGGCAGCCGGGCCCGGCCGGCAGCCCCGCCACGACGTCCCAGCCGCAGCTTTCGCCGAGCACGGTCGTCACCCTGATCACCGGTGACCGGGCGCGCCTGAACGTGGCGCCGGACGGCCAGCAGTCGGCGACCATAGTCCCCGCCGCCAAGGAAGCCACCGAGGCGGTCGGGTTCAGCTGGGCCGGGGACCAGTACCTGGTGCCGGACGACGCGGTGGCCGGGCTCGGCTCCGTGCTCGACCCGCGGCTTTTCGACGTCAGCTACCTGGCCCGCGCGAAGCTCGGCGGCACCCTCCCGGTCCAGATCAGCTACACCGGGGACACGGTCCCGGCCCTGCCGGGCGTGCACGTCAGCCACGCCGCGGGCGGCGTCGCGTCAGCCACGATCAGCGCGGGACAGATGCCGCAGCTCGGCGGCATGCTGGAAAGCGCGCTCCGGCCGCACGCGGCCGGGTC